>Ga0136636_10000757_pt1 | contig 17553 bp, 11 predicted proteins | sample AntDrymUQ8522106_2_FD_104653 | JGI IMG/M metagenome (GOLD analysis project Ga0136636, IMG submission 104653) | Polar desert sand microbial communities from Dry Valleys, Antarctica - metaG UQ852 (21.06) | ecosystem: Environmental > Terrestrial > Soil > Desert | place: Antarctica: Dry Valley... | reverse complement strand
TCGACCTAAAAATAGACCCAGCAATGCCCCAATCCCAGCTCCGCCCAAAATTTCTTCAGTGGCAAGAGCGCGATCGCCTGTGACAGCAGAGATTGCTGCTGCTGCTGCTGCACCAAGAGCAGTATTGCGAAGGAGTGTACCAGTACTAACACCGCGATCGATTCGCTCGGTTGTAGTTACAATCTTGGACACAGCATTGATAGGAGTTCTTTGACCATTAGCAAATACTAATTCGTTAGCAAAAAACTGAGCGCCGCCAGTGACAGTTCTCAATTCACCAACAACTTGCGTGCCAGTAGGAATCAACATCCCACCTTGGGAGTTAACAATGTTTTGAGACACACTCAGCGATAGTGGAACTCTTTCATCAGGACCCAACAAAATTTTGTCCTTGGAATACTGCACAGAGAGAACATTGCCAGAAGGGATTCTGACTTGGTTCTGTACGGGAGGAGTTGTAGAATTATTGCCAAAGCTAGGATTATTGCCAAAGCTTTGTCCCACAATGTAAGGCGATGAAATTGCGTTAGCTTGCCCCGATCGCACTAACCCCTGATAGATAAAGGCGGCAACTTCAGCCCTTGTTGCAGTCTGGTTAGGGTTGAGAAACTGCACATTGGGGTAGTTTACTACCATGCGATTTTCGGTGGCGGCGGCGACACTGTTCCTTGCGTAGTTGGGGATGCTACCAGAGTCAGAATAGCTTTGTAAAATCGATTCAGGATCGCGGCTGACTGCATAGTTAAGCCCATTAGCCAAAGAAACTAAGATTTGTACCCGTGGAATATTCTGAGTGGGTTCAAATACATTGCCTGGATATCCAGACATAAAGCCAGTGGTATAAGACTTTTGAATTGCGGGGGCTGCCCAATAATTGGAGGCAACATCGACAAAGGTAACGCCGCCACGAATCGGAGCTTTGTTCATCGCTTTGCTAAGCATCGCCGCAAACTGGGCTCTAGTTACTGGGTCATTAGGACGAAATCCTCCGTCAGGAAAGCCTCTGATAATGTCTCTAGAAGCAAGCTCTTGAATGAAAGTTTGCGCCCAGTAATTAGCTGGCACATCATTAAATATTGTTTGAGCGGATACCGCAGATACTCCAGTTAAGCCAATAGCTGAGCTAAAGCCAAGAAAAGCGATTAATGTGGCGCTAGAACCTTTACTTTTATTAATCATTTTTAGTTGTATTCCTGTAGTTAAGTGATTTTGTTTGCTCACTTAAGAATGACTAATCACTGGAAATAAATGTTCCTAAAAAAAATTAAATATCTGTATACAAAAAATATTTAACAAATTGCAATTAATATTATTTTTAATAATTTAAAATCTTAAAATCTTCTCTAGGATTACTTTCTAGACTAAATATGTTCTTTAAGTATAATTATGAAACAATACAATTCACTCATCAATCAAACATAAGAATCAGTCTAAAGAAAGATCAGAAATTGAGTATTTTATAGATAGTTTAGTTAATCAAAAGCCCCAAATCAATTATATTATTTGGTTCCATATTATTGCTATACAGCCTATTGAGGCTTTGTGGAATATACTCCCTTCCCAGTGAAAGATTAGACGTTGCGGCGCGGTGCGCCGCAACGATAATTTCTTGGGTTTAATGTCTAGTCCTATGCTGAGAAGGGAGTGAGAAAATTTTTGAAAAAGTGTAAAGCGCTCTAGATGACTTGCGATCGCTATAATTTAGTGAGGCTTTCGACTTTCCACTTACCATCTTCAAAGCGAAAAGTACATACATACTTGCCTGTAGATGGCTTCGATTGCTCAGGGTCAACCTTGCCATTGACATATAGAGTGGGGCTTTCAAAAATTTCCACAGTCAAGTTAGCTTGATCGTCTTGAATCCCAAACGCACCTGCGCGACTGACGCTAAACTCACCATATTTATAAAAAGCATTATTACTTTGTAGCCAGTCGAGCGCTCCTTTGCGTTTTGCGTATGCTTCCCCTGTGGTTAATTCAGCTAGTAGTTGTCGATCAAATGGTGGGGCAAACATCATCCCCTTGCTTGCCACTAATTCGGTAACGATATCCACAGCATCATCCTCAGAAAATGCCGTAATTTGCTCTTGAGGGACATCAGGAGAGAGGCTAGGTTCAATTATTTCTGGCTCATCAGTTGGTAAAACCACTTCGGGCGCAGGCGCGAGAGTTTCTGTAGGACTGGGTAAGGCAGTCTGAGGCAAGCTATTGGGAGTATTTACAGTAGCTAAATTTCTAGAGCTGCGCGTCGCCATGATCGCCCCGATCGCAACTGCCATCAAGAAAGCTCCTACCCACAATAGCCACCAGATTTTCCTACTCTCATTTTTGCCGCGCTGCGGAGTGGGGCTTGTGGCTTGCACCGATGCTTGTTTTGGCGGTTGATTAGCTAATTGCTCAGTCGATTTAACAATAGTGGGAAGATTACTTACCTGCAACTGAGGCGGGAATGTATATGGCTTTGACTGCGCTAGGGGAGTAATTTCTGTCGGAGGCACATTATCGTTATTCGGTAAATTTGCACTATTGACGCTGACAATTGTTGATTGGCAGTCATTTGCAAAGTTGACAGTTGGTTGGATCTGTTGATTTGAGTTTGGCAATAGGGCGATCGCTTGACGCGCCTCGGCTGCTGATTCATAACGATCTTTGTAGTGATAGCGCGTCATTTTAGAAATAATATCGACTACCCGCGATCGAGTTGGCACGAGATGCTGCCAAATTAATTCCCCTGTTTGATAGTCTTCTTGCAAATCGCGGGGGCTTAAGCCAGTCATGGCTTGGATACCAATTATGCCGATCGCATACAAGTCGCTACTAGGTCTAGGCTTGCCCTGCGCCTGCTCGCTAGGCATATAGCCCGCAGTGCCGATCGCTACCGTTGCCATAGTTCTGACTTCTTGATTAATCTGATTTTGGATCTGCTTAATTGCTCCAAAATCAATCAAAACCAACTTACCGTCAGATTTGCGGCGAATAATGTTGTCAGGTTTAATATCACGGTGAATAACGCCGTTGCTATGCACATATTCCAAAATGCCTAGCAAATCATCAAGCATCTCAGTTACTTGCACGTCAGTAAGGCGGCGACCCTGAGCCAACTCAGACTCTAGCGATCGCCCCTCCACAAAGTCCTCTACCAAATAAAATTCGCCAGCTTGATCAAAGTAAGCCAGTAAACGCGGCAAGCGATCGTGATTGCCCAACTTAGCCAAAATTTGGGCTTCGCTAGTGAAGAGACGACTAGCAATTTTTAAATATTCGCGATCGTTGTTAGCGGGCTTGAGGTGCTTAACTACACAGAGTGGCTCGTCGGGAATACGAGTGTCATGGGCAAGATATGTATGCCCGAAACCGCCCTCTCCCAACTTGCTAACGATGCGATAGCGACCATCAAGTAACTGACCAATCATGCGAGTACTCCATTGCTGCCATAAATCATAGCGTTTTTCAATCTAGTCTTACAGCGCTTTGCGCTCAAACCAGAATCAGTAAAAACTTTTAAAGGGTTGCTTCGCAACCCTTTAAAAGTTTTTACAGTGGTTCATTTGATCGGAAATTGCTGTATATGGCTATGTTACCCATGAGTTGATTGGCGGCGCTTAGCCCACCATCGGCGAGTTTATGTCAAGCCTGCCCCTGTTTTGTTGGACAGTCCCGCTTACTTTAGGATTTGAGGACACCTTGGTTTATGATGATTAAGTCGTAGAGTCTATCAGTAGAGTTCAAAGTGCTAAAGTCCAAAAAAGACATAGCCTAGAGCGTAAACTCAACTTCTATACCAATTAAAGAAAGAATAGACATAATTTCTTTAGTTACAATTCAAAATCAGTAGCGGTTTTGCAATCTAAAAAATAAGTACTTTGGCTTGATAAAAACCAAAACCCCAAGAAGCTGATTCGCCTGTTTCGTGGGCGAATCAGCTTCTTGGGGTTTTATAATTAGTTATGCCTACTTATTTAGCATCATCACTTTTAGATTTGGTATAAAGGGTAGCTTGTAGACAAGGACTAGTAAAATTGCTAGCCGCAACTGTTGTTTTGATGACCTATGGCTAGATACACTCAACATTTCTTAGTTGAAATTCCTCCCGAAAACCTGCATTCAACAATTATCAAAACGTTGGAGGCGGGTAATTTGGTAATCACATACGAAACCGATGATTATGTGATTGCTCAAGAGATAGAGACTAATGCATCTTTCGCGCAGTTGGTAACCGTAGAAGTGCTAATCCATCGTTCCGAAATTGAAGGCAATCAAGCGAAATTAACAATCGTTACCAAAAATGCGGAATTGCCCCTTCGGGTCAACAATTACTGTCACGGAATCTCTGATAGCGTCTCTAAGGCATTCTGTGACAGTCCAGAATGGAAACTCTTAGAATTTACGTCGGGATTTTAGACTGCATTAATTGGGATTAAATGGCAAATTATTATCGTGTACTCGCCGACAATCGGCAAGCTAGATTTAACTACGAAATACTCGAAACCTATGAAGCAGGTATCGAGTTACTTGGTACTGAAGTCAAATCAATCAAAGCAGGTAAGGGTAACCTCCGCGATGCCTATGGCATTGTCAGGAAGGGACAGATCATGCTGTTGAATATGTATATTTCTCCTCATCACACCACAAGTATTTATTTCAACCATGAGCCAACGCGCACAAGGAGGTTATTGCTACACAAGGATGAAATTCGGAAGCTAATCGTTGCTGTTAGCCAGAAAGGATTGACGATAATCCCACTTAAGATTTACCAAAAAGATGGCTGGATCAAAGTGGATATCTCTCTTGCTCGAAACAAGAAGCTGCATGACAAGCGAGAAGATATGAAGAAGCGCGATGATAAGCGAGAGATTGAACGAACAATGAAAAATCATTAAGGATTGCCAACGAAATAACTTATGCATTTCAAAACCCCAATATGATTCGGCGGGCTACGCCTGCCGAATCATATTGGGGTTTTATTTAATCTGTGATCCTAAACATATAAGTTATCGCGATCGCCATTTTTTAGCACAAAACTAAAACCACAAAATCAAGGGGCAGCGCGAAGCGTCGTCCTTCGATTTTGTGGTTTCTATCCTATTTTTAGCCAATTACCTCAGCTATCTCAATTACTTGACCATCAGGATCTTTGACTAAAAAGTTTAAAGGTTTTTCGCTACGAACTTTATGCTTGATACCCTTAATTTGAATCTGTAGCAATACCTGCTCTACACAGTCACGATTAAAGCAAATATGTCGCCCACGCTTTGGGTCGGTAATACTCGCCCCCGGAACTATGTGCAGTTGGATGTTCTTTTTTAACTGATACCAAGCGCCTTCCATATCTGCTGAATATTCTTGCGATCGCGATCGCCTAGCCTCAGCAGGAATATAAATAGGATCAGCAGGTGCGCCCATACCATACTCATAGCCATAGTAATAATGTAGTGGCACATCGGCGATCGTTAATTTTAGCTCTCCCTCATAAAAGTACCGCGCTTGATCAAGATCAGAAACCATGATTGTGTGAACTTTTGGGGCGCTAGTAAGAAACATCCACATTGCAACAGCGTATGCTCCCAACAGCATCACCATGATGCCCTGAGTAGAAAAAATTGACTCCATCGTAAAGCAACTACATATTAGAGGAATTAGTTTTTTTAGTGTAACCCAACTATAGCTGTCGCTAGTCTCAAAACCCAAAAGAGGATGGCGGCGCGGAGCGCCGCCATCCTCTTTTGGGTTTTGATTTGTCCTGATACAGGAGCTTGATAATAGACCTGTTACAAATAATTGATGTTACGGGAACACCTATAGAGCGTTCTCGGCGGTGTCAAAAGCAATTTTATTCTGGCGAGAAAAAGCGACATAGGCTTGGGGTTTTAAAACACCACGGGGATCTAGTCTGCTAGAATCAGGGCTAGGCAATTACCCAGCCACTTAGTTCATACCCCACAAACTGGGGACTATTTGGGAATCTTTTAGAGTCACGTCACCGCCATGATGCAATCGGAAAATCTTCGTCAACGAGCCGCAGTTTTAGGTCTGCAAGTATTTAGCAAGCGCTCAGCCGTTCGGCTAGGTATCGTAACGCAAATATGGCTGGATGTCGATCAACGTCAGGTAGTTGGCGTGACCGTTGCTGAGCGCTTTGTGCCTGGAACCTCAATTGGTATTGGTGACACCTTCTATATGTCCCTCGGCAATATTGCCCTACTGGGGCCAGATGCAATCTTGGTTGACGATGAGTCGGTACTAGAAGACATCTTAATCACAGAGCGCTTCACCACTCTAATCAATAATGAGGTCGTTACTGAGTCAGGCGAACCACTTGGTAAAGTACGTGATTTTAAGTTTGAGCCCGAAACTGGGGACTTATTATTTTTAATTGTTGCTTCCATTGGTAATCCGATTATTCCCGCTAGCTTGATCAGCACCTATGAGCTAGATGTTAATGAAATCATCGCCGTTGGTCGCGATCGCATTATTGTTACAGAGGGCATGGAAGATCGCATGACCCAGCTTAGTAAGGGGCTACTAGAGCGTTTAGGCTTGGGCAAGGCACCTTGGGAAGGCGACTTTGACGATGAATACATGGTTCCGCCGACCACATCAATTCGCGATAATGCCCTATCTTCAGGTACACGCAATAACTATTCGCCTCCCCCACAACAACAGCGCCCAGTCTATCGTCAAGAGCAGTCTTGGGATGATGGCGACAATTGGGCTGAGGAGCGCGTCCCTGTAAGTCCACCTCCGCAGCAGCAGCGCCGCCAAGCTAGAGCAGAGATCCGTCCAGAGCCTTCACGACCCATCGTACCGCCACCAGCACCAATTGATGACTACGACGACTATGATGATTTTGAGGAGAGCTATCCTCCTGCACAATCGGATTTTCGCAACGAAACTCAAAAGCAAATCCTTGATGCTTGGGGCGAGACGAAGATTCCTGAGCGATCCAAACAACGACTACCCGAAGAAGACTTTGACGAGATTTAATGCTACCCCGTGACTTACTAGATCGTACCGAAAATAGAGAAGTAATCAGCCGCTTACTGGATTTAGGCGATCGTGCGATCCAGACTTGGGATGTGGTGTGCAGTGACTTTTTATCGCCTCCTGAAATCACCGAGGCTCTGCAAATTTTTAGTCGGATGACAGAGATCCATTGCTTAGCTTGGGGCGGCTATGCCCAAGCGGAACGGCAAAGACTAGCGATCTCCCGTGGTGAATTGCCTCTAGATGAATCAATAGTCAGCCTCACGCCGATCTCGATTTCTGGTAATTTTCTGTTTGACACCGCTACCCATCGCGACTTTTTGGGGGCAATCTTAGGTACGGGTATCGAGCGGCAAAAAGTCGGCGATGTAAACGTGCTGGGTGAAAAGGGCGCACAAGCGATCGTTGTCCCTGAACTGCTGGAATATTTACAGATTCATTTCAATCAAGTTCGTACTGTTCCTGTCAAAGTCAGTGCGATCAGCTTTGATGAGCTAAAAATTCGCGTACCCGTCACCAAAGAGCTTGTCTCTACAGAGGCATCTTTGAGGCTAGATGCGATCGCCTCCGCAGGTTTTGGGATGTCGCGTAGCAAAATGGTGGATCTGATCAATGGCGATGATGTGCGAGTCAACTGGAAGACTATTTCCCAACCTAGCCATCAAGTTAAATCTGGTGATTTAATTGCGATTCGCGGTAAGGGCAGGGTCACAGTTGGCGAGATTATGATTACAAAAAAAGAGCGCTTTCGAGTCCAAATGACAAGATCTGTCTAGTTCAGCGCTCTGCGCTCAAACCCAAGAAGTGAGTGGCGGCGCTCCGCGCCGCCACTCACTTCTTGGGTTTGGCTAAAAAGAAAGGTGGTGCATTGCACCACCTTTCTTTTTGGAATTATTTGGACGGAGAGAGAGGGATTCGAACCCTCGTTAAAGTTACCCCTAAACAGCATTTCCAGTGCTGCGCCTTCAACCACTCGGCCATCTCTCCATGCTTTGATTTACTCAACATTATTTAGTAATAGACTTACTTAGAATGATTGCTTCACCTAGCGGATAATAATCATAACAAAGCGTGGCGCATTTGCACATAGAAATTGCCAATAGTTTTAAAACTCACAAAAGCAATAAAGTGTCGCGCATGGCACGACACTTTATTGCTTAATTAGTGTGTTGACGATACCAAGCGATCGTATTTTTCAAACCTTCTCTAAAGTCCACTTTGGTCATAAAACCAAAAGCTTGCTTGGCTCGTTCCACATCCAGACATCGGCGGGGCTGTCCATTGGGCTTGTCAGCTTCCCAGACAATTTCGCCTTCATATTCCATTAACTCACAAATTAAGTGAATCAAATCCTTAATCGAAATTTCTAAACCCGTGCCAATATTCACTGGCTCAGAATCATCATAGTTGAGCGCCGCCATGACAATTCCTCGCGCCGCATCATCGGAATAAACAAATTCCCTAGTCGGAGAGCCGTCACCCCACACAGAAATAGCGCGATCGCTATTTTGCTGCGCCTCATGTACTTTCCGAATCAAAGCAGGAATTACATGGGAGCTACGCGGATCAAAATTGTCTTCGGGCCCATATAGATTTACAGGCAGTAAATAAATGCCATTAAATCCATACTGCTGACGATAGGACTGTAATTGCACCAGTAGAGCTTTTTTAGCAATCCCATAAGGAGCATTGGTCACTTCAGGGTAGCCATTCCAGATGTCTGATTCTTTAAATGGCACAGGCGTAAAGTTGGGATAGGCGCAGATCGTCCCAACACAGACAAATTTCTGCACTTTAGATTGATAAGCAGCATGGATCAACTGCACACCCATCATCAAGTTGTCATAAAAAAGTTCAGCAGGTTTCTCACGGTTGAGACCAATACCGCCGACATGGGCTGCCAAATGAATGATTAAGTCCTGTCCTTGGACGACTCTTTCACATACGGTTAGCGATCGCAAATCATCACTTTGCGATCGCGGCACTGTAATTAAATCTGGATTAGCACCCGCATCAACTAATTGAGCAATCACCCGCTTTCCAAGGAATCCCGCTCCACCAGTCACCAAGATTTTCTGCTCTTTTATCGATTTGGACTGAGTTTGCAGCATAAAAAATTAGGAAATATATTGAATAGTTATGTATGCGGTAAGAAGAGAAAGCATTTAGCTCTCCTTTATGAATCGGTATTATTTGGTACAGCGCCTTGCGCTGCTATAAAACCCAGAGAATTTTTTGAAAGTGGCGCTTCGCGGCGCTTTCAAAAATTTCTCTGTATCCTTTAAAGCCTCAATAGGCTGTATTACCAATTGGCTGTTTGACTGGCACTACGCAAAGTCGCGATATCTTGAGCCACAGTCCCCTTAGGATTGGGCAATCCCAACGCTTGCAAATCAGCATCAACCATCAGCTCAACTAGATCCTTAAACGTGACCCTAGGCTCCCAGCCCAACTTTTGCTTAGCTTTTGTACAGTCACCCAATAACAGATCAACTTCCGCAGGACGAAAATAGCGCGGATCAATTTCTACATAGTCTTCCCACTTGAGGTTGACATAGGCAAAAGCAGCTTCTAAGAACTCTCTCACTGAGTGAGTTTCACCCGTAGAGATGACATAATCGTCCGCTTTTTCCTGCTGCATCATTAACCACATCGCGTCTACATAGTCCTTGGCATAGCCCCAGTCACGCTTTGAGTCGAGATTACCAAGATATAGCTTCTTCTGTTGGTTGGCGATGATTCTGGCGATCGCCCTTGTAATCTTGCGCGTAACGAAGGTTTCACCACGACGAGGTGACTCATGGTTAAACAAAATCCCATTACAGGCAAATAGCCCATAGGACTCACGATAATTGATGGTCTGCCAATGGGCGTATACCTTTGCACAGGCATAGGGACTACGCGGATAGAAGGGAGTGTCCTCATTCTGGGGAACTGCTTGCACTAAGCCATACATTTCCGATGAACCAGCTTGGTAAAAGCGAATTTCGCGATCGTTGCGTTGCTGATAGTCCCGCAAGGCTTCTAGCAAGCGCAAAGTCCCCATGCCAACTGCATCCACAGTGTATTCAGGGGAGTCAAAACTAACACGCACATGGGACTGAGCACCAAGATTGTAAACTTCATGGGGGCGAACAGCTTCTAAGATGCGTCCCAAAGTAGTGCCATCGGTTAAATCTCCATAATGGAGAAACAATCTAGTTTCTGGTAAGTGCGGATCTTGATAGAGATGATCGATCCGATCGGTGTTAATCGTTGAAGAGCGGCGAATGATTCCGTGAACTTCGTACCCTTTTGCTAATAAAAGCTCCGATAAATACGACCCATCTTGACCAGTAATGCCTGTAATTAGGGCGCGTTTAGTTTTACTCATTAAATATCGTTGGAGAGGACATCATTAGAAGTTTATCCCATGTTTACAATATTGCTACCCCAAAGAAGGTGGCGGCGCTCCGCACCGCCACCTTCTTTGGGGTTTTATGTCCTAGCAAGAATAGGTGAACTTTCAAAAAACGATTTTGGGGTTTTTAGAGACATTTTCCTTCATGTAACATTTTCTCGAATTCAGCGACAGGTAATGGTGGGCTAAAGAAGTAGCCCTGAACTTGATCGCAGCCATGCTCCCTCAAAAATTCGATTTGTTCAAATGTCTCTACGCCTTCAGCAACAACCTCAAGAGATAGACTGTGGGCAAGATCAATGATCGCTAGGGAAATCGTGGCATCATGGCGATCGCTAGTAACGTCTTGGATAAAACAGCGATCAATTTTGAGAGCATTCACGGGGAAATGTTTGAGGTAGCTCAACGAAGAATAGCCTGTACCAAAGTCGTCGATCGCCACTTTTACACCCATGGCTTGCAACTGGTTTAGCACATTAACTGTAAACTCAGCATTCTGCATAATGATGCTTTCAGTCAGTTCTAGTTCTAATTGATGGGACTCCACACCAGTCTCTATCAGGATTTTACCAATAATTTCTAGCAAGTTATTATCAGGCAGAAAATGCTGACCTGACAGGTTCACTGCCACAAATCCATAATCTAATCCCTGCTCTCGCCACGATTTCATCTGCTTGCAAACAGACCATAGGATTAATTCGCTCAGACGGAGGATTAAGCCCGTCTGTTCGGCAACAGGAATAAATTTACTGGGCATAATGATGCCTAGATCAGGGTGCTGCCATCGGGCTAGCGCCTCTGCTCCAACAATTTTCCCTGACTTTAAACTTACCAATGGTTGATAAAACACACGAATTTCTTGGCGATCAATGGCGCGGTGCAGGTTATTTGCCAGAGCCATGTATTCTGAAGACTGAACATTTAAGTCTGAGCTATAGAGCTTGTAGCTGTTTCTACCGTGATTTTTGGCATAATACATGGCTAATTCAGCATTTGTAATCAGTCCCTCAACTTCCTGCTGATCGTGAGGAAAAATAGTGATCCCGATGCTGCTGGTAATAAAAACTTCATGACCATAAAGATTGTAGGGACGGCTCAACAAATCAAGGATTTTTTGGGCAGCTAATCTTACGCTATGGATATCGCTGACATCAGAGATGATCAGAGCAAATTCATCGCCTTGGATTCTCGCGACTGCATCGCAGGATGCGGCATATCTTCGCAATCGTTCCGCGATCGCCTTGAATAGTTGATCGCCAATATCATTACCAAGAGTATTGTTAATGATATTGAAGTTGTCCATGTCTAAGAACAATACTGCGAGGGGTTTATTATTAATTTTGGCGTGCAGTACTGCTTGATTTAGGGATTCGTGGAAGGCAATTCGATTAGGTAACTGAGTCAACTCGTCATGATGAGACAAATACTCAAATTTTTCACCAACCGCTTTGATCTCATCGTAGTAATGTTCTTTGACCGAGTTGTATTTGTGTAAGCGTGAGGCGATCGCCCCCAATAGCTCCGCCGATGTAAATGGCTTAGTCAGATAATCATCAGCACCAAGTTGCATGGCTTGACGCATATCTCCTCTTTCGGTCATAGCTGTCAAAAATATAAACGGAATCATTGAAGTCGATGGTTCTTGGCGTACAGCAAGGATAGTGCCGTAACCATCTAGTTCTGGCATGGCAATATCACAAATAATTAAGTTCGGTAAGTAGGTTTTAGCAATTTGCACTCCGACCAAACCATTTTCTGCCCCCAGAACATCAAATCCCTCGTAAACAAGGGTTTCCATAATTTCTTCTCGCAAGGCTTGCACATCTTCAATGATTAGTATCGTTATCATGGTTTCGTTAAGATATTTATTTCCTACTACAGTCTATTGAGGCTTTAAGGGGTAAAGAGAAATTTTTAAAAGTGCCGCTTCGCGGCACTTTTAAAAATTTCTCTGGGTTTCATAACCGCGCAAATCGACGTAAAAACAAGGAGATGCAGTTCCTTGACTTTTTGCTAATCAATTAGAATTGCCGTACCCACGATCACTTTACGAGAATAGGTATTTTTACTTTGATATTTGTACCTTTACCCTCATTACTAATAAGTTGAATCGAACCGCCAAGAACCTCGACAGAACTTTTGATAATCGCCATTCCTAAACCAGTACCGCCGATCATACCAACATTGTGAGCGCGATAGAAATGATCGAAAATCTTTTCTTGATCAATGATCGGAATTCCAATTCCATGATCTTGAAACTCTAGTAAAAGCAGAGATTGGTCATCCTCAACAAAAGAAACTGAAAAAATTATTTCACCTTCTTCGGGAGAATACTTAATCGCATTAGATAGGAGGTTAGAGATAATTTGTTTAAAAAATTTGGGGTCAGTTATTATTGTTTGAGGAACATTAATATTTTTAAATTCAACATGATGTTTACCACTACCGATCAACTTAGTTTGTTCAATTACCTCTAAACAAAATCTATTTAAATTAATCATTTCTGGTTGTAGTTTGAATTTACCAGAATCAGTTTTGCCAATAATTAAAACTTCTTCCAATAAGCCAGTCATATTTCTCACTTCACACTGAATTTTGTCAATCCTCTCTAGTTTTTTTTCTTCGGACATTTTATGTCCATAATTTCGTAAGAGGTCGCTAGCAGTTTGGATGGTAGCAAGGGGTGTCCGAAATTCATGGGATGCTCTAGCAATGAATTGTGATTTTAATTCATTTAATTCTTTTTCTCTAAATAAAGCTCTTTCGAGCTGAGATAGGCTTTGCACTAGTTGTTGAGTACGATCTGCTACTTGTCTTTCTAAATTTTTATTTAGCTCTTGCACCCGATCAAATAACTGGACTTGCTGAATAGCGATCGCTACATGACTAGCTAACTGCCTAAGTAGATCGATCTCAAATTCTTGCCAATGGCGTGGCTGAAAGCATTGATGGGCAATTAACAAACCCCATATAGTACCGCCAAAGGAAATCGCAGCCACAATATTGGCTTTAACGTCAAAGCTTTGCAATAACTCTCTATGGCAATCACTTAAATCAGTAGCATCTACATTGTCAATACTCGAAATAGAGCAGTTTTGATATTTTTGTATTGATATTTGATTAAAACAGGGGTCTTTTACAGATTTACCTAAAACTGACAAAGAAAGATCATTAACTGCTTCGACAACAAATTTTCCACTCCAATCTTCTTGAAATTGATAAATAACTACCCGATCAATACGCAATAATTCTTGAGCTTCTTTGACAGTTATAGAAAGTATATGATCAAGGTTTAATTCACCTTGAATCTTAAATAAAATTGCATTTAGTAACTTTTCTCTCTCACTTTGATATAGCAATTGAGTTTCAACTTTTTTACGCTCAGTAATATCATAATAGCTACTTAAATACATTCTTTTTCCCTTATAAGCAACTATTTTCGTGGAGACTAGAACATCTTTAAATTCACCATTTTTATGGCGTATCTGTGTCTCTATGGTCATGGCTTGACCCGTTTGTTGCAGTTGCTGTAATCTTTGTAATGCTCTACCCCGCTCTTGATAATCAGGATACAAGAAAATTGTAAAGTCTCGACTAGCATTGGCTTCACTAATCGTATACCCTGTTAAATTTTCCATGCCATCGTTAAAGATGGCAAAGTATCCTGAATCATCGCTAAAAGTTATACCCTCTTTAATAGAAGTCAGTACGGTTCGCAAACGCTCTTCACTTTCTAAAAGTCTTTGAGTAGATTTTACTTGTTCAGTAATATCCGTTTGAATTCCAATGTAATTAGTTAATTTTCCATAATCATCAAATACGGGAGCAACATATAGGTCGTTCCAAAAAGGTGTACCGTCTTTACGATAGTTGAGTAATACGGCATGGCATTCTCTCTGCTCTTGGATAGCTCGGCGCAAGTCTAAAAGACCAATTTGATTGCGATCGTCACCTTGTAAAAATCCACAATCTCGACCAATTACTTCGGCAGCTCTGTAGCCAGTAATCCGTTCAAAGCTAGGATTTACATAGATCATCGGATTACCTACTTGAGTCGAATCAGTAATCACAATGCCATTTGAGCTTGCCGCGATCGCCCTCTCTCGCAATCGCAAAGAAGCTTCCACTCGCTTCCGTTCCGAGACATCACGCAAAGAAGCAATTACATAAACTGTCTGATCATCATTAATGGACTCAGATACACGCATCTCGGCGATTGTAGTTCCCCCGCGATTGAGTACATCAATATCGGTACTTTCCCCTGCAACCACGGGCAGACCAAATACTTCACCAACAATATCTTCAGCTTTATAACCAAATAAGTTTTCCGCAGATTGATTGACATAATGAACGACTCCCTGATAATCAACCACCACAAGAGCATCCGACAATTTGTCAATCAGACGACTAAAATCTTTACCATTCAAACCTTTAGGCTCAGATTTAGTTAAATTATTAGATTTAGTTAAATTATTAGGATCTATGCAAGTGCCAATTATCTGACAAGAGTTACTATCACTCTTAGTTTGTAAAGACAGGGAAATCAATATAAGTCTTGAATTGGCGTTTGCATTTTGATCTAGGGGTATTTCAAATTCAGTAACTTCTTTAGTTTGCAAACAATTAGAAACTTGAATATTTAGTAAATCTGACCACTCAATAGGCAAACATTCTTGAGGTGATAAGCCAATAATATCATCTATATTTTTTCCGCTATTTTCTCCAAATACAAATTGGATAAATTTGAAATTAGCAGTTGTAATCCTGACTAAAAGATGAGAGTCATTTACATTAGCTCCCTGTGAAGAGTCAACTGTTAAAACAAAAATCCCGCATTGAATATGTTCAAGGATATTTTGCATAATCGCCAAATCCTTTACTAAATGCTGCAACCATAGTTTTATGACTATAATTGCATTTACTATCCATTGATATTAAATATTTATGAATTTAAAGCTATCAGTTCCTTCCATCGGTTGCTCTAGCTGCATCGATACGATTATAAAAGCCATCCAAGCTAGCAATCGCACTGCTAACGTCACAGGTGATGTGGCAACCAAGACTATCAGCATAGATAGCCAATTAACCGAGGCGCAGATCCGCGAACTAATTGCGATCGCAGGACATGAAGTAGCCTAACTTGAACTTATAGGTAGGTATAATAAAAACTTAAAACCCAAGAAGCTGTGGCGCACGCTGCGCGTGCGCCACAGCTTCTTGGGTTTTGGTTTTTATTATACCTACTTATAAATTTAAGAAGGAGCAAGTGGTATTTCCACAGGTCGAATTATTGGTGGTGTAATTTCTTGGGCTGGTTTGAAGACAGCAGCAATAGCCTGTTGCAAAGTTTGCGCCATCACAATTCGATTTTCATAGGCAACAACCACGCGAACTAAAGTCGGGATCTTGTTTTGAGTAGATTCTAGATAGATAGGCTCGACATAGAGCAAAGATTGTTCAATGGGAATGATTAATAAATTTCCTTGGACAACGCGAGATCCTTGACGATTCCACAGGGAAATTTGCTGAGAAATAACGGGATCTTGATTTATCCTTGCTTCGATCTGCTCAGGACCATAAACCAAGATTTGCTTTGGGAAAGTGTAGAGTAAAAGCTTTCCATAATTCTCTCCATCAGATCGCGCCGCCAGCCATGCCACCAGATTGGTACGTTCCTTGGGCGTAAAGGGCAGTAGCAAGATAAATTCTTCAAAGCGAACTTCAGGCAAGCTCGTAATCAAGTAGTAAGGTTCTACTACGCGCGGCTTGTCACCATAAACCTCATTGGGAACTTGCCATTGATCTTCACGGTTATAAAATACCTGAGCATCAGTCATGTGGTAAGTCAGCAAGCGTTCCGACTGGATTGAAAACAAATCAACGGGATAACGCAGGTGCTTTCTAATTTCCTTAGGCAACAAGTCTAGGGGTTTAAATAAATCAGGAAAGATTTTTGACCATGTACGAATAATCGGATCGCTTTCATCAGCAATGTAGAAATCAACTTTGCCGTGATAAGCATCGATTACCACCTTCACCGAATTACGAATGTAATTAATTCCCTCGTTACCAGTATCGGAATATGGATAGCGATCGCTAGTTGTATAAGCATCAACAATCCAATAGAGAGAACTAGGATCAGGACTAAGATCATCAATGGACGGATTGACCTTGGCTGCAACCAAATAAGGATCACTGTCATATTGCAAAAATGGGGCGATCGCCCTAACTCTCTGCATAATATTTCTCCGAAACAATAGCTTAGTCTCAGGTAGAAACTCAGGAGTCACAGCCATGCGCCAGTCATTCAAATATTTAGCGAATAGCATCCTTCGCCAAAATGAATCCAGAGCCACCCCACCCCTACCATCGTAAATGTTGTAAACATTATCATTGTCGCTGGGATAGTCGAGTTCCTTTACCTTCGTGCCTGTCATCACATAAGTATCCGTATTCTCTCCATAATAAATACGCGGTTTTCCTATGGGAATACTCTCCCGCACTGCCTCACTAGAAGCCGTAAGTGGACTACCTTCAGTAACTCCAATATCTTTAATAAAGTACTCAGGTAAGCCACCAGCACCAACGCGATTGACAGGGCTGAGTGTAAATCCATAACCATGGGTATAAATCAAATGCTGATTGACCCAAGTTTGTGCTTCTTGAGGAACAGATGCATAGTCCAATTCCCGCGCGGCAATCAGAACCTGCTGCTGGCTTGCAGGAATATTAGATAGCTTCTCTTCTTTAATCATATAGCGATCTATGTCAGCATCAGGAAAACTGTAGTAAAGACGAATCTGCTGAAGTTGTCGATTGGTAGCAAGTAGAGGGCGCTTATCCCACAAGCGAATGTTGCGAACTGTCAACTCATTATCTTGGATTGATTTTTCTGTTAATTTGCCCTGTGGGTTAAAAACTTGAGAGTTAATACTTTCCAGCCCAAATGCTTCGCGGGTTGAAGCTATAGTACGTTGAATATAGAGTTGTTCGCGGGCGAGTTCATTGGGCTGAACAATCAGAGACTGCACAGCAATTGGTAAACCAACTCCTAGCCCGATCGCCATAACTAGATACAAGCCTAATGCGATTAGTAGTGGCTTACAACTTACAGGTTGGCGATAAAATTTCAGCCACCTTACAATCAAATAAACTGCGATCGCTAAAGC
>Ga0136636_10000756_pt1 | contig 17567 bp, 15 predicted proteins | sample AntDrymUQ8522106_2_FD_104653 | JGI IMG/M metagenome (GOLD analysis project Ga0136636, IMG submission 104653) | Polar desert sand microbial communities from Dry Valleys, Antarctica - metaG UQ852 (21.06) | ecosystem: Environmental > Terrestrial > Soil > Desert | place: Antarctica: Dry Valley... | reverse complement strand
ATTGCCCCAAGGTAGCTACATGCTCCAGTTAACCAAAAGGAATGAAGTAAAACATTTCATGTTTATCAAGCAATAAAAGATAGAATATAGATCCAAAAATCTATTTCGAAAAAGGTACCAAACAATGAGTTTGGTGCCTTTTTTTTGTTGGTAAATTCAGCGAGCTGCTCGGCGTAGGCTGAGCCTACGTCGCGGTGTTTCTATGTCTGCGCCATAAAATTCATGCAAACTTGATAGATTCGTTTGAATTCGACACTCAAATAATACTGAATACTAGTAATTCATCATCGAGTTAAAAAGTTGTAATTAGAAAGACGTAGGCGCAGCCTACTTCGAGCGGATAAATGAATTATGGAATACTAAATCCAATCCCCCAACATCCATATAAATAATACATTTCCTTACCTTTGACACTTCAATGAAAAAGAAAATTGTATTGGTAAGTCCGGCTTTTCCTTATCGGGGAGGGCAAGCATTGGTGGAGGCGCATTTATTTCATGCATTGACCCAATTGGGCTATGATTGTCATACCCTTACATTTACGCTGTTGTATCCTAAGGTTTTTTTTCCGGGTTCTTCTCAATATGACCAATCGGGCAAGACATTTTATGCTCATTCGGAAAGGATTTACAGGATTATCAATTCAATCAATCCATTTACCTGGATTCAGGCGGCACGTCGCATTAAGTCATTGAACCCTGATATTACGCTGTTTGTGTGGTGGATGCCATTTTTTGGCCCCGCTTACACTGTCATAGCTTGGTTGGTGAAAAAATGGAGCAAATCGAAAATTGTTTTTCTGGTGGAGAATTATATTTCACATGAAAACCGATGGTTTGATAGAATTTCAAGTAAAGTGACTTTAGATCAAGCGGATGCTTATATTGGGCAGTCGGAGTTTATTCGGAACAGCATTCAAAAGCTTCACAAGAAACCAGTCTATAAAACCACGTTGTCGGTTTATGATTGTTACAATTTGGGCGCATTTACTAAAGAGACGGCAAAAGCTCAATTCAAGATCCAACAACCCAAGACTGTATTGTTTTTTGGATTGATACGACGCTATAAAGGATTAGATAAGTTGATTGAAGCCATGCAGTATCTGGAGGATGATATTTCCTTGTTGGCAGCTGGCGAATGCTATGAAGATATTGCCTATTACGAGGATCTGATTCAAAAATTCGGTGTGGGTGCCAAAGTCCGGCTTGTGAATCAATTCATCCCGAATGAGGAGATAGAACCTTATTTCAAGTCAGCTGATATTGTCATATTGCCCTATAACTCGGCATCGCAAAGTGGTATCTTGATGATGGCCTATGGTTTCAACAAACCCGTTATGGTGAATGATGTAGGTGGATTGTCCGAATTGGTGGTGGAAGGGAAAACAGGATTCGTTATGCCCAATAATGATCCAAAGACTATTGCCCAAGCCATCGTGAAATTTTATGAAAATGATCAGGAGGATTATCATGGCAATATTGCCAATTTGAACGAAAAATTGGGTTATGGCAATCTTGAGGATATCATGACTACCATTTTGCAAAAATAAACTATGCGCAATATACTCATAATCAAGACTGGGGCGGCTGGAGATGTTATGCGTACCAGTGTTCTGTTGCATCTTTTTCCGAATGATAGAGTGTATTGGGTGAGCACAAAACTCAACGGACAACTTTTACCCCAAAATCTGGATTCTTTGTCAATTCTTGATATTGACGATCTCAACGAATCGGAATTGCCTGTTATGGATCTGGTTATATCACTCGATGATGACATGAAATGTGCAGCCTTGGCCAGTAGAATGGCTAAAAAGGAACTTGTAGGTACTTATTTGGACGGTGATCAGGTCAAATATACCGAAAGTTGCAGAGAGTGGTACGATATGGGCTTGGTTTCCATCTTCGGCAAGGAGAAAGCCGATGCAATCAAAAAACGCAACCTCAAATCCTACCAAGAGATACTTTATGGGATGTTCAATACTGATTTTGAAGCTCAAAGATATCTGACAAGAGAAGATGTCAAAGGAGCACCACAGCGCAAGTTGATTGGACTTGAGGACAGGGCAGGAGCGCGTTGGCCTACCAAGGTTTGGCATCGATTTGACGAATTAGCAAAATTGCTTGAGGGAGAAGGATACACTATAAAATACTTTCAAGATCGAGACACATTGAAGGAATACATGGAAGATATTGCTGAATGTTCCTTGATTGTAACTGGCGATTCGCTGGGCATGCACATTGCTCTTGCACTCGGCATTCCCAATGTTTCAATTTTTACTTGTACCAGTGCAAGTGAAATCTATGACTATGGTATCATGGCAAAGGTGGTTTCGCCGTTGCTTAATGATGCATTTTATACCAATGATTACAGAATAGATGTCCTCAATTCAATAACAGTGGAAGAGGTGGTAAAAAATGTAAGGGAGTTGATGAGCCGATAGTTTATTGGCATTTGTACACACGCACATAAGGATCTTCCAGAAATGCTTTTTTATCGCGTGTGGCATCCAGATTTTTATCCAAGATCAGGTAATCATATCCTGAAATAGTATCCGCGCTCATGGGTTCGGCGCCAAATTCATGGTGGTATTTTCCACGCTTTATGCCACGTGCCACTAATTCAAAGTTCATGTTGGTATCAAAAATTCGCGAATTGATGTAATAGCTGGTATTGGGCTGCACTATTACTTTGTTGATTTCATGAAATGTGGTATTGTACCTTTCAAATGCGGCGATATTGATGCCGAAGTTGTAAATAAAAATCGCTTGAAGAATCAATGACATGGTCAAAACAAGCGGTAGAGATATTTTTTCTATCCAATGCATCCAAGGGACAATGGCTATGGCGCTGAACACAAATCCATAATAAACAAAACTGCGACTGAATGGAATGACACTTTGAACCAGCATCAGACATGGAGGCGCCACGAGTAGTAATAAAGAGAGCCAAAAAAGTTTCTTTGAGCCGTTCCAAACAAGTTTGCCAAGGCCAATAATCATCAATAAAAATGCAAGGAACCAAGGAAATCCTGTAATCGCACCAATGGTATCTGACAAAAAACTAGGCAATCTGCTCCAAACAATTTCACGGGCAAGAGGCGATACGAATTTATTGGCAATCAGCGCATTGGGTCCACTGACAATCATGATCGGCAAGTACAATACAACACTGCTGAGGAGTATGAGCAATGAAAATTGAAGGATTTTTTTGAAGGATTGATATCTGAAAAGCAATAGAACCCCAGTTATAGTTAAGAAAGGATACAAGAAGGAGGGCATTGTAAAGAATCCCAAAATATTGGAGATGGTCCACACCTGATAATAGAAAAGTTTATGGGGCTGAACGTAAATTTTATACCCAGAATAAGCTGAAATCAATGAAAATAGTGTGACAAGCCCATATCCTCTTGACTCAAAACTGTAGAAAATGCTCAAAAATAACACTGAAGTTATCGAAGTTGACAACAAGGAAGTTTTTGATCCAAAACTTGATTTTATGACATGAAATAAAACCATCCACGTCATGAGCGACACCAAAATTGCAGAAATTCTCAAATTGAATAACGCACCAAAAGGAAGCCAATAAGTGAAATTTGTCAACAAAGAGTGAAATACATGATTATTCGGTGCTGGATAGAAACACACGGATGCAATTGGTGTTTTGGAGGTGAAATTCAAATAGGTATATGCTTCGTCATAGGATACTGGAAGGTAAATCATATAAAAAATGGCAGTAACCAATGGAAGGATAAAGATCATGAAATTCGGAAATCGCGTAGCTTGACGCATGACAGTTTTCAAAGATTCCAACAGCTCTTCCAAGAACAACAACAAACCCGGCAACCATTTCGATTGGTACTTCCTCAAAACTATGAAAATCATTAGACAAAGCGCCAATACTACTTGAAGAGCGTAAAATACAATAGGAGTGACCTTGCTTTTAATTTCAAGCAAATTGTGTTCCTGACGAATTGCTTTTATAAAAAACTCCATGCTCGCATCATATCCCAAATAGATCAAGCATACCCCAAACAGGCCCAAACAAATTGCACATACATTGAGTATTACCCCAGCTATCTTAACCATAAAGCAAATGTAGTCATACTGAAATCTTTTAAGTGATAATCTGATGATTTATGCAGGAGGATAAACTACCATCAATAAAGCTAATTCAGGATTGAATTTGAACATTAGAATAGCAGCATGATTTAAGAATTCAGCTCTTAAGTTATTTAGCAAATCCTTTTTATTTTGACTTTACCTCACCCATTTTCATTTCGGTAATGCCTCACATTTCGTTGTTACCTCACCCCCTGCCTCACCAACGATGAATGTCGGGACAAATTGTCTTCTCCGTCCTATCGGATAAAGAGGGGAAGTTAAATTCAATCCCCCTCTCCGCTTTGTTGAAGACAAAATTGAAATGGTGGTTGGGGCTGAGGTTAAAACTCAATGCCGACTCCCTCCGTTCCTAAGGATGCAGAGGGGTTGGTTGTGTTGATATTTTTCTCGGTGATAATGTACCCCGTACGGTTTACCTGCTTTAGGAATTCAAAAGTGTACAAATATTGAAATTGTAAGAGAAAGAAATTGTACTTTTACAAAAGCACAAATTTAAAAGCATTGTCGAATTGGTGGATGGAATGTTTTTATAATGAGTGTAATTATATTTTATGATAAAAATCATTTTTTTATGTTCTAATTTTAAACAATTTTGCAAGATCTAGTTAAGTTTTTTAATGCATTAAATCAAATATCATGTTACAATTTCAATCAATTTGTTGCCCTTTGGATTTTTCTGAATCTACAAGTTCAATTTATAATTTAGCTATTCAGTTGGCTGTAAATAGCCAAGCAGAAATTAATTTGATCAGCATAGTTCCCGCTACTTATCAAGGGGATATTGCAGAGTATGGATTTTTGGGTCGATTTGTAGAGGAGGCCTATGCACAATCAGAAGCCGATTTGAAGGTGGTAGTGGACAAAATAAAGGCTGATTATCCCTTCTTAATTGTACATTCCAAGGTGCTGAAGAATAACTTTGTGGCTCCAGCAATACTCGAATATTTGCAGGAAAACAATATTGACTTGGTAATCATGGGCACTCATGGCAGGAGAGGCTTAGAGAAAATCTTTATGGGCAGTGTCGCAGAAGAAGTGCTTAAAAAAGCAACTTGCCCTGTCCTCACACTTCGAATCAAAGCCTAATCTTTACCTTAGCAATACATAAATTTCAATTTATTCCAAATTCAGGGATGGCCCTTGAATAGATGAGATCTTTGGTTATTTCAAAAATTTATCGGGTCTGACGACTCATACATTCGTATCAGGCTCGTAGGAGGTTAACCCCCTGACGATTTTAAATATCAGGGCTTTAAAGTCCAAGAATCAAAGATTTTCGCTGACTCAAAAGGCAAAATCTGTCAAGGCAAATTTTGGGTTTAAAGAAATATTAAACATCAATGGGAACGCATAAACCGCAACCTATGGATTTGTAAAAAATTAATTCCATTGGAATTCTGGTAGTAATTAATGCAATGTTAGATGAAACGTGAGCAGAATTACGGCAATAAATATTTTCCTGACTCAAGTTATTTTTTATCCGCTAACTTCATTTTTTGATAAAATTTCTTTGTGAGATTTCGATAGCTTAATTTTGCTTGAGTTTCAGTGAATTCACATACTTTAACTATTGAAATTGTGAAATTAAAAGTATTTATAATTTTGTTTTTGTTGATTGGTTTTAGTCTCCCACCATTAAAAGCCCAACAAGGAGTTTCTGCTTCTGGAGGTGAAGCACTTGGAGCAGGTTCTGCGAGTTTCACAGTATGACAAGCAATGAACAATTATCAAACCGGAACTACAGGGTCGGTTTCACAAGGAGTGCAACAATCGTACAAAATTGTGACTTCAAGTGGAGAGGAATACAACCAAATCAATGTCTATGCTTCGGTATATCCGAATCCAACTGCAAATATCCTTACCATCTCAGTTAAAGATTTTAATTTTGAAAATCTGAGTTATCAATTATTTGATATTCAAGGTAGAGGTATTTTTCATGGAAGAATAAACTCCGAACTAACAATATTAGAATTGGCAAGTATTTCAGCTTCTGCCTATATCTTGAAGCTGACTGTAAATAATAAAGCAATCAAGACATTCAAGATCATTAAAAATTAAGTCAAACGGATACTCCAAACTCCTTAAAACAATATAAACATGAGAATGATTCAATTTTTTTTCAAAACATCTTTGATGCTGACAGTAACCGCTCTGTTTTTCAGCACATCAGTTTTAGCCCAAGCCCCCCAAAAAATGAGTTATCAAGCTGTGTTAAGAAATACAAGTGATGCTTTGGTAACCAACACAAATATTGGCATGCAAATAAGCGTTTTGCAAGGGAGCTCAAGTGGATTATCTGTATTTGTTGAACGACACTTTCCAAGCACCAATTCCAATGGACTAGTAACTATAGAAATAGGTAGTGGTACAGTTGTTTCCGGTATTTTTACAAACATCAATTGGGCCACAGGAATCTACTTTATCAAAACAGAAACTGATTTGAATGGTGGTGCAAATTACACCATAAGTGGCACAAGTCAATTGCTGAGTGTTCCGCATGCTTTGTATGCTTTGAATAGTGGGGGCAATGAAAATTCATGGAACAAAACTGGTAACACCTCAGCAGCAAATGATTTTATAGGGACAACCAATGATGTTGACTTGGATTTTATCAAACAGCTGAATCCTGTTTCTTATACCCGAAATAATGATATCAATCAAAAAACCGAGTATGGCTTTATAGCCCAAGAATTGGAAGCAAGCCTAAACCAGGCGGGTGTAACCCAAAATGGAATCATTTCCAAAGATGATGCAGGTATGTATGGTGTACGCTACAATGATTTGTTAGCCCCGATGGTAAAAGCCATACAGGAGCAACAAAAAATGATAGAAGAATTAAAAGCTAAAGTTGAGCTATTGGAAGCACGAAAATAAAATAACTACACTCATTCTGAATTTGGATTTTCATCTTTTACTAAACTGAACTTATAAAAGTAACAATTTTCTTTATAGTATTTGCAAGCTTATAAATTTACAAATAGTCCATTAGTTTATAAGGATAACCAATCTGTTCCTTACTTTGTTAAAAACAAATTTGTCTACTGAGTATGAGGTGCGCAGTTAGTGAAGGTGGCAGAAAATAATTCTACAATTGCATATTCCGGAGACATCTTCTCAATGCATCTTCCCAGTTGGGAATTTCCATTTTGAATTTTGTGGAGAATTTTTCAGTATTCAACACTGAGTAACTTGGTCTGGCAGCTGGAGTTGGAAACATAATGGTAGGAATTGCTTCAGTTTGAATATCAATGTCACTGTATTCAAATATCTTCGATGCCAATCCATGCCATGAGGTAGTTCCGCTATTGGTAAAGTTATAAATCCCCGCAACCGAATCTTTGCTGGAATCTCCACTCCAGTAGCTGCGAATCACCTGAAAAATTCCTTCCGCCAAATCATGTGCATAAGTCGGACTGCCTATTTGATCATTTACTATTTTGAGGGATGTTTTTTTACCAGCAAGCCGAAGCATAGTCTTCACAAAGTTGTGCCCATATTCGCTGTAAACCCAGGCAGTACGCAATATAACTGCGTCTTTATCTTTGGCCACTGCTCTTTTTTCACCCAATAGTTTACTTTTGCCATAAACACTGATGGGATTGGTTGGGTGTGTCTCATTATAAGGAATAGTAGCTTTACCATCAAAAACATAATCTGTGGATATTTGAATCAATAAGGCATCGTTGTCATTGGTCCAATCTGCAATAGCTCCCACTGCATGTCCGTTGATGACATTGGCTAGTTCTTCTTCTGTTTCTGCCTTGTCAACGGCTGTGTAGGCAGCGCAGTTTACAACAATATCTGGTTTGTAGTCATCCAAAATTTCAGCAATCATTTCCAAATTACCCAAATCCAGTTCTTCTCTTCCCAATCCGATTATATTCCATTGAGGTTCGCGGGAACTTGCATCCAGACATTCATTGCCAAGCTGTCCATTGGCGCCCAAGATCAAAATTGTTGGTTGACTCATGAATTTTACGTTAAAGTTTTGTTGGCTTATGTTGTCCCAAGTAAGGCAATTCTGAATCTTTTTCGGAAAGGATCATTTGCTTGACGTCAATTGGCCATGCAATTTCAAGCTGAGGATCGTTGACATGTATGCCACCTTCAGCAGATTTATTGTAGTAATTATCACATTTGTAGCAAAAAATGGCTGATTCACTCAGCACAGCATAGCCATGTGCAAAGCCTTTAGGAACCAACAATTGCTTTTTATTGCTTTCACTCAATACGATGCCAAATGCTTGACCATAACTTGGTGAATTTTGTCTGAGATCAACGGCTACATCATACACTTCGCCAGTTGTAACTCGCACGAGTTTGGCTTGAGCGTTTTCTCCAATTTGGTAATGCAGACCTCTTACAACGCCGAAAGTTGATTTTGCTTCGTTGTCCTGTAGCCAGTTGTAATCAATACCGTTCTGATCCCATAATTTCTGGCTATAACTTTCAAAAAAGTATCCTCTTTCATCATGAAATACGGTAGGCTCAAATACCAACAGATCTTCAATTGGAGTTTTTATCAATGGCATGGTGCGATCAATTTTTGCTCTTTTGTTATTTTATTTATCTCTGAAGTAAATACTAATGGGCACACCCTTGAAATCAAATTTTTCTCGAAGCTTATTCTCCAGGTAATTGCGGTAACTTTCTTTCATCTCATTGGGATGATTGCAGAAAAAGACAAATGCAGGGTAAGGCAATGGCAGTTGAGTAGTGTATTTTATGCTGTTGAACTTTCCGCGGTAAGAAGGCGGCTTAAATAAATCTGTCGTTTCTTTTAGCCAGTCATTCAGTTCAGAAGTTCGGATTCTGCGCATTTTATTTTCATAAACATGCATGGCTACTTCAGCTGCTTTGAATATTCTTTGTTGGTCCTTAACCGAAGTAAAAAGGATTGGAACATCATTGTAAGGAGCGATCTTGCGCTTTATGGCTTCCTCTATATCTCGAGCAGTATTGGTTTCCTTCGGTACCAAATCCCACTTATTGACTAATATAACTACTCCCTTGTGTCTTTGCTTGATGAGATTGAAAATGTTGAGATCCTGCATTTCAATTCCTGTTTCTGCTGAAATCATTAGTAATGAAATATCAGCATCTTCAATAGCGCGAATGGCACGCATGACACTATAAAATTCAAGATCCTCATGAACCTTGCCTTTTTTTCGAATTCCAGCGGTATCTACCATGATGAAGTTCATGCCAAATTTGTCATAGGTGGCATGGATTGAATCGCGAGTTGTGCCTGAAATATCAGTAACAATATTCCTTTCAACGCCGAGAAGGGCATTGGTAAGGGAGGATTTTCCTACGTTTGGTTGACCTACAATGCTCAGTCTTGGTATTCTTTCCTCTATCTTTTCATCATCCTCAAGTAGCTCAACTGCCGCATCCAGTAACTCTCCAGTGCCAGAACCTGTTGCGGATGAAAGAAAGAAAGTTTGATCGAAGCCCAAGCTCCAAAATTCATTAGCTTGCAATTGGCGAGCTCCATTGTCAACCTTATTTACTGCCAGTAACACTGGTTTTTTGGATTTTCTCAGCAGTTTGGCTACTTCTTCATCCAAATCAGTGATTCCTGTTGCTACGTCTGTCATGAAAATGATAACATTCGCCTCAGCAATAGCAATTTCAACTTGACGCCTGATTGCTGCTTCAAAAACATCATCAGAGCCATGAACAAATCCACCAGTATCCACCGCTGTAAATGTTTTGCCATTCCAATGGGAAGGCCCGTAGATTCTATCTCTTGTGACACCACTTACGTTATCAACTATGGCGCGTCTCTCGCCAATGAGTCTGTTGAATAAAGTGGATTTTCCGACATTCGGTCTGCCGACGATTGCGACTATATTGGACAAAGTATTGTAAAATTTTGCACAAAGGTAGGCTTTATTATGCGGAAATCCTTGAAGCGATTTGTTAACTGATTGCTAATCTGATAAATATGGCACTGACTATCCCTAATATTAAGGCACTCATGACGAATACCACCCGTAAAATCATCACACCTTTTCTATATTCCGTCTCAACATTTTCTGGAGTAATGTTAGTCAAATAGTTAAATGTATGAGGTCTTTTTATTAAATAATATCCAGCAACGCCAATAATGATCTGAAGTATCGGTAACATCCAGATTGATACTTTGCTGCCATATTGATTCACCATTCCGCCAAATCCTATGTGTGTGGGAATCCGCTCAGGCAATAAGCTGTAATACATGCTGATAATGAGTATCGTTGTAAAACATAATAACAAATAAGCCCATTCAAGTGTGGAATCTAATTTTGTTTTATCCAATTTGATGATTGGTCTGTTTGTCTTCATCCTAGATGTGGTAACATAAATCAAAAATACTTGATATTTATTTAATATGCTATATAAAAATTACCAAAATATAGGTATTGTATTGAATTACAATTGCTTGCAACTTGCAGGCTTATTCTTGAACATATCAAAATTGAAACCCATGAAATTCTCCTTAGGCCAAACTGCGGCTGCAGTTATTGGATTGTTGCTGACGCTAAAAATTCAAGCCAAACTTTTTGAAGCTGGTAATTTTCAACCCAACTACATCACTATTTTTACACTTGGATTTATTGTTCTTACCATTGTTTCTGTTGTGAAAATGGAAACATCGGAGGAAGAGGAAACTGACAATGGACATTACTATGAAGAAGGAATTATGCGTGAAATTTTTGCATAAATGCCATAAGTTAATTCTTTGTTTCTCCTAAGTAAATTCTATTGACGTATTTCCAGTAAATTCTGCACTTTAGTTTAAGTGTATGTCAATTTAAATCATATAAGTAATTGGTTTGTAGATAATTGTGATATTTGTTTTACCAAACCTAGAACAAATCTTAGCTATGAATCCTGAAACCAAAAGACGACATCTTGACGTTCTCGTATTGAGTGACCTTCATCTTGGCACTTACGGTTGTCACGCAGCCGAATTGTGTACCTACCTCAAAACTGTACAACCCGAAATTCTGGTGCTCAATGGAGACATTATCGATATTTGGCAGTTCAGTAAGCGTTATTTTCCGATAACACACATGCAAGTGCTTAAGGAATTCATGAAATTGATTGCAAAGGGTACACAAGTTTACTACGTGACCGGCAATCATGATGAGACATTAAGAAGGTACAGTGATTTTAATTTAGGAAACTTCATTCTCACAGATCAACTTTCTTTGACATTGGATGGTAAGAAAGTATGGTTTCTTCATGGCGATATAATGGATCCTTCTACCAAAGGATTGGCAAAATATGTTGCAAAATTTGGTGGAAAGGCATATGATTGGTTGATCCTAATCAACAGAGCATTGAATTGGTTATTAAATCTGGTAAATCTTCCAAAGTACAGCTTCAGCAAACATGTAAAGGACAATGTGAAAAAGGCCGTGAGCTGGATTCATAATTACGAGCATAATATCGTGAATTTGGCAGCCGACCTTGGCTATCATACTGTTGTGTGTGGTCATATCCATCAACCCAAAATGGAAAATATCAATTTGCCAGACGGAAGAGTTATTCAATATTTGAATAGCGGCGACTGGATTGAGAATCTGACTGCTTTGGAGTACTGTAAAGGCGCATGGGCAATGTACACTTTTTGTGAACCCGTTTCTGTTAAGACCAAGAAAACCGAAGTTGAAGTTAGTATGCCCACAGCATTTTTACTCAGAGAACAAGTATTAGCAGCAGCAAGTCTATGAAGATATTATACGGTATTCAAGGCACTGGAAATGGCCATCTGAGCAGAGCAATGACCATGCATCCCTACTTAAGTGATTATGCGGACGTAGATTATTGTATCAGCGGTATCAATCATCAGTTGCCCTTTGACTTGCCAATTATCCGAAAGTTCAAGGGCTTGAATTTATTCTATTCCAAAACTGGTGGCCTGGACTATTGGAGAATGATGAAGGCTTTTCAAGCAGGTAAGTTTTTTCATGAAATACAAGACGTACCAGTTAAAAAGTATGATCTTGTTATCAGCGATTTTGAACCTATGTCCGCATGGGCTGCACGACTCAAAGGAGTTCCTTGCATCCATCTGGGACACCAGGCGAGTTTTCAGTACCCTGAAGTTCCATTGGGTAAGGAAAAAGATAAATTGGGAAAATATATCCTCAAGAACTTTGTAAGGGCTGAAAGGCATATTGGATTTCATTTTCAAGCCTACAAGACTCAAATACTGCCTCCAATTTTATCCGCATTGATATTTGATGCAAACCCCTCAAATGCAAATCATTGCACTGTTTATTTGCCACAAATGAGTTTGGCCCAAATTGTGCATTGGTGCATTCAATCGCCTAGTATCAAATTTCATGTTTTTAGCAATGAAATACAGGAATATACCAGTTTGCGAAATGTTGAAATACACAGAATTAGCAAAGAGACATTTCATGACTCAATGATAAATAGTGAACTTGTAATGACTTCAGGTGGATTTGAAACACCTGCGGAGGCCATATACCTAAAGAAGAAGCTGCTTGTAATTCCTATCAAAAATCACTATGAACAACAAGCCAATGGCGAGGCTTTGAGGCTGATGGGAGTTCCGGTTTTCAATAATCTGAATGAAATTTCAAGTTCTATTTTGCAGGAATACTATTTTGGTGACAAGACGATCTATAGCAATTATTTTATGTCAACAGACAAAATTATTCGAAGTATTTTTGAAAGAATTGATGGGCATCTTGAGCTACCTGCTTTTGCTGATAAAATGGTGAAATAATGGCATTTTTGATCCTTGTATTTTGTCTGCCTGAAAGCTGAGGGAATGTATTTTTGACTATCATAGTAGTAAAATAAGTGATAAGTTCTGCTCAGGTCTTTTTACCTTTGTACACTTCAAACTACTATACCCAAAACTCCCATGCCAGAATTTGTTCACCTGCATTCCCACACACAGTTTTCGTTATTAGATGGTGCATCAGGAATTCCCGAGTTGATGCAGAAAGCCGCTGCTGATGGTATGAAAGGTGTAGCAATGACTGACCACGGAAATATGTTTGGCGCTTACAAATTTATCCTAGAGGCTGAAAAACAAAACATCAAACCTGTTATTGGTTGTGAATTCTACTTAGTAGAAAATCGGCATAAAAAGGAATTTGCAAATGCCAGAGGTGAACGTGACAAACGCTACCATCAATTGCTATTGGCCAAGAACAAAACAGGGTATCACAACCTTGCCAAATTGTGTTCCATTGGATTCATAGAAGGCCTTTATAGCAAATACCCAAGGATTGACAAAGAAATTTTGGTTCAATATACTGAGGGTGTGATTGCTACAAGCTGTTGCATAGGTGCAGAGATTCCCCAGCATATTGCTCAAGGAAAAATTGAAGAAGCGGAAGAACTGCTAAAATGGTGGTTGGATCTCTTCGGTCAGGACTTCTACATAGAACTCCAGCGCCAAAAAGGAATGGAGAAGATCGATGGCTCCAATATGAGCCAAGAGCAAGTCAACCAACAGCTTTTGGTGTTCGCTAGGAAATACAACATTAAGGTTATTGCTACCAATGATGCCCATTATGTGGATCAGGAAGATTCTTTGCCACATGATATCTTATTGTGCGTCAATACCAATAGCAAACTCAATGATTTGGACCGATTCAAATTTAGCAGCAACGATTTTTATTTCAAGACACAAACCGAGATGGGAAGGGTGTTTGCTGATCTGCCTGAAGCACTCGACAATACTGCAGAAATTCTGGATCAAGTAGAATCATATAGCCTCAAAAGCGATGTGTTGATGCCTAATTTTCCAATTCCCGAAGGATTTGTTGATCAAATGGACTATTTGAGGCATTTGGTATTCCAAGGCGCAAAAGAAAGATATTCCGATGTTGATATACTCATTAAGGATCGATTGGAATTTGAACTTGCTACCATTGCTAAAATGAATTACCCGGGCTATTTCTTGGTTGTTCAAGATTTTATCAATGCTGCTCGTGAAATAGGTGTTGCCGTAGGGCCAGGTAGAGGATCAGCGGCAGGTTCCGCTGTGGCTTATTGTCTCAAAATTACCAACATAGATCCCATCAAATACAATCTGTTATTTGAGCGATTTTTGAATCCTGACAGAATATCCATGCCGGATATAGATATTGACTTTGATGATGTTGGCCGGCAGCAAGTCATTGATTATGTGGTCAAAAAATATGGTCAAAATCAAGTTGCACAGATCGTCACCTTTGGAACTATGGCAGCCAAAAGTAGTATTCGGGATGTGGCTAGGGTAATGGATATCCCATTGAGTGATGCGGACCGAATTTCTAAACTTGTGCCTACCAAACCTGGCGTTAAGCTTAAAGATATATTGTTAAGGCCCTTGTCAGAAGTTTCCCAAGATTGGGACAAGGATGAAATGTCGCGGATTACACAATTGAGAGACATATTCAATAAGGACGACCAAGAAGGGGCAATGGTCAAGTTGGCAGTAAAACTTGAGGGAAGTGTCCGAAATACTGGCACACATGCAGCTGGCGTTATTATTGCACCTGATGACATATCCAAATACATACCGGTGTGCACCACCAAAGATGCAGAACTCGTTGTAACTCAGTTTGATGGCAGTTTGGTTGAAGAGGCAGGGATGCTAAAAATGGACTTTCTTGGCTTGAAGACTTTGTCAATTATCAGAGATTCTATCAAGAATATCGTACTCCGACACGGTGAAGGAGCCAGTATAAATCCTGATACAGTTCCCTTGGATGATGAACTTACCTACAAGCTTTTTCAAAATGGTGAGATGGTTGGTATTTTCCAGTTCGAATCCGATGGTATGCAGAAATATTTGAAGGAACTGAAGCCTACCAATATTGAGGACTTGATTGCCATGAACGCATTATTCCGTCCAGGTCCAATGGATAATATTCCCAGTTATATCAGACGGAAACATGGCAAAGAGAAAGTAGAATATCCACATCCATTGTTGGAGAAAGTGCTGGAGCCAACTTTTGGTATTATGGTTTACCAGGAACAAATCATGGAATGTGCAAGAGTGGTTGCTAATTTTACTCTAGCCAAAGCCGATTTACTTCGCCGAATAATGGGGAAGAAAAAGGCCGAACAAATGGATGAGCAAAGAGCATTGTTTGTGGTAGGCGCTGCTGCAAATGATATACCTGAAAGTCAAGCCAATGAGATATTTGATACCATGTCTAAGTTTGCCAGTTATGGTTTCAATAGATCGCACGCTGCGGCATATTCAGTATTGGCTTTCCAAACAGCTTATTTGAAAGCACATTTTCCAGCCGAATTTATGGCTGCTGTGCTTACCCACAATAAGAACAATCTTGAAAACATCTACTTCTTTTTGAAGGAGGCCAAACGCATGGGAATTCAAGTTGCAGGGCCGGACGTGAACGAAAGTCAGCTTGATTTTACTGTGAACAAGGTTGGAACAATTCGTTTTGGCTTGTCAGCTTTGAAAGGAGTGGGAGAGGGACCGGTAGAGAATTTGATGGAAGAGCGAATCAAGTCAGGGGATTTTAATTCATTGGTTGACATGGTCAAACGCCTGAACCTTAGAACAATGAATAAAAGATGTTTGGATAGTTTGGTGTTGGGTGGTGCCTTGGATTCCTTCAAAGATGTCTGTAGAGCTCAATATTTTGGCATCAGTGGCAAACATGAAACGTACATTGAAGCTTGTCTGAAATTTGGTTCTGTTTTTCAATCGCGCAAGGAATCAGCCGTTGTTTCACTGTTTGGTGATGCAGATGAAGATTTCATGTCAGAACCTGAAATACCCAATTCTTCCCCTTGGACTTTGATTGAAACGCTTGAAAAGGAACGGGAAATGACAGGAATATACCTGAGTGGACATCCATTGGATGATTACAAAAGCGAAGTCGAAAACTTTACCAATTCAACCTTACTAAAATTAGCCGAACCGCGTCAAGGAAAGTTAAAATTGGCGGCAGTAGTTACCGATGTCAAACGCAAGGTTGATAAAAAAGGGAACGATATGGGAAATTTTACCCTCTTGGATTATTCTGGAAGTTATGAACTTGTTATGTTCAGAGAAGATTTTCAAAAATTTCACCATATTCTTGCCGCTGGAAATGTTGTCTATCTTGAAGCTGTCATGCAACAACGTTATATGAGTGAGGAATACATTCTGGTGATCAAAGAAGCAAAATTGTTGGCAGATGTAGCACAACATATGACCGAGACGCTCACAATTCGTTTGAGGGTAGAAGACCTGGATGATATTATGTTTCAGTACCTCGACAAGACTTTTAACCGAAAAACAGGTAAACAAAAGCTGAAATTTTTGATATCTGATCCGGGCCAAGGATTGGAGATTCTCATGAATTCCAATGAACGAAAGGCCAATGTGGACACAGAATTTTTGTCAGAATTAGATAAAAAAGGACTTTTATACACCCTGTCATAAAATAATACGTATTAGTTTCTATGAAAAATATAATCTACCTTATTGTAATTGTGCTTTTTAGCGCATGTGCTCAAGAGAAAAAGCCAGTTGAAGCTGAAAACAAAGTACCTGCCAAGGTCCAGGAAAGTCAAGTGGTAACAGTTGCAACAACTTTTGAAGAAGTGGCCAAAGCCATAGAACCTAAAAATGGAGAAACAGTACTTGTGAATTTTTGGGCATCCTGGTGTAAGCCTTGTGTTGCTGAATTGCCCTATTTTCAAAGACTTTCTGCAGATCCAGAATATAAGAATATCCGCCATGTCTACATTTCACTTGATTTTCTAGATTCAATTGAAGGCAAATTGAAGACTTTTTTGATCAATACACCTCTTCCTGGTGATGTAATTGTTTTGGGGGACCCGGACATCAATAAATGGGCGGAGGACGTGGATAAAGATTGGGATGGTGCAATTCCTGTTACACTTTTGTTAAAAGGAAATAAAAAAACTGCTCATCTGACCTCTTTTGAGAACTTTGAGGACTTGAAAGAGTTTATCAATAAGAATAAATAACAGTGTGAGATTAACTGAATATTATGTTGATACAGTGAGGCCTCAATTCCTCTAACTTCTTATTAGATAGTGTTCTTTAATCAAGCTCCTATTATTAACAAATCTAAATTATTTAAAATGAAGTACTTATTCTCATTTATCGGCTTGATTTCTTTATTAGTTGCATTCAAGTCAATTGACACTCCACCTGCCACAGGTTATAAAGTTGGAGATATTGCAAGTGATTTCAAACTGAAAGGAACTGATGGAAAAACGCACTCTCTTTCCGAAATTAAAGATGCCAAAGGTTACATCGTTGTATTTACCTGTAATCATTGCCCCTATTCCAAAATGTATGAAGATCGATTGATAGCATTGCACAAGAGCTATGCCAAAAAAGGTTACCCAGTCATTGCAATTAATCCCAACGATCCAACTGTGGTTGAAGAGGACAGTTTTGACGCTATGAAAGAAAGATCCAAGGAGAAGAATTTT
>Ga0136636_10000755_pt1 | contig 17577 bp, 12 predicted proteins | sample AntDrymUQ8522106_2_FD_104653 | JGI IMG/M metagenome (GOLD analysis project Ga0136636, IMG submission 104653) | Polar desert sand microbial communities from Dry Valleys, Antarctica - metaG UQ852 (21.06) | ecosystem: Environmental > Terrestrial > Soil > Desert | place: Antarctica: Dry Valley... | reverse complement strand
TCTGTCCCAACATTTGTTGGATCGCCAGCATCGCGCCGATGGACAAGTGCCCGTCCAACACAGCTTTGGCAGAAAGAAAAGTGATGATGATGTTTTTACTTTCATTGATGATCAGACCACCAATTTGCTGGGTTTGGGAGAGTGCAAGGGTGCGCATATTCTGGCGGAACAATTTGGCGCGGAGCATTTCCCAGTCCCAACGTTTGGGCATTTCTGCATTGGCTAATTTGATATCGGGCATTCCCTGTACAATTTGAACCAGTTTGCTTCGCTCCTGGGAGGCCATTTCAAACCTTTTGGAGTCCAGGTCACGGCGTTTGCGCATAAACAGGCTGATCCAACCAATGTAGAGTAAGGTAGCACCGAAAAATATTCCGAAAATGAAACCGTCATAAATAGCGAAAATCGCGGTATAGATGACAATGTTCACGATGGAAAACAGGATGGCCGAAAGCTGGGTCGAAAGGAAAACCTCGATCCGTTTTTGGTCTTCAACCCGCTGCATCACATCACCCAGCGATTTCTCCGTGAAAAACGCCGTCGGGAGTCGCATGATCTTGGCAATAAAGTCTGTCAGCAAAGAGATGCTTACACGGGTACTTACATGCAACAACAACCATCCCCGAATCGCTTCCATAGAATTTCGCCCTACCATCAACATCAATTGAGCAAACAGGATCAGGTAAATGAAGTCGAGATTGCTGTTGTTGATCCCCACATCCACGATAGATTGGGTCAGAAATGGCGGGATCAGCTTCAATACAGTACCAATTAGAATACCAATAGCAAGTTGTCGCACCAGACGTGGGTATTTTTTGACGTACCCATAAAGCCAGGAAAAACTGCCGGAATGCTGCTCGTCTTCTTCGCCGGGTTCATTGTAAAATTCAGGCGTAGCCTCCAGCAAAAGAACAACGCCTTCCATGAAGTTTTCTGGCAGCCAGTTTTTGCAGAACTCACTCGTTGAAACTGTCACAGTTTCTTTGTCAACCCCGATCGCAATTTGATTTTGAACTATGGCCGAAACCACTACAAATCCATGACTATTCCACTTGATAATGCAGGGTAAAGGCGTATCTTTTGCCAAAGATGGGTAGTCCATTTCAACGCAACGGGCCCGCAAGCCAAAGCCTTCAGCTATTTCGGCGATGCTTCGAAGCGAAGCGGGTTCTTTGCCAGTTTTGTCTTTGCCGCGTAGGGCTTGCAGGGAAATGATCTTTCCATGGTGACGGGCCACACTGCGCAGGCATTTAAGTGCAGATTCATGGTCCTTAGAAGGTGTATTGATCGACGGAGTAATTGGATGATTTAAGCCCACAGTAGAAGGAAGATTGGTTAGAAGTAGTAGGACAAAAGTGGGGGCTGAGGAGTTGATTACGCTAGCGTAGAAATACGGGAGTTTAACGATCAGGTGTTTTCCCTTACCTTGCCCAAAATGGCTTTTGTAGGCTTCGGCCTATTCTTTTTGTTAGAACAAAAGTGGCTCATCCCAAATATAATCCAGGTGGGATTGTCCGAGTGAAGGGTTTGGCTGTCCGAAACCTGGGTTTTGTTGACCGAAGAACTATCCTTATTCCTACCATCGTACATTTCAGGAGAAAACACATGCGATTTTCACTGGATCAAATGGCAGCCCAATCATCGCTTTGCCAGAGATGCTGAAAAACTATGGAAAGTGTTAAAATGATGCACAACAACGAACAAAAATCAGGCTGGGAATTGATGAAAGTGATCTTCGCCAGCTCACTCGGCACCTTGATTGAGTGGTACGATTTCTACATTTATGGCGCGCTAGCCCCGATTATTGCCATGAAATTCTTCCCGGCAGAAAATCCGACCGCAGCATTTTTGGCGGCATTGGCCACTTTTGCAGCAGGGTTTGTAGTGCGGCCGTTTGGGGCTTTGTTTTTTGGCCGTTTGGGGGATCTCGTTGGGCGCAAGTACACCTTTCTGGTCACCTTACTCCTCATGGGACTCTCCACTTTTGCGATTGGTTTTGTTCCCGGTTACCAGGAAATTGGGTTTGCAGCCCCCTTTATCATTCTGGTCTTGCGCCTTATTCAGGGCCTTGCACTAGGTGGCGAATATGGCGGCGCAGCAACTTATGTAGCCGAACACGCTCCTGCCCATCGGCGCGGTTACTACACCGCTTTTATCCAGACCACTGCTACCTTAGGTTTGTTTATTTCGCTCGGCGTAATTTTAATCACCAAAAATGCACTGGGAGATGTCGCTTTTAATGACTGGGGCTGGCGGGTTCCGTTTTGGGCTTCTATTATAATGGTGTTGGTTTCGGTGTATATCCGATTGAAGATGGCAGAATCGCCCCTGTTTGCTAAAATAAAGCGGGAGGGTAAAATTTCCAAAAACCCATTGAAAGAATCCTTCACCCAGAAACCCAACTTGAAATTGGTGCTGCTCGCGCTTTTTGGTGCGGTGATGGGGCAGGGTGTAGTCTGGTACACGGGACAGTTTTATGCGCAGACTTTTATAGAACGAACATTGGGTGTAGAATTTGAGCAAACACGGTACATTCTAATCATTGCCATTCTGATTGCTACGCCGTTTTTTTTGATATTCGGTGCTTTGAGCGATCGTATTGGGCGAAAGCCAATTATGTTGGCTGGTATGTTGTTGGCCGTGCTGACTTACCGGCCGATTTATCAAAAAATGTATAATGAAGCGTCGCCAGTTTCTATCAAAAATACCATTGCCTCAGATTTTTCGATTGCTGTCGCCCCAAATGGAGATTCTTTGATTGTCAACACAATATGGAAGAATAATGCAAGTGGCACCACCTTCAAAACTGTAGTAAAGCAAACCGTATTTGCAGAAACCACTAAAAAACCAACTACCCTTGAGACTCGAACAGTTTGGCTCAATTCGAAATCATTTTGGATGATAACCTTGCTTGTTTTTCTCCAAATACTTTACGTTACGATGGTGTATGGCCCTATTGCGGCCTTTCTGGTTGAGTTGTTTCCAACGCGCATCCGTTATACGTCAATGTCGCTGCCATACCATATTGGAAATGGCATTTTCGGCGGACTTACCCCGCTGATAGCCACCCGTTTATTCGACATTTCAAAAACGACCGAAAACCCCGCAGGCGATCCATTCGTGGGCTTGTGGTATCCAATCATTATAGCTGCGGTGTGTTTTGTAATTGGGTTCTTTTATTTGCCGAATAAGCGGGAATCGGAGGTTCCGGACTGAATTGTGAAGATCGCAAATACTACAGGCCAGAGAAGTCACAAATTATACACAAATATGATAACTTTTAAAAAACCGCTTAGCGTTGACATTTTGGTACCACTAAAACAATACTTCGGCATTTTATGGATTAGTTTAGCCGCTTTTGGCGTGTATCTTATGGTACACCAAGCTGACATAGAATTCAGGAGAAATCCGGCACTTGATACCCGAATTTTTTGGTACACCATCATCCCTATTTTTACGCCTATTATGTTCGGGCTTGGGCTTTTTGGCTATTATTGTTTAAAAGGTGAATACAACCGGGCTTAAACCTTGACCATTATTGTTTCCACTACCGATTTGGTTGGGGCGATGAGCTCAATCAGTTCGCCAGTTTCTTCATCCAGAAACTGTTCCTTTTCACCTTCTATTTTTTTGAGTGTTTCCTCGTGCAATTTTAATCTTCCTTTGAGGAATTCAAACTCCTCGTGCAATTTGCACCAGGTCGGGTCTTTATCGAATTTAAAAACAGAACGCTGTATGTTAGTCACTTGCGCATCGGCATAGTTGAATGACTTCATCCCGGTTTCCTGTGCCGCCACTAGCGCAAACTCCCTTACTTGTTCCATTAGCGTGGAGAAATAGACCTCATAACGTTTCATCTCGACATACACTTTCAACAAGTCGTATTGACCGCTTGAAATCACCTCCTTCGCGTCTGTTTCGGCCAGTGCGACCAGATCCTCCTTGCTAAGTCCGCGTTCCAGCGAGCCGATAGGCTTTACAAGTCCCATAATGCGCTATTTTTTGAATTTTGAAATTTGGTAAAGAAATTAACCCTTCAGAACCAAGGGCAATTATACTGCGAAAAGGCTACAACCTGCTATATTTGGCACTTTCAAGCTACTTGTATCAGATATGACTACGCAAATCAAAAGCCTCGCAGAATACCACGAAGTGTACGCCCGCTCGGTTTCTGACCCCGAGGGCTTCTGGGCCGAACAAGCCGCCACGTTTGAATGGGAAAAACCATGGAAACAGGTGCTAAAATGGAACTTCCGCGAACCAAAAATCCAATGGTTTGTAGGGGGCAAACTCAATATCACGGAGAATGTATTAGATCGGCACCTGGCCACCCGAGGCAAACAAACGGCCATTCTCTGGGAACCCAATAACCCCAAATCCAAACCGCGCAAAATCTCCTATAAACAACTGTATCAGCAGGTTTGCCAATTCGCCAATGCGCTCAAAGCACAAGGCATTAAAAAAGGGGATCGGGTTTGTATCTATATGCCGATGACCCCGGAGTTGGCTGTGGCCGTATTGGCTTGTGCCCGTATTGGTGCGATTCACTCGGTGGTTTTCGCGGGTTTTTCAGCAATATCAGTAGCAGATCGAATCAAAGATGCCCAATGTGTGGCGGTCATTACCTCCGATTTTAATGCGCGCGGAGCAAAAAACATCCCCGTAAAAGCCATTGTAGATGAAGCACTTGCACTCGGTTGCGAATCCGTAAAAACCGTCATCGTACACAAGAATACCGGCGATCATGTGCATTGGCACAAAGACAAAGATATCTGGTGGCACGATGCTATAGCAGGTAAGCGCAAAAGCTGCAAGGCTCAAAAAATGGATTCCGAAGACCCGCTTTTCATCTTGTACACGAGTGGCTCTACAGGTAAGCCCAAAGGCGTGGTTCATACGCATGGCGGTTACATGGTCTACACCGAGTATACTTTCCGCAATGTTTTCCAATATCAGGATAACGAAGTTTTCTGGTGTACGGCGGATGTGGGCTGGATTACAGGCCACTCCTACATTATATACGGTCCATTGCTAGCAGGAGCCACCAGCGTAATGTTTGAAGGTGTACCCACTTTTCCAGATGCCGGCCGATTTTGGGATGTTATTAAACGCCACAAAGTCAATATTTTCTACACCGCACCAACCGCCCTTCGTGCGCTCATGGCCGCTGGAGACAAATGGGTAAAAAATCGTCGGCTGCCTTCTTTGCGCGTGCTCGGCACTGTAGGAGAACCCATCAACGAGGAAGCCTGGAACTGGTACAATGAAAAAATCGGGAAAAAACGCTGCCCCATTGTAGATACCTGGTGGCAGACGGAAACTGGCGGGATGATGATCACGCCAATTGCGGGCATCACGCCGACCAAACCGTGTTTTGCTACATTGCCGCTGCCGGGGATTCAGCCGATTCTGGTGGATCCCAATGGCAAAGAACTGGTCGGGAACGATGTCGAGGGTTTATTGTGCATCAAATTTCCTTGGCCAAGCATCGTACGCACGACTTACGGCGACCACGAGCGCTGTCGTCAAGCGTACTTTGCTACCTTCAAAAATCTCTACTTCACAGGCGACGGCGCCCGTCGAGACGACGATGGCTACTACCGCATCATTGGTCGGGTAGACGATGTAATCAACGTTTCTGGTCACCGTATCGGCACTGCCGAGGTAGAAGATGCAATCAATAAACACAGCAACATCGTAGAAAGCGCAGTGGTGGGTTTCCCACACGATATCAAAGGCCAGGGCATTTATGCCTATGTCATCACAAATCACATTGTTGAGCACACCGAGATCTTCAGAAAAGAAGTCATGGACATGGTGACCAAAGAAATTGGAGCAATAGCCAGGCCTGACAAAATTCAAATTGTTCCGGGACTTCCCAAGACGCGCTCCGGGAAAATCATGCGACGCATCTTGCGTAAAATTGCGGAGGGGGACACTTCGAATTTGGGGGATATTTCTACGTTATTGAACCCGGAGGTGGTGGAGGAGATTATGATAGGGGCACTGGCCTAAGCCGAGTGTTTCCTCTTCAAATTTTTGGTAAGCCGCTCAACCCGTTCAACCAATTCCTGTGAACTTGGGAAAAACTGCGACAACTCCTTGGGCAAAGATTCCGTGAAGGTGTACGTCGCAACGCCGATTGGCTTGCCGACATCTTGGAGCGCAAACTCTACGACTGTCCGAGATTTGCTTTTGCAGATGATGATGCCGATGCTTGCCCGCTCGTGCGGCTTGCGGTGTAGTGCGTTCAACGCGGACAGGTAAAAGTTCATTTTGCCCGCGTGTTCGGGCTGAAATTCGTCAATTTTCAGGTCAATCGCCACAAGGCATTGCAGGCTTCGGTGGAAAAGCAACAAGTCAATCTCAAAATATTTGCCGTCTACCGTAACCCCAACCTGATTGCCAACGAAGGTAAAATCGCCGCCCATGGAAGCGAGGAAATCCCGGATGTTGCTCAGCAATGCCTGCTCCAACTGCGCTTCAGTGTAGGGTTCGGACAGGTGGAGAAAGCCAAACGTATATTCGTCTCGGATAACAGACGCGGCATCTTCGGCTTGAGTTGTAGGCAAGGTTTCCTGAAAATTCTGTTGGTTGAGCAGTGTTTTTTCCCAAAGTTGCCCCGTAATCGCATTGCTCAGGGCGGTTTTTGACCACAGGTGAAGGGCAGCCATTTTGATGTAAAAAAAGCGTTGATGCTCGTCTTTGCACTTTTCAAGGATGATCATGTTATGCGACCATGCAATTTCTGCCACCACTGGTGGCAGAATTAAATCGCTGTTGTTGTACTCTTCGTACAGGTTTTTCATGCGCCACAGGTTGCGCGACGAATAGCCTGATGCGTTCGGGAAAGCCTGTTGCAGTTCCTCGGCGAGTCGTTCGACGATACTTTTCCCCCAGCCATGTAATTGTTGCCGCTCCACGATGATCCGACCAATGCCCCAATAGAGCGCGATTTGCTCTTGATTAACAGTCTGTAAAGCGCGGTATTGAGCGGCTTTAATCATCTTTTTCACCTCTTCGACAAAGGTGAAAAAGGCAGGATCGGCGGGCTCGTTGTCGTGTTTCATTTCCTAGGTATTTTCAGATTTGCATGAACCCATAATTCCCCAAATCCAGCACCCTCGCATCCTAACCACGCGTGTGCTTGGCTTTGTTTTCAGTGATAAGTTTTAGTGCGAGTTTCATGGCCACAATATACGGGATGTAAGCACGGTCTAGTCCCAAAGTGGCGGGAGCGACTGTGTTTTCGTAAAGCATTTGAAATCAGTGGGTTTGAGATTCAGAACCAAGCATAGAAAGGACAATACCTCTTTTTTCACATAAGATGCTTTGACTAGTGGCAGGGGCACTAAGGGAAGCAATTTCCGCCCAGCGACCGCAACTGCAACTATTCTATTCAAAAATATCCTGAAAAGTGGGCAAAATTCACGCAATACACCCACAATCAAATCAATGAACTGATGTCTGACTATGCTATTCGGAAAGGGCGGGAGATTGCCTTGGCGCTCAACCGCTCAAGGGGTAGAAATTCGTTTTCCCGCAGATGCACAGGCGGTGAGCCAGCATGTTTGGGTCTTAAAAGTGGAGTAAAGCGAAATTTGTAAAGTTTTGTGTGCTTTTGTGCCTCTTTTTGCTTCAATACACTAAAATTACTGCGCTACAAATCGAGTTTGGCACGATTATTTCTATATAAAGTTCAAAGTTGCTCAGCTCATGCTGAACTTATAATCTCTTGAACTTTACGCTTTAATCGGTAAGAAAAGTTTGGGCCGTCCGCTTTCCCGGGACGGCTCTTTTTGTTTTAGGCTTATCAATCCGCCCGCTGGGCACTATTCACCCAATCAAATTTCTTGAGCGCAAGCAAAGCCTGTTGCAGGTGATCGGTATTCGCGACTACCATAGAAACCCGTCCTTCAAAATACCCGCCTTCACCTGAAATCGAGAAGGAACGAATATTAATGCCAAGATCAGCAAGGGTATTGGTGAGTTGGCTAATGACACCTGAGCCGATATCAATGCCTGTGATGATAATTTCCGAAAGAAAATCCTTTTTAGCAATATTGCCCCATTCCGCTTTGAGAATGCGATGGGCATATTGTGCATAGAGATTGCTTGCATTGGGACAGGATGCACGGTGAATTTTAGCACCGCCTTGCACGAGTACGAATCCAAAAATATCATCGCCAGCCACTGGGTTGCAGCAATTGGCAAAAGAGTATTTATACAAGGTGCCGGGTTCGCCATTGAGATAAACTTCCGGCTTATTTCTAGATTTACTGTTTAGGCCTGGAACCTTCGGCTTGGCTGGAGCCCGGCCTTCAACCACTGGTTTTTCAGTTAGGTAGATGCCATCTGGACGGAAATTTTTGCTAATTTTTCGAAGATCTACCTGCTCCAAAAAGATAGCACTGAGGAATTCCATCCGATTCGGAAATCCATAAAACTTGGCCAGTAAATCGCAGTTTTCCTCTACGGGGACTTTGAACGTGCTGAGTTTGCGCTCCAGAATTTCTTTGCCATAAGACGCCTGCTCACGCTTTACGTCTTTTAAGGCCGAACGGATGCGATTTTTTGCTTTAGACGTCACTACAAACTGAAGCCAATCTTCACTAGGCTTCTGATTTTTGTCCGTAATGATCTCAATCTGATCCCCGTTCTCCAGTCGATAGGTAAATGGGACGATTCTATTGTTTACCCGAACTACTCGGCAGGTACAACCAATATCGGAGTGAATACTAAAAGCAAAATCAAGCGCAACGGCACCCTCAGGCAGGATTCTCATGTCGCCTTTTGGCGTGAATACATGAACTTCCTCTGCTAACAGATTGCTTTGGAAATCGGCTAAAAATTCAACGGCACTGCCTTCTTCGCCGTTCTCTAGCGATTCACGAACTTGCTCGAGCCAGTTTTCATAGTTATTAGAACGGCTGGTGGTGCCAGCAATCCCTTTGTATTTCCAGTGGGCTGCAAAACCACGTTCTGCTATATCGTCCATTCGTTTGGAGCGAATTTGCACTTCCACATATCGTCCACCCGGACCAACTACTGTGGCATGCAAAGACTCATAACCATTGGCCTTAGGGATTGATATCCAATCTTTTATCCGTTGGGTAATTGGAGCATAAGTGTCGGTAACGATGGAATATACCTGCCAACAGGCACTTTTTTCCGATTCGGGCTTTACATCCAAAACGATGCGTACCGCAAACAGATCATAGATGTCCTCAAAAGGGACATGCTTAGTTTTGATTTTGTTATAAATGGAAAAAATACTCTTTGGCCTTCCCACAATCTCGAACGGAATACCAAGTTCCTTCAGCGATATTTCAAGCGGCTGTGTGAACTCCTCAATGTACGCCTGCCTTGCACGCTCGGATTCTGACAGTTTGGAGGCGATATCGTGGTAAACCTCTCGTTGTGTGATTTTAAAACAAATGTCTTGCAGCTCGTTCTTAATGGCGTACAGCCCAAGACGGTGGGCTAGTGGCGTATAAATAAACGAAGTTTCGGCCGCTATTTTGAGTTGCTTGTGCTGCGCCATGCTTTTAATGGTTCGCAGGTTGTGCAGCCGATCGGCCATTTTGATAAGCACAACACGCACATCGAACAACATGGCTTTCAACACCTTAGACAGATTTTCCGCCTGCGGGCTTTCTGAATCGTGCAAGCCATCGAGCTTGGTAAGCCCGTCTATAATGCGCGCGATTTTGTCGCCGAATTGATCATGGATTTCTTTTAAACTTATGTGGGTATCTTTCACTATATCATGTAGCAAGGCACAAATGACGGCGGTGGGGCCGAGCCCAATTTCCTCCACACAAATACGTGCCACCTCGATAGGGTGTATAATGTAGGGCTCTCCGGATTTCCTGCGTTGCGTTTGGTGGGCTTTTGCGGCAAGTTCAAAGGCCGCTCGGATATTGTTATGGTCTTCAGTACTTAGTTTGGTTTTGATGGATTTCAGCAGATTCCGATAAGAACGGGAAATAATTGCATGATCCTCCGCTCCACCAGGAATAGCAGGTGATTCTTGGGCTTCAAATTCATGATCATCATGATGTGCTGAAGCCGGCTCATTTTGTGCATTTATGTTGGGATCTTCCTCTTTCATAATCTGTGTCCACAAAGATAAGGAACGCAGACTGAAAAAGGAAAAACTCAATCTGCCTTCTTCCAAACGTTATTCTCCAAATCTATATCCGCCATTCGGTGTGTCGGGTCAATTTCTACCTTAGCAACCTTCTTCATTTTCTCCGGAATTTCAAATTCATAGCTCAAATCCACCCAACGGTGATCGGGCAACACCGTACGCTCCATTTTATCTTCGGCAGGTTTTTCACCACGCATACCTTCCAGGGGAGCATAAAAAAGCGCTTGTTCGCCGTTGGAATAGGTCACCACAATATCCAGCGGCATAGCCATCCGTCCAATGCGCTCGATGACGACTTTAGTGTTTTTACGGTCTTCTTTTTCTACCGATTTTACGGCGTAATCAATGGTGTTAATGGTATTTACCCAGTCTTCTTTGAACCAATCCAATTCGAGTCCACTTTCTTTTTCAAAAACCCGCGTCACATCATTTGCATTGGGGTGTTTAAATTTCCACTCCTTAAAATATCGCAGCAAACCCTTTTCAAAGGCTTGTTTTCCAACGATATACTCCATCTGAATGAGATAAACAGCCCCTTTTACATAGGCTGCCAGACCATACCCGTAATTGGTATTGAAATGGTCAGCGTGGGTAGTGAGGGGCTCTTCGTTACCGCTTGTGGCTAATGCCTGGTAGCCAGAGAGGGCACCTTCAAAAGGGTTGGCTTCTGCCTTTTTTCCAGGGAGTAGACCCTCGCTGGCGAGTTCGTTTACCACAATATCTTCCGCAAAGGAGGTGAAGCCTTCATCCATCCAGCCGGCCAGGCTTTCGTTGCTGCCCAGCACCATTTGGTACCAGGAGTGAAGTTGTTCGTGTACGGCCACCCCAACCAGAGAGTTTAGCCCGCGATTGCCTGTGATAAGTGTGGCGAGCGGGTATTCCATGCCGCCATCTCCGCCTTGAATGAAGCTGTATTCCCGGTATGGGTATTTGCCAAAATGTTGATTCATAATGGTTCTGGCGCGGTTCATAATCCCGGGAAGTTTTCCCCATTGATCATCATACCCTTTTCCCTTTTGCCAAAAAAAGCGCATGATGGAGCCATCGTCTGCTACGATAGAAGTTTGGGTGTAATCACGGTCTGCCGCCCAAACAAAGTCATGAACGTTGGGGGTTTTGAAGTGCCAAAGGAGCTTGTCACCAGCAGGTAAATTCAAAGGAGCACCAGCACTTTCGTAACCATGACCCACTTCTTGCGCATTTTGGAGATAGCTACCTGCCGCCACGACGTAACTTTTATCAATGGAAATTTTTACATCAAAGTCGCCCCAAACTCCATAAAATTCTCGTGCAACATAAGGGTTGGCATGCCAGCCTTGTTCGTCGTATTCACAGAGCTTCGGGTACCACTGTGCCATCGAATAATCAATTCCTTCGCGACTATCACGACCGTTTCTGCGCACTTGAATTGGAATCTGAGCATTCCAGTCCATTTCGAAAATGGTGGTGGCTCCGGGTAATATTGGTTCAACCAGGCCGACTTCCAGGATGGTTCCATTGGACAAAAATTGGAGGGCTTTGCCGTTTTGATTCAGCGTATTGACCTTAATCCAGCCTTGTTCCTCCGGCTTTAGTTTGAAGATACGGTCTGCCACACGTGAATCTGGATCTGCGATGCTTCGAGACCGGACATCCATCATACTACCGGGTTGAAAAGCATTGAGATACAGGTGCCAAAAAGCCTTGTAAAGTGTATCAGGACTGTTGTTAGTGTAGGCTAATTTGTAAGTGCCATGATATTGATGCTTATTCACATCCATATCGGCATTGATTTGATAATCAACGTGTTGTTGCCAACGTTGGCCATGAGCGAAACATGAAAGGCTGAGTAGTGCAGAAATTATTAGAATGCGCATGATGTTTTGTTAAGGAACGATGTTTTAACGAAGTCAGGTACAATGATACGGCAATGCAATTTTCAGCAAATTGATTTTTGGAAATAGGACACATTGGGAGGGGTGTTCGTTCTATCTTTGCCCCGATTGTGTGTGCTCGTCAGATCACCAAATCCACATTAAACGAATCAACATCCTATGAAATATCGCTTAGCATTTGCCCTCATCGCCTTAGCAGCCCTCACCCGCTTGCTTCCACATCCCAATAATTTTACACCAATTGGGGCCATTGCCTTATTTGGAGCAGCTTATTTTAACCGTCAATGGCTGATGCTTGCAGTGCCGTTTGCTGCGCTTTTTCTCACAGATTTGTTTATTAACAATGTGATTTACAGCGAATTATATGGCGGCCAGTTTATCCTGATCACTTCCTGGTGGATCTACGCAGCATTTGGCTTGGTCATGATAGCGGGCTTGGGGTTACTGAGCAAAAAAGTAACTGGTATTCGAGTACTTGGTGCAAGTCTTTCGGCCTCTGGCATCTTTTTTCTGGTTACCAACTTCAGTGTTTGGGCAGAAAGTGGGATGTATCCTAAAACTGCTGCAGGTCTCGCGGCTTGTTACACGGCCGGCATTCCTTTTTTGGGCAATACGATCATGGGTGATTTGTGCTATTCCATGGCTATGTTTGGCGTGTATGAATGGGCAAAGCAAAAAAATATTAGGAACGCGGCATCAATAACTTAGTCACTTGATGCCACCCTTTGTTCCATCAGGCAACCCTATTTTTCTTTAAATAGCCCCACTATTCGCAGAAAAATAGGGTTGTCTGATGAAAAAAGGGTTGACCGAGGATGACAAAGTTATTGGAGACGCGTTCTTTAGCATGAGCCGTACCAGGTTTTTTTAAGGAGAAACGTAACAGGCTGCACCTTATCGATTCATATACTGCTGCATGAGTGCTTCAACTTTTTTGGTCCGCTTACCGCCTTCGGCAGCTACCAAATCAGACATCTCTTTGACGGATTTTCCAAGGACTGTCCCAGCATATTTTTGATTCACATAAGCCCATACCTTTTTGAAATCCTCTGAAAGTACTTGTGCTTCATCTATGAAAACGGGGGTGTTGTCGGCGCCACAGATGAGCAGGAAAAGCAAGCCAAATTGTGCATTTTGAGTTTCTTCACTGCGCACAAAATATGGATTGGCAAAATTAAATTTCTCCCACCAGGCTGCACGATCAGCCACTTGCTCGAGTGGAATGAGTATGCCTCCATCGTCCCACAGGTTGTCTTTTTGTTCCAAAATAGATTGCTCGACAAAGTTTTTCATCGGTGGAGTCATCTTGGCTGCAAAGGTTGCTCCGAGATTTGCCCAATCTACAATAGGATAAATCATTCCTTCCCCTTCTTCTAATCGAAACCCGTTTTCAGCCAAGGTTTTGGTGGCAGGGTACTTTTTCATATCAAAGATTTCCTTTCCAATCGCCTCATAATCAGCGTCTTGCCATTTTATTTTTTCAGTTAGTTCGTAATAGTTGCCCTCTGTTTCCATGCGAAAAAGAAATTTTTCCAGCAGAATAAAGGTAGCGTCAGCAAGGGTGCCTTGTGCTCCAGCCAGGTTTTGCGAAACATAGTCCCAGGCTTTTTTTCCACTATCTAATTTCTTGACGTCCAGTTTTTTTAAAAACATAGAGAACTGGGACAATTTGCCTAAATCAGGGGTTGTCGCTCGAGGCCCGGCGTACACAGGAATTAGGCCTGCACTATAAGCCCAGCCATTATACTGCTCCGGCGTCGTGCTGGTTACTTTGAAATAGGGTTCATTGAAAGGAATTCCTCGGAGCGTAACTTCTTCCTTGTTGGCTGAAATTTCGCCAGTGCCTTCTACAAAATCACCTTCAGCAAGCTGGGTGACAACCTTTCCATTTTTATTGGATTGATCGCGGAGGTTTAGTTTGTCTACCGAGACCATATAGAGGTATATCTCCGGTTTTGGGGAGGGTGGGGGAGTGGTAAGGGTCGATTCGGAAGGTAGGATAACCGCGGCCTGTTTGGGATCGTTTTTACACGCAAAGAGCATTGTTGCGGCAACAAAAGCGGAGAATGCTAACATTTTAATGGGCTTCATTTGTTTGAAATTGAATGAATTAGGAATGGCAAGACCTCGTAGGTTTTAAAAAACTACGAGGTCTGATGGGAGAAGCATAACGATTACCCTTAAATCAAGCCATAAACACTGCCAGGCACAAGGGTCAACAAGGCAATGAGTAAAAGCCCGAGCATAACAGCCCATCGTACCCCTACAGGAAGTAAAATACTATCCGTTTGCCCAGTTGGCATAGAATCATCTGGGTGTAAACGCACGAAGTACATGGCGATAATGATTTTGAAATAATAATAAATCGATACGGCTGAATTAATTACAGCCAACACAATCAACCATGGATATTTGGCAAAAGCTGCGGTAAACAAGAAGTATTTGCCAAAAAAGCCCGCCAAAGGTGGAATGCCCGCCAATGAAAGCATCGAAAGCGTTAATACCACTGCGAGCAAGGGTTGCTTTTTGCCTAAACCGTTGAATGCCGCAAAGGAACCATCTCCACCTTGTTCAGCTACTGCAATGTAGGCACCAAAGGCACAAATCGTCGCAAGTGAATACGTCAGGGTATAAAATAGCAACGCATTGTCAGCCCCTGCTGTGCCGATAGCCAAAACGGCCAAAAGCAGATATCCTGCATGCGAAATGCTGGAATAGGCCATCATTCGCTTAAAATCTTGTTGAAACAGGGCTGTCACATTTGCAACGGTCATAGTCAGTGCAGCAATGATGGCAACGGGTACACTCCAAAAAGCCTCCGCCCCAGGAAATGCTATGGCAAACAAACGGTAAAATGCTGCAAAACCAGCCGTTTTTACCACCGTGGCCATGAATGCAGTAACCAGGTTGGGGCTTCCTTGATACACATCGGGTGCCCAAAAGTGAAAGGGAACAGCCGAAACTTTAAAACTCAAACCTACAATCATCAACAAGATGCCGACTTTCAACATCCCTGGCATCTGATCGCCATTACCGATGGCACGACTGATAGAAGCGAGGTCGAAACTTGCAGTGGCACCATAAATCAGCGTCATGCCAAAAAGCAAAATGCCCGTGGCAAAGGCACCCATAAGGAAGTATTTCAAGGCTGCTTCGTTACCAGCAGGTTCGTTTCTGCGACTACCTGCAAGGACGTAAAGCGGAATACTTAGGATTTCGATGCCCAGAAACAGCATGGTCAAATTCGTGTACGAGAACATGACAAGTGCCCCGCAAAGGCTAAACAGAATCAAAGCGTAGTGGTCGCCCAAGGTTGAATTCAGGTTGCGAAAACCCCAGCCCGACAGTCCAATAATGAGCGCGGTTGCAAGAATTGCGACCCCTGAAAACGCCAATGCAAAAGGCATGAATCGGAACATGGAGGCATACTGGCTGCCCCAGCCGAAACCTGGGCCTAACAGGTCATATCCCGTCGCGCCGAGCGCCAAAAGAGTGCCTAATAACGCTATAGGCTGCAACCAGGAGCGATTATTCAGCCCGGCAAACAAAACGGCAATGGCCGTTAGGAAGAGTATAAGTAGTGCGGTCATGCTTGTTGGTTACTCGTTGATTTGGGGCTTGGTGGACTGGTGATTGGTTTATTGGATGGTTATTTTCTGTTTCTGAAATTCCACTACGTCGCCTGGACGGAGTTTTTTACGTTTTTGGGTTTCAATTTGGCCGTTTACTTTTACTGCTTGGTCGGTAATCATGGTGTTTGCTTCGCCTCCTGTTTCGACGAGGTTCAATACCTTTAGGAGGTTGTTTAGGGGAATGTGGTCGTGGTCGCGGAGTTGGAAGGTCATGTTAATACGGCTTTTTTGAGGGGTCTTGCCTTTGGTCAAAGAAATTGGAGATGAACAGCGTGTCTCCTTGGACTCGATAATACTGGCCTTATGTTGACCGACTCGAATGTAGCGAATTTTTTCATCACTACCTCGTGGGGCACCCAATTTTTGGGGTCGAAACTTGCCTCATGCGCAGCCTCGACATCGGCGCGTTGGGAGGGCGTGAGTTCGTCCCAGTGTTCCGTAAGGCTGTTTTTTTCTTGGAGAAACTCCAAGATGATTTGGTAAAGTTCTTCTACGCTGGATTCGTCCTCCAGTTTGGTTATCATTTCAACCATGTTGTATTTCAGTTTCAATGCTGTCATGGCTCACTTTTTTATTAATTTAGAAACCAAAGTTACAAAATTCAAATAACCAAACCCCTCCCCTCCTTCGCCCCTACCCGCCAAGGCTCGGCAGGCGGGAAGGCTACGGCGGGTAAAAAACCCCAAATCAGCAGCTCCTCAAAATTGCACCGCCCTCAAAATCCGATCCACACTTCCATCGGTCAAACACAAAACAGATTGGGGAAAAAAGCCCAACACAATGACCAATCCAGCAATGATACCGAGTACTAGAAATTCTCGCGAATTAACGTCTTGAAAATTAGCTGTCTCAGGTCGGGTTTCGCCAAAAACCACCAATCCATAAGCCCGAAGCATATACACAGCACCAAATATTATCGTCAAACCTGCTAGTACACCCAGCCAGAAATTGTAGTTCCAAACCCCGTTTAACAACAAAAATTCACCAGGAAAACCATTCGTAAGTGGCACTGCCACTGAACCCAGCACGATAATCATAAACAGCGTGGCAAACTTGGGTGCCGACTTGGCAATGCCACCCATATCCGCCATTGAGCGGGTGCCGAGGCGACGCTCCAGTAAATCCACAACGAAAAATAAACCCACCACATTGATACCGTGGTTGAGCATTTGTATGATGCCGCCCTGAACCCCGGCTTTGTTCCAGGCTAAAATACCGGCAGCGATCAGTCCAACGTGTGCGATGGAAGAGTATGCCACCAGCCGTTTGAGGTCTGATTGCTTCACCGCGATAATGCTGGCGTACAAAATGCCAAATACAGCTAGCGAAATAAAAATCGGGTTTAGCGTGTGCATCGCTTCCGGTGCGAGCGGAATCATCCAGCGGATTACGCCGTATGTCCCCATTTTGAGCATGATGCCCGAAAGCAACATCGTTCCACCCGTTGGAGCTGTTACGTAGGTGTCGGGCTGCCAGGTATGGAATGGGAAGATGGGCATTTTCACGGCAAAAGCGAGGAAAAAACCGAGGAGCACCCAGTTGGCTGTGGTTTCAGGCAGTTGCACCGCTACTAGGTCAGCCCAGGCGAAGGAATGCGTGCCCGCCAAAGCTCCGGCGGAGGCGGGGCCAGTCTGCAGATAAACCCACAAGAGTGCCACCAACATGAAAAGTGAGCCTACAAAGGTATAAATGAAGAACTTAAGGGTGACTCGGATGCGATCTTGTCCGCCCCAAATGGCACATATAAAGTAAATGGGGATGAGGGCCAATTCGTAAAAAACGTAGAACAGTAATCCGTCTTGCGCAAGGAAAACCCCGTTTAAAGCACCCAACATGAGCAACAATAGACCGTAGTAACGGGGCTCATTGTCGTAATTTCTACTCCAACTGGAGAGTATGATCAGCGGCGCCAGCAAAT
>Ga0136636_10000754_pt1 | contig 17609 bp, 19 predicted proteins | sample AntDrymUQ8522106_2_FD_104653 | JGI IMG/M metagenome (GOLD analysis project Ga0136636, IMG submission 104653) | Polar desert sand microbial communities from Dry Valleys, Antarctica - metaG UQ852 (21.06) | ecosystem: Environmental > Terrestrial > Soil > Desert | place: Antarctica: Dry Valley... | reverse complement strand
CCTGCGATGCAACCATAGCGCTCGACTAAAGATTGCAAAGCCGTAAAGGCCCAGTCGGTAGGACGGACATCGCTTAGTTGTGAAACAGAAGTAACATTCTGAGCGATCGCGTCTAGAGATGAGAGCGACTGTGCCGACACGCTAGAGATTTCCGTGAGTGTGATACCGATGACCGAGATAGTCGCAGAAATAGCGATCGCGCTATTAAAAGATTTTGGCAATGTCTTAAATTTGGAATGAAGCATCAATTTACAGGTACGAATGTATAGTGCGATCTAAATTATAATAACGATAATCATTATCAAATTAATAAAATCTTACTCCCTTCCCAGTGAAAGATTAGCGGTGCGGCGCTTCGCGCCGCACCGCTAATCTTTCACTGGGTTTTAATATTTATTTTTATACTGGGAAACGAGTACAGCCTATTGAGGCTTTAAAGGGTACAGAGAAATTTCTGAAAGTGCCGCTTTGCGGCACTTTCAGAAATTTCTCTGGGTTTTAGAACAGCGCAAAGCGCTGTAAGACGCAATTTTTGTTGCGATTATGTTTGATACGATATTATTGTGAAGCGCTTTAGGCGCATTGTTACTGATTTTTAGAGATACTCCCTTGACTACTGCTACATCCCCTTCTTTATCAGATCGCGCTTACCAAATTAAAGAATCCCAAATCCGCGAAGCCTCGCGTTATTGCGAAAGATTTGGAGCCATTAATCTTGCTCAAGGTTTACCAGATTTCCCCGCACCAGAGGCAATCAAAGAATCAGCGAGAGCCGCGATTACTTTAGATTTTAATCAATATGCCGATAGTTGGGGATGGGATAAATTGCGAGAAGAGATCGCCGTCAAGATGCTGCGAGATAACCAGATTACCGTTGATCCTGATACAGAAGTAACGGTTTGCTGTGGCGCGACTGAGGGGCTAAATATTGCCTTGATGACCTTGATTAATCAAGGCGATCGCGTGCTAGTGTTTGAACCTTTTTATGAAAACTACATTCCCAATCTGGCAACAGTTGGCGGTATTCCTGAATTTATTACATTACAGCCGCCCCAATGGGAAGTTACGCAAGAGATGCTAGAACCATCTTTTAAAAAAGGAATCAAAGCGGTGATTATCAATAGCCCCGCCAACCCAACGGGTAAGGTTTGGACAAAATCAGAGCTAGAGTTGATAGCCAGACTCTGCCAGCAATACGACGTTTACGCGATCACCGATGAAATTTACGAATACATCATCTATGAAGGTGAGCATATTAGCCTGATGAGTATTGAAGGAATGCGCGATCGCACGATTGTGGTCAACGGATTTTCTAAAACTTTTTGCATCACTGGTTGGAGATTAGGATATACAGTCGCTAGCCCTGTCCTGACCGCTGCCATGCGCCGCATCCACGACTTTATTACCATCTGTGCGCCTGCACCCCTACAACACGCGGCTCTGACTGCCATGCAGTTTGGTCGCGAATACTTTACTAATTTGGCGTTAGATTACAAACGCAAGCGCGATATGCTCTACCCAGCACTCGTCAAGTTAGGAATATCGCCTGTACTGCCAAAGGGCGCTTACTATATTTGGACAGATAGCTCCGCGATCGCCCCTGATGCGGAAAGCGCCGCTTTCCGTCTTGCCAAAGAAGCATTGGTTGCGGCTGTCCCTGGATCTTGCTTTAGTCACCCTGAGCGAACGCAAGTTAACGGGCTGAGATTTTGTTTTGCCAAGAAAGACAGCACAATAGCTTTAGCGATCAAAAACTTGCTCAAAATCAAATTATAGGCCTAGTAGTATCAAAACCCAAGAAGTGAGTGGCGGCGCGGAGCGCCGCCACTCACTTCTTGGGTTTATATCATAGTAAGCTTGACAGCAGCTCTTAATCTCGACAAGTCAGGTATGAGGCAATGACTAGAACTGAAGATAACGGAAATGTCTCAATAGCTGAATTCATTGATAATCATCCAGAATTTAATAACTTACCAATATTAGACTTGGAGGTATTCCAAGATCTGCGGGTAACTATAGATGATGATCTCGTATTCTCTGGTCTAGTTACGATTTACTTAAACTCGGCTGAGACGTTAATTGATACAATTCAAATATCTTTGCGTAATCAAGATTTAGGTAAATTTAATATTTCATGCCATTCCTTAAAATCAACCAGTGCTAGTATTGGCGCAAAGAAATTATCATATATATGTAGATTTTTAGAAAAAACTAGTAAGACTGGAGGTGTTAATATTTCTCAGGAATATCTCCGCTTAGTTGTTACTGAATATGATCAAGCCGTAGTTAAGATTCGCGATAGTGTCATTAGCCTCATGACCAGCTCTCCGCTATAAAACCCAAAAGAAGGCGGCGGCGCTCCGCGCCGCCGCCTTCTTTTGGGTTTCACGTCTTCATGAGGCTAGCGACAGCTATATTAACAACTAAACCAGTGACAGTCAGTAATGTATAAAGTTAACAACTGTGCAGCTTACTTAGCTTCAAGTGGAGGCGGTGTTAAGTCCTACATTGATGGACTTTTAGCAACCTTGCCTGAAATGTATGCAGGTGAATTGATTACATCTTTACGAGGTCTAGATCAAAGTCAGTACCGGCTCCTGCATATCCATGAAGGCGAGATGTTAAGTTGTCTCAATAATTCATGTCCAGCCGTTTATACATTACATAATCATCATCCCTACTGCCCCAGTGGATCAAAGTATTTGCCTAATCAAAGTGTGGGCTGCGATCGCCAAATGTCACCCCTTGGCTGTACGTGGGGACATCTAATTGATGGCTGCGGGAGTCGCCGTCCCAAACAAATTCTCTATAACTTTAATCGAGCCTATACTGCTTTTCGAGCCATTCAGTCGTTAGGAATTACGGTGATTGCTAACAGTGATTATGTGCGATCGCAATTAATTCTCAATGGTATTTCCCCTGAGCAAGTTGTCACTTTGAGATGTGGCATTGTCTCACCTAGCTCTGAGCATTATCCACTTACCCCAGAGATTCATGCTCAGCAACGAATTCTCTTTGCGGGTCGCATCGTTCCTGAAAAAGGATTAGAGTGGCTCCTCAAGACGATGCCAAAGGTAGACAGTGCCATCCATTTAGATGTTGCTGGTGAAGGATGGGATCTAGAAAGGATGCAGAGCTTAGCCAAGACGCTTAAGTTAGATGATCGAATAACTTGGCATGGTTGGTGCAGTGGCGAAAAATTAGAAAATTTATATCGTCAGAGCTTAGGAGTTGTCTTTCCCAGCCTATGGCCCGAACCTGCGGGGCTAATCACTTTGGAGTCCTATGCTAGATTTCGTCCTGTGGTTGCCACCAAAGTTGGCGGCATTCCAGAACATATTCGCGATCGCCAAACAGGAATACTGGTTAAGCCAAATGATGTTAATGACTTAGCTAGTGCAATCAATATTCTTGCGAAGAACTTTACTAAAGCAAGGGACATGGGAATTGATGGAAATAAACTATTTCTGCAAGAATTTACTCTTCCTATTCATGCTTTCAAACTTCGCGAAATCTATGATCAGGCGATCGCGAAATTTAATCGCTTGGCATAGCAGCACAATAAAGTGAATTTCCGCGATCGCTGTATCATCTTATTTAAGTAATTACAGCGCTTTGCGCTTTTGTAAAACCCAGAGAAATTTTTAAGTCTCAATAGTCTGTGTCTAAGCATTATGGATAATCATCCCTATCGATTAAGCGTTGCTCCAGTACCAAAGGGAGTAGAAAGACCCTTCTGGTCAGTGATGATCCCCACATATAACTGTGCTAATTATTTGCGCGAAACTCTTGCTAGTGTGCTTGCTCAGGATATGAGATCTGAGATGATGCAAATAATGGTGATTGATGATCATTCCACCAAAGACGATCCTGAGGCAGTAGTAAGGGAGATAGGAAATGGGCGAGTTGAGTTTTATCGTCAGGAAGTAAATGTTGGTCATGTCAGGAACTTTCAAACCTGCTTAGAGAAGTCTCGCGGTCGAGTAGTTCATCAACTGCATGGGGATGATCTTGTCTGTAATGGATTTTATGATGCACTGGTCAAGCACACAAAACAAAATTGTGCTTTCTTTGCGCGCTCTCCAATGCTGATACTTTGATGAACTCTGACGATGCTTACGGGGCAATCAATCAGATTAGCGAAGCTATCAAATTACGCCCTAACTTTAAAGTAATCAGATCGGCAGGAAGAATTATTTTATTGGATGGTTTTAGATTTTTATGGCGCAAATTGCGTTTTTAAAACAAGTTGTCGCCAGTCTTGTTAAAAAATCAAACCCAAAAGAGAGAGACGGCGCGGAGCGCCGTCTCTCTCTTTTGGGTTTTAATACAAGCGCCGATAAATTCTTTTAAAAAATTAAACTGATACTGAGACAAGAACCGACCACAAAGTGCAAGGCAACGGCAATAAATCGGCAGTTGAGCAGCAATTCGGCATGGTCATGGTTTTCACCAATAAAAGAGCAAAGCTTCCAAGCGATCGGTAAACTCAGAAAAATACTGGCTGTCCAGATCGGGAAAAGCTCGGTCACGATCGCCAAGATCGCGATCGCATAGACTAATCCACATAACCAAGGCAAAAGCTGAGCTGATCGCTTTGTCCCTAGCTTCACCACAGGCGATCGCTTGCCTGCGGCAAGGTCATCGGCAACTTGATTAAAATGCGAACAAAATAAAATTAAGCTGGTGATGATGCCTACCATCAAAGATGCGGCAAAACAGGCATAGTCAAAGGTCTGGGTTTGACTGTAGTAGGCAGCCGACACACCAATCGGACCAAAGGCAAAAAAGCATAAAACCTCACCCCAGCCTTGATATCCCAAGCGAAAGGGAGGTGCTTGATAGATGTAACCCAAAAAGCAAGCGATCGTCACCAGACTTACCACGATTGCGTCTTTCTGAATCCATGAAATCGCCAACACGCCGCTAATCCCAAGAATTAAACAAGCATTAGCGATCGCCAGTATCAAATTCTTTTGCCCCGTGAGATTGACTACCGAATGCGCCTTATTCACATCAATGCCTGTTTCTGCATCAAAAACATCGTTGCAAAGGTTTTCCCAGACTAATACCAAAACTGCCGAAGCAAGAAATGTGAGAAATATGCCCCAACTAATCTCACCATTCTGACGATAGGCGATCGCTGTACCAGTGGCGATCGGCACAATAGCCACGCTATACATAGGTAACTTGATTGCCGCCATCCATAATTTGCGCGATGTCCGATGAGATAGCTCAGAATCGATAAGACTTTTGACCATACTGGCGAAAAAAAGATTAGAAAAATTTGAGAACGTGATCCTAACTTAAAACAAAGTAGGAAATGTCAGGGATTTTGACAACTAAATTTAGTGAATTGTTAAGCTTTGCGAAGTAAGATGGAGATAAGTAAGCAAATAACTTAGTAGTTATAAGCATTAAATATCTTAAATATTGGTGAAATATGCGGGTTGTGATCGCTGGAGGAGGGTTAGCAGGATTATCCTGTGCCAAGTATTTAGTAGACATGGGGCATCAGCCGATTTTGCTAGAGCGTAGCAACGTTCTCGGTGGGCTAGTGGCGGCATGGAAAGATGCTGATGGCGACTGGGTCGAAACAGGGCTACATAATTTTTTTGGCGCTTATCCGAATATGTTGCAACTCATGGGTGAGTTGAATATTCTTGATCGCTTGCAGTGGAAACGCCATGCTCTGATTTTCAATCAACCTGAAAAACCAGGGGTATTGTCATGGTTTGATGTTCCCAATCTGCCTGCGCCCTTCAATATCATCACCTCGATTCTGCGTAACAACGATATGTTGACTTGGAATCAAAAGATTCGCTTTGCGATCGGGCTGATTCCAGCGATCGTGCGTGGAGACAAATATGTCGTCTCCATGGACAAATACACCTTTGAGGAATGGTTGCAACTACATGGTATTGGCAAAGATATCACCACTGACATTTTTATTGCTGTTTGCAAATCCCTCAAATTCATTGATCCTAGTGTGATCTCGGCAACAATTCCACTTCGAGCCCTCAATAAGTTTTTGCAACAAAAGGACGGCTCTAAAATTGCTTACCTCGATGGCGCACCCCCTGAACGTCTATGTCAACCCATTGTCGATTATGTGGTTGCCCGTGGCGGTGAAGTGCATACAGGCGCAGCCCTCAAGGAAATCGTCACTGATCAAAATGGCAATGTCGAAAAGTTACTTATTCAAGGTACAGACGGCTCGCCCAGTCGGGAAATCTACGCTGATGCTTATGTCTCCGCCATGTCCGTCGATGCCTTTAAAAATTATATCCCCGCAAATTGGCAACCTCTGCCCTATTTCCAGCAGCTAGATCATCTTGAAGGTGTTCCCGTAATCAGTGTGCAGATTTGGTTTGATCGCAAGCTCACCGATATTGACCACACCCTCTTTTCGCGATCGCCATTACTCAGCGTTTACTCTGACATGAGTAACTCCTGCAAAGAATATGCTGATCCCGATAAATCGATGCTAGAACTAGTATTTGCCCCTGCCGCCGATTGGATTGATCGCCCCAACAGCGAAATCATTGAAGCCACCCTCAGCGAACTCACTAAGCTATTTCCCCAGTATTTACCTAGCCCCGCTAAAGTCCTCAAGTCCCATGTGGTCAAGACTCCGCACTCAATCTACACGGCAACTCCAGGACGCGAGCAATTCCGTCCCCAACAAGCCACCCCGATCGCCAATTTCTTTTTGTCAGGTAGCTATACAGCGCAACCCTTTTTTGGCAGTATGGAAGGGGCGGTACTTTCTGGTAAGCTAACAGCACAGGAAATCCACAAAGCAAGTCTAAACGCAAGTCAATCTTCTGGAAGTAAAGTCCTTGGTCGAACCTCTAACCAAAACCAGTCAAATCCATCTGTCGTCAGTGCCTAAATCGATGGGAATGCGTCAGCCAGTCAATCTGGATGAAGCCTACGAGATCTGCCGTTGCATTACTGCTAAGTACGCTAAGACCTTTTATCTTGGCACAATGCTTATGTCAGAAGCAAAGAGGCGGGCGACTTGGGCTATCTACGCTTGGTGTCGTCGCACCGACGAGCTTGTTGATGGAATGCAAGCGGATATTACCGATGCCGAAACCCTATTCAATTGGGAAAAGCAACTAGAAGCAACCTTTAGGGGCGATCCGATCCATGCCTCTGACATTGCCCTTGCAGATACGGTCAAACATTACCCGATGCCGATTCAGCCCTTTAAGGACATGGTTTCGGGAATGCGGATGGATCTCAAATACGATCGCTACCAAACCTTCGATGATTTGCATCTCTATTGCTATCGGGTTGCAGGAACCGTTGGCTTGATGTCAGCCGCGATCATGGGCTTTGAAACTAAAGATCCATCAATTATTTCCACAGCAACTGAAGCGGCGATCGCCCTAGGTATTGCCATGCAGCTCACTAATATTTTGCGAGATATCGGCGAAGATGCTGAGCGTGGCAGAATTTATCTCCCTCTTGAGGATTTGCATTATTTTGACTACACCGAAAAGGATTTGCTAAATGGTGTGGTCGATGAGCGTTGGGCTGAGTTAATGCGTTTTCAGATCCAACGAGCTAGACAATTTTACCAATATGCAGAGGACGGCATTTCGTCGTTGTGTCGAGATGCCCGATGGCCAGTGTGGTCATCACTGATTTTGTATCGCAATATTTTAAAAGCGATCGAGAAAAATAACTACGAAGTTTTCAAGCAGAGAGCTTTTGTTCCTAATCGCAGCAAGGTACTAGCTTTACCTTGGGCTTGGCTTAAGTCTCAAACTTCATAGCTATCAATGACTCAAGGGAGTGCAGGGAATGACAAAATATAAAACTTATAGCTCTCCCTATTGCTATCAATCCATTGCACAGCAACACTTCCATCACATTCATTTAACATTTTTTGGATATTTAATAAGCCCATACCCTTTGTCAGTGGTGCACTTTGAGCTTGTAAATGAGATGGACTAGTAAGCTTACTCAATGTAGAAGATATTTGCGATCGCGTTAGTAAAGAACTTATCTTACCCATTACAATCACTACCCGACCATCGACTACCTTAGCTTGAATTAAAGCTGTTCTGAACTCCTTGTTATGAACCACTCGATTTAATAATAAATTGATCATATGTTCAACTTGGTCACGATTAGCTTTAATTTCTGCTGATCCAAGATTATTTTCCAAAATCAGCTTACCGCTTTTGCTAATAAACAATTCTTCAGCTTTTGTCGCGATATTTTCTAGAACTTTCGCAATTGAAAACTTTGATTCTTGCTGTAATAACTTATTTGCTTGCACTTCCTGACTAACTTCTTCATCTTGAAAAGCTTCTCTAATAGATTTAGCAAGTTGTGTTCCCTCAGCGATCATACTTTCTAAGTTTTGCTCAATCTGTTGTACGTTTTTTAGTGTTTTTATGTCCGTAGATACTAATTTAGGGAAGATAGTTTCTTCTAATTTCTTTTTGGTTAATTTAAGAAATCCTAAAAGTGAAATCATGGGCATCCCTAACTTTTGAGACAATTCTTGCTTACGCTTGATACTACTGTTAGTTACACCTATATCAATTAGAGAATACTTGTTGGCTAATTTGACTAAATTATTAGCCTTATCTTCTGTATATATGACAATAATCTTTCCTAATGAATGAATTTGATTTGTATCAGTAGCAACCTTACGAATAACGTTAGATAAAAAAGCAATATATGTACCTTGATAGGGAATTGAAAACTTAATTTGATAAGTTTCTTGGCTATCTGACTCCATGGTCTTGATCGCCTTAGATAGCTCTTGAGGAAATATTTCTTCGTGCGAAACACCAAGAGAATCGGCTATGGAAATAGAAATTATTTCTGCAAAATTAGAATTTATTTTTAAAATTAGGTTATTACTATCTAAAAAAGTAAAGCCTTCACTAGTGAGTTCGATGAAGCTATGTAGTAATTCTCCAGATTGATCAATCTCATTATTTATAGAGATATCCTTTGGTTCCAACACTTGCTGTCTAAATCTCCTAAATCTAGACAACATATGATTTAGAGCGATTCCTAAGTTACCGATCTCATCATGGTAACTAGTTGGAAATCTTGTATCAAAACCATCTTGGGATACAGATAAAGCTATCTCAGATATTCTAGTAATAGTCTGCATTCTGTATTTAACTAAAAAATAGAAAATAAATGTAACTATAATTACAAGTATTGAGGAAATTAGAATCATATTACGAAAAACACGATTGCTGGAGGCTAGGGATTTATCTTGATTAACCTCGCTTATGATTGTAATATTTAAGGGAGTAAACCAGCTATAGCTGCCTATGACATCAGTTGCAGCATAGTTTTTGTAGAAGCCACTACCTGTTTGCTTGGACAACGCATTCTCAATAACTAAGTTTTCAGGAACATTATTCTTACTTACTAGCCCCTGCATTTCCCCAAAAACAAAAAAAGAACTTTTATTTAAGGAACCTATTAGGTATGTATCTGTTTCAGTCTTCAAATTGTTACTAATAACTAACTGATTTAGCTGTTCAGTCTTAACATTAATCAATAGATTAAATTTGTTACCCAAGCCGTCAAATATTGGGTTAACAAAAGCAATATATGGCTGGTTATCATTAATAGTTAAGTAAAAGAAAGGAATGCTAGGACTATTTTCTTTGTCTTTTATGTATAGATTGCTATTTTTGATCATGCCTTGGATTTTTTCGTAGGACGAGTCTGACTTTTGTAAAGCCAAATCATCTGCATAGGCTATTACCTTGCCTTTGCTATCAAATAACAACATAGTGCTAATTTTTTGATTGCTTCTGATGTTTTTCTCAAAAAGAGATTTGAGGGTTTGACGAGATCTATTAGTCTCTATTTCATTACCTTTGTTGTTATTTAGTGATTCAACTCTTAACCGTATTTCAGATGAATTACTAATTTCAAATGATGTGTTTTGTTCTTTTAATAGCCATTTTTTAATTTGATCTTCTTGATCTATTCTAATGTAATTGATTTTATCTAATGCAGATACTTTAAGATTATCTAGATAATTTAAATTTGATAGATAAACAATAAAAATAGTCAATATTTCAAGAGAAACCAGAAACGTCATAGAAGATTGAAATACTAAGCTTTTATAGAATTTCTTGTTTATTTTTTTGTTTAAAAACTTTCTAAATAATTTCATGCTCTACATCTAATAGATTTTATACCAAGTCAAAAAATTTATTTTCCGAATTTCTGACTCTGAATGGGTTTAGCTTTAATTTGCAAAAGTGTTGGTACACTTTTATAAATCAAAAAACTAGGTCGAGATCTGGATGAAATATTCTAGCCGACTAATTCAAATTTATATGACACTTATTGTCGTCAATTGTCAGGCTTAATGTATCAAGCACTAAATAATAAATGTAGCGTTTCCAAATCATTTGTGACAATAATTAACTTAAATGTTGAAGCATCTTTCAACTCACTCGCGATCGCCATATACACCTAATAATAATTAATATTACAGCCTATTGAGGCTTTAAAGGGTACAGAGAAAGTTTTGAAAGTGCCGCTTCGCGGCACTTTCAAAACTTTCTCTGGGTTTTAGAACATCGCAAAGCGCTGTAATTCACAAAAGTGTAGGTATATCTTTGTGAATTGATACAAATATAGACTATCAAGCTCAGCTTGATAATCGCTATTTGTCGTAAATGAAGTGCAGTGCAGTGCGCGGCATTTCATTCCCCACTCGTCAGTGAATAATTAGCTAAGGATTTTTTGTATAAATCTAGGTTTGTTTTGGCGATACTAGACCACGAATACTTTTGGGCTGTATTGTAAGCATTAATACGCAATTTGTTCATATATTCGCGATCGCTAATCAATTTTTTGACAGCCTCTTCAATTGCAGAGCTATCTCTTGGCGGGATCACTAGCGCGTCAAATTCGTGGGTAACAATTTCTGTAGGGCCTGGAATGGCAGTAACGATTGGAACAAGCCCACAAGCCCACAAGCCATAGCTTCGACTACAGCCAGTCCAAAACCTTCGGACAGTGACGGAAAAAGATGAATCAAATGCCCAGTCAATAACTTTGGCAGTTCACTATTTTGGTGTGTTGGAATAACTTTTATCCGATTAACAACTGCTGGATCGAAATCAGCGATTACTTTTTCTCTTGGAGTCATTGTTCCCAAAAAACTAACTTCTACTTGAGGAAAACTATTCAAAAGAGAGTTTAATGCTGGGACACTGTAATGTATACCTTTACGGGGAATATAGCTACCGATATGGGCAATACGAATAATTCCATCGTTTAATACTTCTGGTGCTGGCAAGTTGAGTAGAGTATCTAAAGTTCCATTTTTAACAACATGGGCGCGATCGCGATCAACCTTGAGTTGATTTACAGAATAATCTAAATCATAATCATTTAAGAGCAGTACTAAATTTGCTAAACGTAAAGAATTAGCTACCTCCCATAAATGAAAGCCTCCATGATAAAGGGGATATTTCCAGCTTAGTTTCATGTTTCCTAGTCTTACTTCTTCTAAAAGCTGGAAATGGACAGTATGCTCCAAACCATGACTTCTAGCCACAATCAATGGCATCACTTTAGCTCCCTTTTTCTTTGGGAATAATTGACTTAATTTTGCCCATAGCCAAGCACCACCAGTTGAAGCATCCAGAATATCAACTTCATTTTTATTGACTAGCGCCGCAACCTTATAAGCGACAAACTCAGGAAACAGTATGGCTTTAACGATACTAGGCAAAAACTTGGGAAGATCGTCAAAGGAAAAGTAACTAACTTCATGACCTAATTTCTTGTATTCCTGACCAATCCGCCAAGTCACCCCAGGTGCGCCCAAGTTAGGATCTAATTCATGATGGATAGTCAGCAATATTTTCATTTGATTTGACTCACTTGCTCAAATATAGATTCAATCATTTGAAAATTTTTCTGTGTATCAAAGTTTGTCTCTGCTAATTCTCTTGCCCTGATTCCCATTTGTTGTCCCAAGCTTGGGTTATCAATTAGCATCTGCAACTTATTGGCAAGCTCAAGGCGATCACCAGGAGTAATCAGAAATCCTGTCTCTCCATCCTTCACAATTTCTTTAGTTTGAACAAGATTAGAAGCAATTATAGGTAACCCAGCCGCCATAGCTTCAATAAACACTATGCCAAAAGCATCTCCATAGGTGGGCATAATAAATACATTAGATTTTTGATAAAGTCCATACCAGAGAGGGCTATAGGCAGTAACTTGATTGTATACATGAACATTAGGATGCGGGCAATCTATTTGATTTTGGGTGACAATATGTAGCTCTGCTTGATTAGCAAACTTATCCAAAAAAACCTGTAATAAGTCTTCACCCCCTTTTCGTTTGAAGTCACCACCAACGAACAATATTTGATATGGCTTTAAACCAGATTGATTATATCGTTCCGAAAAATTTAGAGACTTGATATCAACCCCTGGGGGAATTACCTGCACTTTTTCAGGTTGAATACCATAATCATTAATTACAGAGTTACGAGCCCATTCTGTCCAAGTCAATATTTTGGCTGCCCTCTGATAAATCAATTTTTCTATATATATATTTGGTTTATAAGTCCATTTAAATTTATTATTGCCAGATTCTATAGAAGCTAGAGCATTGGTCATATCGATACTGACCACAGTGGGAGTTTTTTTTATTAAGTCAAGTGCAAAAAAAGCTAAAGCTTGGGTATGAAAAAATATCACGTTGTAACTGTTGAGTTTACGTTTTCTAGCTATTAGCCTTCGCGATAGAAGTCCATAGCCAATTTGCGATCTCAAGCGAAATAAGTCTAAATTGTGCAATTGAAAAAATTTATTCGGGATTCTAAAATTTAGAATCTTATTAATGATTTTAAAAATCAGTTCCTTTTCTTGATCATTCCAGCAAATATCAACATGGCATGAAGATGCATCAAAGTATTTTTGCATGGTCATAATATGAGTTTTATGACCCATTGAAGATTCAGCGATCGCTAATACCTTTGCATGAGAATCCATATTTGCTAAATTACTCACTTAATTGTTAAGCATAGTATAGCTAGCTATCGCTAGTTTTTTATTCTGATAACTGTAAAGTACTTAAAACCGACCAACGCTTGTCTAGAGAAGGATTTGTATCTCTTTCTTGAGTATCCGTTAGTTCAAGAGCGGGAGCATCAGGAGCAATCTTAGGGTATGGAATTGCTAATATTAATTGCTCATATAACCATAAAGACGGGTCAAAATATCCATTAGGTGATAATGACTCAACTAGATCATCAGATTCAACTTCGCGTTCACGAGGATATTCACTTTCTGGTAGAGGCTCTGCTAACCAAATCATTTCAGAATTGTCGATCGCTAATCTGTAATTAAACTGGACTAATGTGCGATCGCAAGTCAATGTCATGATTGTTGAAGCTTTTGTACTAACCTCAAGAAATGAGCCAACATGGCGAACATTCATTACTCCCTGCACAGGCGTTAGAGTTTCCAACCCTTCGATAAACTCTTTAAACTCAAATGTTTCTGTAGCTTCTACAGCTCTAGCAATTTGTGGAATATATAGCTTTTCCATTATGGCTGTACCAACTTTACAATTAATTGACGATTAGGTTCTCTACCTTCGCTAATCGTCTCTATATCTGCAACTTCTTCTAAAATCTGATGAATATAGCGGCGATCGCTAGAAGATAGCTGCTTGATTACAAAATCAATTTTTGTCTCCCGTACATTTCTGACTGCGTTAGTAATTATATTCTGCAACTCAGCTAGTTTTTTAGTTCTATAGCCAGCTAGTTCGACAGTGTAGAAGTTGGTTAATTCTTGTGATTCATTATTTAAGTTTTTATTTAACAAAATATTTGCTAAATACTGCAATGAGTCAATTACAGATCCGCCCTCTCCAATTAATCTCTCAATCTGATCCTGTTGAAGTTGACTGGAGTCGATTTCCAACCAATAATTTTGATTGGATGATGCTTTTGCAGACAATTCCATGAGTTCAATCTCAGTCGAGGCTGTGTAACCCATCAAACTCAAAAGCTTTTGTAACCAGCTTACTTCTGATGAATTATCTTGCATAAGCTCCATACCCAACTTAGTTTACTAATTTATTTATTCATGACTGAGAACATTTAAGACCAAGGGTTATGTCGGTCATTGGTCTTAAATCTCTACTTTTTTTTCTTTTTTGTCTGCGAATTAGGCTCAAAAGGTAGAGCTGACTTTGTAGGAGAATTACTATCACTAGCTTTATCTTCAACAATAGATGTTGCACCAGATTTTGTATCAATAGTTAGCTTGCTTGTAGATGATGACTTACCAGAAGAACTGGCTACAGTGGTCGAAACGCCTGAAGCTGCTACTAATTTTTGAAGATTTTCTGGTAATGCTTCCTTAGCAACAATAAAAGCCTGAAGTGTTTGAAATATGTTGGCGATCAACATATAGAGCATTACGCCAGAAGGTAGTGGGAAGAATAAAAACATACCAGAAAAAATAATTGGTGTGAGCTTATTCATCGTGTCCTGTTGCGATGCCTCAGGAGTTGAGTTGCTAGGCTTAGGTGTAGAGCCACTGGATATGGATTGGTTGGCATACAAGCTAACGCCAAACCCCAATACCATGATCACGATATCCCAGTTAATACTACCGTCCGCATTCGTTACGCCAGTTTTTCCAAGAGCCTTGATGAATAAGAAGCCCTTATTAGATGCTAATCCAGGAACCGTAACCTGAATCGTAGCTTCACCTACTTGCTTAGCAGTTACAGTTCCATCTTCTGAGATGTCAACTAATTCTTGACCTTTGGTTACATTCCATGAAGGATTGAGGTTTATGTCTGGATAATCAGATGATAAAACCTTAAAATCCTTACCCTCTGAAGTTTGCAAGATTATCTTTGACTGCTCCCCAACCACTAAATTAGTACCATCAACGGCTGTGGCAAGAACTGGATAATGCACGCGGTCTGCAAAGTATACGTTTTGACTAGGAGATGTAAAAGCTTGACGCTGGGACTCAGCTTTAGCATCGGGCTGAGAAATTTGAAAATTCAAAGAGTAGTTGATATCTGCAAATGGCGAACCCCTGAGAGTTGCAAATAAAGCGAACAGAATTGGTAGTTGAACTATGGCGGGCAAACATCCTGATAAAGGATTACCAAATTCCTTGAAGTTTGCTGAGTTAACCTTTGCTAGCTCCTCTTGCTGCTTAGCAGGATCGCTCTTATATCGCTCTTGGACTTCTTTAATTCTCTGCTGCATTACAGGGTTAGCGATTTTCATGCGTCTCATACTGCGAAGCTGATTAGCACTAACTGGAAATAATACAAAACGTACAACCAACGTTAAGGCAATAATTGCCAGTCCATAGCTCGGCACGATGCCGTAGAAAAAATCTAGGAAAGGCAACATTATGTTGTTGGAAAGAAAACCTACGCCGAAATCCATTGTCTACTTTACTGTTGGGTTTGCATTAGAATGACAGTCAATCACTCACCTAAAAGAAATTCAGAGCAACTTGAGTGATTTGAAATCTTAGGTTACTCTACCGTATATATTAAACCTTTTTAAGCATTGCTGCTGATAGCGCCACTTACTTCTTGTGCCTTCAGGCTCAGTCTTGACTCGATATATTCGTAGGTTTCACGAAACTTTGGCATGGATTTTAGTTCTAAGCGAGAGCCATCCTTGAGAGTTAAAACCATATCCCCCCAAGCTCCTAGCCCACGAGGAACTGTGACTATCTTGACTATTTCTGCATAAACAATGTCTGTACGATTGCGTCCCATAAATCCACCAGTGACAGTGATACGTCTGTTGGTGATTCGGTAGCGTAACCACAAAGCTCTCGCGATCGCAGCTACACCAAAAGGAATAGTGATCACAAAAACACTTATCAGCAGACTAATAATCAAGTCGCCAATGTGCGGTGCACCTTCGTAGTAAACTTCTTCACTAACTGCCATGCTTCAAAACCTTTGCTTTGATTAATAAGATATGAAGGTCGTCGCAAATTTGTTGATAACTTGGCTGACCTTGGGTAGTTACTGTTACAACAATCTGCAACCCATCATTTAATTGTGACAGAAGTTGGCGAAAAATGGCGCGTAGCTGACGTTTAAATCGGTTACGGCTTACCGCCAACTTACTAACTTTTTTACTGACGACTATGCCGATCTGAGTGCATGAGCCATCTTTATTATTAAAAGCCCTTAACATCAAGTGTGCTCCCCTAAAGCGATCGCCATTAGCGTATATGTTAGCGAAGTCTTCGCGTTGCCGCAGACGATATTGTTTGGGAAGCACTAGAAATTAATGAATTCTTATTAGTTAAAAGTTTACTAAATTGTGGCTATGCTTAAACAGTAGTCAAGCGAACTCTACCTCTGCTGCGACGAGCTCTAATCACTCTTCTTCCCGTAGGGGTTTCCATTCTGGCGCGGAATCCAGATGTGCGCTTTTTCTTGCGGACACTACCGCGTAGGGTACGTTTGGTCATAACCGTTACTTATGTATTTTCAAGAGGTGTTATTTTTTCACAGGCTTTTAACTATAACACTTATGTTTAACCTGTGTATAGTCTCAACAAGAAGCTGGTTTGCTAAAATCGATGAGACATTCACCAATCTTTGCTTTATTAAAGTTTAATTTTTTTCCCAAAAATCAATATTTAGCAATGAGTCAATATCTCGGCTAAATTGCCATACATCGGGGAAAGTAGTTTTTTGGTACTCTGCGCGAACATCCTTGATAGCAGATCGCCATTGATCATCAAAATACTCAATCCAAATATTTCTAAGGCTTGGGGACTGTTCGAGGATTAATTCAATCTGTCTACGCTGTTCGCGGATAGTCCGTTGCCAACCATTAAATTCTTGAGGCATATCAATGTAAAGCCGCTTGAGTAAATGCTCTAGCAACATTCTTAACCTGTTTTTTAGCTCGCGTCTATCTCTACCCACCAAACCATCTAACTCCTCTATTAAATTTTCAATATCTAGATTATTCAAATCTCCAGCTTTCAACTGCGCGATCGCAGTTTCTAACCAGAGATGCAAATCTTGATCGTATAGAGAGGTTTTAGAAGGTTTGGGTAAGGCTTGAGTCATATAGACACTCAAAAACTAGCGAATGTACTCTTTTAAAACGCTATTGCGGTTGGGGTGTCGCAATTTACGGAGAGCTTTAGCTTCGATTTGACGGATACGTTCGCGGGTGACGTTAAAGATTTGACCGATCTCTTCAAGGGTCTTCATGCGACCATCATCTAGTCCATAGCGCAGACGTAAAACATCACGCTCTCTGGGGCTGAGGGTTCCTAGTACGCTTTCTAGATCTTCGCGCAATAAGCTCTTAGCAACTTGATCGTCAGGGGTTTCACCTTCGGACTCGATGAAGTCACCGAGGCGAGAGTCTTCTTCTTTACCGATCGGCGTTTCGAGTGAGATAGGTAGTTGGGCAGACTTAGCAATGAACCGCAATTTTTCGATCGTCATCTCCATGCGGGTGGCAATCTCCTCTTCGGTTGGCTTGCGTCCCATTTCTTGAGAAAGCAATTTAGTTGTTTTCTTAATGCGGGAAATAGTTTCGTAAAGGTGG
>Ga0136636_10000753_pt1 | contig 17615 bp, 16 predicted proteins | sample AntDrymUQ8522106_2_FD_104653 | JGI IMG/M metagenome (GOLD analysis project Ga0136636, IMG submission 104653) | Polar desert sand microbial communities from Dry Valleys, Antarctica - metaG UQ852 (21.06) | ecosystem: Environmental > Terrestrial > Soil > Desert | place: Antarctica: Dry Valley... | reverse complement strand
TTCGTTCCAGAACCGCAACGACGCTTCTTCGTACACCCCTCGGTCGCCCCAGACGAACCTGCTCTCCAACAAGGCCGTACGGATGGTCAAATCCTCCTGCGCCATTTTCACGGTCTCATCCAGTGATCTGCTGGATTGGCCTACTTTCAGGCCAAGGTCCCAAAGCAGGTAAAGAATGGCTTCCACCACTTGTTCAGTCCACGAGCTTCGCTTGTACGGCGTTACAAACGCGATATCGACGTCGCTATGCGGAGCCATCTCGCCTCTGCCGTATCCGCCAACGGCCAGAACCGCGATCCGTTCTGAAGCCGAACGGTTTGCAGCTGGATAAGCATGCACCGTCACATAATCATAAATGAGCCTGACAATCTGGTCGACCAGAAACGCCTGTTCAGCCGAAGCGCGGTAGCCCTGCGACGGGTGTTCACCTAAGCGCCGCTTTATTTCTGCCCGACCGCTTGCAAGCGCGGTCTGCAGAATTTCGAGGACGCGTGGCCGCCGTTCTACCGCCGCATGTTCCCGCACGACGCCCTCGATTTTTTCGGCAAGCGCGCTCCGGTCAATAATGTCGCGCTGTTTGGTGATCCGTTCCGCTGTTGATGCCATCGGTCGACCTTAGGCGCGAACGGCGACCATGTCAGCCTTAAGGAGAAACCTTGGCATTATATTCGCGCCGCAGTGCAACGCGATCGATTTTTTGTGTCCCCAACCGAGGCAGCGGTTCAGCCACTTGCCAGAAATGTGCCGGAATTTTGAAAGGCGCAAGCCGCGGAGCCAAAAATGCCTTTAGCTCATCTTCGGTAAGGTTGAAGCCCTCTTTTGTCTGATAGACAATGCCAGGGACCTCACCATATTTGTCATCAGCTATGCCAAAAACGGAGAGCTCGACAATCGAGTCATGCTCATAAGCAGCCGCTTCGACTTCAGGGCAGCTAATATTTTCGCCGCCGCGAATGATGATGTCTTTCTTGCGGTCAACGATGAACAAATAGCCGTCCTCGTCGAGATAGCCGATGTCGCCAGTACGGAAAAAGCCGTCGGCGGTGAAGGAATCGCGCGTGGCGTCGTCATTATTCCAATAGCCATTGAAATTGGCGATCGTACGAATGCCCACTTCACCACGCTCCCCTTGCGGCAACACATTGCCATCATCATCGAGCATTTGCACTTCGACGAGCGGCTTGGTTGCCGGGCCCGTGCTGGTTGGCTTTTCAAGATAATTGTCGGTAAAGTTGCCGCACCCGACGCCATTGGTTTCGGTAAGACCGTAACCTAATAAAGGATAACCCCAGCTCATTTCCTTGCGGATTTTTTTCACATGTTCAACGGGACGGGGCGCGCCACCAGCGGCAAATGCGGTGCAGCTGGTAAGGTCATATTTGTGCCGGGCGGGGTGCGTCGCCAGCTCAATGCTCATCAACGGAACACCCACGAAATAGGTGATCCGTTCTTTCTCAATAATTCGCATCGCTTCTTCGGCATCCCATTTGGGCATCAACACAAGCTTGCGGCCAATGGCGAAGCTTTGCAGAACCAACGGGATTGATGCTGTGACGTGAAACAATGGCACGTTCACGAGTGCCGAAGGCTGCGCCGGCATCGATTGCCCACTGGCGGACAAAAGTTCGAAGAACACCAATGTCTGTCCGACATAGCTCATCGCACCTTGGACGACAGCGCGATGGTCCGACACCGCACCCTTTGACTGACCAGTTGAGCCTGAGGTATACAAGATCGTCGCATTGTCGAGCGGATCTAGCGTTGGCAGCGGTGTTGCCGCGCCGCCACCTTTTGCGGTCAAAACCGATAAACCCTCCAATGGTCGTGAATCGTGGTTGATGATGAGTAATTCGCAATCGCCCAAATCCTGTCCGGCCATCCGGGCAGCACGTTGTTCATCGGCGAGAACAAAGCGGCAGCCGACCATGCGAATACCTTCGGCTAGCTCGCCGCCCTGCCACCAGCCATTGAGCAACGTCGCAACGCCGCCTGCCATCAAAATTGCCATATAGGCAACGATCCAATTGGCCGAATTGCGCGCAGCAATGCCCACTCGCTCACCCTTTTCCAAGTGATGGCCTTCGACAAGCCCGCCCGCCAAAGCACGTGCTGCGCCATAAGTTTCTGCGAAACTTAAACGAATATTGCCGTCGACCAAGAATTCCTTGTCCGCGTGGGTCGCGCAGAAAAATGCGAAATAGTCGGACAGGTTACCTGGTGCTTTGGCGAAAACCGGCAGTTGCACGCCATATTTCTCCGCGTGCGTAATTACTAATGGCCCGTCATCGGCCATCAGCCGGTTAATGGTGGCGTCGATTGCAAGGTCCAATTGGGACGGCATATGATTCTCTCCTAAACTCTTTGTGCACCTTCTATTTCGCTCTATAGGAATGTCAAAATATCCTGAGGAAATACTGTGTCATTCGAGATTATCGCGTCGGCCGCTGGCTATATTCAGTTTACCGACCTTGGGGTTGGTCCCGTTGCACTCGATTTGGGCTTCTTCCAGATCCGGTGGTATTCGTTAGGCTATCTTGCGGGCATACTGCTTGGCTATTGGTTGTTGCTTAGACTTCTCGCCCGGCCGGGTGCGCCGATGTCGCGCGAGCATGCCGATGACATGATCCTTTATGCGACACTGGGCATCATCTTGGGCGGACGTATTGGCTATATTTTGTTCTACCAGCCATCGATCCTGCAAAACCCCATTGATATTTTGAAACTCTGGGAAGGGGGTATGTCGCTGCATGGCGGCGCACTTGGGACTATATTCGCAATATGGCTCTTGGCGCGCAAACATAAGCTCTCCTTCTTGCGCGTTTGTGATTATGTCGCCTGCGTTATTCCCTTTGGCTTGTTCCTAGTCCGCTTAGCGAATTTCGTAAATGACGAGCTTTGGGGCCGCGTGACAGATGTGCCTTGGGCGATTGTTTTCCCAAGTGGCGGCGACATGCCGCGCCACCCAAGTCAGCTTTATGAGGCTGTGCTCGAGGGACTGTTTATGGCAGCAATATTGTGGCCATTATTTTGGAAAACTGATGCGCGGTATAAGCCCGGGTTCCTGTTTGGTATGGCAGCGATCATTTATGGCACAGCCCGCTTCACTATTGAGTTCTTCAGAGAGCCGGACCAGCAGTTGCAGTGGCTCGTGGAGGCAAGCGGTCTCAGCATGGGGCAGTGGTTGACTATTCCTATGATACTGGTCGGATTGTTCCTGGTGTTTACAGCAGGTGCCCGCCGGCAGCGCATTGAACCCATTGCCGGCAGTAACAGTGTCGCCTGATAACGAGCAGACTGCACTTCGCCTAGCGCAGCAGATAGAGGCATCAGGCCCCATCAGCGTTGCCGAATATATGCGTGTCGCAAACACCGCATATTACGGGCGCGCTGACCCGCTGGGGGCAGAAGGTGATTTCATCACTGCGCCTGAAATCAGTCAGATGTTTGGAGAAATGGTGGGTATCTGGCTTAGCGATATTTGGCTACGCCAAAGCACTGCCACCTGCCATTATGTCGAGTTTGGTCCTGGCCGCGGCACTTTGGCAGCAGATGCGCTTCGAACGATGAAGCGGTTTGGTTGGGAACCATCGGTCCATTTTGTTGAAAACAGCGCTGCCATGCGTGCCAAACAGGTTCAGGCGGTGCCGAATGCGACGTTTCACGACAATCTGGATGGCTTACCGACCGATGCACCTTTATTTATCGTGGCGAACGAGTTTTTTGATGCGTTGCCGGTTCGGCAGATGATTTCAACGCACGCAGGCTGGCGCGAGCGGGTTGTTGTGCGTGATCGGGGGTCGCGTTTCGCGGCGATGCCGGGCGCTCGTGCTACCGATGACATGATCCCCGAACATTTTCGGGTCGCCGCCGTGGGCAGCATTTACGAAACCTGCCCCGACGCTTCTGCAATCATGCACCAGCTTTCGGGTCGGCTGGCGAAGCAGGGCGGGGTAATGCTGGTCATCGATTATGGCTATACGCAGCCAGCCTTGGGCAGCACTTTGCAAGCTGTGCAAAATCACCAATATGCTAACCCATTTTCTGACCCCGGACAGATTGACTTAACTACGCATGTCGATTTTCTCGAGCTTGCGAAGCGGGCGAGAAATTGCGGTCTCATGGTGGCTGGACCTAGCGAGCAAGGGGCATGGCTTTGCGGTCTTGGAATTGATCAGCGGGCCTCAAGCTTGGCGCAGGCCAATCCCGATAGGGCAGGCGACATAAACTCTGCACGTAACCGGCTGGTACAGCGTGACGCCATGGGCACGTTATTTAAAGTTTTGGCGACGTTCGCCGACGGTTGGCCGCAGCCAGAGGGGTTCAGTCTTTATCCGGCCCAATCGGCAATCTGATTAGCGACATCATTGGCGGCGGCATTCAACGCAGCGCCCGCTGGAGCTGGTTCAATCGCCGTTACTGAGCGACGCGCTTCAAACCGGCGCTTTTCAGTAGCACTTCCGCGCACGATTTTGACGGCATCGTAGACCACAACTGCCTCATTGGTTGCGGCATCAATGCCAAATTCCAGCAGGCTCCCGGACAAGTACCGAACAGCCTTGCCGCCCGCGTCGACTTCATTGAGTACGAGATTGCCGCTTTTTGCCGAAACGGTTTCGGCGAGCAAATTCTGCATTAGTCGGGCCGGCTTATCGGCCCAAAATGCATCTTTCAAATAGGCAATGCTGCTGGCGTCGATCTGGACAGGCACGCGGTTAGTATCGAGCTTGCGTGGAACCTCGGGCGTCTGGATGACCAAGGCGTCCGCTGCGGTGGCCGTTCTTGCGGCACCTGCAGTCACAACATTTTCTGCCGTCAAAACCATCATGGAGGCGGGAGCCTTTCCGCCAAAGCTTACGCACGCGCCGAGCGCCATGACGAGGGGTAACGCAAAAATGCGCGAGCCGGAGATTTTGCTGAACATCATTTTTGGTTCCTGCTGCCGGGTTTATAATCGGGTAAGGCGGGTGCGCCTACGACACTGCTTATACCGCCTTGATCCACTTTTTCCGTCACAGATCTCAGAGTACCTGTCACGTCCCTGAGGTCACGTGCGAGTTGTGTCACCTCGGGCAACGTCTGCGTGTTCAGCGTTTCAATCGCGGGGTTGGCGTTGTTCAAGGTTGTTTCCAAAGCGGCCAGACTGCCATTTGCGGACCGAAGCGTTTTTCTCAGTTCATCCAACATGGGGCGACCTTCGCTGTCGAGCAACTTGTTGGTGGAGCCAGCCATTTTGGTTATTTCATCCGCCGCCAGGCCCGCCTTTTGCAAAGCAATACGCGATTCCTGAATTGCTGCGCGCAGGTCAGGACCTTGGGTCGCCAATGTCCCCGAAATGTTCTCAACATTGTCCAATATCTGCTCGATGGACTGTTCATTCTTATCAGACAGAATGTTGGTAAGCCGCTCGGTCAAGGTCGAGAGCCGCTCCAACAGCAACGGCGCGTTGTTTAGCAATTCGCCCAACGCGCCCGGCTTTGTTGGGATCACTGGGACGCCGGTTGGACATGCGGTTTGCGGATTTGCTTCAGGGCAATCCAGTGCAGGTGCGCCTTTGACTGCACCATCAAGCTGAATTTCCGATACGCCGGTAAAACCGACGCCGTTGATCGTTGCTGTTGTACCTTGGAGGACGGGCACCGTATCCTTGATGCTGATGCGGACCCGAACGAAGTCTGGATCAGGCTCCCACAACTCGATGCTCTCGATTTGGCCTACCGGAACACCGGAAAAGGACACACCTGATCCTTTGGCCAGCCCATTGACCGACTGCTGAAAAAATATGTCATATTCTTTCTTGTCGCCATCGCTTGTGCGCGAAAGCCACACAGTGAAGGCCGCAAGCAACGCCAGAAGTAGAAGCGTGACAGCACCCACCATCACATAATTGGATTTGGTTTCCATCGTCCTGCCTTATGACCTTCCTGGTTGCTGCATAACCGCGCGGGCATCATCGTTTCGGTCGCTGTGTCCTCGACGTGCTGCCCGCCCGCGTGGGCCACTGAAATATTCGTTGATCCAAGGGTGGTCGATGGCCAGTAATTCTTCGATTGCGCCTATCGCAATGACTTTATGATCGGCCAAAACTGCCACCCGGTCGCAAATCGCATATAACGTATCAAGGTCGTGGGTGATCAGAAAAACCGTCAAACCCAGCGTCTCTTTCAAATCGCGAGTTAAATTGTCGAAATTGGAAGCCCCGATTGGGTCGAGGCCAGCGGTTGGTTCGTCCAAAAACAACAGTTCGGGGTCCATTGCCAAGGCGCGTGCCAATCCAGCCCGTTTGCGCATTCCGCCCGATAGTTCCGATGGGTATTTATGCGCAGCTTCTGGCGGAAGGCCGCTCAAGAAAATTTTATAGCGCGCGATTTCATCGAGCAATTCCTTGCTGAATTCCGGGTAAAACTCGCGCAATGGCACCTGCACATTTTCTGCGACGGTTAACGTCGAAAACAATGCGCCGCCTTGAAACAAAACGCCCCAGCGTCGTCGCACGTCCGTTGCCTCGTCCTCTTCTTTGCCGATCATGCCTTCGTCAAAGACCCGGATTTCGCCAGCTAGTGGTTCTTGCAGGCCGATAATGGACCGCATGAGCACGGACTTGCCAGTGCCCGAACCGCCAACGACACCAAGTATCTCACCACGGCGGACTTCGATGTCGAGATCCTCATGTATGACTTGGTCGCCAAAGCTGTTGCACAGACCAGTCACTGAAATGATATTTGGCGGTTTCATCGCTTAATCCCAGCCAATTTCGCTGAAGAATACTGCGAAAAATGCGTCGAGTACAATGACGAGAAAAATGGCCTGCACGACCGCAGCAGTGGTCTTTAGGCCGACCTGCTCTGCATTGCCTTTAACCTGCATCCCCTGAAAACAACCTGCCATCGCGATAATTGCGCCGAACACCGGGGCCTTGATCATACCGATCCAGAAATCGGTTATCGGTGTCACTTCGCGCAGTCGTTGCACGAAGGTCGTTGGCGGTATTTCCAAAACGATCCAGCACAATATGCCGCCGCCGATGATCGACATCAAAGACGCATAAATGCCAAGTAATGGCATCATGATAACAGCAGCAATCACGCGCGGCACAACCAATGCTTCGGCGGGGACCACACCTATTGTGCGCATGGCATCAATTTCTTCAGTGATTTTCATCGTGCCAATCTGGGCAGCAAATGCAGAGCCGGACCGACCAGCAACCATGATTGCGGTCATTAATATGCCAAGCTCACGCAGTGTCAGGCGCCCGATAAGGTTGATGGTAAAAACCTCCGCGCCAAATTGCCGCAATTGCACCGCGCCTTGCTGCGCGATGACGATGCCGATGAGGAAACTCATCAGGCCAACAATGCCAAGCGCGCGCACGCCCACCATGTCGAAATGCTGCACCACGGCGTGCCAACGAAAACGGCTCGGGTTCATCAGTAATATGAAGGACGCCTTCACCACTTGCCCGACGAAACCGAGGAATTGCAAAAGCGTCGTAATGCCGACAACGACGCCGCCACCTACTTCCGACAAAAAACGGTTGAGCGAAGACATATGTGGTTTGGGAACAAGTTCGGATTGATCCACCCCGCTAATGGCGTCAATTAAGCGACCGGCGTCTTTTGCGGCACCTGTAATCTGCGCAGAATGTTCTTTTGCGGTTCGATGGACAAGCCAAGCCCCGACAGTGTCCATGTGGTCGACGCCGGAAATGTCGATTTCGGAAAAGGGGCCAGCAATGTCCCTCAAGCGACGATCGACCTCACCGACTGCTGCAATGGCAAAGTTCCCAGACAGCCGAAGGACTTGCCCGCCGCCGGGCAATTCTTCAGCTGTAAAGTCGGCAGGATTAGCCATGACCATATAACTGGCTTATAACGGGAACTATCACAAGCCTGTAGACTTGTTGTGTAAGATTATGCCTTTAATGATATTATGACTGAACCCAAAACGACCCTTCTGGCCATATATGACATGGACAAGACTGTGACGCGGCGCGCGACCTATAATGGGTTCCTCCTGCATATGGCTTTTAACAAGTCACCTTGGAGATTGTTCCTTTCACCGCTGTTGCCAATTGGCTTGGCGCTCTATGCGCTGAAGATATGGGACCGCGCCAGGCTTAAGCAGTTTTCGCAGGTTTTGCTGATAGGCAGGCGGGTGCCAAAAGCGCGTTTTGCCAAATATCTGGAAAGCCATGCTGATCTTGTGGTCGGTAAACATGTGTATCCGCAATTGCTGGCGCGCGTGGCCGAGGAAAAAGCGGTTGGCTATCGTCATGTCATGGCGACGGCGTCTTACCGGTTATATGTCGAGGCTATCGCAAACCGGCTTGGCTTTGATGATGTCATTGCGACGGACCTGTCAACCGACAGTAGCGGGCATGTGCTGGCCCGCATTGACGGGCACAATTGTTACGACGCGGCAAAACTTGAATTGGTCAAAGGCTGGATGGACAGCCACGGCCTTGACCGCGAGAACTGCCACATTCGCGCTTATTCAGACCATGTTTCCGACGCGCATTTGCTCAGCTATGCCGACGAACCCTTTGCCACCAACCCGCATGGCCCACTGGCTCGGCTGGCGGAGACAAAGGGTTGGCCAATCCTTGACTGGCGCGTGTCTCAAACCTGAGCCAGCGCCTGTTCGAAATCCGCGATGAGGTCATCGGGGTCTTCAATACCGATCGAAACGCGCACCAGATTGTCAGTGATACCAAGCGCGTCTTTGCGTTCCTGAGGCACCGACAGATGGGTCATGGCCGCTGGATGGCTGGCCAGTGTTTCCGTGCCGCCCAGGCTCACCGCTAGCTTGGCGATTTTCAGCGCATCGAGGAATTTGAAGCTTTCGGCTTCGCCGCCTTTGATGAACAACGAAAATGTCGAGCCAGCGCCGCTGCAATGGCGGTTGAAGATATCTTGTTGGCGCGGGTCATCGATCATACCCAAATAGCCAAGGCCGTCGACCTTGGGATGTGCCTTGAGATATGCGCAAACCTTCGCCGCGTTTTCGCCAGCGCGAGTCATCCGCAACTCAAGCGTTTCCAGACTACGCAGCAGCATCCAGGCCGTATTAGGGTCGCAAATAGTGCCAATGACATTGCGCATCGGCCGCATGATGTTGATCAGGTCTTGCTTACCCGACACGCCGCCAGCCACCAGATCGGAATGTCCCCCGGCATATTTTGTCAGGCTGTAGACGACAAGTTCAGCGCCTTGCTTGATTGGTTGCTGCCACAATGGGCCCAGAAACGTATTATCGATGGCAATCGCCGGTTTCTGCTCCCCGGGAAACGTGGCATCGCGTGATGCGCGAACTGCTTCAACGTCGACCAGCGCATTGGTTGGGTTGGCGGGGCTTTCCAGATATACCAGCGCGACCTTACCGCCTTTTTCCGTGGCCAGGGCCTTTGCACGGTCAAGGATATTGTCGATTTCTTCGCGGGTTGCGCCAGCGGGGAAATCCACAAAGCCAACGCCAAAGCGCGCCAAGATGCGCGCGATCAAGGTTTCGGTGGCTGCATATAGTGGCCCGGAATGCACGATGACGTCATTTTGGCCGACCAGGGCCAGCAGCATTGTTGCAATCGCCGACATGCCGCTCGAGAACACAAGACAGTCGTCCGCCTCATCCCATACCGCCAGACGATCCTCCAAAATCTCCTGATTTGGGCCGTTGAACCGTCCGTAAACAAGGCCATCGGCTGGCCCTTCGCGCTTGCCGGTAATGTGTTCGAAAAACTTCTTACCCGCCGCCGCGCTTTCGAACGCAAAAGTCGATGTCAGGAAAATAGGCGGTTTCAATGAACCTTCGGACAAAGTGGGATCATAGCCATGGCCCATCATTAGCGTAGAAGGTTTCAACTTCCTTCCGCCAATAGTTTCAATATCAGCCTTGGGCTTTCGGCGGTCGAGGGGTGTGGTAATTGCTGGGGTGTTGGGGTCGGTCATGGGAATCTCCTGATGACCAAAGCTACAACATAATTCGTTTCAATTGAAACTAAATTACAACATTCGCAATTGTCCGACGAGCCAGACCGCGCCAACGATCAGGGGTATTCCTGCTAAATCAAGGAGAAACCCCGCCTTCACCATTTTGGGCAAGGCAATATGTCCGCTGGCCCATGCAATGGCATTTGGCCCAGTGCCTGACGGCATCATGAAGCCCCAGCTTGCAGCCATGGAGGCCGCCATCGCCATCAACCATGGGTCAGCGCCGGTTGCGGCCACAAGACCAGCGACCACAGGCAGCACGCCGCTTGCGGTGGCGACATTGCTGGCAAATTCTGTGATCAAAATAACCAAGGCCGTCAGCGCCAGTGCAATGATGACCGGATGCACCACAGACAGTGGCTCAAGTGCCTCTCCCAGCCACGCAGCAAGCCCTGACTGCGTGATGCCGGCTGCGAGGGCGAGGCCACCACCGAACATCATGATGACGCCCCACGGGGCACGATCAGCCTCCTGCCAGATCAACAACGGCCGACCAGTTCCATCGGGTATCAGGAACAGCAGCAGTGACCCTGCAATCGCAATACTGCCGTCGGTGATACCACCCTTCGGAAGCAGTGGTTCCAGCAATGGCTGCGCAATCCACAGGCCAATGACCAACAGGAAAATGGGAACGAGCCTTTTCTCTGCAACCGACATGGGCTGTGGCTTGCCAATGGACGCGCGTGCGGCATCGACGTCAAAACTCCCTGCCGTGACATTCTGCACCCTCAACAGGATGAAGGCGCATAAGGGGACGCCGACAATCACGACGGGCAGGCCGTAGAGCATCCACGTCAGAAAGCTTATCTGAATACCCAGTTGTTTTTCCACGAGCCCGGCGGCAATCGCATTGGTCGGCGACCCGACAAGCGTTCCAAGCCCGCCGATAGATGCAGCAAAGGCCACGCCCATAATAAGCGCGCCAGCGAGGCCAGCTGTCTCGCTCGGCTTTGTGCCGCCCGCGGCGAGTACCGCGACCGCAATCGGAACCATGATCAACGCGATAGAGGTGTTGGACATCATCATGCTGAGCAGCGCTGTTGAACCCATAAATGCAATCATGAGGCCGGTGACGCTGTGCCCCGACCGGCCAAGGATAGCGAGCGCGACCCTTCGGTGCATTCCTGTGCGCTCAATCGTAAGCGCCAAAAAGGCCCCGCCAAGGATGAGGAACAGCGTAGGGGAGTAATATTCCTTCGCGACATCCTGTGCGGTCATAATGTCCATCAGCGGCAGCGCCAGAAATGGAAGTAATGCAGTTACCGTAAGCGGGAGAGCCTGCGTCATCCACCAGGTTGCCATCAAGATAGTGAGGGCCGCAACGCGCCATGCCGATGGCTCCATCCCCGCAGGTGCAGGCAGCGCCAGCATGAGGACAAAGACAATCAGCCCGCTCCAAAAGCCGACCTTGTCCGCCTTCATGGGCGCAGGCCAATTAACGAAAGCTGGCGGCCATATCCGGGCTCGCCCAGATGGCAACTGCGCCGATAGCTGAAGAAACGGTCCGGCTGGCTATATGTGTCTTCGCCAAGACATTCGACAGTCTTGATGCCAGCCGATGCTAGCAGCGACGCGACATAGCCCTCTATATCAAACTGATAATGGCCCGCTTTGCCATCGGCAAAGAATCGTTCGTTTGGCGCGGATTGCTCGACGAAATTACGGAAGAAGCCTACGTCGACTTCGTAGCTTTTCTGGGAAATGCAAGGGCCAATGGCGCAGCCTATGCGGCCAACATCTGCGCCAAGTTTCTCCATCGCACCGATGGTGTTCTCAAGCACGCCGCTTATCGCGCCTTTCCAGCCAGCATGCGCCGCGCCAATGACATTGGCCTCAACGTCCGCAAATAGGACAGGTACACAATCGGCTGTCACAATGCCCAGAAGGACGTTAGGTTGGTTCGTCACCATGGCGTCACCGCGTGGTGGGTCATCTTCCGATACGTCGTTTCCGACTTGAACAACGTCAGGAGAATGGAACTGGTGAACCCGGGCAAGCATCGCGCCGGGAAGGACTGAATGCACTGCACGTCGGCGATTCTCAATGACGGTTTCCCGCGCATCTTCGGAGCCTAGTCCTACGTTTAGGCCTGCATAGATCCCGGTGGACGCGCCGCCCTTTCGTCCGAGAAAACCATGGGCAACACTGCGCAACACGCCTGATTGGATCACCTCAACTGCCATGCCTGCGTCTCCTCCCGTCGCCTCTATTCGCAACTGCCGCGCTTGACGGCAAGCCATTAGATTGCGAACCAGCATAGATGCAGCGACATATGCTTATATTTGGAATGGGCTACACGGCCACCCGCCTTGCCGACAGCTTGCGGGCTGATGGCTGGCTCGTCACCGGAACAAAGCGCATAAGCGGAGGGGATGCCGTGACCTTTGACGATGAAGTTGCGGTTCGGACAGCGCTCGAGAACGCGACGCATATATTGTCGAGTGTGCCGCCAATGTCCGAGGGCGGCGATCCGGTGCTTTTGAAATATGGCGCGGCAATTGCGGCAAGCGATGTCTCATGGGTGGGCTATCTGTCCTCCACTGGCGTCTATGGCGATACTGGTGGGGCGTGGGTCGATGAAAGCGCCCCCGTTGGCGAGGGCCGTCGCACCGCGCGGGCAGAAGCCGACCTCGCGTGGCAAGCTCTGCGCGATGACGTTCGGGTTTTTCGCCTGCCGGGAATCTACGGCCCCGGTCGGTCGGCATTGGAGCGCGTTGAAGAAGGCAAGGCGCACCGCATCGATTTGCCGGGACAGATTTTCAGCCGTGTGCATGTCGACGACATCGTTGGTGCGGTCATCGCTGCTTGCGATGGCCCCGCTGGCGTTTACAACATCGCTGATGATGCACCGGCGTCCCAGAACGATGTGATCGAATATGCCTGCGACTTGCTGCAACGCGAATGGCCGACTTTGCAGTCAATCGAGGCGGCTGGCCTGTCGCCAATGGCGCGCGGATTTTATGCCGAAAACCGAAGAATAACAAACGCCAAGGCCAAGCGCCTCCTGTCTTGGCAACCGCAACATGCCAGTTATCGTATGGGTTTGCGGGCATTGCTGGATGCGCGGACCCAGGGCGACGCGGCGCAAAAACGGGAACAATAAGACGCGCCTTCCATTTACCTCCCAGATGATTTTACCCGACAGAAAGTTTGGAGACAGGTTTTGACGACGATGACTGCTGACCGTTTGGGAACGGCGAAATCCCCCCCGTTGTTGCTCGCGGTGACTGAATTTGCCCGCGCTTCGCTTGACATCGGCTCGCTCCCATTTGCCGCTCCCTTGTTAATGCAAGCGCCAAAGGGTGATGGCCATCCTGTGCTGTTGCTTCCGGGATTTTTGGCAGGTGAAGGCACGATGAAGCCGCTATTCAAATTCTTGAAGCGACTTGGCTACAACCCCTATCAATGGGAACTGGGTCGCAACATGGGTCAAAAAGCGATTGGTTCCGAAGGCGAGAAAATGGTCGCGCGGCTCGACGAGATCTACGCCGCGACCGGCCGAAAGGTTACCTTGATTGGTTGGTCACTTGGTGGATCATTCGCCCGGATGTTGTCGCGCCGCCGCCCTGACCTCGTCCGCCAAGTCATTTCGCTTGGCTCACCCATTAAAGGAACACCAAAGGCGACCAATGCCTGGATGGCGTTTCAAGTTATTACGGGCCAGAAAATTAATGGACCGGAAATGCGTGCGCAGGTTGCCGAAGGGCATCTTATCCCTCCGGTTCCTGCAACAGCGATATTTTCGCGCTATGATGGCATCGTCGCGTGGCGCAATGCGCGCGAGCCGGAGGCAGAGACCACTGACAATATCGAAGTGCGCAGCAGCCATTGTGGGCTTGGTGTCAATCCAGCCGTGTGGTGGGCGATTGCTGATCGCCTCGCTTTGCCAGAGGATAAATGGAAGCCGTTCGACCGTTCGGGCGCAAAGTCTTTTATTTACCCTTCTTCAGGGCATTAAACTTTGCGCGCCTGCATCGCGACGACCAAGCCGACCATCGCGAGCAGGCCGCCCGCCAGCGCCAGAGTTGACCAAATATAGCCTTCGAATATGGTCGACAGGATCATTGCTACGACTGGAATTACGACGCCGGTATATGCCGCCTTGCCAGGGCCAATGTCGCGGATCAGGCGGAAATAAAGCGGGAAGGTTACTACCGAGCCAATGATGCTGAGATACAGCACGCCGCCGATATATCCAGGGCGCGTGTCGATGACTGGCGGGCCGTCTGTGACGAACGCGAACAGCGCATTGGCCATGCTGCCCCAGAACATCGACCACGCCAATATCGTGATGGTCGGATAGCGCGCAATTTTTGGCGTCACTTGAAGCACGTTCGATACCGACGCCGTCCCTACGGCGCATAGTGCCAGCGACAGTCCAAGCAAAACCTCGGTCCCGCCCACAGGCGCGACGCGATATTCTTGCAGCATCAATAGCGCAACGCCTACCGTCGCAATCGCGGAGCCCAGCATAAATGCTCCGCCAATTTGCCGCCCAAGCCAATATTTGGCGAGCAACGCATTAGGCACAATCAACAGTGCAAACATCACCGCGACCAATCCCGAGGTGATATGATGCTCGGCGGCGTAGACGAAGTTGAAGTTCATCGCGAACTGCAACACGCCCAGAAGCATCGTCCATCCCAACATTGGCCGGTCGATCCTCAACGGCTGGCGCATCGCGACCGCAAGGATGACCATGCCGACCGCTGCGATGATGAAGCGATAGGCGACTGACCAGCTTGCCGGCACGGTGCCCAATTGATCGCGGATCACCAGCCAGGTCGAACCCCAGATGAGCGAAACCACGAAAAAAGGTATCCAGACCCGTGGTGCCAGAAATCCGGGTTCCGGCGCGCGTTCCGCTTCAGCCATACTCATAAGGCGGCAATAGCGCGGGCCAACGGGGCAACGTCGGCCTCTGTGTGCTGCCAACTGGTGACCAGCCGCGCTGCACCCCAAACATCGTCGACGACACCCCAATCATAAAAATCAAAGCCCTGCGTACGCAAGGCAGCGGCCTCGGCGGGCGTCAGGCGGAGGAACAGTTCATTGGCTTGAACAGGGTAGAGCAAGCGTTCGCCCGCCGCTTGCGCGATGATCTGCGCCGCGGCATTGGCGGAGCGCGCATTGTGCAGCCATAGGTCGCCGTCCAACATCGCGAGCAATTGCGCCGCAAGGAACCGGCCCTTTGACTGCAAATGCCCCGCACGCTTGCGGCGATAGCGCGCGGCGTCAGCTAGCGCCGGGTCAAAATAGACCAAGGCCTCTGCGCCCATGCCGCCATTTTTGACAAAGCCGAAGCTCAATATGTCAACGCCTGCATCGATTGTGACGTCGGCTGGCGTGCAGCCCAGATGTGCCACGGCATTGGCGAAACGCGCGCCGTCCATGTGCAGGCCTAGCTTGCGTTCGCGGCACAAAGCGCCAAGTGCCGATACTTCGGTGGGCGTATAGACCATGCCATATTCGGTGGCGTTGGTGATCGACAAAGCCGCTGCCTGCACCTGATGCACATCGTTGCGGATGGCGTCGAGGCAGGCATTGACGGTGGCAGGCGTTACCCTGGCGCCATCGCCCTCAATCAACATCAACTTCGCGCCAGCGGTGTAGAAACCCGGTGCGCCGCATTCGTCGACCTCAATATGTGCTTCGCGATGGCAGATCACGCCCTGATGCGGTTGCACGAGCGAGGCAAGCGCTAGGCAATTGGCGCTGGTGCCCGTCGCAACCCACAAAACAGCAGCATCGCGGCCAAACAATTCGGAAAACGCCGAGTCAAGTCGCGCGCTCCATTTGTCACCGTCATAAGCGGTGTCGATCTGGTTGGCATCGGCCATGGCTTGCATGACAGCAGGGTGCACGGGGGCGGCATTGTCAGAGAAGAAACGCATGGCAAGCCGCATGGCGGGAAACGCTGTGCGGCGTCAAGCGGTAAGGGAAGGGGGGAGGCACCGGCCTGGATTAATTCCTCCCCATCGACTGGCGATGGGGAGGTGCACATGGGCCGTGTCCACATTAACCCCGACCAGTATTTCGAAAATGTCCCGCTGATCGAATGGGAGTTTCACATTGGCGGGTATCAGCCAGCGCAGAAATGGTTGAAGGACCGCAAGGGCAGGGCTTTGTCGTTTGACGACGTGCTGCATTATCAAAAGATCATCAAAATCCTGATCGAAACCGACCGCATCATGCAGGAAATCAAACTGCCACTTTAACCCCCGCGGCTTAGCCCGTCCGCCCATCCAACACTAAGCGGATTTTGTGGGCGAGTTGCTCAATCGTGAAAGGTTTGGACAGCAATACAACGCCGCGGTCCGCCATGCCGTCGTGGAATGTCGTGTCGCGGGTGTAGCCGGTGGTGAACAAGATCGGCAATTCGGGTTCTTGCTCGCGCGCCTTGTCGGCAAGCTCGCGACCATTGATGCCGGGCATGACGATGTCGGTGAAAAGCATGTTGATGTCGTCGCGCTTGGCGATGATGTCCAAGGCCTCTTCGCCATTGGCGGCCTCTATCACTGTGTAGCCAAGTTCACGCAGGCTTTCGGCAGACATTTGGCGGACGTGGAATTCGTCATCGACGACCAAGATAGCTTCGGCCTTAGACCCCTTTAACGCTTCTTGCGTGCGGTCATCGTTGCGCGATACGTCCTGAGGTCCTTCATAACGCGGCAGGAAAATCTCGATCGTCACGCCGTGGCACATTTCTGAATCAATTGCGACATAGCCGCCTGTTTGGCGAACAAAGCCATCGACTTGTGCAAGGCCCAAGCCGGTACCCTTCGTCGCACTTTTGGTCGTGAAAAACGGTTCAAAGGCATGGGCAAGGACTTCGGGGGGCATCCCTGGGCCAGTGTCGGATATCGTCAGGACGACATGGTTGTCGTTGCCCTCAGAACCATCCGCAGACGGGCTGTTGCGCGTTTGGATCCTCAGCGTACCTTCGCCATCCATGGCGTCGCGGGAGTTGACGCACAGATTCAGAAGGGCGTTTTCCAACTCGCCGGGGTCAGCGCATATATGCCAGAGGTCGTCGGCCAGAAGGGTTTCAATCACCACCCCGCCGCCCAGCGTGCGTTCCAACAGCTCAGTCATTTTGGAGACCATTTGGTTGGCGTCGATGATTTGTGGTTGAAGCGGCTGTTGCCGTGCAAAGGCGAGCAGGCGCCGCGTAAGGTCCGCGGCGCGGTTTGCGCCTTCTTTTGCATGCGATAGCGCCACACGCGCCTTTGCGGTGTCCTCCAGTCGCCGATCAGCAATGTCGATGCCTCCCAACACGATTGCAAGCATATTGTTGAAATCATGGGCGATACCGCCAGTGAGCTGACCAATGGCCTCCATTTTTTGCGCTTGGCGAAGTTGGTTTTCGGCGGCTTCGCGGGTTTCGACTTCTGCTTGCAATTCGCGGATGGCGCTGGCCAATTTCTCATTAGCCTGCCGCAAGGTGCGCTGCGCCAGACTGAGCATCAGGACTATGAGGGATACGCCGACCGAGAAGGCCGCTATCACTGCGAAACGCGTTATCCGGCGGTAAAAGGGCAAGGAATCGCCCATTAGATATACAGTGCCGACTTTCAAGCCGCCTCTTTCTATATCAGCAAAGGTGCTGATGGATGACGGGACCTCGGGAAC
>Ga0136636_10000749_pt1 | contig 17635 bp, 14 predicted proteins | sample AntDrymUQ8522106_2_FD_104653 | JGI IMG/M metagenome (GOLD analysis project Ga0136636, IMG submission 104653) | Polar desert sand microbial communities from Dry Valleys, Antarctica - metaG UQ852 (21.06) | ecosystem: Environmental > Terrestrial > Soil > Desert | place: Antarctica: Dry Valley... | reverse complement strand
GGCAATAAAATCTACTGTAAAAAAGTAAACCTATCAACATAGCACGATTATGAAAGGGAGCATTTTAAATTGACGCAGTGCCCTGCAATTGATAAGGACATCAACAACAGCCTACCCTCGAACGGGTGTGCCCACCTACCAAAATCGTGAACGACAAGTAGATATTCAGCCTAATACAACCTATCTAAAAACTTTCTAAAAACTTTCTAAAAATTAAGTGAAACAGACCCGCCTTTGGAATTGGTTGACATATTGCCGCCAATAAGGCCACCAAAACCTATTCTAATAGCAGTATAAGGTTGCTGACCATTGATATATGCGGAAACAAAATCTACCCTGAATATTTTAAAAATATTTTCAATGCCGGCAAATACCTCAACATGATTGCTATTTTTATTTACATAAAATGTATTGGTGCCAGCTACCAAATACCAATTAAGTCTTTTAAATAAAGGGATCTTATTGGTGAGTAAACCATTAAAATGATGCTCTACATGTGCAACTGTGTAAAATGAAGCGGTGGTACTGTTGGTATAATAATTTGCCATTTGAAAACTGTTAAGGTATTCTGACGCTACAAGAGTTCGGTTGCCATTAAAATGTTGAAAATCTTGTATAAATACATTTTTATCATTCAAAAATCCACCAATACCCAACTTATATTTTAGAAGCCCGCCAATTTTTAAATTATAATCATCTGCAATGCCAATTTTCCATTTATCAAAATTTACATTACTGCCAAAAACACTGTTGATTCCCTTTGTATAATTGAAGCTAATCGTTGGATATTTTGAGCCTACAGCTACTTTATTTCTCGGAAACTGAATATACTTTTGACCAGGTTTAAAGCTAATATCAAGGCTTACAACTACTGATTTATGTGGGGTAAACTGTGCTACAATTCTTTCAATTGGATAATTGGGGGTTATATTAACACTATCCTTTTTTGAGAAGGTAAAATTGGTAGTGTTTTCCAGCGGTCTTCTATCTTCAAACAAAGCGCTAACGCCCACTTGCAATCCACTTTCATACTTTTTTACATATTCGATTGTAGCAAAATAGTTTTCGTATGTTTTCATAAAATTATCACCATACAAAAGTGTACTAACAGAGTTTACAAGGGGTGTAATAGGACTTTCTCTATTGAATTGTGTAACTCTTTTACCGCCGGCAAAACTCCAACTTTCTCTTTTTAATTCTTCATCAGCACCCATCGCCCGTCTGCGTAAGTTAACAGCCAGCCAGCCGTTTAAATGCTTGTTACTTACACCGTATCTCAAATTTGGTTCTATTGTAAGATTTAGCTTTGGCTTTTTAAGATATTTATTAATTGAACCATTGGCATTTATCACCAAACCCTCTGCCGGATTATATTCCAGCCCTTTTAATAATGGAGATACTGACCAGGTGAAAAAATTTGTATTACTGTAATGCTTTCTATTTATCCCATTCCAAAATATTGCCAGTGGTTTTATGTTTCCCTGTTTCTTTTTTAAAGAGTCGATGGTAATTTTACTCATAACTGAGTCTTTACGCAGTTCGTATAAACTATCTTTTATTTGGTAATCTTTTATTTCTTCCCGCTCCAGCGGAACCGGCCTGATAGAATCCCAATATATTTTTGGCTTCATATTTACACCTGTATCATACTTAATTATTACATTATCAAAATATGATTTTGCAAAAACAGGCTGCAGGTTATAGTTGGAATAAACAGTCACAAAATTTCCGATAGCATCTACGCCAAATTGATTAAATCCAAAATGCAGCAACTGATTTTTAACCCGCCAGGTATCGTTGTTTACAGGTACATACAATTGTGTTATCTGTAGGGTATCAATAAGTTCTAACTGAGATTTTTTTGTAAGGGTGAGATCAAAACTTTGAATGCGCCAATCACCCTCCGTTATATTGATGATACCAGAAAAAAGTGGTTCGTAATTTCGCTTGGGCGTTACCCGGATGCTATTTATTTCTTTACCATCTTCCCAAAAACTACCCAAATATTTATAGCGGTAAAAATTAAGCGCACCATCTGCAATAGGAGATATAAAGCCACGTGGGCTTAGCTTTTGCGAAAAAACAATTACGTTATTTTGGTACAAACTAATAAAAGTGGGGAAAGTAAAACCAAAACCTCCACTACCACTTACCCTGCTGCTGTTAACTTCTAATTTAAACTTATCGGGCTTTTGTGCTGCGTATTTGGAGATGGATTCTGAAAGATAAATTATGCCTGCTCCCATCGTATCGAGCCGCATATCGTTGCGATCATCATCTTCAATTTTTTTGCCAAATATCTTTTTTGGCAAACGCCGCAATTTGATAATATCTTTTGTGTAAAGATCGCAGGCAAAAGCGTTTACATCTGTATTGTAAACAGGCCGCTTTTTTATTGCAGAACGGATAATTGCATAAGCAGGATCTTCTCCCCCACTTTTTACTACAATTTCTTTCATATCCAGCTTTTGTTCACTTAAAAAAAATACCAGTTCTTCATCTTCACTTTTAATAGTTACTTTTTTTTCCTGGGTGGCATAGCCAATATGCTGACAAACCACTGTATAGGTGCCAGGCTTAACTGCTATTATATATTTAGCCCTGTTATTGGCACTAGCGCCAATGGTAGTACCTTTTATGATAACAGATGAATATGGAAGTAAATCTCCCTTTTGGTTAAAAACAATGCCGGTAATTTTTTGTGCAGTAGTTTTAATAGTGAGGATTACAAAAAAGGGCAATAAATATTTTCTCATACTATAATTTTGGTAACTACGAAATTAATGGTGAGAATGTTACTGAAAAACTAAAGTTTAGGAAATGCGCTGTAAAATTATTCAAAAAAAAACTGCATACATGATTGGCCATCTATTATAAATGCCCAAAATGTATGCAGGTAGCATGTTATCTAAATAAACTTTAAACCAGGTGTTATAAGCTGTAATAGATTTTTAAAAGAAAAATCCAGGCTTAATTATTAGCTGCTTCTTTTGCTGCTGCTTCTTTCATTTTATCGTTTGCAGTTATGGCAAACTCAACTCTCCTATTTTCAGCCATATTTGCAGTAGAAGAATTATCAATTTTAGGCTGCAGCTCACCGTACCATTTAATGGTTAATCTCGGAGAAGCAATACCCTCAGCTTTTAAGTAACTACCTACAGCATTAGCCCTGTTTTTAGATAATGTTTCATTATAGGCCGAAGCACCGGCATTATCGGTATGGCCTTCAATTAAGATGTTTGTCTCAGGGTAATCATTAAATATTTTGGTCAATTTATCCAGCGCCAATTTTGAATTTGAATTGATATTAAACATTTCTGTGTCAAAATATACGCCAGCTTTTGAGCCATCAGGATTTTTTTCACTAAAAGTTACATTAATGCCTTCGCCGACTCTAGTTACTTCTGCACCTGGTATTTCAGATTTTATAACTTCTGCCTGCCGATCCATTTTATTACCAATAACACCTCCAGCTACACCACCCACTACAGCACCAATAATTGCCCCTAATGCAGTATTACTTTTCTTACCAACATTATTACCAATAATACCGCCTATAACAGCTCCGCTTGTTGACCCTACTGCAACACCTTTATCCTGCTTACTCATTTTTTTGGTATTATCACAGCCAGTAATTATTAGTATACCAGTAGTAGCTACTACCATGATTGTTTTACTAAAAATATGTTTCATAAAATTTATTTTTTTTATTTAGTTTTTACAAAATTGTAAATAATACTTCCAACATTACCTTCTATAGTAAAGGCCGATTTTAACTGCATTGTATTGGCATCTGCCATGGTTAAGCCGCACCTGAAGCCATTGTTATCATCCATAGGTTTTCTTTTTTCATCTAATCTTTTAAACTGAAATTGTATTGTATTATCAGCAGCTTCTACCAACGTCCAACGGATGGCTCTTTGTGTGCCGTCACAACCAGGTGTGCTTGTTATTAGCGTATAACTGCCTAAACTATTGTTGGCATTAAAACTCCAGTTGCTTCCAATAAAACAGTTAAGATCAGCTTCGTTAAAAACTTTTGCTGTAAACTTTACACTTGTTCCTTCTGTGTTGATGGTTTGCAATATCCAGTTTCCGTTAATGGAATTTTTCATCGCCCTGCTTTGCTTTGATGAAGCACACGCTGTAAATAAACCCGCTAAAATGAATAATATAAAACTGTATTTAAATAGTTTCATGATGGTATATTTGTTTAAAACAGTGTTATAATATAAACTGATTATCAATAAAATAAGCGTTTCCAGCTAATGGAAATTCATTTTTTATTTATGTTGAAAAAGATAGAACAAACCAATCTGAAAGCCACGGTTAGTAGATTTAACAGCGGTATTTTCACTTATATCAGATAGGCCAAAATTGTACCTTGCATCTATACCCAAACCAGAAGAAGGTTCTACATAACCAATGCCAGCACCCAAACCAATATCTACTTTTTTATAATTGTTTTTCACATCAAAAGAAGCATTATTTGTTTTAGATTTTGCATTTGCCAGAAAGCCAATTTGCGGACCCGCCTGAAGCCTAAATCCATTATCAAACATATACTGTACCATCAAAGGCACATTGATATAACCAAGATTGATTTTGTTATTTACACCAGCAACATCAAATTGCGCTCCCTGTACAGAATAAACCAATTCTGGCTGCAAAGCAATTTGCCGGGTTAAGTGAATGTGGCCTATTAAACCTGCATGCACGCCTACTTTTGAATCATAACTTACATTGTTGTCATTGATGATATTAAATAAATTTAATCCGCCTTTAATGCCAATATTAATAAATTTTTTTTTTGATATTTGTTGTGCTTCCGCTGAATTAAACAAACAAATGGCAACAATAGCCATACCCAGATAAGATTTCATGATTTTAATTTTTTTTATAAAATATTTTTAAAGTTTTTATTTACAGCAAAATCAATAAATTTTTATTGAAATTTTTATTTTTTTTATGCTGCAAATTAACTCGGCAAATTTGGTTCTCTTTTAGCTCACGACTGTTACACAATTATGCAAAAGGCTTACATCATTCTTATTTGAAACAAAAAAAATACAGCAGCTAATTGAAAGTGGAAAGCTTAAAGTATTATAGAAGAGGGATTTAAAAATGTGTACAAGGTTATACAGCAATCAGTAAAATAAAAATTCCCCCACTAAAAAATGGGGGAATTTTTAATAATAACTTTCAGGAAATATAATGCAGATAGATTGTAGGATTAACTGCTTAGTTCTTTCTTAAATAACTGCCAGACAATGCTGCAAAACCAGCCACCACTGCACCTATTAAGGCCGTAAGCAAAATTAATATATATGGACTATCTGCACTTATGATGAGTAAAGAAACCTTATGAGCAAGTAAATGTTGGTTGTTACTACTGATGAACCATGCTAAACTTCCCCAGGCTAAAAACAAAGCTGCAAAGCCTGCAAAAAAAGAAGCAAAGGGTTTTAATGGTATGGCTACTGCTACTAAAAAAGCTACAATTGCAATAGCCCACCATGGCAGGTATAAACAGGTTGCAATGCTTAATAATGCAGTAAGAAATAAGGCTGATAAAAATTTCATGTTGATGTTTTGTAGATTAATTGATAAATGATTTTTGCCAGGTACTAATTATATATTTTAAACACTAGCTTTTGGCAAACTGCATAGTCCATTTCACCTTTTTGTTATTGGCTTCGCCTTTTGTCATCATCCACAGCGGATAATATTTTCCCTGTACCCATTGGTTAATAAAATTATCATAAAATTTACTGCCTGGGTTACCACTTTGTCCGCCAGGATACACTCCATACGCTTTGGTAGTTGCAGTTAATTCTACTATCATTCTCCAACTTGGTCCATGGGTTGTTCTAGTTGCATTTATACAATGTTTGCCACCGCCTGCCAGCAGGTCTGTTTGACTAAAGGGAGTTATTTTACCCAAATGATTAATACGGGTAGCCTTGCTTTTACCCCAGGTTAATTTGCCGGCAGCTTCTGCTTTTTTTAAATCAACAGTTGCTTTGGCAAAAGCTGTAGTTACGGCATCTGCAAGGGTTTCCCTTTGTGGAGTAGTTATATTATCAACAAATTTATAAGCAGAATCTCTAAGAATACCATCGAGCAAAGAGCTTTCAAAAGGCCTTATTATAACTGCAGGTGCATTGGCAAATTCATCATCAAAAACTACTTTTTCAAAATAATCCCAAACGGTATTAAACACAGTAGCTCCTTTGGAGTCAAGTTCATTATTTAAATCCCAGTTATTAAGTATATCCAGGTACTTTTTTTCATCAGCAGTTAATAAGGAATCATGTATATTTTTTAAAAAAACCGGCCTTGCTGCTTCTGCAAAAACATCGTAATTGCTGGTTTGCATGGCCATCATATCTTCTGCAGTAATGTTTTCCATTGCGGCTAATTTGCGGTTTACTATTAAGCCACGGTAAGGTGGATAATTTCTACCAAGATAATAAGGGTAAGAAGTATCTGCAGGTTTTTGGTTGGCACTGCTAATAAAGCCTCTTTCCGGATTATACTGAAAAGGAGTTTCATCCATTGGTATCATGGCCTGCCACATAAAACTGCTATCTGTACCCGGCATTACAAAATCGCCCTGACCTTTCCATTTTGCAGGCCATTCTCCCTGCGTACGAATAGCAATATCCCCATCTTTACAGGCAAAAGCACAGTTTTGGCCGGGTGTATGCAGGGCTAGTACAGCTTGAGAATAATCTGCATAGTTTTTTGCCCTGTTGAGTTGTTGAAATATTTTTAGTTCATTGCTAGGCGCATGCGACGTCCAGGTGAGTGCATAGTACGTATTATTGGGAGCCGTACCACCACTAAAACTCTTATCGTACATTACCGGACCAAATACAGTGTAGGCAACAGAATCTATATAATTGAGGCTATCTTTTACCTTAAAATTTTCAACCCTAAACTGTGTTTGTTTCCACTCATTGTTAAACCAATATTCTTTACGGGTATCATCTTTAAATTTAATTTTATAGTACTCTTTTACATCTCTGCCACCGTTTGTAAAACCAAATGCACAAAAATCGTTGTAGCCAATAATTACATAAGGAGCTCCGGGAAAAGTGGCACCATAAGCATTGTATGAGGGCGTACTTAACTGCATTTCGAACCATAGCGATGGTAGATTGAGGCCAAGATGTGGATCGTTACATAAAATTGGGGCACCACTCTTTGTTTTTTTTGCACTTACAGCCCAATTATTACTTCCATTATTACGGTCGGGTTTTTGTTTTTGCAGTGCAAGCAATGTTGTACTATTTAAATAAAGAGAATCTGCGGTAGCAGGCAATTGTATAGCAACTTTTGGAGAAGGATAAATAGTGCCTTGTGGTATAATAGGATCTAAAGAATCTTGCTTTTGAGGATACAGCAAGTCAAAATCTTCTTTACTGAAATAATTTTTTGCATTGGTCATTTCAAAATCATCATCATTGCCAGATAAATCATAAGCCATATATTTTAAAAACAAGGCTGTTTTTAAATTACTCCATTGCTCAGGCTTATAGCCTATTAGCTTGTACTCTATCGGTAAATGACTTTCTGTAAGTGAATTGATATAAGCATTTACACCATTAGTGTAAGCATCGCAGGTAGCTTTGGTTTCAGGGTCACTTTCCATCTCTTTCAGTGCAATTTCAGCAGCATACGTCATACCCAACCTCCTGAATTCTCTATCATGTGCAAGTGCCTTTGCGCCGATAATTTCGCTTGCCCTGCCGGCAGCCGCATGTGTTTGCAATTCCATTTGCCACAGGCGAAATTTGGCATGTATATATCCTTGTACAAAAAATACATCACTTTCCTGCTCGGCAAATATGTGCGGTACCAATCGTTCATCCAAATATGCTTCTACTTTACCTTTTAGCTGAGGAAATTTTAAATCAGCAGAAAAATCCTGATTTGCATTCTCTGCATTTTGCCAAATACCATGTTGTGGACTTAGCAATTTGCCCAAAGGTGCAGGTAATAAAATTTTTGTGTTGAGTACTACTACAAAAGTTGTAGCAATAGTAGCGGAGATAATGGATGGCAAGAGTTTCATAAAAAAATTTAAAGGTGTAAATTAAGGAAATGCTTTTATCCAAAACAAATTGAAATTATTTATTTTTGAGTAATGAATACTGAAAATATTGATGTTAAAAATATACTTGGCCTGCAACTACCAACCGACCCACGTTGGGTAAACCTGGCAGAAATGCATTTGGAAGAAATTCTCACTGACCATGCATATTGTGAACAAAAGGCAGCCACTACCTGCATTTCATTAATTCAGCGTTATCCGGAAAGGATAGAAATGGTGGATGAATTATCGCCTATTGTAACCGAAGAATGGGGACATTTTAGATTGGTATTGGCTGAGCTTAAAAAAAGAGGTTTACAATTGGGTAAACAGCGTAAAGATGAATATGTAAATAAACTGCTTGAATTTCAAAAAAAAGATGGTAGTGTAGATGATCGTTTATTGGACAGGTTGTTAATAATGGCATTAATAGAAGCAAGAAGTTGTGAACGTTTTAAAAGGCTTAGCGAAGGGCTTGATGATGAGTACATGAGAAAATTTTATCGTCGTTTTATGGAAAGTGAAGCCGGGCATTACACTTTGTTTATCAACCTGTCAGAAAGGTATTTTCCTAAAGAAAGAGTGCGCAATCGTTGGAAGGCCTGGCTCGATTTTGAGAGAAAAATGATTACAGAAATTGACGTAAGGGGCGATAGGGTTCATTAAAAGCAATTAACTATGCAATAATGAAATAGCCGCAAGTGTTACTAAAAGGACGATAGGGTTCACTAAAAGCAAATATCCCAAGTATGCTAAACGTTAAGTATTTGTTTTGAGCAAACAGCTTTTAATCAACTGCAAAGGTTAATGGCTGCCGGCGATAGGCATTTACTTTTTGTCCATATTGAATTGCTGGAATCCATTTAGGGCTTTTCTTTATTATATCACGGGCCTTGGCTTCTAATTTTTCTATTGCAGGATTTTCAACTTCTACACCCGTAACTGATCCATCAACATCAATTATAAACTTAAGCATAACCACATGACTAGTACCAGAGGCAAGGTATTTTTCTGATTTTACATTCTCTAAAGATTTCACTAAATATGCTACCCACGCTGATTGCCCCTCTCCGGGAAAAGATGCCTCTCTTTCAAAAATACAATCTTGTGTTTGCACCTCTCCATTTATAGTAAAGCAGGTAAAGGTTTTTGCTTCATCTTTACTAAAATTGGCAATCATACTTTTTTTATTTCCAGCTACATCATAATAAAAAATCCATTCGCCCTCTTTGATGCCCGCTCTATAATTCCCGGTGCTTTTAATAATTCCATCAGTATAAAACCCGATTCCTTTGCCTATGCCTTCCTTATCCAACCACACAGAGTCGGTTACAATGCCATCTCCGTTCCAGCTAATACATTGGCCGGCAAGATGCCCATTACTATAATTTTCTTGTCTAATTAACTTTCCTGCTGCACTCCACTCTTTCCATTCACCCGTTTTTAAGTTATTACTAAAAAAACCTTGCTTAGCTAGCTTACCACTCTCGTGTTGATATGAATACTTACCCTGTTTAAGTAAACCTGCAGAATCTAAACACAAACCTTTTGCAATTAAAACCGGCTTTAACCTGTTGTAATACAATTCTCTTTGCCAAATAGTATCTTTTGGTGAATTTTTATACGCAACCATTAAATAAATAGCTTTTGATTGAGCTATCGGTTTTTCATCATAATTGAGGTAATATTTTGGCGATGTGTTTTGCTGTGCAAAAACGCCTGCAATAAAAAAGGTAAATTGTACCAGAAAGAAAATAGATTTTTTAAACCGCATAGTATAGTATAGGTTAAAGTAAAAAAGATCAGAAAGCTTAAAAGTATTTGTTTTGCAAGCAATTAAGCTATTTTATTTACCAAATATATCCATCACCATCTCTTTCTACATCTATAGGGCTACAATCAAAAATATTTCTTGCCACAGTTAAGGCAGTTAAATAACTCAAAAATTTGTCTGTTTGGGCAATATTAAAGTAATGAACGGAACTATCCTCCAAATTTGCAACAAGTCTGTCTCTATCCAATTTTAATGGTTCACAGCTCATATTTACACACTTTATAAATATGTCCCTTGCTTCTGCCCTACTTATTTTACCTTCAAGAATCAATATAACTTCGTTGGTTCCTGCAATCAGATCTGCTTCACCTTTAGGAAAACAATTTTGATTAGTTTCAGCTATACTTTCGGTGGATATTTTCCTTTTCCTATAAAAAAAATTAAAAAAACTCATAAAGAAAGTTGACGTTTTGAGATATTGAAAAATAAATAGGGTAAATAAATACACATTTTAATTTAGGTAGATAATTTTAAACAACAATTGAATTTGAAAACTTTTAAAGTTGAATACAATTGCTAAAAATATTATTTACCTGCTTTTTTAGAGAGTAACATTTATTAATTTGTAACTTAGGTTTTGGCTGTTGGTGATACGAAGTAATCATTTGTGGCTACCGTAAGTAAATTTCTTTTGTAATAAGTTACCCGATTAAATAATAACATATTTTAATAGACCGCAAGTTATTTAATCAAAACGGTATCAGCAATACCCTCTTAGGGGTAATACAAATCATCTAAACCCTTGAATATCAATACATTTTTTATCAAATAAAGATTGATATTAATTTGATTTAAATAAAATTTTATTATGTAATGAATGATAAAAATTGAACGCCTTTACTATAGATTCGTTTAATTTTAGTAAAAGGAAAGTGGGTGTTTGCATGCCAAATTTTGCTTTAAACGCTGTGATCACCCGTTATTATTTGTACAAAAATTTATTTAAAAGTTTAAATTAATCTACATGAAAATATTGCTGTTTGTTTACTGTACGTTTTTTGTGAGTAGCATTTGTACTTGTCAGGATGTATTTGAATTGCAATGCGCTATCAGCAGTTTGCAAGGGTTAAAATGCAAGGCCTATTTAAGTATTGATCAAAATAAAAACGGGTTTTTAAGGCTACAAATACCACAGCAAAAAGCAAGTGAAAAAACGATCATTGACATGGATTTAATTCCAGCCTCAACAACATTTTTTTATTATCCTCCTACCAACGATAGTTTTCTTTTTATTAAAGCAGAAGTAGTAAAAAAAATAAGTGGTAAAAAGGATTATGACTTTAATTATATGGATGTATGGTTGAAAAAAAACAATAAATCAAACGGCAAATTTTTACCTTGTACAGACAGTATTCCAATACTGTGGAAATTTAATTTTGGCGAAAACGTATTTTTTAAACCCGTATTTGCTTACCAGGAAAAACCAGATTCTACAGGTTATAAATTTAGCGGGGTAGCATCTGACATAACAAGGGCAAGGCTACTAAATGCCACTGAATTAACAAGAGAAAAGCTTAGCGGATACTTTACTAATGTAGAATTAAATTCAATAAGAAAATTTACTGCAACTCAATTAAATACTGTCAGATACCGCAACAGGCCTACGTTATATTGTATTACAACTACTGATGTAAAAGACAAATCTATATTTGAAGCTTGTAAAGAAGATTCAAAAAACATCAATGATTTTTTTAGAGATGTTGCCAATTTTATCAACCTTACATTTAAGCCTATTAAAATTGAAGACAACAATTACAATGTTACATCAGTAAATACAGCAATTAAAAACTTACATCCAAAAAAGAATGATATTGTTGTATTTACATTTTCAGGCCATGGTTTTAGTTATCGAAATGATGAAGTTCATCAATTTCCACAATTGGCTTTATGGGAAGGCGATGCAGAAAGCCAAACTTTTTTACGGGCATCTACCCTTAACATTGAAAGTATTTATAACAGTATAAAGGCAAAGGGAGCAGGGCTTAATATAGTAATGGCAGATTGTTGCAACACTTATGTAGAAATGGAGCGCTACATAGACTCAATTATAATTTCGTCGATGGAAACTTTTCCACGATGGAATAAAAAGGCTACGGTAAATTTATTTGAAAATACCCGAAGCTCATTTTTACTTGCTGCAGCAAAAAAAGGACAACTTGCCGGTTCTACAGCTAATTTTGGTGGTTTTTTTACAGAAAGTTTTTGGCAAACCATAAGAAATAATCTTCGCAACAGAGAAGAAAGCAATCCTCAATGGTTGAATATCATAAAGGCTATAGGGGAAAGAGCTAGTACAAAAGCACCTAACTTTATTTGTGAGGATAAACCCTGTGAACAAACAATGATATATAAGGTGAATTAAATAAATATAGCTTTTGCAATTAAAAATTTAGAACAAAACTTTGGGCATTTTTACAATAACATAGCAATCGTATAAAAGCAGTTACGTACAATAAAAAAAAGGGTGCATCCCAAATTGTCGCAGCAACAAGTGGTCGGTGAGGACACCGACCACGGCTGGACCTCGGTCGGTGTCCTCACCGACCGAAATCAGAAGTGACATTTTGGGATAAACCCAAAAAAAAGTACTCAATACCAATCCGCATAAAAATAGTTTTCTTTGCAGCACAATGTCTCTATTCATAAGTTCACTCAACTCTGGCAGTAACGGTAATTGCTACTATGTAGGCAACCAAACGGAAGCTATCTTGGTAGATGTGGGTATTTCTTGCAGAGAAACCGAAAAGCGAATGAAAAAGGCCGGGTTATCTATCAACCTGGTAAAGGCCATTTTTGTATCGCATGAACATGGCGACCATATAAGGGGTGTATCTACCCTTGCAAATAAGTATAATTTACCCGTTTATATTACCGCTGCAACAGCTAAAAACGGCCCTTTTCTTATCAGTCATCTTACTAAAAAATTTGTTGCAAATGAGCCAATTGCTATTGGAAACCTACTGGTAACCCCGTTTTCTAAACAGCATGATGCTATAGACCCACACAGCTTTATTATAAGCCACCAAGGAGTAACCGTGGGGGTAATTACGGATATTGGCATTGCTTGCAAACAGGTAGTACATTATTTTAAACAATGCCATGCTGCATTTTTAGAGGCCAATTACGATGAAAATTTATTGGAGAATGGCAGGTACCCTCAGCACCTGAAAAACCGCATACGGGGAGGGCAAGGGCACATTTCCAACAGGCAGGCGCTTGAATTGTTTATCAACCACCGGCCAGTATTTATGTCGCACTTATTACTTGCCCATTTATCTAAAGAAAATAATTCACCTGCCATTGCAGGGGAACTATTTGCTCCATATTCTGCCAATACATCCGTTATAGTAGCTTCACGCTATGAGCAAACAGGCGTATTTACTATTACTGCTCCACCCATAAATGATATTAACATTATCTCCATCATTGGCAAACCTGTTCAATTAGGCTTATTTGAATAAAGTAATTATTGCAATGGCAAAAAAGTAAACAAAGGTTAGTTTACCTTACATACAGTTACAATATATTCAACACCAGTTAAATGTTGGTATTTAACTTTTTTAAACCGTTACGTAGCATCAATTAAAAAACTTCATTGGCATAAAATGATAAGGGTTGATTGAGTAAAATGATTCAATTTCTACAAATGATTCGCCCATTTCCAGTAACAGAAAATGCTTCTTATCCCACATTTTAAAAATATACATTTCGGCATTGGGGTCTGCAAGTGCAAATGCTTCCGGAAGTCTGTCATTTAACAAACCTTGCCTGCAATCTTCTTTTAGTTTTTCTTTTTCATGCAGGTTATTAACTGGTGTAGCAGCATCATTTTTCAGATGCCCTCGTTTGGGAAATTCGGTGCTGGTAAGCACAAGGATTTCTTGCTGTGAAGTAATAGGTTTCATAGGGGGTAGTGGATTTATATCTTATTATATAACTTTAACAAAACGAACGCATTGTACATTTTAGTATTAACGTATCACTAAAACCATGATTAAAAAGATATTGTACAAATAAAAAAAATATTATGGATACAAGTTTATCTTATTAAAAATATTGGTGGGCAATAAAAGTTTTGAAATTATTTATACAGCATTTTAACTTTTTTGCTACTGCTGCCAAACTCAACTATTTTTTAAAACATCAGTAAGTAACCTAGCCTATTTTAAAACATTTCCATAGCTGCTATTGCTTTATAATTTCAAATACCTATCTTGTTTTTAAAAATTAATGAAAATATTTTTAACCCAATTACTCATCCTTGCCATAGTTACAGGCAGTACTGCACAATCAAAAAAGCAAGTATTAAACAATAATATTGCAGCGTTTAACAGCTATTTACAAAAAGAAATGCAGGTTTGGCAAATACCCGGCATGGCTGTAGCAATAGTACAAAACAATGAAATTGTATTTACAAAAGGATACGGTGTAAGAGAAACGGGCACTAATAAAATCGTAAATACCAAAACGTTGTTTTCCTGCGCCTCTACTACTAAAGCCATGACGGCAGTATGTATGGGCATATTGGTTGATGAAGGAAAAATAAACTGGACAGACCAGGTAATTAAATACCTGCCATCTTTTACATTATACGATCCCTATGTAACAAGAGAATTAACCATACAAGATTTATTTACCCATACTACCGGTGTTGGCAAAACTGATTTTTTATGGGACGATAATAATTTAACGCCAGATGAAATACTTGCCAAAATGCAATTGGTAAAGCCTGCGTACTCTCTCCGTTCATCATTTATTTACCAAAATATTTTTTACCTGGTGGCTGGTAAGGTAATAGAAAAAATAGCAGGTAAACCATGGCAGGTATTTATAAAAGAAAGAATTTTTGATCCATTGGGTATGGTTAATACCTATGCTACCTTAAAAGAAATAAAAGATGAAAATCTGGCACAGCCTCATTTTTTAATTGATAATAAAATAACCATTATTGATAAAGATACTGCTGATGCAATTGGCCCTGCTGGCGCTGTTTCCTCTTGTGCCGATGATATTGCACGTTGGATGAAAGCAATGATTGACAGCAGCAAATATAAAAATGGCCGATTGGTAAGTCCTGCAACCTGGCTATATCTTTTACAACCTAAAACGCTGGTAACCGAAAGTGAGTATTATCCAACCCAACTAATAACCAAACCTAATTTTACAACTTATGCAATGGGATGGTTTCAACAAGATTACAAAGGGTTTAAACTTAATTTTCATACCGGTAGCCTGGCAGGTGAAACAGCTATTCATGCACAACTACCAGATAAAAAATTTGGCATTTATGTGTTTGGAAATCTCGATCATGCAGAACTGAGGCATGCGCTTATTTTTAAAGCAATCGACCTTTTTGAACTAGGTGGCAATACCGATTGGAGTACTATTTTTAAACATTTGTACGATAGCCTGCATACAATCAGCGAAAATGAATACACTGCCAACATTCCTGTACAAACACTCAATACACAACCATCTTTACCGCTTGAAGGCTATGCTGGCATTTATAAAGACGATTTATATGGAAATATAAAAATTATGGTTGATGATAAACAGGCATCCGTAATTGTGAATAATGTGCTGAGCGGCAAGCTATCTCATTTTCATTTCAATACATTTAAAGTAGTGTATCAAAAAATTCAATACCAGCCAGATTACTACACGTTTCAATTTGATAATGAGGGAAAAATAAATGGTGTTTCGGCAGGTGGGTATGTTTTTAAAAAAGAATAAACATTTCTTCGGTATGCACTATCATTATTTAAAAACTAATCCGGTTTTATATCGTAAAAAATATGAAGAATTTTATTTTCACCCGGAATAGATTCCAACATAAAAGACTTTCTTTTTATGCCATCAATAATTTCCAGTACTGATGTATTGGGTGGTATTGAGCCAATATTATCTGCAATAAACGAAATAGCATTGGTACCAGGTTGTAAGGTAACTTTTATAAACTGAGGTCGCTTTAAAACAGGAAACCCCTTGGTAATAAAATTACCGTTTAGCTTTATAGAAATACTGTCGCCATCCTCTACAGCATCATCCCATAATGCCAATGTTAATTGCCTGGATGAAGACAGTAAACTACCCACCATTTTTTCATTTGCCTGTAAAGGTTGGCTGGCGGCACCAGAGGGAATGTAATCTGAAAACCATACATCTTTATTTTTATCGTGACTGCAATAAAGGGGTACTACAATAAATGTTGCAGCACTATCTGCCCTGTTGGTAAAATTTAACTGTAATTTTTTGGTAGCAAATTCAAGGCTTAATTTACCATTATTAGGCATTTCATTTCCGAAATTATCTGCAAACAATACCAGCATATTAAGGCCGGTATCAATAACAATATCATCGGTGTAGTCCTTTTTTTCGAGGTAAATTTTATCAAGGATGGTATGTCCGTTTACTGCAACGGATACCATGTCATTTTTTTTACTTCCGCTACCTGCAAGCTTAGCAAGGCCATTTCGGGTAGGTATAAAAACAGTATCCCTAAGGCCAAAATATGCTGGCGATACAGATGGTTTTACCAGGTTTTCACTTGAAGCATCTTTCCATGGCAGGCTACTGGTTTTACTAAGCGCCAGCTCCGATTCTTTTAAAAAACCAACAAGGTATTCCGCTGTTACCTGGTTAGCCTTATCCTGCAAAACGGAATCGGGTAAGGACAGGTTATTTTGTTTGGACAAAAGCCGGTTGAGTGTTAACAAAGGCAATCCTCTGGTATCCCGGCTTAAATCAAAAACGCCATTAATAAAAAAAGTGGCATTGCCAAGGCTAAAAGGCGCTTCAGATACTGGAAATTTATTTCTGCTAATGGCCAACTCCCTGGTACTTTTTTTAACAAGCAGCAGTTGATAAACTGCCTTAAATCTACCATATTGAAGCGTAAACTGTGCAGGATACAAAACATTGTTTTCTACAGCAGCTATTTGTAAATTAATAAAAACAGGCTCATTACTGCCTACTGGCATATACTCTACCCGCCATGTACCGGAAAAAGCATCAGACTGTGCAGCTAAAGAAGTTGTAAGTAAAAGCAGCAACAAAAAGGTGGTGATTTTTTTCCTGTTCATTCAAAATTTTATGTAATAAGGATATGGTATAATTGGTAATAAAAACATTTTTGCATTGGTGAGTAGAAAATAAGTAGTAAACACAAACTCATTTTATAAACGTAAGATAGCATACAAATACGAATTATAACGGAGCCTTTCATCCAGGCTATTAAAATAACAATCGGTATTAAGGTTTCAAATGCAGTACAGTCATGTATTTCAGGCTATTTTTTTATGAAGAAATGGCCAACTATTTTGAGGCAATAAGAAATTTCTCAAATGTTTAGCACCTAAACAGTTGTAAGCAGTACTATCTTTTAAACTGCATAACCTTGGTTAAAGCAACAGGTACTTTAACCGCTATTTACTCCAAAAGTTATATTTATGTGAAAGCATACACTTCAGTAAGATTATTGTATTTATAGAATTACTCATTTATTGCATCCTTACACTTAGTAACCACCAATTAGCAAAGGGCTAGTGCATATTTACCCAGGGTACATTTCAATATCAAAACCTTGCAGGTATAAGATGAGATAGTATAATACCGGTGGCTACGGCTGCATTCAGCGATTCTGCAACACCAACTTTAGGTATCGTTATTATTTCAGTTGCCAGTTGCAACAAACCTTCACTAAT
>Ga0136636_10000748_pt1 | contig 17636 bp, 15 predicted proteins | sample AntDrymUQ8522106_2_FD_104653 | JGI IMG/M metagenome (GOLD analysis project Ga0136636, IMG submission 104653) | Polar desert sand microbial communities from Dry Valleys, Antarctica - metaG UQ852 (21.06) | ecosystem: Environmental > Terrestrial > Soil > Desert | place: Antarctica: Dry Valley... | reverse complement strand
TTTGTATATTACGCAATTCAAGAATGAAAGAAGAATTCGATGACCACATTGACCGGCAAGCTGCTCATTGATACCGCGATGGGCAGTTTTTTGTGTGACAAGCGCATTCGCTTGCTGGAGGCAATTGACAAGTCTGGCTCCATCTCGCAAGCCGCCAAAGCGGTGCCCATGTCGTACAAGGCGGCGTGGGATGCGGTAGATGACATGAACAACGTGGCACCCGAGCCGCTGGTGCACCGCTCCACGGGCGGCAAACACGGTGGCGGCACGGAGTTGACGGCGTTTGCGCGGCGCTTGATTGCGTTTTACAGGGCGCTAGAGAAAGAGTCGCAGCTGGCGCTGGAAAAGCTCACCAGCAATCTTGAGCAAAACGGTGTGTGTGATATCTCCGATTTTCGGCAAGTACTTAGGAGAATGTCCATGAAAAGCAGTGCCCGTAACCAATTCGCAGGCCCCATTGAACGTATCAAACCGGGCGTGGTGGATTGCGAAGTCACGATCCGACTGGCGCCTGAGCTGGAAATTACCGCCGTCGTCACGGGCGAATCAGCAGAACACCTTGGCCTTGCGGTGGGGCTGGATGTGTTGGCGTTTGTCAAGGCATCGTCCATCGTGCTGCTGGTAGGCGAAGAGGTCCGCGTGTCGGCCCGCAACCGCTTCACCGGCACAGTGGCCGCCTTGCAAGCAGGGCCAGTCAACTCGGAGGTGACGATCAACTTGCCGGGCGGCCACCACGTCATCACCGCCGTGATTACCGAAGCCAGCGTGCAGCGACTGGGCTTAGCCATTGGGCGCACGGTGACCGCCGTGTTCAAAGCCTCCAGCGTGTTTCTGGTGGCGATGGATTGATGTTTAGTATTCAGTGACCCATAGGAGTTTTCCATGCCTGTCTCTTTGCGCCCCTTCCGTTTACTTTGTTTTCTGCTGGCCGGGCTATGTGCGCTGGCACTGCCCACCCATGCCCATGCCGATGAGGTGTTGGTGGCAGTGGCCGCCAACTTCACGGCACCAATGCAAAAAATTGCCGCTGCGTTTGAAAAAGACACCGGCCACAAGGTGGTGACATCGTTTGGTTCCTCGGGCAAGTTTTACGCGCAAATTAAAAACGGCGCCCCCTTTGAGCTACTGCTGGCCGCTGATGAAGAAACTCCGGCCAAACTGTTGGCCGACAACGCCGCCATAGCGGGCAGCGCATTTTGCTACGCCGTTGGCAAGCTGGTGCTTTGGTCATCCCAACCGGGGTTGGTAGATGGGCAAGGGGAGGTGCTCAAGCGAGGCAATTTCTCTTACATCGCATTAGCCAACCCCAAACTCGCCCCCTACGGCTCCGCCGGTCTGCAGGTGATGCAGGCCTTGGGGGTGTATGAACAGCTACAGCCCAAAGTGGTCACTGCCGAAAACATCGCCCAAGCGCAGCAGTTTGTGAGCAGTGGCAACGCGCAGTTGGGCTTCGTTGCCCTGTCCCAAGTACTCAAGAACGGAAAAATTGAAGGCTCCGTCTGGCGCGTGCCCGCCAACTTGCACCGCCCCATCCGCCAGGATGCGGTCATTTTGAACAGGGGCAAGGGCAAGCCCGCCGTTCTGGCACTGGCGCAGTACCTCAAATCCGCCCCAGCCACCGCCATCATCCAGTCCTTTGGCTACGAACTGCCTTGAATGTTGAGCTATAGATATGCTGACCGATAGCGATCTGCAAGCCCTGTGGCTCACCCTGCGTCTGGCGGGCACGGTCACGCTCATCCTGTTACTGCTGGGCACACCCATTGCATGGTGGCTGGCGCGTACCCATAGCTGGTGGAAAGGGGTTGTGGGTGCCGTGGTGGCGCTGCCGCTGGTGTTGCCGCCTTCGGTGCTGGGGTTTTACCTGCTGCTGGCCATGGGGCCGCATGGGCCGGTGGGGCAGTTCACCCAAGCACTGGGCATGGGCACCTTGCCGTTTAGCTTCGGGGGGCTGGTGATTGCCTCGGTGTTGTACTCCATGCCCTTTATGGTGCAACCCTTGCAAACCGCGTTTGAAGCCGTGGGCGAGCGGCCATTGGAGGTGGCGGCCACCCTGCGCGCCTCGCCGCTGGATGCCTTTTTCACGGTGGCGGTGCCGTTGGCGCTGCCGGGTTTTTTGACCGCTTCGATTCTGACCTTTGCCCACACCGTGGGCGAGTTTGGCGTGGTGTTGATGATTGGCGGCAACTTGCCCGGAATCACCCGCGTGGCCTCGGTACAAATTTACGACCATGTGGAGGCGCTGGAATATACACAGGCGCACCGGCTGTCCGCAGTGATGCTGATTTTTTCTTTCCTCGTTCTGCTGGGGCTGTACGCCTGGCGACCCCATCCTAAGAAGGGCGGCTGATATGGGCGATATGGGTGATGTGGGCGGCATCGACGCACGCTTTCGGCTCGACTGGACGGGTTTTTCGCTGGATGTCGATCTGCACTTGCCCGGTCGGGGTGTGACTGCGCTGTTTGGAAACTCAGGCTCGGGCAAAACCACCGTGCTGCGCTGCATTGCCGGGCTAGAGCGTGCACCGCAGGGGCGACTCAGCGTCCACGGCGAAGTCTGGCAAGACGACGCGCCGCGAGGGCGCTGGCTCCCCCCCCACCAACGCCCCATTGGCTACGTGTTTCAAGAAGCCAGCCTGTTCGCGCACCTCTCGGTGCTGGGCAACCTGCGCTATGGCGTCAAGCGCATGCTTGTGACGCAGGCGCAGCGGGTATCCCTCGACCAAGCCATCGCCCTGCTAGGCATTGAACCTTTGCTGGAGCGCAAGCCAGATCGTTTGTCGGGCGGCGAACGCCAACGGGTAGGCATTGCACGGGCGCTGGCCGTCAGTCCGCGCCTGTTGCTGATGGATGAGCCCTTGGCCGCGTTGGATGTGCAACGCAAACAAGAAATCCTGCCCTATCTAGAGCGCCTGCACGATGCGCTGGATATTCCGGTGCTGTACGTCAGCCACGCCGCCGATGAAGTTGCCCGCTTGGCCGACCACATCGTCGCGCTAGAAGACGGCAAAGTGCGCGCCGCTGGCCCCTTGAAAGACGTTTTGTCCAACATCGACCTACCAATCCACCTGGGTGAAGACGCCGGCGTGGTGCTCCAAGCGCAGGTGGTGGCGCGTGATGCGCAGTGGCATTTGGTCCGCGTGGCCTTCCCCGGCGGCAGCTTGTGGGTGCGCGACGGTGGTCAACCATTGGGGCAAACGGTGCGCGTGCGCATCTTGGCACGCGATGTCAGCTTGGCACTGGCCCCCGTGCACGGCACCAGCATTCTGAACAGCCTGCCAGCAACCGTCGATCATGTGGCTGCCGACCACCACCCGGCGCTGGCACTGGTGCGCCTTGTGGTGGGTGATGCCGCAGGCAGCGCTGCACTGTTAGCCCGCCTATCCCAACGCTCCGCCACCGGGCTGCAACTGGCTCCGGGCCAAGCGGTATGGGTGCAGATCAAGGCGGTGGCGGTCGTGGGGTAAATGTGGATACTATCTTATTTGTAGCTATGTATCCTTATAAATAAAGGTCTTTCCGGCGTGATGTCATGATGCGGACGTTTTTGTTGACTCAGAACTCCCCCGACAACCCGTCACTGCGAGCGCAGCGTGGCAATCCATGCATTCGGGTTTCCTGGCTACATGGATTGCCACGTCGCAACGCTCCTCGCAATGACAATGTTTTGCAGTGCGCCCAAGGTTTTACTGGCGAACCAAGTTTCTACTGACGAACCAAGTTTTGTGATCTGGGAACCCCCCTTCAAACCCGTCATTGCGAGCGCAGCGTGGCAATCCATGCATTCGGGTTTCTTGCCTGACAACTGACAGTTTTTTGTCAACGGCACGGCTGTGAAATTCAACGACATTTCAACGACATTTTCTAAATATTTGATCATTTTCGAACTCAATAATTGCATAAGTCATTGATTCAAATGACCTAATTAGTTACTGCAAATTCGCCGTGGGGTTGCGGCTGGTTTGGCCAGCCGACGCGTCTGATTCGAACACCAGCAGTTCGCCTGGCTGGCAGTTCAGGTAGTCACAAATTTTCTCCAACGTGTCAAAACGCACGCCTTTGACTTTGCCTTGCTTCAGCAAAGACATATTGGCCTCGGTGATGCCAACGTGTTCGGCCAGGTCTTTGGACTTGACCTTGCGTCGCGCCAGCATGATGTCGAGTTGAACCACGATGGGCATGGGCTTTTTCCGTTTCTAAATAATCCGTGTCGTTGTTACGTCGCGTGTGGGTGCGACAGCACTGCCCAGGGCTTCGCGCCTAGGCGCGAACGATTTGGAACCTGAACTATTCCGTTTTTAGATCGATACGACATTAGGCGCGAAGCCGCAGACGGTGCCAACGCTCGGCAAAGCGAGGCAACAACATGTCGGATTGATGTGGAAATGGAATTAGACAATGCTGGCGTTGTCCTCGGCCAGCATTTGACCTTGCCCGATGATCGCGGCCATCAGCCACACCACTGCGGCGAAAAAAAACGTGAACACATGGAAGGAATCCAGCGCGATGGTCACCATGCGTTGACCCTCAGGGTTGTACAGCGTCAGCAACACCGCGAGGCATGGCACGACGATGAGACTGGCAAGAACCGAGGCAAAAATGAACGCGGCAAAGTGGCGCATGCACCGCACCGCTTGTGAGGTAAACACCTGCCCTGAGGCAAAGCCCGCAAAACATTGGCGCGCCTGCCACAAACCTGCGCACAACAAGACGATCGGCACACCGATCAAACCCGCTGCCGCCCATCGTTGCCAATACTGCAAGGGCTGACGAATATCGGTAGCGCGCAATTTGGCGCTGACAGCCAAGCTGCTCGAGTCTGCCATCAGCCAGAACACCAGCAGCGCCAGCGGCAAACCCCACACCAGCAGCCCGCACGACCGCGCCAGCCAAGTTCCAAAACGTTGAATTTGCCGAGCATCGGCATGTGCATGGGATACGAGCTTGGGCATGTCCGTCCTTTCAGACAGCAATAATTTTCACAAATATTATTGCAAAACCGCAATATGTTATTAAAAAAAAGCTATTTTTTGAAAGATTTCGTTGAGCCGTGATCCTTCACTGCCCTGCTCTATCTCGCGTCAAATCACTGAAAGGAAGAATCATGAAGACCCACCCAGGGATCGCCAGTCTTGTCGTGGTCAGCAGTTTGCTTGGGTGCATGGGTGCATGGGCGTGCCCTTGCGCTCAATGCCGCGTTTGATGCAGTTGTCAACCGATTTGCAGCAAGGCAACCCAGCCGAATTGATGGTCGCCATGCAGGTCGACGCACGCATGGTGTTGCCCGGCAGTGCGACACCCACCCTGAATCTCAAACTTCAGCCCGCCACACCCGGCACCTTTGAAGGGTTCGACAAAAAGCTGTCCTTGCAATGGGTGACCAGCAATGTCGCCACGCAAGGGCTGGATGCGCCGCCCAAAGGCCAGCGGTGGTTGTTCTACAGCTTGCCATTGGCTTCGCAGCAACAGGTCTTGCGCGTGCGCAACTTCATCATCACCACCAAAGAGAAGTGCAAATGCAAAGGCACGCTGGGCGTGGGCATCGGCTATGACACCTTGATCGCGACCGACCCCACGCTGGCCCACACCCGCTGGGAAACCTGGGTACAAACACGCCAGCGCGATGGCTTTCAAGTCTGGTCCGGCACCCCGGCTGAACCGCTGAAACTCGCGCAGAGCAACCGTTGACTCAATGGCCAACCGGCTTAGCGGACTTGCATAATCCGAAAAGCCCCTAAACCTCACACACCCCTAGCCCATGATGCAAACCCCGTCCCTCTTGCTGTGCCTGCTCAGCGCTGCCTTGGTGATGGCGCAAGGCGCAGGCGCACAAACGTCCGCCACGCCAGAACGCCTGAGCCCCCAAGTGCTGGACGTGCAAGTCACCCACCCCGTGCGCGCCGCGTACTGGCTTTCGCTTCCCAAAGGCTACAGCGTGGACCCGGCGCAAAAATGGCCGCTGGTCATCTTTTTGCATGGCGCGGGTGAAAGTGGCAACGATTTGGAGATGCTCAAAAAGCACGGCTTACCCAAGCTGATTGCCGAAGGCAAAGAGTTCCCCTTTGTCGTGGTCGCGCCCCAAGCACCGGATGCACGCAAACGCTGGAATGTGGAAGTGCTCAACCGCCTGCTGGACGAGGTGCTGGCCCGCCACAACGTCGACCCAGACCGTGTCTATCTCACCGGGCTGTCGATGGGCGGCTTTGGTACATGGGCCTGGGCCACGGAGAACCCCGAGCGCTTCGCCGCCGTTGCACCCATTGCCGGCGGCGGCGTGGCGCACTATGCCGCGCGTCACATGAAAAACCTGCCGATATGGGCCTTTCACGGCGAGAAAGACACCGTCGTCTTGCCCCAAGAGACCTTCAACGTTGTTAACGCCCTCACCCGCTTGGGCGCACCTGAAGTGCGCCTAACCGTTTACCCCGAAGCCGCCCACGACGCCTGGACCCAAGCCTACGATACGCAGGCGCTCTATACTTGGCTGCTGTCCCACCGCCGTGCAGGTTCCAAACCGTAACGCACTGAGCGAACAAGTTGTTGGGCATTTTCCGTTTTTAGATCGACACGACATTGGGGGCGAAGCCGCAGACAGTGCTTGCGCACGGCAAGGCGAAGCAACAACATGTCGAATAGATATGACAATGGAATTTCCCCTAAACGTTGTAGGTTTTCATGTGCTGACAGCCGATCCTCCTGCCTTATCTGCAAACCCTGCGTCACACCACTTGGCCTGCCAATGTAGAACTGATTCGGTTTGTCTTAATACGGTCGGCAGCACGCGCTTCACCGGTGATGAACCCACACAATGAACTGGTGATCTACTCCCTTGCGGGCATGGTCAAAGTCAAACTCAGGGCTGGCGCCCTTCACTGTGCAGTTTGAAACTGCCTCAATTTTTGGGCACGGTGAATTTGTTCTCTGTTCAATCAGAGGGAGCGCGAATATTGAGTGAAAAATTTCCCCGTTACAGATCAAGCACTTACGTTTAGAACAAATTCACCCTGAATTTTTGGGGCGTTTAGGATCGCGCGCGGCCATCTTCTCGGCATGGGGAGTTCTGCGGACCGAAACAACAAGGGCGCTCTCAGAAGTTTCACACCAAGTTTTACTGCAAGATCGTACTTTTCCATTACCATTGTTGTGCTCACTTTAGTCTAAAGTAACTACTCGAACCGCTCCATGCAAAAATCTTTGACGTCGTCATTAGGCTTTAAGCTGGGCTTGGCATTTGCGCTACTGCTACTCCTGGGCTTGGGAAGCACCGCCGTAAGCCTCAATGGCATGCGAGGCATCCATAACAACAACAGCGCCATTGCCAACGACTGGATGGAGGGCATGACACAGGCGGCCAACATGCGCCACTATTCGCATGCGTTGCGCCGTGCTCAGCTGAGTCTGTCTGAGTCAAGCACGCCAGAAGACGTCACGAGGGTCGACCGGGAAATAGCCAGTATTCTGGACAAGTTGACACTGGCCGTTGTCGCCTATCAGCCGCTGGTGAACGATCCGAAAGAACAAGAGTTGTTTGCCAACGTCCAGCTTGGCCTCAAAAAGTTTGCTGAAGGCAGTGCCAAGCTCGTAAAGTTCATGCGCGAACATCCCACAACGACGGCACAGGAAGCGGACGATGCAAACATGAAAAGACTCTATCCGGCCATGAGAGACGGTGAGAACGCCATCAGCAACTTGATGGCGTATTGCGTACAGGGGGCCACGGAGGCCACACAAAGCGCCAACGCCAGCTACCAGTCTTTGTTGAAAACTACGGTGGTGGGCGCACTTCTGGCGCTGGTGTGTGGGATTGCACTGAGCATCTTGATGACCAGTAACATCAGGAACCCTCTGCGCCAATTGGTTGATTTGGTGAAAGCGATTGGCGAGGGCAATCTTTCCATGCAAATTCACCATGTCCGCAAAGATGAAATTGGCGATTTACAGCTTTTTTTGAAGACCATGTTGGTGTCGCTCAATGGCTTGATTACCAATGTGCGACAAGGTGCCCAGCATGTCAGTGATGTCAGCCGCGAGATCGCCCAGGCCAACCGTGATTTAGGAAGCCGTACCGAAAGTTGTGCAGCCAGTCTGAATCGAACCTCATCGTCGATGGCACGGCTAACGGAAACGGTGGCGCAATCGGCTAACGCCGCTGCTGATGCCAACATGACCGCAACCTCTGCTGGCGCAGTGGCCGCCCAAGGGGGCCAAGTGGTGTCGGAGGTGGTGGACAACATGCTGCACATCAGCACCCAATCGAAAAAGATTGCCGACATCATCGGAGTGATTGATGGCATCGCATTTCAAACCAATATTTTGGCGCTCAATGCAGCGGTAGAGGCTGCGCGCCGGTGACCAAGGGCGCGGTTTTGCCGTGGTGGCCAGTGAGGTACGCAGCCTGTCACAGCGCTCTGCTGCTGCGGCAAAAGAGGTCAAAACACTCATTGACGCATCAGGTCGAAGTGTGGACTCTGGTGTGGGCCTGGTCAAAGCTGCGGGGCAGAATATGTCCGAAATTGTGGAGTCTGTACACTACGTTGCGCAAATGATTTCTGACATATCGACCTCATCGGCAGGGCAAAGTACGGACCTGTTGGCCATCAGTCAAGCCATTTTGGATATGGACCAGATGACGCAACAAAACGCAGCAGTCGTGGAAGAGACTTATGCGGCCTCGGAAGGGCTACAGCAACAGGCGCTCGAGTTGTTGCACGCCGTTGAAACCTTTCGACTGGCAGAGGCTTCAACCCCGAGCCCATACCCACTTCTTTCTTGCTGAGCTAAGGAAACGCCACCATGCATCAAGTTTGGAATGCCTCCATAGGGCGCAAACTCTCTTTGTCGTTTGCACTGGTACTGTTGCTGGGAATGACTTGCGCGATGCTGGGGCTGTGGCGCATGAAAACGCTAAGCAACAACACGACACACATCAGTGCACATTGGATGGAAGGGCAAAGCTTGGCAGACCAATTGCGACAAGAAGCCAACAGCACAGCAAGGGCCTTGGTTCGCATATCTGTCAGGGAACACACCAAAACAGCAGAATACCTGAGGGATCTTTGGAACAAAAACCTGAAGCAACGTTACGCGACAGCAACCGCCGCCCTCGCCAAATATGAAATTCTTGCCACATCTGAGCAGGAGCGTGAAGCATCCAACCAAGCGCGAATCGGCGTCAACCTGTTTTTTTCAGGAACCGAGGCCTACTTTGATTACTTAGTAGCCAACAGGGTCAACCACCCAACCGAACAAGCCTTAGCGCAAGCGGAGAAATTGCGCGGTATTTACCGCGAAGCAGAAAAACACCTTGCCGACTTTGTTGAGTTCAACCGACGTGGTGCCCTGGAAGCCGCTGCGCAGGCTGAGAGCAATTACAAGTTATCTCTGACGCTGGTGATCGGGGGCATGCTGGTTTGTACGCTAACAGGTATTGCACTGGCCATTGCGATTACCCGCAATGTGAAATTGCCGCTGCTTGCTGTAGGCGACGTCGTGCAGGCGATTGGCAATGGTGACTTATCCATGCGCTTGCAGCGCGACCGTGAAGATGAAATCGGCGAGTTGCAAGAGAGTTTGGCAAAAACATTGGCCTCATTGAACACGTTAATGACGCGGGTGCAGCGCAGTGCTAACAGTGTGAGCTACGTCAGCGCAGAGATTGCCGCGGCCACGCAAAATCTTGGCGAACGCACCGAAGAAAGCGCCTCCAGCCTAGCGAAAACGGCATCATCCATGTCAATGCTCGACAGCACAGTCAGCAACTCCAACCACGCTGCAGCCAGTGCCAGCCAATTTGCCACCACGGCCGCTGCTGTGGCTTCACGCGGTGGCGATGTGGTTCAAAAAGTGGTGGGCAACATGGCAAACATCACTCAAACGTCGTCCAAAATTGCAGCCATCATCACCGTGATTGACGGCATTGCATTTCAAACCAATATCCTGGCATTGAATGCCGCCGTAGAAGCCGCAAGAGCTGGTGAACAAGGCCGTGGCTTTGCGGTGGTGGCCAGCGAAGTTCGCAGCCTCGCCCAGCGTTCCGCTGCGGCAGCCAAGGAAATCAAGGAACTCATCGTGGCGTCGGTTGAAAGTGTCGAAGCCGGGTCAATATTGGTCACCAACGCGGGCCAAACCATGGCCGAGATCGTCGAATCTGTGCAACAGGTTCACCACATCATTACGCAAATCACAAGCGTGTCTGAAAAGCAAAGCGACGACATTCACGCCGTCAGCTACGAAATCATGGATATTGACCGCTCTACCCAGCAAAACGCGGCACTGGTCGAGCAATCTTTTGCCACCGCCGAAAGCCTGAAAGCTCTGGCTGAACAATTGCTCGGCACCATCGCCGACTTTAAACTGGCCGACAGTTCCGCCAGCGCGCTGTAAACAGCGCCACACTTCAGGTCGCGTTATTCCCTCCAAAACTTGCGCCCATGCTTACGCATGATCCTCACTTCCCCAGCATCCCAAACCTTCGGCGGGCTAGGCATGCTTGTCTAAACAAAGGGCAAAGGGGCTGGCGGCGTGTTGTCATGATGCAGACGATGGTTGTAATGTAAGAACTCCCTCGACACTCACCATTGCGAGCGCAGCGTGGCACCCCGAAACCCGCCATTGCGAGCGCCCTCAAAACCCGCCAGTTCGAGCGCCTTCACAACCCGTCATTGCGAGCGCCCTCAGAACCGTCAGTTCGAGCACCTTCACAACCCGTCATTGCGAGCGCAGCGTGGCAATCCATGCAGTCGGACTTCCTCGCTGCATGGATTGCCACGTCGCGACGCTCCTCGCAATGACGATGCTTGCAACTGCGCCCAAGTTGTGTTTTATGTGAGTTGGGCGCGTCCATGTGTGCTGTGTGCCTGGCTAGACGTGAGGAGGCAGCATTGCCGTAGCGGTGGCCACGACGAGCAACAACGCCTGACAGGAAAAGACGCAATCTCCTGTCAATGTTTTGGTGAATCGGACTACGAGGATCATGGTGACGAATTGTCGATGGCGGGATGCCAACGAGAAGCCTAGCGCCTCAATGAAAATCCCGGCTGGTGGTGACCAACTCGCCCAGCATCGGGCTCAGGTCGCGCAGAAAGCCGGCCACCAGATGGCAGACTTGGCCGCCGCTGTCTTCGTCGCGCTGCCACGTGCCGTGCACGGCCAGCAGTTGGGCGTGCAGCAGTTCGTTGCGCTGGCGCTCTTTCAGGGCTTTCCAAACGATCACATTCACGCAGCCGCTCTCGTCTTCCAGGGTCACAAAGGTGACGCCTTTGGCCGTGCCCGGGCTTTGCCGCATGGTGACCAAACCGCAGGCACGCACCAGCCTGCCGTGGGGCAGATCGCGCAATTGCGCCGCCGTCAGATATTTCAATGTTGATAACTGCGAACGCAAAAAATACGTGGGATGAGAACGCAAAGTGAGCCCCGTGGCCGCATAGTCAAAGCGCACTTCTTCGCCTTCTGCCGCCGCGGGCAGTTGCAGCGCCAGCTCATGCACGGGCGCTGCCCGCAGCAGCGGAGGTGCCAAGCGCAAGGCGCTGGCGTCCCACACTTGCTGGCGGCGGTGGCCACTCAAGGAACGCAACGCATCGGCGCTGGCCAGGGCTTTGAGGTCGCCCGCATCCAGCCCGGCGCGCAGAGCTAGGTCTTCGGTGCTGGTGAATGCCTGCGTGTCTCTGGCGGTCACGATGTTTTGGGCAGCGTCCTGCCGCAACCCGCTGATCAGCCGCAAACCCAGGCGCACAGCGGGGCCGACCGGTGCCTGCGCCGTGTGCTTCGCCGCTGGCGAAGGGTTCGCAAGCTCCGCTTCAGCGGGCTCCATGGTGCAGTCCCAGCCACTGTATTGCACGTCCACTGCGCGTACCTGCACGCCATGGCGTTGGGCGTCTTGTACCAGTTGCGAGGGACCGTAAAAACCCATGGGCTGACTGTTGAGCATGGCCACCAAAAAGCAGGCGGGTTCGTGCCATTTGAGCCAACAGCTCACATAGGTCAACAGCGCAAAACTGGCGGCGTGACTTTCGGGAAAGCCATATTCCCCAAAGCCCTCGATCTGGCGAAACAGCGTGTCGGCAAATTCTTGGGTATACCCGTTGGCCCGCATGCCGCTGACCAGTCGGTCGTAAAACTTGTGCACGCCACCCTGGCGCTTCCAGGCTGCCATGGAGCGACGCAGGGCATCGGCCTCGCCCGGGGAAAAATCAGCGGCGGCCATAGCCACCTGCATCACCTGCTCCTGAAAAATCGGCACGCCCAGCGTGCGCTGCAACACCTCCTTGAGCGCGGGACTGGCGTATTGCACGGCTTGCGGGTTGGCGCGTGCCGCCAGATAAGGATGCACCATGCCGCCCTGAATCGGGCCGGGGCGCACGATGGCAACCTCCACCACCAGGTCGTAAAAGCAACGCGGCTTGAGGCGCGGCAGCATGCTCATCTGGGCACGGCTCTCGATCTGGAACACGCCCACGGTGTCGGCGCGGCAAATCATGTCAAAGGTGGCGCAGTCGTCGGCTGGGATGTCCTGCATCTGAAACCGCTGGCCGCGCCGGGCGCTGATTAGTTCAAGGCAGCGTCGGATGGCGCTGAGCATGCCCAGCGCCAGCACGTCCACCTTGAGCAAGCCCATGGCATCCAAGTCGTCTTTGTCCCACTGGATGATGGAGCGATCCGGCATGGCGGCGTTTTCGACTGGCACCAAGCGGGTCAACCGCCCTTGGGTGAGCACAAACCCGCCCGGATGCTGGCTAAGGTGCCGGGGAAAGCCCTGCAGCTGACGGCTCAGGTCCAGCCACAAGGCCAATGTGTTCGGCGCAGGCGGCGCATAGCCCTCACCCAAGCGGGCCAGCGCCGCCTGCAGCCGCTGGGTCAGCACCTCACGGCTGTACATGCCGGGGTGTTCTTTGGACATGGCGGTGATCAAGGCTTCATCGATTTCCAAGGCCCGCCCGACATCGCGCAACGCGCTGCGCGGTCGGTAGCTGGTGACCACGGCGGCCAGGGCGGCGCGCTCTCGGCCATACTTGGTGTAGATGTACTGAATGACTTCCTCGCGACGCTGATGTTCAAAGTCCACATCAATGTCGGGCGGCTCGTTGCGCTCGCGGCTGATGAACCGCTCAAACAGCACACTGGAGCGCGCCGGGTCCACCTCGGTCACGCCCAGGCAAAAACACACCGCCGAATTGGCCGCGGAACCCCGCCCTTGACACAAGATGCCCTGGCTGCGGGCAAAGGCCACGATGTCATGCACTGTCAAAAAATACATCTCATACCGCAGCTCGGTGATCAGTGCCAGTTCATGCTCAAGCTGCGCCTGCACCGCCTGCGGCACGCCCTGGCAATAACGTTTGCCAGCGCCTTCTTGCGTGTAACGCCGCAAGGTTTGCGCAGGCGTCAAGCCGGGCAGCACCGCCTCCATCGGGTACTGGTAGCGCAGCTCATCCAGACTGAACCGGCAACGCGTGGCCACCTCCAGCGTGTTGGCCAGCAGTTCTGGCGGGTACAGCAGCGCCAGCCTGTGGCGCGAGCGCAGGTGGGCTTCGGCGTTGGCCTGCAGTGCAAAACCGCACTGCGCCACGGGTTGGCCGCAGCGCACGGCGGTGATCACGTCTTGCAGCGGCTTGCGCGAGCGCACATGCATCAGCACCCTGCCTGCAGCCACCAGCGGCACCCCGGTGAGTTGCGACAGTTGCGTCAAACGCTGCGCGTGCACCGCATCATCGGCTTGCAAGCCATGGCACAGAGCCAACCATAGATTGATGCCAAATTGCCCTTTGGCCCAGGTAGATATGGCGTAAGATGCTTCTAATTCAATAGCATCCGGAAAGACCAGAACCACCTCACACCCTCGCAGTTGGGCCCACATCGGGTCAGGCCAGCGTACCCGGTACTGGCCTTTGGGCGCGCTACGCCGCGCTGCCGTGATGAACTCGCACACATCACCCCAGGCTTGCAGGTCATGCGGTAAAGCGACCACGGTAAAGGTGCAAGCGGCGTCGGCCTGCCCGCCTTGCTTGGCATAGCCAGAAAGCCACGGCACCTCAAAACTGGTACCGGGCAGCAGCTTCAGGCCCAGCTTTTTGGCTTCTAGGTGCGCGCGCACCACGCCCGCGACCGAGCAGTCGTCGGTGAGCGCCAGCGCCGCGTAGCCCAGCGCATGGGCCCGCGCCACCAACTCCTCAGGTTGCGACGCACCGCGCTGAAAACTGTAATTGGACAGGCAAAACAACTCAGCATACGCCGCAGCATCGGGTGTTGCCACAGCAGCTTCCGACGGTAGTGAAAGGGAAGTGAGGGCGGCCACAATACTGTTTTAAAACACAGCATTGTGGCCGCAAATACGGTGTTTGACCAGCCCTGGCTGGGTGATTCACAAGGCGAATCTGTTCTAAACGTAAGTGCTTGATTTGTAACGGGGAAATTTTCCACTCAATATTCGCACGCCCTCTGACTGAACAGAGAACAAATTCACCCTACCGGCACTTCAAACCATGCCGTTAAAAGCGCAACACCCCACTACACCAGCGGCTCAACGCCCCCGTACTTGCTGGTGAATGCAATGAGTCCGGTCTCGTCCAGAGAAAATACGCCCGCACTGAACTCGCGGCGTAGCTTGACTGTCTGGTTGCCAATCGTCAGGTCAACAGCGCCGCTCACGCCCTTGGTGACCTCCAACTTGGCGGTTTTCCCCAAGGCAATTTGTTCTTCCAGCGCTGTCTTCTCGGCCAATGACTTGCCCCACACCTGAACTGCATTGCGCCATGAGGCCTTCACCCGGTCCAGCAGCTTCTTGGGGTCGCCGGTGGCCGTCAACTGTTTGACGATTTTTTGCAGGTTTTCTTCGGTGGCCTTTTCTTTGTCCAGCCGTTCACACAAGGTTTTGTACTGTTCTTCCAGTTCAGGGTTGTGGCCAAGCCGAACCGTCGTGATACCCGCCTTATCTGAGCCCAGGTTGGGCACCCGGATCAACAGCATGGCAATCGTCAAGCCACCCACCAAACGCCCGCGTTCTGATGCTTCGGTGCCAACCAGGATTTGGTTGAGCGACTCCAGTGTGCATTCCATGGCCATGTCTTTCACGACCACCACCGTGTCAGTTGACAGGCTCACCCCTTGGGCAAAGCGTGCTGTGATTGACCCTTTGGCCTTCAACACGGCATGCGAAATCACGCCACCACTGACATGGATGTTGCCGCCTGCTGTCAAAAAACCCGCTTCAACCACGCCGCCCACCACAATGTCACCCTTGGCCTGGACCTTCATTTCCTGAACCACATCGCCCTGTACCTCGACCGTGCCGTCATAGTGGATGTTGCCGCTGGCCATGTCCACATCTTTGACCCGCAAGATGGGCTCGACCATCACGCCGTCGGGCAGCAACACGGGCTGCCCAGTCAACGCAGCTTGCAGCACATTGTGATCGTTGGGCGCAAACTGGGAACCGGGCAACTGGTGGGCAAACGGTTTGTCAACGCCACCGCGCGGCGTGAGCACCTGTCCCATAATGGTTCGCCCAGGTTCACCGGGTGTAGCGGGGATGCGGCGCATCAGCGGCGTGCCAGCATGTACCACGGCCACACTCCCATGTTCGCGGTAGTCGATCAGGCCTTTGTCATCGACTTTGGGCGCGCGGACCGAACTTTGCGCAATCAGTTTTTCAAAATAGGCGTCGGTGCCGTCTTTGGCCAGATCGCCTATCGCCACGGCAAAACCTCGGCAGTCTCCGAGTTCACAGACGCGCAACAAAGCGGTTTCATCAATACCAAACACCACGCCTGCGCCGGCCAAAGCGCGCAACACATCTTCCATGGCGGCGGCCTTGCCACCGTGCGCGGGCTGCAGGCTAATCTGGGCACTCATGTGGTCTGGGGCCACCTTGACCTCGATCTTGGCGTCCACGCGGTCAGCTAGGGCTGCAAGAAATGGCGTGGTCTGGGTATTGCATTCGCTGGCGGCTTTGGCGATGGCCTCTTCATGCAACAGGTAATTGCCAAACCCGTGCTGAACCAACAGAGTGCGTAACGTGGCAACATCCACCGGGACACGACCCGGCGAGGGTTGAACGCGCAAGAAGACTTGAGCGTCAACTTCGCTCAAGGTGATACCGGGCAATTCAATCAATGGAGGTGTCATGGAGGTCATACGTTGAATCGTATATTGTTTTTGTCTAAGCTAGTTCATTGGGACGTATAGGCAGGGCGAGGCGAGTTGCGAAACAGTTTGGCCGCACAGCGTCCGCTAAGCAATGCGCAGGACAAACGAGCCGCGTACCGGACGGTCTTGATTCTTCATTCTAGGAAAAATGCTACCGTTGCGGTGACCCATTTCAGGGGTATTTACACCCTATTTGGGTTACACCAGCCACGCGCAGAACAGGTATTTTTGTAACGCCGTCGTCATCCAATTGACATCCAAACCAGATACGTTGCGGGCATGCAAACAAACTCAATATTCCTTGCCACTCGGGTCAAGGCCGCTGCGACACCACGTGGCGTCCAACTCCTGCTGACCGGCATTCTGTTTGTCACCCTTACGGCTTATCCGATCGTCAACGCGTCCGCGCAAACCCTCCGCACAGCTGCGCCAACGCAAGACGCAAAAGCAGCTCAAGTGATTTCATTCAAAGATTTTTTCAAGCTCCCCGTCGGTCCACGCGGGCTCGACGTCAGCCCCGCTCTGCAACAGGCCCACGGAAAAACCGTGCAACTCACGGGATACATGGTGCTGCAGGAAAACGCTACACCAGGCCAGTTCATGCTGACGCCACGCCCGGTACAAATGACCGAGCACGCCGACGGCGAAGCCGACGACCTGCCGCCTGCCACTGTGCTGGTGAGGCTAGACCCCGCACAGGCCACCTGGGCCGTGCCCCATGTACGCGGGCTCATCCAACTACAAGGCAAGCTTTCAATCCAACGTGTGGAAGGCTCGGATGGACGCATGTCCTGGGTGCAGCTACAGCTGGCACCCACCGCAACCAAAACCATGAGCGCCCCTGAATTTGCCAGCTATCTGCACGCCCAGCAGCACAGCCACTGAAACGATTTCATTGCTACTTTTGCAAACAAGGACACCTCATGATCCACACACCCCAACGCGTGACGCAAAGCATTCTTAGCCTTCTAAGCCTGGCCCTGATGGCCGCCACTGCACAGGCAGCGCCCACCGTCAGCCGCCTAACGCCCCCCAGCGAATTATTCAGTAGCGGCAACGTCGGGCCGGTGATTGCCCGCTTTTTGCCTGGCCAGCGTTTTGACCTGCAAGCCACGGTGCGCCCGGACGACACCAGTAAAACCATTATCAGCGCTAGCTTTGCCATCAACGGCAAGCCAGTGACCGGCACCGTCGCCCTCAAAACCTGCGAAAAAGCCTGCCTGCCCGGGGTACCCGCCAACGCAACGCTAACCACCGTGCGCGCCATCAGCGCCATGAAACCCGGCCTGCATACATTCACAGTGACCGCCACCCAAAGCGATGGTCAGACCGTCATCGCCAAGGGCAACTTTGAAGTGGCACCTCTGCTGGCAGGCGGTCAAAAAGTCAAAAACATCATCATCATGCTGGGCGACGGCATGGGTGCAGCCCAACGCACTGCGGCCCGCATCGTGGCCGGTGGTTATGCCCAGGGCAAGTCAATTGCACCCCTGGCG
>Ga0136636_10000747_pt1 | contig 17645 bp, 15 predicted proteins | sample AntDrymUQ8522106_2_FD_104653 | JGI IMG/M metagenome (GOLD analysis project Ga0136636, IMG submission 104653) | Polar desert sand microbial communities from Dry Valleys, Antarctica - metaG UQ852 (21.06) | ecosystem: Environmental > Terrestrial > Soil > Desert | place: Antarctica: Dry Valley... | reverse complement strand
TGTGAAACCCCGGGTCAAGCCGGTGCGCGACAGTTTCACCATGCCGCGCGAAGACTACGACCTCATCCCACAGCTCAAGGCGCGCGCGCTGGATTTCAAGCGGCCCACCAAAAAAAGTGAACTGCTGCGGGCCGGCCTGCAGGTGCTGGCGGCGCTGCCGGACGCGCAGCTGCACGCCGCGCTGGACGCGCTGAAGCCGCTCAAGGCCGGGCGGCCGAAGCGCAAGCGCTGACTCGACCTACCCGCCGGCGCATTGGCCGGCATCACGCCCAGCCACCCTGCATGCAAGTTTCCTGATGAATCCTTTGTTCCCATTCCTGCGCCGCATCCGCCTGCGCGCTGCGCTCACGGCCTTGGCCAGCGCGGCCTTCGTGCTGGCGCTGGCAACGCCGCTGCTGATCCGCGCCGCAACCACGCCCGCCAACGTAATCGCGCCGGGTGCGGGGTCATCCGTGCCGGGCGAAGGCTTCGAGGTGACCGACCTGGAGTGGACGGACACCCAGCGCGCGCGTCGCGTGCCTGCGCGGCTGTTCTGGCCCGCATCGGCGCACAGCGGCAAGGTGCCGCTGATCGTGTTCTCGCACGGCATTGGCAGCTCGCGTGACGGGTACACCTACCTGGGGCGCTACTGGGCCAGCCGCGGCATCGCCAGCCTGCACCTGCAGCATGTGGGCAGCGATCGCGCGCTGTGGCAGGGGAATCCGCTTTCCGTGTTTTCGCGTTTCCAGGCGGCTGCCAGTGAAGCAGAGGCGGTTGCGCGGGTCCAGGATTTCCGTTTCGCGCTGGACCAACTGCTGAAGGGCGGCTATGGCGCGCACATCGCACGCGAACGCATCGTCGCGGCGGGGCATTCCTACGGCGCCAACACCACGCTGATGGTGGCCGGGGCCAGGGTGATGCGTAACGGGCACCTGCTGCAGCTGCGTGATCCGCGCGTCTCCGCCGCCATCGTCATCTCGGCGCCGCCGTTCTACGGTGAGCATGACTTCGTGCCCATCCTGTCCGGCATCACGGTGCCCACCCTGCACGTCACCACCCTGGACGACGTCATCCGTATTCCCGGTTTCGGTTCCGGTGTCCAGGACCGGCTGAAGGTCTTCAATGCGACCGGCGGGCCCAAGGTGCTGGCGGTCTACCGGCACGGCAGCCACAACGTATTCACCGAGAAGCGGTACTTCGATACGCTTGCGGTGGCCACCGAGGTGAAGGAGTCGACCGAAGCCCTGTCGCTCGCTTTCCTGGCCCAGGCCTACGGGGAAAAGCAGGGCATGGACCCCTGGATGCAGTCCCAGCGCGGCGTCTTTGCCAGGTATGAGCAGCGCCAGTAACCAGTAAGTCGCCGTCGCGACTCGCCTCCCGCCTGCACTATCCGCCACAGGCAGGCATCACCTGCCGCTGCGTATCCCCCGGGTATTGATTTGGTCCGGGTGCTTCCCGCACCAACCAAGGCAAGAAGATTCGCACCTGCGCTGGACTGCATGAATCCAGTGCGCCGCCTGCGACGGTGGCTTCGGGTTGACACGCCGACGCGGACCAGCGGTCGCCGGCAGCCACAGGCTGCGCTTCAGGCGGCCTGCCGATATTCGTAATAAGGATGCTGCCTGTCGTCAAAAATTGCGTACAGCGCCTGCAGGTTGGCTGGATCAGGATTCAGCCAGGCATCGATGTGCCCGGGCTTGATGTTGATGATCGTGCGGTCGTGGCCGGCGGCTGCGACTTCCGGTTCCGGATCGTCGGTGATCGCGGCAAATGAAATCAGGTCGGGCTCAACGCCGTTCGGATCGGTCCAGCGCGACCACAGGCAGGCGACGTACATCAGGCTGCCGTCGCGGGGCGTGAACTGCAGCACCTGGTTCTTTCCGTCCTTGCCCTCGACGTTCTCGTAGAAGGTCTCCACGACCATCAGCGCGTGGGTGTGGCCGAACTGGCCTTTCCAGAAGCCTTCCAGGCTGTCGCGCCGTGCGTTGTAGGTGCCGGGGTACCTGGTGTCATAGGACGCCGGCTTGCCCTGCGGCCGGCACTGGTAGCGCATCGGGTAGACGACGCGCTTGCCGTGCTCGCAGACCATGACCGTGGCGTAGTTGCCGGGAAAGAACCGCGAGTCGCGCGGCAGCGGCTCGGTGCGGCGCAGATCGGACAGGCGCAGCCTGGCCTTGCCGATCTTGTCCGTGGCGATGCGCTGGTCGTTCTGCGCCTTTTTGGTCAGCTTGAGCTGGAGCGTGCGCTCGGCATCGGCCAGTCGCTGCTTCTGCTTGAACAGCTCCTGTTCGATGGCGGTCGCCTGTTCGGATTTCCACGCCTCGATCCAGCCGCGGATTTTCTGTTCGTCGCCCGCCGTGGCGCTGGAGAATGCGTCCAGCATGGCTTTGGGAAATTTACGGGGCGCGCTTTTTTCCTTCTGGTCCCAGAACAGGCGAATGTATTCCTTCATGCCGATGTCTGCGCCCAACTCGCGCTTGAACTTGCGGTAGTCCTGCCAGGCCTGGGCCGAGTAGCACATGCAGCACCTTGGACGCTTGAGGGTCAGGGAAATTCGATCCGATGACCAGAGAGCTTACCGAGGGTGGCGCTGTAGTGGGCGCCGCAAAGTATTCACGTTGGCCGTACACGGGCGCGGGCTCGGGGCCTGGCCGTTAGTACTAATGACCGTTCTGCGGGAGCTTCCGGCGCTAAGCTGCGGCCAGCGCTGGGATCTTAGTATTATTACTAATTCGGCGTAAGATGGCCCGTCTCACCCCGTGCGTCGAACGCACCCGAGACTGCCCGCCATGCCGCCGTTCCCACTTGGTTTTCCGCGCTGCGCACCCGCCCTGGGAGCTGGCTGATGGGCGCGGTGGTCGCCCTTGACCAGCTGCTGGATGCGCGCACGGTGTGGCGCGGCAGCGCCGCACTGGTGGCGGCCAGTGCGCGCCATGCCACCGGCCATGCGGGCCTGGATGCGCGCCTGCCGCAGGGTGGCTGGCCGGACAATGCGCTGACCGAGATCCTGCTGCCACGCGATGGCGTGGGGGAACTGGCGCTGGTGTTTCCGACCCTGGCGCGGCTGACCCGGGCCGGACAGCGCGTCGTGCTGATTGCGCCGCCTTACGGCGTGCATGCGCCGGGCTGGGCCCACGCAGGCGTGGCCCTGGCGCAGCTGCAGGTGGTGCACGCCGAACCGCGCGATGCGCTGTGGGCGACCGAACAGTGTTTACGCTCGGCCGCGTGCGCGGCGGTGCTGTGCTGGCCGCTGAAGGCGGACGATCGGGCGCTGCGTCGACTGCAGGTCGCGGCCGAGACCGGTCAATGCCTGGGCTTTGCTTTTCGCGATGCCAAGCACGCCTGCAATCCATCCCCGGCCGCCCTGCGTATCCAGCTCGACACGCAGCCGCGCCAGGTGCGCGTGCTCAAGTGCCGCGGCGGGCTGGCACCGGCGCAGCCGATCGCCCTGGTGTCGTGAGTCCCGATGCGCTGGGCCTGTGTCCTGCTTCCGCACCTGGCGATCGATGCGGTCCTGCGCCAGCATCCTGCACCTGACGCGGCGCATGCCCTGATCGCAGGGCCCGCGCAGCGCCGGGTGCTGCATGCCGTCAGTCCCGCCGCCCGGCACGAGGGCCTGCAGCGCGGGATGCCGCTGGCCACCGCACAAATGATGAGTAAGGCCTTCCACGTGCATGCCTATGATCCAGGGCAGGAAGCGGCTGCCCGCACGATGCTGGCGATGTGGGCCTACGGTTTCAGTTCACAGGTCAGCCTTGCATTGCCGCATGCCATCGTGCTGGAGGTGGCCCACAGCCGGGCGCTGTTCGGGGACTGGGCAGCCATCAGTCGCCGGCTGTCGTCGGAGCTGGACGAGCTGGGGTTCCGGCACCGGCTGGTGGGCGCCCCCAATCCGCATGCGGCCTGGGTGCTTGCCCGCCAGCACCGGCAGCTGGGCGTCGATGGCGGGCACCTGGTGCAAGCCCTGGGCCAGGTATCCATCGAGCGCAGCGGCCTGCCGACGGAGGCCGTCACCACCCTCGGCCGCTCCGGCATGCGCACCCTGCGCCAGGTCTTCGACCTGCCGCGCGAGAGTGTGGCGCGCCGATTCCCGCCGCAGGTGTTGGCGCATCTGGATGCGCTGTGCTCGCAGGATGCCGCGCCCTTGCCGCTGTTCGCGCCACCGGATCGCTTCGAAGCCCGCATCGAGTTCGAGTACGAGGTCGAGTCCAGCCAGGCCCTGCTGTTCCCGCTGCGGCGACTGACTGCGGACCTGGCCACGTTCCTGGCCTGCCGTGACGGCGGCGTGCAGCGCTTTACCCTGCTGTTCGAGCACGAGCGGCATCCCGCCAGCACGCTGACCGTCGGCCTGCTCGCACCCGAACGCGACGCCGCGATGTTGTTCGAGCTGGCGCGCAGCCGGCTGGACCAGCTCAGGTTGCCGGCCGGCACCCGCGGCATGCAGCTGCGCGCCGAAGAGCTGCCGCCCTTCGTGCCCGCGGCCCGCGACCTGTTCGATACCCGCCCGCAGCAGGCGCTGCCGTGGACCCAGCTGCGCGAACGTTTGCGCGCGCGCCTGGGCGATACCGCCGTTGGCGACGTGGTGCTGCATGCCGACCACCGTCCGGAGCGCGCGACCCGCGCCACCGGCATCCCGCCCAAGCAGGTCCCTGTGCTTGCGCGCCGTCCGGCCTGGCTGCTGTACCAGCCGATCCCGCTGCATGGTGAAGTCGAAATCATTGGCCTGCCCGAACGCATCGAATCCGGCTGGTGGGACGGCAGTGACGTGCTGCGCGACTACGCCATCGTGCGCACGCGCGAGGGCCAGGAGGCGTGGGCCTTCCGCTCGCCCAAGGTGCCGGGGCAGTGGTGGCTGCAGGGCTGGTTTGCATGATCACGCCGGGCTACGCCGAACTGCACTGCCTGTCGGCCTTCAGCTTCCAGCGCGGGGCATCGACCGCGGATGAACTGTTCCAGCGCGCGGCCGAACTTGGCTACAGCGCACTGGCGATCACCGACGAGTGCTCGCTGGCCGGGATCGTGCGCGCGCATGAAGCCGCCAAGACCCATGGCGTGGCCCTGATCGTCGGCGCCGAGTTCCAGGTGCATGGGGGACCGAAGGTGGTGCTGCTGTGCGCCGACCAGCCTGCCTACGAGGCGCTGTGCCAGTTGATCACGGTGAGCCGGCGGCGGGCAAGGAAGGGCACGTATCTGACCCTGCCGGCAGATTTTTCCAGCGTCCCGGTTGGATTGCTGTGCCTGTGGCCCGCACCGTTACCCGGGGAAGAAGGCCATCTGCCCTGGCTGCAGGCGCGCTTTGGTGAGCGCCTGTGGCTGGCGATCGAGCGACACCGCGAGGCCGGTGAGTCCGAACGCATCGCGTGGCTGGAAGATCTTGCCGGACAGCACGGCATCCCCGTCGTGGCCGCTGGCGATGTGCACATGCATGTACGCGCCCGGCGCCCGCTGCAGGACGTGCTCACCGCCGTGCGCCATCACTGCACCGTCGCCGAGGCCGGCTGGCGGCTGTTCCAGAACGCCGAACGGCACCTGCGTCCACGCCATGCGCTGGCGCGGCTGTATCGCCCGCAGTGGATGGCCGAGTCGGTGCGCATCGCGCAGCGCTGTACGTTCGCGCTGGACCAGCTGCGCTACACCTATCCGCACGAGCTGGTGCCGGCGGGCCACACGCCAACCACCTGGCTGCGGCAAGCCACGGAAGAAGGAGCAGCCTGGCGCTGGCCGCACGGCCTGCCGGCCAAGGTGCGCGCACAGATCGAGCACGAGCTGGCCCTGATCGCCGAGCTTGCCTACGAGTCCTACTTCCTCACCGTGCACGACATCGTCCGTTTTGCCCGCAGCCGCGGCATCCTCTGCCAGGGGCGCGGCTCGGCGGCCAACTCGGCCGTGTGCTTTGCCCTGGGCATCACCGAAGTGGATCCGGCGCGCATGAACATGCTGTTCGAGCGCTTCCTCTCGCGCGAGCGCAACGAACCGCCGGACATCGACATCGACTTCGAGCACGAGCGCCGCGAGGAAGTGATCCAGTACGTGTTCGAACGCTACGGCCGCGAACGCGCCGCGCTCACCGCCGTGGCCACCCAGTACCGCGGGCGCAGTGCGATCCGCGACGTGGCCAAGGTGCTCGGCCTGCCGCCGGACCAGATCAGCACGCTGGCCAGCACCATGAACCACTGGGAAGGCGAGCCGGACGACGCCCATCTGCGCGAGGCCGGCTTCGATCCGCAGCAGCGCCTGCTGGCGCGGGTCCTCGGCCTGACCCGGGAACTGATGCAGCTGCCGCGGCACCTGTCGCAGCATCCAGGCGGATTCGTGATTTCCGAATACCCGCTCTCCACCCTGGTGCCGGTGGAGAACGCCGCCATGGACGGACGCACCGTGATCCAGTGGGACAAGGACGATCTGGACAGTCTTGGGCTGATGAAGGTCGACGTGCTGGCGCTGGGCATGCTCACCGCCGTGCGCAAGACCCTGGATCTGCTGCGCTCCACCGGCCGGCATGACCTGAGCCTGGCCACCATCCCGGCCGAGGACCCGGCGACCTACGCCATGATTGGCAAGGCCGACACCGTGGGTACGTTCCAGATCGAGTCGCGCGCGCAGATGGCGATGCTGCCGCGCACCCAGCCCAAGAACTTCTACGAACTGGTGATCGAAGTCGCCATCGTGCGGCCGGGCCCGATCCAGGGCGACATGGTGCATCCCTACCTGCGGCGCAAGCGCGGCGAAGAGCCCATCGACTATCCGCCACAGCTCAAGCACATCTTCGAGCGTACCCTGGGCGTACCGCTGTTCCAGGAGCAGGTGATGCAGCTGGCCATCGATGCGGCCGGCTTCGCGCCCGGTGAGGCAGACCAGCTGCGGCGCTCCATGGCCGCGTGGAAGCGACGCGGTGGGCTGGAACCGCATCGCGACCGGCTGCTGGCCGGCATGCTGGCGCGCGGCTACAGCGAGCAATACGCCGAACACCTGTTCGGGCAGATCAAGGGCTTCGGCCACTACGGCTTTCCGGAAAGCCACGCCGCCAGTTTTGCCCTGGTTACCTATGCCAGCTGCTGGCTCAAGTGCCATGAACCGGCCGCATTCACCGTGAGCCTCATCAACAGCCAGCCGATGGGTTTCTACAGCGCCGATCAACTCCTGCAGGACGCCAGGCGCCACGGCATCGGCGTGCTGCCGGTCGACGTGCGCTACAGCGACTGGGACTGCACCCTGGAGTTTCCCCGCGGCAACCCGTCAGAACCGCCGGATATCCGGCTGGGGCTTCGCATGATCAGCGGGTTTCAGGCCGGGGTAGCGCAGACCGTGGTCCAGGCACGGCAAGGCCAGCGCTTTGCCGACGTCAGCGACCTGACCCGTCGCAGCGGACTGGATCGCCGGCACCAGGGCCTGTTGGCCGATGCCGGTGCACTGAAGGGCCTGGCCGGTCACCGTCATCGCGCCCGCTGGGCGCTGTCCGGCGTCGAGCGTTCGCTTCCCCTTTTCGATGCCATAGCGCAGACCCCGGAAGCACGGCTGCCGATCCCGATGCCAAGCGCAGGCGAAGACCTGCTGTCCGACTACGCCCTGCTCGGCACGACCCTGGGCAAGCACCCGCTGGCGATGCTGCGATCCCAGCTGCGGGCACGGCGCTGTCGGCGATCTTCGGAGTTGGCCACTATCCCGCATGGGCGCAGCATCCGCTTCGCAGGGCTGGTGACCCTGCGCCAGCGCCCGGAGACGGCGGGCGGTGTCACCTTCCTGACCCTGGAAGACGAGGACGGACTGGTCAATGCACTGGCCTGGGAGCATGTAGCCGAGCGCCAGCGACGCATTCTGCTGGGCTCACGTTTGCTGGCGATCAATGCACGCCTGGAGCGCGTTGATGGCGTGCAGCACCTGATCATCCAGCACATGCACGATTACAGCGCGCTGTTGGCAGGGCTGCAGCCGAAGAGCCGGGATTTTCATTGAGCCGCACGGGGCTGCAAATCACTCAAAGCACACCAATTGGTCGTGCGTGATTCGTGCCGTCGCGCGCACCGATATCCATCACCCGGCGCTGCCCCCCGCTGCGCAGGGTCTGCAGCAACCGACCAATGTTCCGCGCAATCGACTCCATCGCCGCCACAAGCAAGGGCTACGGGCGGCGGTGCTGCTGGACCATGACGAGCGCTGTCCTGAAGTCCCGCTGCCTGCGGGTTAGAGCGCGCGTCCATCGTTCGGACACAAAAAAACCCCGCAGGATCGTGGGGTTGGATGTGGTGGCTATGGGTGGACTCGAACCACCGACCCCGTCATTATGAGTGACGTGCTCTAACCGGCTGAGCTACATAGCCGAACAACGAACCGTGCATTTTTCCCCTCCGTCCGCTGCCTGTCAATGGCGCGCGCCAACGGTTGTGGCTTCGGCACGGGCATGGCACAGTCCCAGCCAGTAGATTTCAGGAGTCCGCATCGTGATCGATCCGGACGGCTACCGACCGAACGTCGGCATAGTGTTGATGCACCCCGATGGACGGGTGTTCTGGGCGCGCAGGGTGCGCCGGGACGGCTGGCAGTTTCCGCAGGGCGGCATGAACACCGATGAGACCCCGGTGGAAGCCATGTACCGCGAATTGCGCGAGGAAACCGGCCTGCTGCCCGAGCATGTCGAGGTCCTGGGCGCCACCCCAGGCTGGCTGCGGTACCGGCTGCCGCCGCGTGCCGTGCGCCATGCCGAACGCCACGTCTGCATCGGCCAGAAGCAGGTCTGGTTCCTGCTGCGCCTGGTCGGGGACGAAGCCCACCTGCGCCTGGACCTGACCGAGACCCCGGAATTCGACCACTGGCGCTGGGTGGATTTCTGGTACCCGATGGAGCACGTGGTGACCTTCAAGCGGGGGGTGTATGCCCGGGCCCTGGGCCATCTGGCGCCGTTCGCCCGCGTGGTGGCCGGTGCCCAGGCGGTACCGCAGGTGCTGCTGGATGCCTGGCTGACCCCGGCCGGCGGCAGGCCTGCAGGTAAGCGCGGTGGACAGAGCGGACCCGGAAGTAATTGACAATGATTCGTATTCAGAGTGAAATGAGGCCTGCCTAGCCAGCGTCAGGAATCTCGCCCGTATGTACGTCTGCATCTGTAATGGGGTGACCGATCACCAGATCCGTGAGGCCGTCGCCAACGGCTGCCGCAGCCTGGCCGAACTGACCATGCGCACCGGCGCCGGCGCCAGCTGCGGCACCTGCCTGGAAACGGCCGCGGCCATGCTGCAGCCGGCGCATCGCGACACCATCCCTTTGCCGCTGCCCTTGCTGAGCATGTCGCGCGCTGCCTGATGTCCGCACGCGTGGCGGCGCATCGCTCGCCACCGGCCTGCAATTGAGCACGATTCGCGTTTCGCCGCCGCGGCCGCCGAGCCGTTAACCTGCACGCCACAACAAAAGCTGGAGCGGCGTGATGAAAGGCGACCCCAAGGTCATCGAGTTCCTCAACAGGGCGCTCTACGGCGAGTTGACCGCGATCAACCAGTATTTCCTGCACGCCAAGATGCTGAAGAACTGGGGCCTGCACGACCTGGCCAAGCACGAGTACGAAGCATCCATCGACGAGATGAAGCATGCGGACAAGCTGTCCGAGCGCATCCTGTTCCTGGACGGGCTGCCGAATTTCCAGATGCTGGGCAAGCTGCGTATTGGCGAGAATCCACGCGAACTGCTCGAATGCGACCTGGCGATGGAGTACGAGGCCGTGCCTTTGCTGCGCGAAGCGATCGCCCACTGCGAGCAGGTGAACGACTACGTCAGCCGCCAGCTGTTGACGGACATCCTGGATTCGGAAGAGGAACACATCGACTGGATCGAGACGCAGCTGTCGCTGATCGACCGGATTGGCGAGCCGAACTACCTGCTGACCAAACTCGAGGGTTGAACCGGCGCGTGGCCTTCGCGCACCAGCTGCAGTGTGTAGCCCTGCAGGGCCATGCGCGCACGCGCGTACTCGGCAATGACCAGGGCCACGGCCACCGCAGGCCGATCCAGCTTCTGCGTGCGCGCACCCAGCTCAACGCGCTTGGCTGCGTTCGACAGGGCCATGGCGCCGACGTTGGCGCTGGATGACTTGAGGGTGTGGGCCGCGTTGCGCATTGCTTCCAGATCGGGCGCGGCCGAGGCGCTTTCCATCTGCGCGATCAGGCGCGGGGCGTCTTCCAGGAACAGGCCGACGATACGCAGGGTTTCATCGCCTGCAATCTCCTGCAGCTCGTCCAGCATGCTCTGGTCCAGCACCGGGAAACTGGCCGGGCCGGGTGCGGCCGGCACCGGCGCAGTCGGGTCCGCGCGCTGAGGCCCGGCGCGGGAATCCTTGCCGCTTTCGCGCAGGTTGCGCGGACGGAAGCTGGCGCGCCCCGGCAGCCAGCGCAGCATGCAGGCCTCCAGCTGGTCGCGCGACACCGGCTTGGACAGGTAATCATCCATGCCTGCATCCAGGCAGCGCTGGCGGTCGCCGGCCATCGCATTGGCGGTCATGGCCACGATGGGCAGCCGCTGCGGCGAGAGCTGCAGCAGTTCGCGGTCGCGCCATTCGCGGGTTGCCGCGTATCCATCCAGCACCGGCATCTGGCAGTCCATCAGCACCAGGCTGTAGCGGCCGGTCGCCATTTTCTCCAGCGCAACCTGGCCGTTGGTGGCGATATCGCATTCGTAACCCAACACGGAGAGTAGTTTTTCCCCGACGGCCAGGTTGACCGGGTTGTCCTCGACCAGCAGCACGCGCGCGCTCATATCGGCCTGCTCGCCCTCCACGACGTTTGCCGACTGTGGCGCAGGCACGGTGGTGGGCGCAACCGCGGCCTCAGGCCGCGGGGTTGGCGGGGTTGGCGGGGTTGGCGGGGTTGGCGAGGCAAGTTCGGTGATTGGGAATCCCGACGGCACCGCTTCGGCCTGGGCCGTTGGCGGCGCAAAGGACAGGGCGGCATGCAGGTCGGCGCCGTGGGTGTGCCGCGGCAGCAGGATGCTGCCCTCGCGCAGTTCGTCGGGGATTTCCTCGTCGCCGTACAGCCACACCATCCGGGTCGGCTGCTCAGCGCTGCGGCGAATGACGCCGCGGTGCAGTGCGCGGGCGCTGGCGCGGATGCTGGAGAGATCGCCGATGACGATGGCATGACGCACGCCCATAGGGGCCAGGCCGCTGCGCAGCCGTTCCAGTCCCTCCTGGGTGGTCTCCACCGTGGTCAGCTGCATGCCCCAGCTGGGCAGCAGCAGGGCCAGCCGCTGGCGCAGGCGCACGTCCGGGGTCACCAGCAGCACGCGCGACTGTTCCAGTCCCGAATCGTAGGTGCGCAGATCTCCGACCACCTTTAGCAGCGGCACTTCGAACCAGAAAGTCGCACCCCGCCCGGGCGCGGAATTCACCCCGATGCGGCCACCCATCAGATCCACGATACGCTTGCAGATGGCCAGCCCCAGCCCGGTGCCTCCGTACAGGCGCGTGGTGGATGCGTCGGCCTGGGTGAAGGAATTGAACAGGCGCGCCTGTGCTTCGTCGTCGATGCCTATGCCGGTGTCGCGCACCTCGAAGCGCAGCAGGTGCTGGGCCGCGGTTTCCCCCAGCTTGCGTACGCTGACGCTGACGGCGCCGCGTTCGGTGAACTTGACCGCGTTGCCTATGAGGTTGCTCAGCACCTGGCGCATGCGCACCGGGTCGCCGCGCACCGGCAGGCGCACGGCCGGGTCCAGCTGCAGGTTCAGGTGCAGGCCCTTGTTCTCGGCCGGCCGCTGCATGAGCTGCATCACCCCGTCCAGCACGTCGCGCAGGTTGAAGCCGGTGATTTCCAGCTCCAACCGGTTCGCCTCCAGCTTGGAGTAGTCCAGGATGTCGTCGACGATCCGCATCAGCTGCTGCGACGAAGCGCTGGCGGTGTTGAGCATGTCGCGCTGATCAGGCGGCAGCGCGGCGCGCGATAGCAGGTCCAGCATCGGCACGATGCCGTTGAGCGGGGTGCGGATCTCGTGGCTCATGGTGGCCAGGAACTCACCCTTGGCCAGCACCGCCGATTCGGCGGCCTGCTTGGCCAGCAGCAGCTGTTGTTCCAGGCGGTCGTGTCGCTGCAGCTCGCGCTTGAGGCCTTCACGTTCGGATTCGGCCATCGCCGCCCGCGCTTCGGCCGCTTCGGTATTCAGGTCCATCGCCCGCATGCTTTGGATCACCGCCACACACAGCGCCGCGGCCGCCACCAGGCAGGCCAGCGCGCCCATGTACCAAGGGCCCGGGTAACCCAGCGCCGGCGGCACCAGCAGCCCGCCTGCAAGCACGATGCTGCCCAGCGCCAGCCACGCAGCCGCAGGGAACCGCCCGGGCGAATTCATCGGCTAGAGCACCGCGTTGTGGAAGTCAAAGCCCAGGTCACTGCTGACGCCCTGCACCAGGTTGCCCTGGATGAAATCCACGCCGCCCATCCACATTGCGGCGGCGGCCTGCGGGTCTTCTATCTGCTGGCCGATGACCTGCAGGCCCAGGCGGTGAGCCAGGTCGATCATCCCGCGCAGCTGGTCGCGCAATGCGGGGTCTGAATGTGCGCTCGCATAGCGGCTGGACACGCGAACGTAGCCCAGCGGCAACTGGGTGAGCAGGGCCTCGGCTTCGCGCCCGGGCTCGAACTGGCTGAGGCAGAACTGCACCCCGGCCGGCATCAGCCGGCTGCAGAACTGGCGCAGGGTCTCCGAGTGGATCAGCGCATCATCCAGGCGCAGGTCGATGATCAGCGAAGTACCCTCGATGCCTCCGGCGGAGATGGACTGCAGCAGCCAGTCGGCGAAGGATGCCCGCGCCAGGGAGCGCGGCGATTGGGAAACAAACAGGCGCAGCGGATTGCCGTCGGCCTGGTACTGGGCCAGGATTTCTATCACCCGATGCATCACCTGCCGGTCCAGCTCCACGATGCGGCCAGCCAGCTCCGCCGCCGGCACCGCCTGCGCGGCCGGGACCAGGCTGCCGTCGGCCTGGCGCATGCGCAGCAGCACCTGGTACTGCGGCTGGTCGCTACCGGCGACCGCCACGATGGGCTGGTAGGCCAGCTCCAGGTCGGCATCGTCCAGCGAGATCCGGCCTTCTTCCTCCGGTGGCGGTGGGGCCACGTAGGCGGCCACGCCGTCGGCCTGGGCGCGGGCCTGCAGCGAGGCACGCTCGGTGGCCTCCAGCGCGCTGCCGGTATCGGAAAAAGTGTCGGGCAGGGCGGCGTAGCCCACCGCTGCAGCCAGGCGAAGGCTTTCTTCTTCACGCACGTTGAATACATGCCCGGTCAGGCCGCTGCGCAGGCTAAGGGCGAATTCCCCCATCGCCTCGACAGACAGGCCGTCTGCAAGGACCACGAAGCTGTTGTCGTTCAAGCGGGCCAGCGCGTGCGGCGAGGCGGCCTCGGCCAGGATATGGCCAGCCTGGTTCATCAGCTGTTCGAAGGTGGAATAGCCGTAGCGTTCGCGCAGCCCCAGGGTGTTGCTGATTTCCACGAAGAACAGGCCACCGGCGGCACCGGATTCCAGCGTGTTGCCGAGCTGCTGCATCAGGTAGGCGCGGGTGGGCAGGCCGGTTTCGGGATTCAGCGCGGTGCTGGGCGCTGCCAGCACCGGCGCGCGCTGGCGCGCGCGCTTGATCCGGTTGGCGACCGCGGCAATCAGGTGGCGGGGACGAATGGGTTTGGTGAGGAAGTCGTCCGCACCGCTTTCCAGAACCTCGAACTGGCGCTCCGGGTCCGGATCACCGGTCAGGAACACGATCGGCAGGTGCAGGAATTCCTTCTGCTGGCGGATCTGCATGGTCAGGGTCATGCCGTCCTTTCCGGGCATGTGCAGGTCCATCAGCACCAGGTCGGGCTTGAAGCGGGCGATCGCCTGCGGCACGCCGTCGGGCAGCATTTCCACTTCGGCCAGCATGCCGGCACCATGCAGCACGCTCTGGGCGAACAGGGCCTGGCCGCGGTCGTCCTCGACGATCAGGATCCGGTAGGGCTCGTCTTCCTTGCCGTGCTTCGATCCGGGCTCGGTGTCCGCACTGGTTGGGTGAGCGCTGGCGCTGGCAGGGTCAGGAGGTTCGGGCGTGGCGCTGCTGGCGACGGCCGGTACTGCAGGGGCGTCCTCGACCCAGCGGCGCCAGTAGCGCGGCGGCGGCGTTTCGGCACGCGTGCGCGAGCGGGCTGGCTCGTCCTGCGGGCGGGAGGTCGGTTCAATCGAAGACATCAGGCTTCCCCAAGCTTGTGCTCCATTATGCGACGAAGTTCACGGCCTTGTGGAAACCGTGCGTGGCCAGGCTCATTCCCGGGGCGTAAGTGATGGCCGTGGCGGCTGCAGCAAGCTGCGGATGCCGCGCGACAGCTTGCGCCAGGTCCACCATACCAGCAGCGCCAGTCCCAGACTGACCCCAAGCACCAGCACCAGGGCCAACACCGGGTTGGCCAACGCCAGGGCCATGCCGCCCACCACCACGGCGTCCTCGGTGATCGAGGAGGTCATGTTGCTGACCGGCTCCGGCGAGGTGTTCATCAAGGCGCGCGAGCCGCTCTTGAGCAGATGGCTGGTGAGGGCAATGCCCCCGCCAGCGGCCAAGGCTACCCCGCTGAGCTGGCCATCGGGCGACAGCGTGGCCGCGGCGAGGAACGCGCCGGCCGGCACCCGCGCCAGGGTGTGCAGCAGGTCCCAGCCCGAATCCACGCCAGGAATCTTGTCGGCAAAAAACTCGGCGACGGCCAGCGCCCCGGACGTACCCAGGACCCACCACGACTCGGTAACCTGCAGCGCCGGCGGCAAGTCCAGCCAACCCAGCACGCCGGCCAGCCCCAGCCCGAACACGGTCAGATAAACGCGTATCCCGGCCATCCATGCCAACAGGATTCCGATTACGAAAAGATGTGCTTCGGTCATGACCCGGATTCGCCTAGACTGGAACGGCTTCAACGACGGCAACAGGGGGCCGTCTGCCTGCCGCCGAGTATAAGGCCGGACCGGCTCCGGACCGCACCGTGCAGGCCTGCGTAGCCCACATTGCCTGAGTCGCGGGCGGGCAGGATCTGTGTTTCATTGCCCCTGGAACCCCCGCATGCCCGATCCGTCGCCTCACTTCCAGATCGTCCCCCGCCGCGCGCCGCGGCGATGGCCGTGGCTGCTGGGCGGTGTGCTCTGGCTGCTGTCACTGGCCGCGGCCTGGCACTGGTCAGCCCGCAGCGCCGCGCCTACCCTGCCGGTCCTGAGCCAGCGCGCGCAGCAGGCGGAGCAGCAGCTGGCCGCGCAGCGCGCGCGCCTGCAGCAGCTGAGCCAGCGCGAAACCACCCTGTCCCGCTCGGACCAGATCAGCCGCAACGCCAACAGCGACCTGCAGAACACGCTGGCCGAGCGTGACGAGGAAATCGCAGCGCTGCGCGCCGACATCGCCTTCTACGAGCGGCTGGTGGGTCCCACCCAGCAGCGCAAGGGCCTTAACGTGTTCTCGTCGGAATTCGTGGCTGCGGCCGACAACGCCTGGCAGTACCAGATCGTGCTGACCCAGAACCTCAACCGCGGCGCGATCAGCGAGGGGCGCATGCAGTTCGTAATTGAAGGCGTGCGCGACGGCAAGCTGGCCAGCGTGGACTGGAACCAGCTGCACCAGCGGCCCGGCGCGCCCGGCCAGGCTTACTCGTTCCGCTATTTCCAGACCCTGGAGGGCCAGGTCATGCTGCCTCCCGAGTTCACCCCGCAGCGCGTGCGCGTGGTGCTGAAGGGGCAGGACATCGCGGTGGAACAATCCTTCGACTGGAAAGCCGCCGCCACCTGAGCCAGTCCGTTCCCTCATTCCCCTAGACCCCCGGAGTCCTGCATGTTCAAGAACAAGACCACCTACCACGATGGCCAGGCCATCGACACCCTGATTGGGGCCCAGGTGACCCTGCACGGCGACCTGGTCTTCAGCGGCGGCCTATACGTGGAGGGCCGCATCCACGGCAAGGTGATCGCCGCGGAGGGCAGCAAGGCGGTACTGACCCTGGCCGAACACGGCCGCATCGAGGGCGAGGTGCATGTCCCCGTGGTGGTGATCCACGGCGAACTGCATGGCGACGTGCATGCCTCCGAGCGCGTGGAGCTGGCCGCGCGCGCACGGGTCTTGGGCAACGTGCACTACCGGGTGGTGGAAATGCGTGCCGGCGCCACCCTGACCGGGCGCCTGATCCATGCCGATGCCGAAGCCGGCACCTCCAGCGTGAAGCCCCTCGCGGTCGCCAGCGGCTGATCCCTGGGCGCCACGGCGTCGTTCAGAGGCCGCATGGCCGGCAGGCGGTATCCTGAGGCATGCTTGACCGTCCCGCCCCGACCCCGCCGCTTCCGCCGCTGACGCCCGCGGCCCGCCGTGGCTTGCTACTGGCCGCCGGGATGGTGTTGCTGGCCGTGATCTTGGGCGCCTGGGGGCTATGGCAGGTGGTTGGCCAGGGCAGCGGCGACGACCAGCCCACCCAGGCCCAGCTGCAGGCGCTGCAGAGTCGCCTGGACGCCATGGAGCAGCGCAACGCCACCCTGGCCCGTTCGGACCAGATCAGCCGCGACGCCAATCGTGACCTGCAGGGCGCGCTGGCCGAACGCGACGAGGAAGTCTCCGGCCTGCGCGCCGATGTGGCTTTCTATGAGCGCTTCGTCGGTGCGACCGCACAGCGGCGTGGCCTGGCGGTGCATGAGCTGCAGCTGCAGGCGCAGACCGTCGAGGCTTGGCGCTTCACCGCCACGCTCACCCAGAACATCAATCGCGGTGCGGTCAATGCGGGCCAGCTGATGCTTTCGGTGGAGGGCACCCGGGACGGCAAGCTGCAGAAACTGGGCTGGCAAGCGCTGCGTCAGCCCGGTGCACCGGGCATTCCATATTCCTTCAAGTACTTCCAGCAGGTGGAGGGCGACCTGGTGCTGCCGGCCGGATTCAAGCCGGTGCGGGTGGTCGCGCGCCTGGTGCCGAAAAACGGCCCGGCGGTCGAACAGTCTTTTGCGTGGAAAGATGCCGTGGTCGGCGCAGTGGAGGCCGGCGCTTGAACGCGGTCGCCGCCGGCCCCATGCTTGAGCCCATGAGTACGATCGTTCCCTTGCCAAGCATGCCCCAGCCCGGGAGCACTCCGGCCCTGGACTACCAGTCGTTGGACCGGCCGCTGAACTTCACCGGCGCGGCCGCGGCCAAGGTGCGCGAGCTGATCCAGGAAGAAGGCAATGCGGCGCTGTCGCTGCGCGTGTACATCCAGGGCGGCGGGTGCTCCGGCTTCCAGTATGGCTTCGAGTTCGACGAAAACCGCGCCGACGACGACGTGGCGGTGGAAACCGACCAGGCCACCCTGCTGATCGACCCGCTCAGCCTGCAGTACCTGCTGGGCTCGGAGGTGGACTACAGCGAAAGCCTGCAGGGCGCGCAGTTCGTGATCCGCAACCCCAACGCCAAGACCACGTGCGGCTGCGGCAGCAGTTTCAGCATGTGAGGCGTTTGCGGTCAGCGGGTATCATCCTCGTGCAGTGACCGAAACCCCCCCCCAATTCCCCGCAGAACTTTCCGGATTCGCCTTCAGCGGCGAAACCCTGACCCGTGCCGACGCTTTGCGTGGTGACCCTGCCGCGCTGGCCGGGCTGTGGCCAAAGGCACGTGTGATCGTGCTGGAAGCCGATGGCAGCGCCCTGGCCGATGCCGGCGGGCAGCTGCTGGTGGTCAGCGGCGCCGA
>Ga0136636_10000746_pt1 | contig 17647 bp, 14 predicted proteins | sample AntDrymUQ8522106_2_FD_104653 | JGI IMG/M metagenome (GOLD analysis project Ga0136636, IMG submission 104653) | Polar desert sand microbial communities from Dry Valleys, Antarctica - metaG UQ852 (21.06) | ecosystem: Environmental > Terrestrial > Soil > Desert | place: Antarctica: Dry Valley... | reverse complement strand
TCAGCGCATTATTGCTATCTATAGCTTTATTGAACCAAATCCAGCTAGTAGTAGTGCTATTCAAAACAATGTAAAACTGAATGATTTCTACGAAATTCTTACGAAAGGAATTTTTAAAATTAAACCAGCACAACAAGATAGTATTGGTAACAATCAAATTGAAATTAAAAGTATGTGGGTAGGCAGCGACTATTTGAATGTAGAGTTTGTATATCTTGGATTTGATAAAATGCATTATATCAGTTTGGTTTCGGATGATAGCAAGACCTACACGGACAACAAAATCCATTTAGAGTTTAGACATAACGCAAACGGTGATTATCCATCCAGCTCAAAATGGGGCATGGCTTCATTCAACTTGAAATCACTTAAAGCAAATCACAATCCAATTGATTCGGTAAAACTCATTATTCATACCAAAGAGTACGTTTCTGACATTGACAGAACCTATGCATTAACCTATAAATTTGGAGTTGTGATTCCTGCACAATCTGCAAAAAAAATTGCTTTGCCTTTTAATGACGATCATAAGATTCATTAAGTTTAGTATTTTGATTTTGCAAAAGTCCATTCTTGAACACAAGGATGGATTTTTGTGTTTTAGGAGAGTTGTCAAGAATATCATTTAATTCTACTTTACTAAAATAAAAAAGAATAGATTCTTGATCCCAATCGTAAGAGACGAAACTAACTTTAAGTCTCCGTAGGCTGACGGAGATGTGTGATTACTTTCGTCTCTGAATTTTCAGATAATATTCTAATTTGGTAAGGTAGAATTAATATAAACAAGAAATAAATACCGTTCGAGCAGGCTTTTTTCTATCTTTGCAGTTAAACAATTTTTAAAAAATTTGCACTAATTATACCCTAAAATGAAAGCACTTCAACCAATTGCCTTGTGGAACTATTTCCACGAAATAACTCAAATTCCACGACCTTCGAAAAAAGAAGAACGTATCATTGCTTATTTAAAAGCGTTTGGAGAGAAGAATAAGTTGAGTACGAAAACCGACTCTGCCGGCAATGTGCTGATTTGTAAGCCTGCTACCAAAGGCTATGAAGACCGAAAAAAGATTATTCTGCAAGCTCACGTAGACATGGTGTGCGAAAAAAACAGCGATGTGGAATTTAATTTCGAAACTGATGCTATTCATACTTACATTGAAGAAGATTGGGTAAAGGCACACGGTACAACACTTGGTGCGGATAATGGCATCGGGATGTCTATGATGCTGGCGGTATTAGCGTCTGACCAGTTACAACATCCCGCGCTGGAGTGTTTATTTACCGTTGATGAAGAAACTGGTTTGACCGGTGCATTTGCTTTGGATAAGAATTTTCTGACTGGCGAAGTGCTTATCAACCTAGATTCGGAAGACGATGGTGAGATATTTGTGGGATGTGCAGGCGGAGTAGACACCGTAGCCACACTTACCTACAAAGCGGAAAAAACGCCTGAAAATTATTTTGCATTTACTGTCTCGGTAAAAGGGCTGAAGGGCGGACACTCAGGTGACGACATAAATAAAGGGCTGGGCAATGCTAACAAAATTCTGAATCGGTTCTTGTGGGATATCAACAAAAAGATGGATCTACGGCTACATAGTTTCGATGGCGGAAATTTACGTAACGCCATTGCTCGCGAAGCAGTTGCATTGGCAAGCGTTCCCTATTCTGAAAAAGAAAATATCCGTGTTTTGTTCAATATGTATGTTACTGACATCGAAAATGAAAAAGGCAGCATAGAACCCAAAATGCGCTTGGAGTTGGAATCGGAGCCATTGCCCGCAACCATTATTGATAAGAAAACATCCGTTATCTTACTTAATGCACTCTACGCTTGCCCGCACGGTGTGATAGCCATGAGTTCCGATATGCCCGATCTGGTGGAGACTTCTACCAATCTGGCCTCAGTAAAAATGCCAGACAACCAAACAATTGTTATTACCACCAGCCAACGCAGCTCGATAGAATCATCGAAATACGATATTGCCAACCAAATAGAAGCGGTATTTACACTTTCGGGAGCTACCGTTACCCATGGAGATGGCTACCCGGGCTGGAAACCAAATATTCATTCCCAAATACTTAATGTAGCTAAAGAGAGCTACATTAAGTTATTCAAATCTCAACCTAAAATTCGCGCTATTCATGCAGGTTTAGAATGCGGCTTATTCCTCGAAAAATATCCGTTTCTGGATATGATTTCCATTGGTCCACAAATGTACGGCGTTCATTCGCCCGACGAACGGTTAAGCATATCATCTACCCAAAATTGCTGGAAATGGTTGGTAGAGATATTAAAATAGCATAAAATACCACCTATTAAATACAAAATAAATTAATATGTATTAATTATGGCCTTCGTATTTGATGCTAATTGGTTCTTTAAGTACTTTTGCATACCAATCGTTCAGTATTTATTTAGATGAGTGAAACAAGAGATTACATAATTGAAAAAGCAGCTTGCCTGTTTCTAAAAAACAGCTACGAAGCAGTTTCTATTAGTGATATAAGCAATGCCATAGGCTTTACTAAAGGAGCTCTATACCACCACTTTAAAAACAAAGAAGAATTATTTAAGGCTGTCATTGATGAACATTTAGTCATTAGTGAAATTGAAATCGATGTGGAAACAGCTACTTTGCTGGAGTTTAGCGATGCATGTTTGAAAAATGCTAAGCAAACGCTTAAGAAACTTTTTTCTAATTTGGAGGGCTTTGAAATTATTGATTATATGTCACTTATTGCTGACAGTTTTAGGCATTATCCTGGCTTTGCAGAAGCTAAAATGCAATTCAGGAACACAGAAATTAATAAAATCACAGACATTTTAAATAACTCCATTGACAGAGGTGAAATTCGTGCAGACATCGATACTAATTTAATTGCCCAAAGCTACCTCTCCAACATGCTGGGCCTAGCAGCTCCAATTATTCAGAAACAATCCATTGATGAAGCTATTGAAGGACTTAGAGATCAACTCAATCAGATGTATATGCTGCTAAAAAAGAATGTTTATTAAAGTATTAATAATTGATTCTTTGCTATTGATATCGGTACGGTATGTACATTTATTCTATTCATCCATATGAAACAACTACTTACCTTCCAAAACTATAGAAAAAACGTATTTAAATTAGAAACATATTTGTTAATAAAGTGTTACATCTTAACTTAAGGATTTGATGAACAAAAAAATATGCATATGAATGTATTTAATACAACAATAAATCAATTTGTACAATTAAAAGCTAATATGTTTAATTTTTTGATTAATTTTGCCAACTATTTGTTCGTGAATACACTTTCTAAATATTAAATGTCTCGTAATTAAACTATTTACGTTGTGAGGCAATGAGAGAAACTCCCTAAATATGAAATTTTACCTTCAAAATTGTTTACTTTTGAAGGCAAGAAAGTTTTAATCGTGTATCTGACATGGTCGAATACATAGAATGATTTTTAAATTGATGAAAATAAAGATTTTATTACTAGCCACTTTTGTCTGTATTATGCCTTTTTTTGGTTTTTCGCAAACAGAAAAACCAGTAGCATTCAAGGGGATTATAATTGATGCACAAACCAATGAGCCTATTCCATCGGCTTCAGTGGTGTTAGTTGGCAAAGGACAGGTAACAAAAACAAACTTATCGGGAAAATTCACCCTGCTTGCCAGTGCAAACACTGCAACGAAAAAACAGATAAAAGTTTCATGTGTGGGCTATAAAACAGAAATCCTACTCCTCTTGAGCGATAAAAACGAACAAGAGATTAAGCTTACCCCACAATCGCAAGCACTTGGCGAACTAACCGTAAAAAAACAAAAGTATCATAATAAAAATAATCCAGCTGTTGACCTTATTGAAAAAGTAATAGCCAATAAAAGCAAGAACAAAAAAGAATCATTGGATTATTATGAAAACGAAGAATACGAAAAAATTCAATTCGCCTTTAACGAAATAACCCCCAAGTTTAAACAGAAAAGGATATTCAAACATTTCCAATTTATGTTCGAACCCGGTGATTCGATAGATAATGGAGGTGAAATTTTGCCTATCTATATGAAAGAGGTGCTCTCCAACCATTATTACAGAAAATCGCCAAAAGACAATAAGGAAGTTATCAAATCAAACAAGATGGTAACTTTTCAGGGGCTTGATAACAAGGGACTTGATGACAATATCAAGTACATGTACCAAGACATAAATATTTACGACAACAATATAACCCTACTTACCAACCAGTTTCTAAGCCCGATTGCGCCCTCTGCACCCTCCTTTTACAGGTATTATATTACCGACACAATTCAGTCGGGATCAGAAAAATTAATAAAGCTCTTTTTTGGATCACGTAATAAGCAAGACATGCTTTTTCAGGGCTTTTTGTACATTACAACGGATGGTAACTACTCTATTGCAGGAGTAGAGCTATCAGTAAACAAAAACATCAACTTAAACTTTGTAAAAGACGTTAAGGTCAATCAACAATTTGTAAAAATAGAAAATCAAGGTTGGCTGCTCAAATCGGATCAAACTGTCATTAACTTTGGACTTACTAAAAAAGGACAGAGCTTACTTGGAAAAAGAACTGTTTCTTACAAAGATTATAAGTTTACACCCCCGCCAAACGATTCCATTTTCAAAGAAGACAACGTGGTTATACTAGATAGTGCCAATCTGAGAGATGAAAAGTATTGGGAGGCTAACAGGCATCAAGAGCTTACAAAATCGGAAGAAGGTACGTATGCTATTGTTGACAGTATCCAGAAAGTACCTTCATTCAGAAGAACTATGGATATTGCCCAAATCGTATTTTTCGGATACAAAGTAATGGGTAAATACGAAATTGGACCGGTAAATACATTCTATAGTTATAATCCGATTGAAGGCATTAGAGCAAGATTTGGAGGAAGAACAACGCCTGAATTTAGTAAGAAATTAAATTTTGAAACTTATGTAGGCTACGGATTTGGCGATCATAATTTAAAGTACTTTTTGAGTAGTACATGGTCACTTGCACCCACATCGATCTATCAGTTTCCTGTTAAATCATTAAAGGTAAGCTACCAAAAGGATACGAAATTCCCTGGGCAAGACTTACAGTTCATCACTGAGGACAATGTGCTTCTGTCGATAAAACGAGGAGTAAATGACAAATTGTTTTACAATAAAACATTTAAACTGGAACACGTAAATGAATTCGAGAATCACTTTTCATACACGCTTGGCTATCAGTTCACCAAAACAGCACCGGGTGGAAATCTCTATTTCAACAATACCGATTACTCAGCACATACCAATGATGTAGGAAGCCTTAGTATTTCTGAAGCGTCATTGAAACTAAGATATGCTCCAAATGAGAAATTTTACCAGAGCAAATCATTTCGAATTCCCGTTTATAGCAAGTACCCTATTTTTGAATTGCAAGTCACCAACGGCTCTAAGTTTTTGAAAAATGATTATAATTACACGAATGTGCGTTTCTCGTTTTCCAAAAGGTTTTATTTTTCTATCTTAGGTTACTCGGATGTGGTTTGGGAATCTGGAAAGATATTTGGGAAAGTACCCTACCCAATGTTGAATATTCACAGGGCCAACCAAACTTATTCATATCAGATTTTATCGTATAACTTGATGAACTTTCTGGAGTTTGTAAGTGATCAATATACGTCTCTGAATATTGACCACTGTTTTAATGGATTTTTCTTGAATAAGATCCCAGTTGTTAGAGACTTACAATTAAGAGAATATGCTACTTTCAAAATTTTACAAGGTAGTGTTTCAAATGCCAACGACCCAAATCAGAATGCCGATTTATTTAAATTGCCGGTTTATGCCGACGGAAAAACTGCAACTTATGGCCTTGGAAAAACTCCTTATATCGAAGGCAGTATTGGTGTAGGCAATATATTTAAAATTTTTAGAGTCGACTTGGTAAAACGTTTTACATATCTCAACAATCCTAATATCTCAACAATTGGTCTAAGAATGCGATTCAGATTTGATTTCTAGAAAACTTACTACGTTTTGTTGGATTAGTTTTCGCCGAATAATCACCATTTAAAATTCAAGAAAAGAATATCTGCAAGAAACAATCTGTATTTTATTTGCTTTTTTATAAAAATACTGTACTTTAGATGAAAAATACCTTAGTGAAAAATTGAAATTGCTCTAAAACAGACATTTAGATACAAACAATGGTAATAATAACTACTAATTTGATTCATTTTATGTATTAAAAAAAATACAAAGACAAAATATAACTTAAGTTCATTTTTGAGCTCTAAGAATTGAAAAACTCAACACTCATTACACTATAATACACACAACATGAAATCTGAAAATACGCATTCTTTTAGTGACGTTTTAAAGTCGATTACACAAGATAGAGCGCGCACAAACATCCTAAGAAAATACGAACAAAATGCTCTTGCTTATCTAGTTCAACGGGTTCCATCTTTCATTAGTTCAGATATGCTTACCGCAATTGGATTTTGTGGAAGTATAATTATCTTTTTAAGTTTTGTATTAGCATCATTCTTTGGACAAATATACCTTTTGTTGGGTGTGGTTGGCTACTTTGTAAGTTGGTTTGGCGATTCGCTCGATGGGCGCTTGGCCTACTACAGAAAAAAACAACGTAAGTGGTACGGATTCTCTCTTGACCTGGCCGCCGACTGGATTGGAGTAGCTTTAATGGGCTTTGGATTTGTGATTTATATCGAGAACTCATGGGAGATTCTCGGATTTACTTTTGTAGTTTTATACGGTTGGGAAATACTTACAACCTTGGTGAGATATAAAGTCACAAACAAGTACTCTATCGATTCAGGTTTATTAGGCCCAACAGAAGTGCGCATATTGATATCACTGATGTTGATTCTCGAAGCATTTGTAAAAGATTCACTCATTTATACAGCGTCTTTAGCCTGTGTGATATTACTTATAAGTAACATTGTGGATTTCTACAAGTTGCTGAAAATGGGTGATGCTCAGGATAAAACAGAAAATGAACAAAAGAAAAATGAATAAACTTGTTGAAAAAGCACTTGTTTTTTCAAAAGCTCAAGTGTCAGCATTTGTAGGTGGAATATGTGATTACATGATTATGGTCTTCATCACCGAAGTCTTTCATGTACATTACATGATATCCATTGCTATTGGAGGAGTTATTGGGGCAGTCGTAAACTTCAGCTTAAATAAAGGCTGGACTTTTCGGTCGAAAGATGTGCCTTACAAAAACTCCATCTACAAACAATTGCTAAAATTTGTTCTTGTGGTGATAAACAGCATTTTGCTAAAATCGTCGGGAACCTATTTAATTACCACTTTTCTAAAACTGGATTACAAAATAAGCAGAATTTTCGTCGACTTAGTTGTCTCATTGGCATTTAATTACACGCTTCAGAAACATTGGGTTTTCAAGAAGGTAAGTAAAAGTCCTACAGCGTAACATCGCAACAATCATTTCAAAACAAACATCCTTTTAAAACTTTAGCAATATTTATTTTTCTTAGAATAGCATTCAGCCTCTGCCTAAAACTAATCGAAGCACAACTAGTTCTCCAAAAACTACAAATTGCAAGTTACTATCTCAATATTCATTGCAAATAATACAGATTCATTGTTTTAATATATGTATCTTTGTAAGTAAGAGATTAGAATTACAACAACTGATGTGTCTATCTGATCTATACTATCAACATTCGTTTCGTTCCCAACCGACAGAAGTGAAAAATGAAAAAACCAAATAAGCGTAAGATAATCAACGACCCTGTATTCGGGTTTATCAGTATCCCAAATGACTTGCTGTACGACATTATTCAGCACCCCTATTTTCAACGCTTAGGTCGCATTAAACAATTAGGGCTAACATCAACGGTATATCCCGGTGCTCAGCACACCCGCTTGCAACATTCGTTGGGTGCAATGCATCTAATGGGTGAAGCCATTACACAGTTACGTCAGGAAGGTCATGAGATCACCCCTACAGAAGCCGAAGGTGCTAGAGTAGCCACCCTATTGCACGACATCGGCCATGGGCCATTTTCGCATTCACTAGAGAATAGTTTGGTGAGTGGTGTAAGTCATGAGGAGATTTCGCTGTGGATGATGGAAAAAATCAATTCGGGACTGGAAGGTAAACTAGATACGGCTTTATCTATATTCACTAATAATTATCACAAGAAATTTTTACACCAGTTAGTTTCAAGTCAATTGGACATGGACAGACTGGACTATTTAAGTCGCGACAGTTTTTTTTCAGGTGTAAGCGAGGGTATAATTGGTGCAGCACGCATCATTAAAATGTTAAATATTCATAACGACCAGCTCGTTGTAGAAGCTAAAGGAATTTACTCTATCGAAAAATTTTTAGTGGCACGCCGATTGATGTATTGGCAGGTATATTTGCACAAAACATCCGTAGCTGCAGAAAAAATGTTGTTAAACATCCTGAAAAGAGCCAAAGAGTTAGCAAACCGAAAAACAGAGCTTTTTGCATCTCCTGCACTGCACTATTTCCTTTACAATGAGGTAAATAAAAAAAACTTTATGTTTTCTGAAGTGGCGCTAGAGCATTTTGCAATGCTCGATGACGCAGATATTATATGCGCCATCAAAGTATGGTCAACCCATTCTGACGTAGTTTTATCGACATTATGCAAAGCATTTACTGACAGACGATTATTTAAAGTTGAAATCGTTCCAGAGCCCATTTCGAATGAAAAACGACATCGTCAATTGGAAAAGTACGTGGAGCACTTTGGTGTAAATATAAATGATGCAACATACTTTTTAGGCGAAGAAATAGTTAGTACAGATACATATACACCACAGGACGACAATATAAATATACTTTATAAAGACGGTTCTGTTAAGGATATTGCAGAGGCATCGGATATGTTGAACATTACCGTGCTAACAAAGAAAGTGGAGAAACACTATTTTTGTTATTTCAAAATTTAAGGACATAAAAATATTTTTATATAAAAATAATCGTATTTTTTGTTTTTAAAGAGCTGATTTATGATAATACGCCTTAGGCTTTTAAGGTTTATAGAAAAAAGTTTATTACTTTTGCAACCAAATTTTTTAATATGGAGTTTACGGCTCAGCAAATTGCTGATTTTTTAGGTGGAGAGGTTCAAGGCAATCCACAGATAAAGGTGCACACCTTTTCGAAAATAGAAGAAGGGAAAACTGGAACTTTGAGTTTTTTATCGAACCCAAAATACAGTCATTTCATATACAACACACAAGCAAGTATTGTGCTGGTAAATAGAGATTTTCTGCCTGAAAAGGAGGTAGATGCAACGCTTATACTTGTTGAGGATGCCTATAAATCTTTAGCTTTACTGCTGTCGCTTGTTGAACAAAGCAAGCCAAAGAAAGTCGGCATTTCGCCTTTAGCCTATGTGTCGCCTTCGGCTACAATTGGCGAAAATGCGTATATTGCTCCTTTTGTTTATATAGGCCAAGGAGTAACTATTGGCAACTTCGTTATGCTTCATGCTCACTGTAGCATAGAGGACGGCGTAAAAATAGCCGATAATGTTACCTTATTTGCAGGTGTAAAGATTTACAATGAATGTATCATTGGTGAAAACTGTATTTTGCATTCGGGAGTGGTAATAGGATCGGATGGATTTGGATTTGCTCCGACCGAAGACGGCTCCTACAAAAAGATTCCTCAAATGGGGAATGTGATATTGGAGGACGATGTAGAAATTGGTGCAAATACAGTGGTAGACAGAGCAACGCTTGGTAGTACCGTTATCCGTAAGGGTGTGAAACTGGATAATTTAGTACAGATTGCTCACAATGTGGAAGTAGGAGTCAACACAGTGGTAGCATCGCAAACAGGTGTATCTGGTTCGACTAAGATTGGTAAACAATGTATTTTAGCCGGTCAGGTTGGGATAGCAGGGCATTTAACGATAGCTGACAATACCACATTTGGGGCAAAGACAGGTGTTCCCGGATCGATAAAAAAACCGAATCAGGTTTTACAAGGTTATCCGGCAATACCCGTGATGACATTTCAACGGGCATCTGTAGTTTTCAAAAATCTACCTGATTTACAAAAAACAATTTCAGAATTGCAAAAACAAATAAAAGACTTAGAAAATAAGATAAATAGTATCTCTTTATAACATATGTCAAAACAGAACACTATCAAGCAAGCCTTTACGGTTTCAAGCAAAGGTTTACATTCCGGTTTGGAAATTACGCTAACATTCGTACCGGCTCCCGAAAACCATGGAATAAAAATTAAACGTGTAGATTTAGCCGATCAACCGGTAATGGATGCAGTGGCTGAATATGTTACTGAAACCACTAGAGGTACGGTTTTGAAAAAGGGTGAAATGCAGGTTAGCACTATCGAACATGCAATGTCGGCTTTGTACGCTTTTGGGATTGACAACTGTTTATTAGAAGTAGATGCTCCGGAATTCCCTATTTTAGACGGCAGCGCAAAGTTATTTGTCGAAAACATTTTACGCATTGGCATTGAAGAACAAAAAGCAGAAAAAGATTACTACATTGTTCGTAAAAAAATAGAATACAGCATCCCTGAGACGGGGGCAAAAATTACCATCTTACCGGATGATACCTTCAGTTTAGACGTACACATCGGTTTTAAATCTTCTGTTTTAAGCAATCAGTTTGCAAGCCTGTCATCACTCGATAATTATGCAACTGAGATTTCGAATGCCCGCACATTTGTATTTGTACGCGAAATTGAGCCTTTACTTCAAATGAATTTGATTAAAGGTGGTGATTTGAAAAATGCCATTGTTATCTACGACGTATTAAAATCGCAAGACGATTTGGATAAATTGGCCGATTTAATGGAGCAACCTCATCACGATGCAAGTCAACTTGGCTACTTAAGTGGTGAGTTGAATTTTGATAATGAACCTGCCCGCCATAAACTGATGGATGTGATTGGCGATTTGGCATTGATAGGCAAACCCATACGTGGAAAAGTAATAGCCACGTACCCGGGACATAAAATAAATACCGACATTGCGAAGATAATCCGCAAGGAACTTAAGAAACAAGAGATACAAGCTCCGGTATATGATGACACTGTGGCTCCATTGATGGATGTGAATGCCATCAAAAAATTATTGCCCCACCGTTGGCCATTTTTAATGGTGGATAAAATCATTAATATTCGCGAAAAAGTAATTGTAGGGGTGAAAAATGTTACTGCAAACGAGACATTTTTTATGGGACACTTCCCCGACGAGCCTGTAATGCCAGGCGTACTAATTGTTGAAGCCATGGCACAAACTGGTGGACTATTGGTATTAAACTCGGTGGAAAATCCAGAAACATACTCTACTTATTTTTTAAAAATAGACAGTGTAAAGTTCCGCCAAAAGGTAGTGCCGGGTGACACATTGATTTTTCATTTAGAAATGCCCGACGAGATGCGCCGTGGTTGTGCACTGATGAAAGGTCATGCATTTGTTGGTGGCAAAATTGTTTGCGAGGCTGAGTTTATGGCTCAAATTGTGAAAAATAAATAAGTACCTCTTATTAACCGTGGACACTTTCAGGCAAAAAAGTTCACCAAGTATTTAAAGTAATAAAACTGAAAAAGCAATATAATGAAACAACCTTTAGCTTACGTTCATCCCGATGCAAAAATTTCGCCTACAGTGGTGATAGAACCATTTGTAACTATTGATAAGAATGTTGTAATTGGCGACGGTACTCGTATTGGTTCAAATGTAACCATTTTAGAAGGAGTACGTATTGGGAAAAATTGTACAATTTTTCCCGGTGCAGTAATTGGAGCCGTTCCGCAAGACTTGAAATTTAACGGTGAGGATACGCTGGTAGTAATTGGCGACAATACTACTATACGTGAGTATGTTACCATTAACCGTGGAACCGCAGCTAAGGGTAAAACTGTAGTTGGAGATAATTGTCTGATTATGGCCTATTGCCACATTGCACACGACTGTGTAGTGGGAAACAATATCATAATGGGAAATGCGACTCAGTTAGCCGGTGAAGTGGTAATTGCAGATTATGCTATATTAAGTGCTGCCATTCTCGTTCATCAGTTTTCACACATTGGATCGCACGTAATGATTCAGGGTGGTTCAAAAATCAACAAAGACGTGCCCCCATTTGTAACTGCCGGTCGTGATCCTATCTCTTATGCTGGGATTAATTCGATAGGGTTACGTCGCCGAGGGTTTACCAACGAGCAAATACGTGATATACAAGATGTATACCGATATTTATACCAGTCTGGAATGAATACTTCTCACGCAGTAGAGCGTATTCAGGCAGAATTGCCCGCAACCAAAGAACGTGACGAAATCTTATTATTCGTAAAAAATTCCCCTAGAGGAATTATTAAAGGATACTTTGATTAATTAAAAAGCAAGGGATAAGAAGTAAGAGGCAAATACGTTCCGATTACGTACTTGGCTCTTGGCTCTTCACCTTGTCTCTTTTCATACCTCTTTACTCTTTACTCTTTATAAAAATGAACGCAGAAAATATTGACGAAGCAGCTCCAAAGAAAAGTCTTAATTTTATCGAAGCTTTTGTGGAACAGGACTTGAAAGATGGTAAAAATGGCGGTCGCATTCAAACACGCTTCCCGCCAGAGCCAAATGGCTATTTACACATCGGACATGCCAAAGCTATTTGTTTAGACTTTGGCATTGCCGACAATTATGGTGGTATCTGTAACCTTCGTTTTGATGACACAAATCCAGTGAAAGAAGATGTTGAATATGTTGATTCAATTCAAGAAGATATTCAATGGCTTGGCTATAAATGGAAAAACATCTACTATGCTTCTGACTATTTTCAACAACTATGGGATTTGACTATTGAATTCATCAAACAAGGCAAAGCCTATGTTGATGAGCAATCTGCCGAAACCATTGCCAAACAAAAAGGAACACCCACAGTTCCTGGAACCGAAAGTCCGTACCGCAACCGACCAGTTGAGGAGAGCTTGGCTTTATTTCAAAAAATGAACACCGGCGAAGTACCCGAAGGTGCAATGATTCTGCGTGCCAAAATAGATATGGCTTCGTCTAATATGCATTTCCGCGATCCGATTATGTATCGCGTTATTAACTCGCATCCACACCATCGCACAGGCACAACCTGGAAAGCTTATCCGATGTACGACTACGCACATGGTCAATCGGATTATTTTGAAGGAGTGACGCACTCGCTTTGTACGCTCGAATTTGAAGTTCACCGCCCATTATACGATTGGTTTATCGATCAGTTTAAAGATTCTGATTACCGTCCGCGTCAAATTGAATTCAACCGTTTGAACCTGACGTACACTGTTATGAGCAAACGCAAGATGCTTCAATTAGTGCAAGAAGGTTTGGTGAGCGGTTGGGATGATCCACGTATGCCTACTATTTGCGGTTTGCGTCGCCGTGGCTATTCTCCTGAAGCTATTCATAACTTTATCGACAAAATTGGCTACACCAAGTTCGAAGCTCAGAATGATATCGGCTTGATGGAACATGCTGTCCGCGAAAACTTAAACAAAACAGCTGCACGTGTAAACGCTGTAATTGACCCGGTAAAACTTATCATTACCAACTACCCCGAAGGGCTGGTGGAAATGATGGAAACAGTGAACAATCCAGAAGATGAAGCTGCAGGCACTCGAGAAATTGCATTTTCTAGAGAATTGTATATTGAACGAGATGACTTTATGGAAGAAGCTCCAAAAAAATACTTCCGCTTAACTCCGGGACAAGAAGTACGATTGAAAAGTGCATACTTTGTAAAATGTACAAGTTGCAAAAGAGATGCCGATGGCCGTCTGGAAGAAATTTATTGTGAATACGATCCTATGACAAAAAGTGGTATGCCTGATGCAAACCGCAAAGTAAAAGGAACGCTTCACTGGGTATCGGCGGCACATAGTTTAACCGCTGAAGTACGATTGTACGACCGCTTGTTCAGTGTAGAAAACCCATCGGCTGATGAGCGTGACTTCCGTGATTTATTGAATCCAAATTCGCTGAGAGTGCTTACTAACTGTCAGGTTGAAGCATCGCTTAAAAATGGCAAACCATTGGATCAATTTCAATTTCAACGTATCGGTTACTTTAATGTAGATCCGGATTCAACTCCTGACAAACTGGTATTCAACCGCACAGCTTCGCTGAAAGACAGTTGGGCGAAAGAACAAGGAAAATAATTAACATCTATACGCCTCTCTGGAGAATATCTGAAAACCGTTACAATAAAATGCAGCGGGTTTTTTATTGTCACCACTTTGTCACTGAAACTAAACAAAAGCATAACGATTTCGGAACTCATTTGTAACAACCTCCCTCTACTTTTGCATTATAATTTTTGAAAAAAGAAAAAACAATTATAAACAAAAGAAAAAAAACAATGAAAAAGATTTTTTTGAATTATGCAGTTGCTTTAGTTAGCACAATAACTGTACTTAGCTCTTGTAGTAAAGCAGACTCAACAGTAGACGTGGTAGCAGGTAGCAAAGAGGTAATTATCAAAGCAGATATTACCGGTACTCGCAGTCTGGTTAAAGACTCTACTTATGTGCTTCAGGGACAAATCAATGTTTCGGGCGTTATAAACATTGCTGCCGGAACACTTATTAAAGGCGATAAAGTAACCAAAGGTAGTTTAATTATTTTACCAGGAGGTAAAATCAATGCTGTAGGTACAGTTAGTAGCCCTATCGTATTTACTTCGGCTTTAGCTCCTGGATTACGTTCAGCCGGCGACTGGGGTGGTTTAGTAATTGTTGGAAAAGCTCCCGTAAATCAAACAACAGCAGTTGTTGAAGGGCTAAGCCGTGAAGTAGCTTACGGAACTTCTGCATTTGCAACCCGCGATGCTGCTGATAATTCAGGAACTCTTAAATATGTGCGTATTGAATTTGCTGGTGTATCATTGCAACCCGACAAAGAAATCAACGGCTTAACAATGTGTGCTGTAGGTTCAGGTACCACTATTGATCACATTCAGGTGTCTTATTGTGGAGATGACTCATTCGAATGGTTTGGAGGAAATGTAAATGCTAAATATTTGATTGCTTACTTAGGATTGGATGATGAATTTGACACAGACTTTGGCTACCAAGGTAAAGTTCAATTCGCTTTAGGAGTACGCAACCCACGTGTTGGTGACGTTTCAACTTCAAATGGTTTTGAATCGGACAACGATGCAGCAGGTACTGACATCATTCCTCAAACTGCACCAGTGTTCTCTAACGTAACATTGATTGGCCCTTGGAAAACTGCTACTGACAAAAACGTAAGTGCATTGTTTGGAGCAGGAATGCATATCCGTCGTAACAGTTCGCTATCTGCTTTCAACTCTGTATTTGCAGGTTGGAACACTGGATTACTTTTAGATGCAACCACTACATTTGCTAATGCAACTTCAGGTAACCTAGCGATTCAGAATTGCGCTTTAGTATCTTCGAAAGTAGCCGCAGTGAATGGTGCAGGAATTACACCACAACAAGCTTTAGATTTCTTCAATACTACTGCATTTAAGAATCAAATTATTGCTGACAATGCAACTGCTAAAATTTTAAACTCATTCTACGATGCAACCAAGACGGGAGCAGCTGCTATCCCAACTTCATTCTTGCCGGAAACAGGTTCTCCACTTATTGCCACAGGAGCAGGTGCATTTACACATGCAAAATTGGCTGATGCATTTTTCGACAAAACAGCTACTTACATGGGAGCTTTCGGAACAACCGACTGGACAAAAGAAGCTTGGGTGAATTTTGACCCACAAAACACAGTTTATTAATTTCTTTCAACAATTTGGATTTAGTCAGGATAGAGAGAAGTTGCGGTGACGTAACTTCTCTCTTTTTATCAATAAGTTGTAACACATATTAAATTTTAGATGAATTAGGAATGAAGGCTTTGTATTATTCTATTGATTTGATGCCACTTAAATCAAAATTTAATACATACATTGTAGATTTATTGTCCTACTTCTACTTTCAATCATATCAAGTTTATTGATATGCACTATTTTTGTAATTAGAAAGAAATATATCTGAGAAACTAGAGAATGAGCTTTTTAGGGCACAAATCGACGAGAACACTTAAAATATAAATATTATGCGAAAAATTATTCTACCCTTGCTCATTCTTATGAGCGTCCATTTTTCATTATCAGCCCAAAATGAAAAAATAATTCAAAGTGATGGACTGTTTTTTACGGATAAAACTCAAACAAAATTATATTCTGGTGAATATAAAGAGTTCTTTGACAATGGGTCAATTAAATCGGAGATAAACATCAAAAACGGTAAACCCGAGGGTGCTTACATTGTTTATTATTCCAATGGTAAACCAAATGAAGTACGAGCCTACCTCAATGGGGAGTTTCATGGTGTTTGGCGAACGTATAACGAAGCCGGGATGCTAATTGCACAAGCTGAATACCGCAACAATAAAAAACATGGCATATGGCATGTATGGGACGATTCGGGCATAATGCGATATGAAATGGTTTATAATAATGGAAAGAAATCGGGCACATGGTATATGTGGGATGAAAAAGGGAAGTTGATTTCAGAGAAACGATATTAGCCTTCGGCGATATTACCTTCACGATATTTTGCTAGGAAATTGTAATAGAAGCTTCATTGTTTTGTATAATGTTTGTAATTACTATGTAATAGTTTTAGTATTACTTTGCACTGTAATAAGAAAACAAAAGAAAGCGATTATAATTTAACAAAACATACAGTCATGAAAAAAGTATTGTTTCTATCCATTCTTGCATTATTGTTCATTTCAATAAATGTATCAGCATCTAAAAATCCAATTCCAGAAGCAAAAGTAGAAGTCTCTGTACAAACACCGAGCTTGAAAGGAATGATTTTAGATAACCAAACCAAAGAAACTCTTGCCGGCGCAGTGGTTACCGCTAATGGTCAAAAAGTATATAGCGACCTTGATGGTAATTTTAGTATCAACAACCTGTGCAATGGTAAATGTCAGTTAAAAATAAGTCTGATTTCTTACGAAGATCAAACAGTAGAAGTTGATTTACAAAAAGCATCTAACGTTCAGATTAAGCTGCAACAAAGATAATTAACAAGTTAATAATCAATATAATACAAGAGGCAAGTCCATATGGATTTGCCTCTTGTGCTATGAAATAATTAGGCTCATTCAATTTAATCATAATCATTTTGTAATACACATCACATAACTATGTAATACAAATGTTGTTCCTTTGATGAATAATAAACATTTATCAAATAATCTACTGTTTGTGAATCCAATATCCCTAAAACAGACAAGTTACGAACTATTAATTTCTAACAGTCAACTAGTTATGAGTCCCTATCGAATTTTAGTAGTAGACGATGAAGAAGATCTGTGCGAGATTCTTCAATTTAATTTAGAAACTGAGGGCTATGTCGTAGATGTAGCTTACTCGGCCGAAGAAGCATTAAAGAAAGATCTCTCCGTATATAATCTCTTGCTGCTAGACGTAATGATGGGTGAAATATCGGGCTTCAGAATGGCGCGCACTGTGCGTGAGAACCCAAGAACAGAACATACTCCTATTGTATTTCTGACAGCGAAAGACAGCGAAAACGACCGATTGACAGGTTTTAG
>Ga0136636_10000745_pt1 | contig 17652 bp, 10 predicted proteins | sample AntDrymUQ8522106_2_FD_104653 | JGI IMG/M metagenome (GOLD analysis project Ga0136636, IMG submission 104653) | Polar desert sand microbial communities from Dry Valleys, Antarctica - metaG UQ852 (21.06) | ecosystem: Environmental > Terrestrial > Soil > Desert | place: Antarctica: Dry Valley... | reverse complement strand
ACCACATGTGGCACCTTCTGAACTCAACAGACCTACAGATACGCTAGCCTATTCGTTACGGGCTGTTCAGCATCAAAACTCTATGGGAGGACGCAGTTTATGCCATTATGTTATTGAACCGAAAGCCGTTCAGGAATTTCATGAGTTTAAATACGATGCCTATCAAGCCATTTATCAGTATGGATACAGTGCTGCCACAAAATACTTTGTGGAAAACCCTGAAATATTGAAACTGGCAACTGCCGAGGCACTTAAAAAAATACCACTGTGATGTAAAATTACCTTGTCATGTAGTCCAAAAATCTTATTTCTTTCCTAAAACTGTTTGTTCTGCAAATGAAATGCTCATTTGGCGAATATTAACGGTATTCAATTCATTTCTCAGTTTTCAAACACAATATTTATTCTGCACAAAGTCTGGTTCCCAAAAACAAAATATCCGGTATCTGATTTTACTCAGATACCGGATAAATAGATAGACAGATTTTAGTATAATCTTTATTCTACAAGAATTAATGCTTCATATTCTTCAACAGTTGCACCACGTAAACAGGCCTCAATAATTTCACGACCTTTCTCATGTAATTCCGGAGTTAGGTATTGAGTTAATTCTTCTTTAAAGAAATCGTAAAGTTTTTCAGCACCATCATCATACCCTTTTTTCTCTACTTCGGGTTGTTTGTAAACCTGAAGGAAACGCGAAGGAATTTTTGCTCCCTCGATGGTTAGATAGTTCAGTTCGTAGCCTAGCAGTGGACAGCGAGCTGCTTGGTACTGGTCTTTACGTAAACGTGCATTTCCTCTTCGAGTCAAGTATTCGCGCATCATAAGTTGTGGTTTGAAACCTACTTTCCAAACACCAATATATTGATTTGGTACTAATGTAAAACGAGTTTCTGGTGTTGAAATGATTTGTTCGAGCAACATGTTAGCATGATGTACCCTTTTTCCGGTAGCAAAAGGCCAGTATGAACCAACTCCTTCTGAGCCCATTCCTGTACCGCCAATGATACTTGGGTTAGCATGCCCACGTGGTGAAACCAAACGCCATAACCAACCAAGTGCTGGTGGCAATAAGTGAAACATACCAATGATGCCATAGTTAGGATCTTCCATTGAACTTGGTGGAGTGCGTACACCAAAGCTTCTTACGTCTACCGATACAGCGTGTCCAATGACGTTAGGAACAATCTCGCGAGGCAAAATTATACGTGGATTAGGACAAGTTTTGCCAGGAGAATCCTCTATGTGATCCCAAATAAGTACTGTAGAGTCAGGATGCGATTCTATGTTTAAAAATAAAAGAGGTTTTGGCGGTTTGAGCGTGATTTTTTCTAGAAATGGATCATCACCATACTCTTTTACCCCGTCAACACGAATAAACCATGAGTTTTCAGCATCCATTACCCGCAATTTGCCGTTGCCCATTTGGAATGAAGGATGGCACATGGCCATATCATCGGTTACTGGATTGAAAGATGAAAACAAAGGCAAGTTGATTAAACGGCGTTCGTTTGATATTGTATTTGTACCAATCAATACTTGACCGTTTTGCTCGCGGATAATGTGTTGAAGCATTTCGCTTTTACCACCACCACTAGCACCTTCGTGCATAAATGTTGTTATATTGTCGTATGGACTTACTGCCTGAACTGTAGAACAGTGTGCGGTTATCCAGCCTTCTTTTTCGCCTTTAGTAAGCAATGCGCCGTACAAACCTTTTTTTGCACTAGGTCCCGGATATAGGTTGTAGGCAAAAATGTCATGACGATCCTCAATTCTATTGTGTACTACAATTTGTTTTCCGGCAAAGTGTGTATGGCGGAATGTAGGCGCTACATAAATTATTGAGTCAATATTGAAATCGGCAGGAATATCAGTCGTTGGTATCATTACTTGCAGCATGGCCAGCGCCATGGCGAAAAATGCAGCGTTGACAGGTGCTATTGCTATACCGCCCACACCAATATTTTCACGTCCTGCAAAATATAGAAAAACAGCCAGATCCTGACCTTTCAACCACTCGAAAGTCTCTGCTTTCAAGCTATCAAACTCATAACCGAATTTTCCCTCAAACAATTCTTTGTCGGTTGGAAGCCTATCTGCAATGGCCATAGTTTCAGGGTCTCTACGACGCATGTAAGACTCGGTGTAGTTTGCAGAAATACCATTGGTTACTCTATGTACTATTGCTTCGGTAACTTTACCTTTCCCTGGAATGTCATACGATACCTCGAAGGTGTTGTTGTCTTTACCGCCAACTGCAGCAATGGCAAGTTGATCTACTGTGTCGAAAACAGTATAACTCTTGCATGAACTTAGTAGATCTAAAAGTTCATTCGGCAAAGTTATTCCCGCTTTTTCTAATTGCGAAATTAATTGGCTCATACTTCTTTTGTTAACTATTAAACTAATTTAACCTGTTGTGAATGTGTTGTTTGCTTGCTTTTTTTGGTATTTCATTATATTTAAAAACCGCAAGTTTCAATTGTGCAACCTTAAGAGAGTGCAAATATAATAACTATTACTTAATAAATGAAGCAATACTTAATAAAATAACAATAATTATACTATTTGTTGGAAGGTAGGGTGACGCACACCAATTTGCTAATGCCGTCAAAGATATTTACCATCAAAAAGTTTCTTCCTCCACTGAAGTAGAGACTATCACCAGTTTGAACGACATAACTAATATTGTCTATCTCAAATTGAATTTCGCCCGAGAGAAGGTAGCAGAATACTTGTCCTTTATGTTGCTTGAATAATCCCAGACTGTTGGAGTTCTTATTGAAATGTACAATAAAAGTATTCATTTGTTTGGATGCATCTTGCTGAGTAAGCAAATGAATCTCAGCTCCAGATTCGTTTCGGTCTACAATGTAACTTTTTTCTTTTCTAAATATTGGATTGTTCGATAGCGATTCGTTTTCTCCGATAAGTTCACCCACAGTGGTGTGCAAATTTTCAGCTATTATTTTCAGAGTGATTATGGAGGGCGAAGATTTGGCTTTCTCTATTTGCGATAGCGCACTGGGTGATATGCCAACTTTCTTTGCCAAGTCATTCAGCTGAAGGCCCAGTAATTCTCTGTTGCGCTTTATTCTTTCACCAATTCGCTTCATGTATTCCTTTTTTTTTGGCAAAGATAAATAATATTTTTTTTAAATGAAGTACAGCTTAATTAATTAACCTACATTAATGTAGTTTCGATATTGAATTTTTTAATCAGCCTTTGGCAATGTGACGGTGAAAGTAGTGCCAACGTTTACCTCACTAACAAAGCTGATAGTGCCGTTAGAGAGTTCGATGATATTTTTGGCAATGGCTAGCCCTAAGCCCATTCCCGTGGTTTTGGTGGTGAAGTTGGGTACAAATAATTTTTCATGTACATCCCCAGCTATCCCCATGCCATTGTCGGTAACCTCTATCTGAATGTCAGTCTTGGTCTGTTTAAGGCGGGTTTGAATATTCCCGTCTCGTTCCGATGGAATAGCCTGAATTGCATTTTTAAGCAAATTGTTGAATACCTGCACCAATTGTTCCGGGTCGGCAGACACAAATACGCCTTGCTCACAGCCTTGGTATTCAATGTTTACATGTTCATAATTGTTTGCAAATAATTGTACTACAGAGTTTATTTTGGCAGCAATGTCTACGCGTTCGAAATTAGCTTCGGGCATTCGTGCAAAGTCGGAAAAAGTTCCGGCAATTCTCGATAAATTATCAATTTGCTCAATAAGCATAATGGTCGATTTAGCAAAATAATCGTCAAATCGTTTGTCGTTCATTTTCTTAGTGCGCTGCAACTGCTGAATGGTGAGTTTCATTGGTGTAAGCGGATTATTTATTTCGTGTGCCACCTGTCGGGCCATCGATTTCCAAGCTGTTTCCCGTTCTGATTGTGCCAGCAGTTTTGCGCTCTGTTCCAATTCGTCCACCGTACGGTTATATTGTAGCACCAGTTGTCCAATTTCGTCGTTCAGGCTGTATTCAATTTTTTCATTTCTACGCCCAAGCCGCATTTCTTTTAGCTTGTTTTCGAGCATATTGAGTGGTGCCGACAGTTGCTTACCTATAAACAAACTAAGTAAGATAGCCAACACAATAATGATAAGGTAGATATGAACAATCACAGCCAGAAAGCTTTCAATTTCGTCTCTGATTTCATTTTGACTAAAGAACTGAGGGATGGCAATGTAACCAATTTGCAGATAGTCGCCGTTAAAAAAATCGGTGTAGCCGGTAAGGTAGTTTAGTTTGCCAATGTGCTCGTATTGGTTCATGTTAGCGTTGAACGTAAAAAAAGGCATTGATGATATTCTGTTACTTATCAGGTTTTTGTTGAAAATGATGGGTTGAGAGCTTCCCACCAGTATCCCCCGGTTGTCATATACATGTATGTCGGTATGGTATATATACGATAAATCTTGCAAGTCGAAATTCAAATTCTGGGTGTTAAGCCCATTTAAATCCTGATTCCAATAATACATATCTTGCAAGGCCTTTTGAATGTAACTTTTTTTACTTTCAAGGTTGGCAATTTGCTCCTCTTTGTATTTGTTTTGAATGAAGTTTACTGACACATAGAATATTAGTATGAAACTCATTACCAGCAAGGTAATAAATGTGTATTGAAATTTTGCTGTTAGTCCCAGCCGAAAATCCTTTTTTCGGATGATAAGTAAAAATAGCCAGGTAAACAAAGAACAAAACGCAAAATAGGCTAAGAATGTGTAGGCAAAATAAAGTAAATATGCCTCCGGGTCATGTAATTGTTTTTCGGTAATTACAATAAATGAATCACTGTTTGGAGCATAAATATAATGAATCCTATTTTTGTAGACCGTTGAAAAAAACTCTTTATTTGTTGTAGGAATCCAGTTGGTACTAGGTGGAAACTCAATTTTACCAGAGGAATACACTAGTTTTTGATGTTCGTATTTGGCAATGGCAAGGTTTAATTGAGTTTGTATATCCGGCGAAGACGCTATCAATAAATTGGGGAAGCTATAGCTTTTAAAGTTGTTTCTGGGATAGAACTCCATGAAGAAAACAGTGGTATCCGCATTCACAGCCTTGGCGTTGTACTCACCAATGTACGACATGTTATTTTCGTTGGCAGGTACGCTGTAAAAATGAGTTTGTTTTATTCTTGTGCCCGAATTTTCGATGAATTTAGAGTATTCGTTGTACATTTCCGAATGCTTTTTTGTGGCATTTAATCTCATTTCATATTTATTCCAAAACCCGCGCAGATAGGTCTTGTTCAAATAGTCGTTTGCTATTGAAAGTGAATCGGTGTTTTTCAACAGTCTCACTATTTTAGTATCGTTTTTAATCTGAACGTCCAATTCTTCAAGCAAAATGTCCGCCATTCTGTCATTTTCATTATTACCGTTAATAGAGATGTTTTCGGCAAGAATTTTATACTTGTCAGTTTTCTTATGTTGATCGATAATGATAGAGTTCCACACCAAAAAACCGGTAAAGATGAACGTCCAGCAAGCAATGAGTACGTATATGTTTCTGTATTTTGGGAAAAATAGTGGAATGTAAAAAACTGTCCACAGTGCAACGAATGGGATGCCTATTCTTATTAAGTCACTGGGCCAAAAAATCATACACATGATACTTGTTATAGCTAAAAGCACAAGATCAATAGATATCGCTTTCTTGATTTTAATGGACTTGTGCAGGCTATGAGCCTTAAAAAAGAGCAATGCTAAGCCAATACCCCAAAGCAGAATGAGGAAATGGATCCACAAAGAGATAAACGAAAAATCGTTGATGCGCAATATACTTAGCTGAATGCTTGAGTGATTGATAAGCCCACAAAGCAAATCGTAAATAAATATGAAGTATAAAACCAAAACTATTTGTAATGTGATACGTCTTGTCAGCGACCGGTAAATAATTGTTTTTACCCGGAAATGAAACAAGTAGATACTTGAAAAAAAATAGCCAGTGGCAATAGTTAAGTGGCTGATAGAAGCCAGCATAGGATTGGATGCGTATTGCAATGGTGTAAATACTTTACTCCAAAACAGCAAGGTCGGAAAATTAAAGTACAAACACAATCCAACAAAAGCACCAACAATAAATAATACGATCAAGAAGGTATTTATGCTAATCGTGTTCTTGTTAATGAGGTAAGGAAAGCGACAGTACAATACGAAAAGTAGCACAAAGGAAAGCAGATAGGCAATTAGCCCGGCCAATGACCATGATTCATTATAAATAGCGGTTTTAGGCTGTTCGAAAGTAAACAAATAAGTACCATGTGTACAGAATACAGCCAACTTATCTGTGCTTTTCCCATTGACAATTTGTACCTGCCCATCGATGTTAAATCCTCGAGAAAAGTTATTCGTCAGCTCATTATTTTCATACGGATAATTATTCTGAATGTTGATAAGTGCCAATATTCTGGTTGATTCGTATGACAGTATTCTACTCACACAGTGTGCATTGGGCAGCGGCATGTAATGCCAGTCGGTGGAGTCGGGGAGGGTTATTCTGCTAATGTCTAAATTATTATCCGACCAAAATGCCAGTTCTCCTTTTTCGAAAACATAGTAACTGATGTCGTTTTTGGCAAATGGGTAATAAATAAGAGAATCGATGGAAGAATGAACGATAATACTTTTTAAATCATTGAGCGTTTTTGCAGCCTGCGATTCTTTTGAGTTTAGTTGTTTCTGAAAAGCAACTATGTCGATAGCATTTTTAGGCGATAAATTGTAAAAATAATCGCACGCTAAACCAGCAGCAACGCTCACGAGCAATGCGAATATAAGAATGCGATTTGTTTGTTTATTCATATTTTATTTCAAATTAAGTAATTTGAATGAATTAACGCTATATCCAAGACAATTCTCATACACTAATTTCGTAACTATTTACTTGTAACTCCTTAATTGTCATTCGTGATGATAAGGTTCTCCTTTTAATATAGTCATAGTGCGGTAAAGTTGCTCAACGAATATCAATCTGATCATTTGGTGAGAAAAAGTCATGGCCGATAAGGATACCTTTCCGTTAGCTCTGTTATAGATACGTTCAGAAAATCCATACGGTCCACCCACAACAAAAACCATGCGCTTAAGCGATGTCAGTGTTTTTTTTGAAATATATTCCGAAAACCCCATCGATGTAAATTGCTTTCCTTTCTCGTCTAACAGCACTACTTCGTCATTTGTTTCAAGCTGTTTTAGTATCAAGTCGGCCTCTTTTTCCAGCTGTTCGGCTATCGATAAATTCTTTGTGTTTTTAAGTTCGGGTATAACCACCATCACGAAAGGGATGTAATGCTTCAATCTGTTTTGGTATTCATTTTGTAATGTTACAAGATGTGCATTTGTTGTTTTACCCACGGTTAATAGTGTAATTTTCATTTATTTAATCATTTTGAGCTTTTTGGCTTACTATTTGCTGATAGTAAAAAGCAGTTGAAAAATTTGGCTGCAATCTATTAATTAATGTATATTTGCATAGTTTTTTCGTAATCCTTTACAAAGATGGCATTTTTTAACGAGAAATCAAATGAAATGCAATCTGTTTTTGAAAAAATATAAGAAAATGAAAACAATTAGATTATTTTTGATCAGTTTCTGTCTTATTTGTGCCATTCCATTGGTTCAGGCACAATCCTCGGAAGTGCCTGCGGGTATTGTCTTTTCGCTTGATAGCGGAAATGCAAGTCAACTATCGGCCTATCTAAATGACAATGTGGAACTTGTAATTGGCAATCAGAACGATGTGTTTAGCAAACCACAAGCTACCGGCATTATTGCCGATTTTTTTCGAAAAAACAAGGTAAGTGGTTTTCAATTACTGCACAAAGGTAATAAAGACGCTGCAAGTTTTGCCATTGGAACCCTAAAAACTAATATGGGAAGCTTTCGGGTATACGTATTAACACGAAAAAATGAAATTCAACAATTAAGAATAGAGCCTTCCAATGAGTAACGATTTCGAACAACTTATTTCTCTTTGGTTTGCCGAGGATATTGGTGACGGCGACCATACCACGCTTTCGTGTATCCCTGCCTCGGCAATGGGCAGGTCTCAATTAATTATCAAGGAAAATGGTGTTTTGGCAGGAGTAGAAGTGGCACGCGAAATTTTTCGTGCATTTGATCCTGAATTAAAAATGACCGTTTTCATTACCGATGGTGCCGAAGTAAAAGTGGGCGATGTAGCTTTTGTTGTTGATGGTAAGGTTCAATCTTTGCTTCAAACAGAACGTTTAATGCTTAATGTCACGCAGCGCATGAGCGGTGTGGCAACTCGTACTCGTGAATATGTAAAAGCACTTGAAGGAACAAAAACACGCGTACTCGATACCCGCAAAACAACGCCAGGTTTGCGCTTGTTAGAAAAAGAAGCTGTGAAAATTGGTGGTGGTGTGAATCACCGAATTGGTTTGTACGATATGATTTTATTGAAAGATAATCATGTTGATTTTGCTGGTGGAATTGATAAGGCTATTCTTCGTGCACAAAATTATTTGAAAGAAAAAGGCAAGAACTTGAAGATTGAAATTGAAGTGCGTAACTTTAATGAATTGGCTCAGGTAATTGCTATTGGTGGTGTCAACCGCATTATGCTCGACAATTTTACCCCAGAAAATACCCGCAAAGCAGTTGACATTATTGCAGGAAAATTCGAAACAGAGTCTTCGGGCGGGATTACTTTTGCTACACTGAGAGAATATGCCGAATGTGGTGTAGATTATATCTCCGTTGGTGCTTTAACCCATTCGGTAAAGAGTTTGGATATGAGCTTTAAAGCCGTTTAAATAAAAATAATAAAAGCCGTTTAAATAAAAATAATAATAGAAATAAAAAATGCTCAACTTTAATTAGTTGGGCGTTTTTTTTTATAATAACAAGTTTTGATATGGAATACTTATGCTTATAAAATGGATGTTAAAGATGAGAAATCACTACTAATTGTTAAAATTGATATAAAACCCCTCCAAATTGCCCAAAATGTGGGTCATCCCAATCCACTTTACTTTTCAACAATATTCACAAAGCTTACGGGAGTTTCTCCTTAAAAATGTCGAAAAAGGAAGTCTGTTGATGTCTAAAAAAAACTGCCAGTGGATTAATTTTGCATCGTACAATGGGATGTGTTCAAACTTTTAAACTCATATCAAATGGAGCTTTGTAACCCAGCCGCAGATTTTAAACCTACGGTTGGGTGCAAAGTTTTTTTTACGAATATATTACACTTGTTGACACTAAATTATTTTTTCAGCAATCAGTTTCAGAATCAATTCACCGAAAATGGTATTCGCCCAGGCAAACCAACTTCTTGAAAACTTATTCGGATCATTTCTATCGAACGATTCGTGGATAAATCCAGTTCCTGCATGAGTCTCTTTCAACATCTGAACGCAGTGTTTTATCTCTTCATTGTCGGTACTTGTCATGGCGCGCATAATATAGCTTAATGGCCAAATCGTTTCTTTCCCGGTATGAGGACCTCCCACGCCACTGTATTTTCCTTCGGCATAGTATGGATTCTCAGCACTTAAAACCAATCTCCTGGTGTTTTTATATACTGTGCTGTTGGGGTCAACATCTGCAATATAAGGCAACGAAAGAAGACTTGGCACGTTGGCATCGTCCATGTGCAACACACTTCCATATCCATCAACCTCGTAGGCATAAACTTTACCATAAATAGGGTGTTTTACAATACCATATTTCAAAAGTGCCATCTGAACTTCATCCGCAAGGTCAGTACATTCTTTAGCAAAAACAGTATCATTCAGTACTTTTTTAGACAATTCAGCTAGCTGATGTAGAGATTTTACAGCAAAATAGTTAGCTGGAATTAGAAATGGAAAAATAGTTCCATCGTCGGAAGGCCGAAATACCGAACAAATAAGTCCTACAGCTTTAATTGGGTTACCAGCTCCCGAACCTTGAGCAGTATCGTTTGTCCATTTGCCATTTCGTTGGAATCTGTACAATCCCGACCCATTTTTCCGTTGTTGATCCTTAAAGGTTGCCACAATCAACTTCATGGCTTTAGTCCACTCTGCGTCAAAGCAATCTTTATTGCCTGTAACTTTCCAGTATTGATGGGCAAGCCTGATAACATAACAAAGCGAATCAATTTCGTATTTACGTTCAAAAACACCCGGCTTCATATCGGTAATATCCTTAGTATGATAACTAGGCGTATCCAAACTATACGTAAATGCGTTGGCATATGGGTCAATAAGTACACTTCGGGTTTGACGATTAATAACGCCGGCAATTAATAGTGACAGCTTTTTATCATTTTTTGCCAATGAAATATAAGGCCATACTTGAGCTGATGAATCGCGCAGCCACATGGCATCAATGTCACCGGTAATAACATAAGTATCCGGCTTACCTTCGAGCGAATAATGTTTAATCGTTGTGTCCAAGGTGTTTGGGAAACAGTTTTCGAACATCCAAGCCAATTCAGGGTCGGTAATTTGTTTTTTAACGTTTAATATTGTTTGTTCAACTGCTTCGCTGATAAATTTGCGTTCGCCAATTGGAGGGCGTTTTGAAACATAGCTTAATTGATCAGCAGATATTGTTTTTGAAGTTGCATTTGATTTAAGTCCCATAGCAAGACCAACTGTTGCCAATGCGGCAGTTTGTAGAAAACGACGACGTGTTACCATTTATGTGCAATTTTAAGTATGATTTATGTATTCTATTATGAATTAAGTGTTTTTGATATTATCAGAGCAACGTAAAAAAATGTTTTACATTGCTCTGATTTTAAATAACACCTTGAACAAATGACAATAATTATTCTTTTACAAATTTGATTGTTTTTTGGATTGTTGTTCTTTCAGCAATCGAAGTTTTTGATGGTTGGCTTCCACCAACTGATATTTCAATATCACCTTCAACCTGAATCATTTTTCCACCCGCATCAATAATGGACAAATCCTTTGCCGAGAGAGTGAATATAACGTTTTTAGTTTCACCAGCTTTTAAGCTAATACGTTGGAAGCCTTTCAAAGCGCGAATTGGAACGCGAACACCTGTGTTTTTATGCGACACGTATAACTGAACCACTTCATCGCCATTTTTTTTGCCCGTGTTTGTAACATTCACTTTCACTGCAATATCGCCATTTTTTTTGCCAATTACAGGCACTTCAAGATTTGAATATTTAAATTTAGTATAGCTTAATCCAAAACCAAATGGATACAACGGCTCGCCTTTGTAATAACGATAGGTACGGTTTTCCATACTATAATCTTCAAAATCAGGAAGATCATTTACATTTTTATAAAATGTGACTGGTAAACGACCGGCAGGATTGTAATCGCCAAACAACACATCAGCAATTGCTTTACCACCATCTTGTCCACCATACCAAGCCTGAACGATTGCAGGGAGATTGGCAGCTTCCCACTCAAATCCCATCGCGCTTCCTGACATATTCACTAAAACTACAGGTTTACCAGTCGCCTTCAAGGCTTTCAATAATTCGGTTTGAATTAACGGCAAACCAATATGAGTTCTGTCACCGCCTTTGAAACCATCAACGGTTACCGGCATTGACTCGCCTTCAAGTAGAGCAGAAATTCCACCCACAAAAACAATTACATCAGCATCTTTTACTCTGGAAGCTATTGTTTGCGGACTAGCTTCTTCTATTATGCCCATATCCAGTTTCACTTCAGCATTATCATTGCTTTGTAGATATTCTACAACAATTTCGTAGTGTTTACCATTTTCCGCTTTAAATGAATAATAGGTATTTTTCAAATCAGTTTCAATCACTTTTTTTCCATCTATATAGAGGGAAGCGCGATCATCGCCCATTAAACAAAATGTAACACCACCTGTTTTTTCTGGAGTAAATGTACTTGCCCATCTAACTGTCATATCCCTGATAAGAATTTTATTTTCGATTAGATGTCCATCGCCCCATTGAAAATTTATATTATTATCAACTCTGGTCAAAGCAGGCTTACCTTCAAATTTCCTGTTTTGGAAATACTCTCCTCTAAAACCTATCTGACCGTTAGTTTTAAACAGTTTTCCATTGTAAGTGGATTTGAAAACCTTATTATCAACTAAATTTATTCCTTGTTCGAAAATCGCCCGATTACCTACTTTTTGTTTAATGCCATCCATCACTGTAGTAATATTAGATGGATAACCATAGTAATTTGCCAACATTACAGCTTTATCGTTGGCATTTGGACCTACAATCGCAATTTTTTTCAACGACTTGCTTAATGGCAAAAGGTTTTTTTCATTTTTCAACAAAACTATTGATTGTTGTGCCATTTTCAATGCATGCGCCTTATGAGGAGCCGATTCCAAAGCCGAAACTTCTGTTTTAGCCCAAGGCACCATTTCGTCAGGATCAAACATTCCGAGACGGTAGCGGATCATGAATAGGCGTTTAAGTGAAATATCGATTTGTTGTTCGGTAATTTTGCCATCAGTCAATGCCTTAATCAAAGCGCGGTATACCGGATTTCCTGAACATTCACAGTCAGTTCCGTGTAACACTGCATCGGCCGCAGCACTTTCTGCATCCGGATGAGTTTTATGTGTACGGTAAAAGTGACTTATACCGCCGCAGTCGGAAGTGACATAGCCAGTAAATTTCCAATCATTGCGTAAAATATCTTGCATTAGTTTATCATTTCCACAACAAGGCTGGTCTTCGAAGCGGTTGTAGGCACACATTACGCCGCTCACTTTGGCATCCACAATCAAATCTCGGAATGCAGGTAAATAGGTGTCCCACAAATCGTAATCGGACACTTTGGCGTTATATGTGCTACGATTCCATTCTGGACCGCTATGTACTGCAAAGTGTTTGGCACAAGCCGAGGCCTTCAGATATTTTGGATTGTTGCCTTCCAATCCATCAACAAATGACTTACCTAACTCACCAGTCAAAAATGGATCTTCGCCATAGGTTTCTTGTCCACGACCCCAGCGAGGATCGCGAAAAATATTAATATTGGGTGTCCAATAAGTAAGTCCCAAGTAAATTCCTGTTTTGCCTTTTTTGCGGGAATCATTGAAAATGGCACGGCCTTCTATGGCCGAATAATCCGCCATTTTGCGCAACGAAGCAGTATCCCAAGTAGCCGCCATAGCAATGGCTTGCGGATACGATGTTACTTTGTATGGACTACGCGCCACCCCGTGAAGCGTTTCGTTCCACCAGTTGTATGCAGGAATTCCCAAACGGGTAATGGCAGGGGCATCATTCACCATTTGTCCTACCTTTTCTTCAACGGTCAGCAATGACACTAGGTTGTTTACTCGTTGTTCAAAAGTCAATGATGTATCCTGATACGGATATTGTTGCGCTTTGCTAGTGTTGAAAGAGGCAAACAGGAAAGCTGCCAATACTGCAATTAAATACTTGTTGAACGGTTTTGATGTTCTTTTCATTCTTTATAATTTTAGTTTTTATTAAGATTAATTCCTTTATGTTGGCATCCAGCGGCTCGTTTGAGATTTCTTATTGTATGACTTACGTTATGGCATACTGTTATTGATAACAAATTTATCTAAACTAATGGATTAATATACAGTAAATTAAATCATTACGAAAATGTTTATTTTACTGCTTAGGCTCAGAGTAAAAATATTTTTGGGAGTTCAACTGTAGTAAATATTATAGCAGCTACCAAATTGCGCTAAACAAAAATAGATTAATAGTTTCAAAATATAAAATTTGATAAATACTCTTTAAGTATGACTGGGCTTGTCGAATCTTATTTTTAAACTGGGGTAAATCTTAGATAAGCATAATTGCTGTCCACCAACACGTATTGCAAGGTAAGCCAATTCTTTTCCACCTAAATAGAACAAAACGCGTTGTGCTTTTTTTTTGCGAATGAAATAATTGTTAATATTAACTGGCTCTGTCGTCCAACTCTAAGCATTTCTAGTCCGTTTATAATAGGTATATCCGTTTGCAGTCTTAGCATTTTATCATGAATCCGAATGATTTAATACAATAGTTTTCTAGTTGTTCAAAACTTTTTAAATCATCAATTTTGTCTTTTATGTCCTCCAATGACTGATTTTTACCCCCCAAAAGATAATTTAGTCTACTTTCATTAGAACTCAAATCTGTATCTTTGCATTAATAAAAATGAATGAATGAAAAATCTTTCAAATTAACTACATGCCCAAACAAAATGAAAATTATATATTTTAAAAAAATTATCTTTCTTTTTCTTACTTTCTTGTTTTTAATGAATGAGATTTATGCACAATCACCTGACAGCAAATTTATTGTTTCTGATGGTTTTAAATCAATTTTACCATACGGTTTTGAATCTTCAAATTCTTTTTTCGAAGAAGTAAGTGTCGATGGTCAGCCTTTCGCAAAAGCATTGCGAATAAATACAATAAATCAAAAGAGTCAATCTAGTGATTATGGAGTCATAATACCCGTTACTTCGCCCATTACAAAAGGAGATGTGCTTTGGTTATCATTTAAAGCTCGTTGTATAAAAAGTTTGCGTGAATCAGGCGAAGCATTAGTTGAAGTACGTTTGGATCAATTGGTAAATGGAAAATACCAATGGCCTTCGTATTTGGAAAGAGGTTTTTCTGTTGGTAGTGATTGGGTAGAAGTGAAAATTCCTTTTCAAATTACAACACTTTTATTTCATAGCGCGGAGAATACCAACACAATTTCACCTAAAGACATGCAACTTGTGCTCCGTATTGATAAATATCCACAAATTATCGAGATAAGCCCAATAAAATTAATTAACTGTGGTCAGAATGTAGCCATAAATGATTTGCCACGAACGGTTGTAAAATATGATGGAGATGCCCCAGATGCTTCCTGGAGGAAGTTGGCAAATGAGCGGATTGAGAAATTCAGAAAAGGTGATTTAATAATAAAAGTTATTGGTAAAAATGGAAGCAATATACCTAACGCGAGTGTAAAAGTGCGTATGATCAGGAATGAATTTAATTGGGGTACAGCCACCAATTCGTCGTTACTATTAGGAGATAATCAAAGTGATAGGATTTATCGTGATACATTAAAGCGATATTTTAATCAGGTTGTAATTGAGAATGAGTTAAAGTGGAAATATTGGTCCAAATCAGGTGGTAATTTTGACAAAACTTTAAAATCTGTAGAGTGGCTAAACAAAAATAATATCGCAGCAAGAGGACATGTTATGGTTTGGCCATCGTGGAAGCATTCGCCAAAAGGATTAGATTCCTTGAAAAATGAGAATGTTGCTTTACGTAAAGCTATTATATCAGAAATTCAGACAGTTGCAAAACCATTTATTGGAAAATTATCAGAATGGGATGTAATCAATGAACCAACCATGCATCATGAAATAATTGATATACTTGGGAAAAATGAAATGGTGAAATGGTTTAAAGAAGCTCGAAAAGCTTTGCCAGAAACAAAATTATTTTTAAATGATTTCACTATGTTTCATCAACAAGAAAATAACAGAGAAAGTTTGAATGGTGATTATTTCTATAATACGGCAAAGTATCTAATAGACAATGGAGCACCATTAGATGTTATTGGTGAGCAAGCACATATTGGTGGTACACCTCCCGGAATTCCTTTTATATTATCCCGTTTAGATAAATTTGCAACGTTGAAACGCCCAATTCAGATTTCAGAATTTGATATTTACAGTAATGATGATGAATTTAAAGCAAGATATATGCGCGATTTTATGACCGCTCTTTTTAGTCACCCATCAGCAGTTGGATTTGTTCAATGGGGATTTTGGGAAGGGAGTCATTGGCTTCCTATTGGTGCTCTTTGGAACAAAGACTGGACAATTCGAGAAAATGGCAAAGTTTATACAGAATTAGTTTCTAAAACATGGTGTACACACTTTGAAGGTAAGACTTCTACAAATGGCGTATACAAATTACGTGGTTTTACCGGCGACTATGAAATTATTGTTTCAAACAACGGAAAAATAACAATGCAAAAATGCACTTTAACTAATAATGGAGAGAAGATTGTCGTAATATTATAAATTATATGAAACGAACAGGACAAAATTTAATCCATTTTGACCCACAGTGGCATGATTGAATTTTGTTTTATGAGCTCCATCTGACAATTAAAAAACAAATTATAAACAGATGAAAATAAAAGGAATGCGCTGGGTGATTCTCAGTTTGATAGTATTGATCACAGTTATTAATATCTTAGATAGAGGCACTCTTAACTATATGTGGCAGGATGGAAAGGATAAAACGACGGGAGTTGTAATTCAGAAGGGTATTGCATCGGAGTTGCATATAATTACCGATCAGATGTCAGAACAAGAAAAACAACAAAAATCAAAGGAAGCTTTTGCATGGATTAATATTGCCTTCATGCTTGCTTATGGAGTGAGTCAAATAGTATCGGGAGCTATGTACGATCGTGTGGGTACACGTAAAGGTTTCAGTATTTCGGCATTAGTTTGGGGAGGAGCAATTGCACTAACATCGCTTGCTATGGGTATAAGACAACTGGCATTTTTTAGAGTAATGCTTGGTTTGGGCGAAGCCGGACCGTGGCCGGGAACTGCCAAATCAAATGCAGAATGGTTTCCGATAAAAGAAAGAGCTATTGCACAAGGGTTTTTTGGAGCTGCTTCTTCATTAGGAAATATTCTTGTTCCAGTAATAATACCTTTACTATTCTTATCAATGGGATGGCGACATGCTTTTTTGGTGCTTGGAGCCATTTGCTTGTTGTGGATTCCACTTTGGATGATTGTTAATAAAAGGTCAGTCCAAAACCACCCGTGGGTAACAAAAGAAGAAAAGGAATACATTTTAAATGGACAGGGTGAAGTTGAGAAGACCGAAAGTAAGGTGATAAGTATCGTAAATTTACTTCGCGATAAAAGAAGCTATTCTGTTATTTTGAGCCGATTCTTTCTTGATCCTATCTGGTGGATGTTTATGGTTTGGCTTCCTATTTATTTGCATGAAGTTTATAAATTGAATCTTCAGGATGTGGCAGCAGTTGCATGGATTCCTTTTGTAGGAGCAGCTGTAGGAAGTTTAACTGGTGGCTGGTGGGCTGGCAAACTAATTAGAAAAGGACATCCTGTTATAAAGGCACGCAAGATGACTGTTCTAATTGGTGGTCTTTTTATCGTTCCTGGTATGATTGGTGCTGCATTTGCTCCAACTGGTTTATCTGCGTCATTGATGCTAATGTTAATTCTTGGAGGTTTCCAATTTGCCATGACAAATATACAAACACTCCCAAGTGATTTCCATTCTGGAAAAACTGTCGGTTCATTAGCTGGATTGGGTGGTGCTTCCGCCGTATTAGGCATTATTATTTCAACCTATTTAGTCCCAATTCTTACAGAAGGTGGAAATTGGCTACCGTTTTTTGCCATGGGATTAATGCTAATTCCTTTATCGATAATTTCGGTATTTGTTTTTAGTCCAAAACAAGAAAAAATATAAAGATGAACAACGAATCAAATCTACTCGCTTATCTACCATTCAAACAATTGCCAAACCGTGTATGGAGAACGTATACCGGAGGAGCTTTAATTGATAAATGGAAATTATCACTAAATGAAATTGATGGTAATTTGCCGGAAGAATGGATTATGTCAACAATTTCAGCACGAGGGAAAAATCGACCTGT
>Ga0136636_10000744_pt1 | contig 17666 bp, 20 predicted proteins | sample AntDrymUQ8522106_2_FD_104653 | JGI IMG/M metagenome (GOLD analysis project Ga0136636, IMG submission 104653) | Polar desert sand microbial communities from Dry Valleys, Antarctica - metaG UQ852 (21.06) | ecosystem: Environmental > Terrestrial > Soil > Desert | place: Antarctica: Dry Valley... | reverse complement strand
CGGCAGCGGCAGCGGCAGCGGCAGCGGCACCCGGCCGGCGCTGGACGCACCCGAGATCGCGCAGAGCGCGGCCTTCCGCCAGTGGTTCGACCAGCACAGCCGCGCGGCCGACTGGCCGGCCCTGCTGGACTACCGCCGCCAGGCGCCGCATGCGGTGCTGATGCATCCGACCGACGAGCACCTGCTGCCGTTTTACGTGGCTGCCGGCGCCGCCGGTGCCCAGCCGCAGGGCCTGCGCCTGCACGACAGCCTGACCTACGGCTGCCTGGGCATGGACGCCTATGCCTTCGGCTTCGCGGCGGCATCCCTCGCGCAGCGTCTGCACACCGCACCAGCAGGCGCCTGACGCGGTAGATTGGCGGCGTGAGCGCCGCCCACCTCGAACTGCGCACCGCGCGCCTGCTGCTGCAGGCCCCCGATGCCGCGCCCGACAACCCGCAGGTGGCGGCGGTGGGCGACTTCTACCGCCGCAACGCCGCCCACTTCGCCCCCTGGGACCCACCGCTGCCGCCCGACCATGCCAAGCCGGCGCGCGTGGCGCAGGCACTGGCCGACGGCGCCCAGGCCTTCGCCACCGGCCGGGCGCTGCGCTGGTGGCTGCTGCCGGCCGACGACCCCGGCCGCGTGATCGGCCAGGTGCATCTGTCGGGCCTGGTGCGCGGCGCCTTCCAGAGCGGCCACCTGGGGTATGCACTCGACGCCGCCTGCCAGGGCCGGGGGCTGATGCAGGAAGCCCTGCGCGCCGTGGTCGACGAGGCCTTCTCGCCTCGGCTGAACCTGCACCGCCTGCAGGCCGCCGTGCGGCCCGAGAACCGCCGCAGCCTGGCGGTGCTGGTGCGGCTGGGCTTCGGCGAGATCGGCCTGGCGCGCAACTACCTGTTCATCGACGGCGCCTGGCGCGACCACCGGCTGTTCGATCTGACCGGCTCGGGCTTCATCCACCCGGCCGACTGGTAAGGCGGGCTGGCTTGGCCCGCCGGGTTGGCGGGCGGCGGCAACACCATCAGCGCGACGCCGGCAGCGTGCCCACCACGCCCTGCACCAGCCAGTCCATGCGGCTGATGGCAGCGTCGTCGAGCGCGCCGCTGGCCAGGCGCTGGCGGCCGGTGTTGTCCACCAGCGGCGCGGCGAACGGCAGCAGCTTGCCGGCCAGCAACGCCTGCTGGCGCTGCGCCAGGCCGGCCTTCACGGCGGCCGGCAGCAAAGGGTGTACCGCGCTCAGCTGCACCAGGCCGTCGGCCATGCCACCCCACACCGGCCTGGGCGCCCAGCGCCCGTCCAGCACCGACTGCACCACCCGGGTGTAGTGGCCGCCCCAGTGGTGGGTGACGGCCGCCAGCTGCGCCTTGGGCGCAAAGCGGGCCATGTCGCTCTGGTAGGCCAGCAGCAGCACGCCCTTCTCCTCGGCCAACTGCGCCACGGCGGGTGACCCGCTGTGGTTGGTCAGCACGTCGGCGCCCTGGTTGACCAGCGTCAGCGCCGCTTCCCGTTCGCGCGCGGGGTCGAACCAGGCATTCAGCCAGACCACGCGCACCTCGGCCCGCGGGTTGGCCGCGCGCATGCCCAGGGTGAAGGCGTTGATGCCCTGCACCACCTCGGGCACCGGAAAGCCGGCGACGTAGCCCGCCACGCCGGCCTGGCTCTGGCGCCCGGCCAGCCAGCCGGCCAGCCAGCGCGCCTCGTAATAGCGGGCGTTGTAGGTGTTCAGGTTGGGCGCGGTCTTGTAGCCGCCGGCATGCTCGAACTTCACCGCCGGGAACTCGGCCGCCACCCGCAGTGCCGGCTCCAGGTAACCGAAGCTGGTGGCGAAGATCAGCCCGCAACCCTGCGTGGCCAGGTCGCGCATCACGCGTTCGCTGTCGGGGCCTTCGGGCACGGACTCCACCGTGCGGGTGCGCACCCGGGCGCCCAGCGCCTGTTCCATCGCCTGGCGGCCCAGGTCGTGCTGGTAGGTCCAGCCGGCCTGCCCCACCGGGCTGACGTGGACGAAGCAGGCCTGCAGCGGTGCGGCGGCCGGCGCCTGGGCCTGGGCCCGGGCGGGTTGGTGCATGGCTGCAGACAGTGCAGCGGCTGCCAGCGCAGCCGTGACGGCGCGCGAGAGGTTTTTTGACATGGTTGTCCTCGACATGTGCCCTGAAAAAGAAAGCGCCGGCTTCGGGGGCACGAAGCCGGCGCGGTGCAGTGCAATTGTCGTCGACGCTCAGCCGGCCGGCCGGTCCGGCGCCGGCGCGTCGCCCGGCAACAAGGTGATGCGCACGCCGGTCAACGCCACCACCTGGCCGGCGCGCAGCTTGGCGGTCTTGCGCAATTCGTCGCGGCCGTCCACCTGCACCCGGCCATCGGCCACCAGCGCCTTGGCCGCGCCGCCACTGGGCGCCAGGCCGGTGGCCTTGAGCAGGCGGTCGAGGGTGATGAATTCGCCGCGCAGTGTGAAGCTGAGGGTCTGCATGGGATGAACACGCCAAAGCCATGATTGTCGGCTGCCATTGCAGGCAGCATTGGCCGGCCCGCCACGCCATGGCAGACTGACCGCATGCAAGACCTGCCTGCAGCCCAGACCAGCCCCGCCGCCGAACGCAACAAGGTGCCGATCATGGCAGCGCTGCAGCGGCTGCTGCCGCCGCAGGGCCGGCTGCTCGAAATCGCCGCCGGCACTGGCCAGCATGCAGTGCACTGCGCCGCCGGCCTGCCCGGCTGGCAGTGGCAGCCCACCGATCCGTCTGCGGATGCGCTGGACTCGGTGCGCGCCTGGGCGCGGCAGCAACCCAGCCCCGGCCTGCTGCCGCCGCTGCTGCTGAGTGTGCTGCAGCAGCCCTGGCCACTGCCGCCGGCGCAGCGCTACGACGCCGTGTTCTGCGCCAACCTGCTGCACATCGCGCCCTGGGCCTGCTGCACCGCACTGATGCAGGGTGCCGCCCACTGGCTGGTGCCGGGCGGCCTGCTGCTCACCTACGGGCCTTACCTGGTGCAGGACGAACCGGCGGCACCCGGCAACACCGCCTTCGATGCCGACCTGCGATCGCGCAACCCGGCCTGGGGCATCCGCTGGCTGCATGCGGTGCAGGCCGAGGCAGAAGCCGCCGGCCTGCGGTGGGTGCAGCGCCTGGCCATGCCGGCCAACAACCAGTTGCTGGCCTTCCGCAGGTGACCGCGCATCCGCCACCGGTGCACTGGTTGACCGTGCTGCCCGGCGGCTGGCGGCTGCCCGTGCAGGCCGGGCAGACGCTGCTGCAGGCGGCGCTGGATGCCGGCGTGCGGCTGCCGCGCTCCTGCCGCAATGGCAGCTGCCGCGCCTGCGTGGCGCGCCTGTTGCACGGCCGCATCCACTACCGTATCGACTGGCCGGGCCTGCTGGCCGAAGAGCAGGCTGAGGGCTGGGTCCTGCCCTGCGTGGCCTCTGCCGACAGCGACCTGGCGCTGCACGCGCCCGCTGCCATGGAACTTCCGCCGCGTGCGGGCGTTCCATCCTGAGCGCCTTGCCGTAATCCGTTCCCGACCAGGAGCACCACCATGTTCAAAGCCGCTGCCCTGCTGTCCGTTGCCTTGCTGTGCACTGGCCTGGCCCAGGCCGGCACGGTCGATGTGCAGTTCGAACAGCCGGATCGCTACACCGACATCGGCCCCCAGCGTGAGGCCGCGTTGGTACAGGCCAGGCTGCGCGACATCCTGCAGACGCTGGGTGCCGCGCGCTTGCCGGCCAACCAGGTGCTGCGCCTGGCCATCACCGATGTCGACCTGGCCGGCGAGATCCCGCCCAGCACCCGGCTGATGCACGACGTGCGGGTGATGGGCCAGCACCCCGACTGGCCGCGCATCAGCCTGCGCTACACCCTGCGTGAAGGTGATCGCGTGCTGGCCGAGGGCACCGAGGTGGTGGCCGACATGGCCTACCTGATGCGCATCAGCCGCCACGGTGCGCGCAGCAGCCTGCCCTACGAGCAGCGCATGCTCGGCGCCTGGTTCGACAGCCGCTTCGGCCAACCGGCCGGGCGCTGAGGCCCGCCAATGCGGGCGGCGCGCCTCAGCGCGCCGTCTTGCGCCGGGCCGGTGCCGGCTGCAGCGCGGCGTGCAGCGCCAGATACTCCAGCGTCAGCTTGTGGCGCGCGTCCAGGTGCACCATCGGCAGCGCGCGCTGGTGCGATTCCTTGATCTTCACGCTGGAGCTCAGGTAGGGCTGCAGCACCGGCAAGCCCTCGTCGATCAGCTCTTGCACCAGCTGCTGCGGCAGGTTGGCCCGCGGCTGGAACTGGTTGACCACGATGCCGGTCACCGCCAGCGCCTTGTTGTGGTCGGCCTGGATCTCCTGCACGCTCTCCATCAACGCATACAGCGCGCGGCGCGAGAAGTCGTCGCAGTCGAACGGGATCAGGCAGCCCTGTGCGGCGATCAGGGCCGATCGGGTGTAGAAGTTCAGCGCCGGCGGCGTGTCGATGTAGATGCGGTCATAACGCGGATCCAACGCGTCCAGCGAGTCCAGCGCATCGCGCAGCTTGTAGATCTTGTAGCGCGATTCCAGCTTGGAATGCAGTTCCTCCAGCCTCGGGCTCGACGGCAGCAGGTCGAGGTTTTCGAACGGCGTGGCGGTGATGAACTCCTCGGTGCCCTGGTTACGCAGCGTGAACTTCAGCGTCTGGTCGAAGAACTCGGCGGCGCTGTGGCGGACCGCGTCGGCACCATCACCCAGCAGGTAGCGCGTGCTGTTGCCCTGCGGGTCGAGGTCGATCACCAGGGTGCGCAGCCCCTGCTGGGCGCTGATGGCGGCCAGGTTGCAGGTGATGGTCGACTTCCCGACCCCGCCCTTCTGGTTGAAGACGACAAAGCGCATGGCACACGGCTCCCGGTATCGATCGATCGATATGTAAACCTCGATTGTGCACTGCAGCAATCATGCTTCCGCGCTGGCGGCACGAATTGCGGTGCGAATGGCTTGCTGTTCGTCATGCGCCCGTCACGCCAAGCGCCGATACTGCAAATGTCAAGGCGACAACCGACCGCACCAATGGGCGGAGCACCGGAACCCGTACCCGGCGCCGACACAACCGGTGGGGCTTGCACTGCAGGCCCGTCCGTGAGCACCAAGGGCCACAGCATGTGGCCCTTTGCTTTTGCCGGGCCCGCAGCGTGATGCCGTATGCTGCGCTCAGCTTCGACGCGCCACCGGTGCGCGCCAGCGATTCAAAGGAGCACCGCCTTGGCGACCCCGAACTACGGATACGAGAAACGTCAGCGTGAGCTGGCCAAGAAGCGCAAGGCCGAAGAAAAGAAACAGAAGAAGGCACACGGCGGTGGCGAGTCGGACCCCACCCCCCATGCCGCCAACGAGCCGTCGGCCGACAACCAGACCAGCCCTGACAGCCCACCACCGCCCGCCGCCGGCTGAACAGGCCGACACCGGCAGACGAAAAAAAACCGCAGCCCGAGGGCTGCGGTTTTCGTTTGACCGGCTGCCTGTGCAGCCGGATCCGACGCGCTTTACAGCGGGCGGATGTTCGCGGCTTGCAGGCCCTTCGGACCTTGCTTCACTTCGAACTCGACGCGCTGGTTTTCAGCCAGGCTGCGGAAGCCGCCGTTGTTGCGGATTTCGCTGAAGTGGGCAAACAGATCCTTGCTGCCGTCTTCAGGCGTGATGAAGCCGAAGCCTTTGCCATCGTTGAACCATTTGACGACGCCGGTTTGGGTGGTGGTGCTCATGGAGATGTTCCTTTTGAGTCTGTGGAAGAAAGAAAACCACCGCGCAGACGCAAGCCAACGCGGACAGAGACACTCAAGAAACGTCGAACCGGGAGTTCATCAAACCTGGGCTGCTTCTGGCAGGTGTTGCGTGCTAGGCAACCACCACCTTGGGCGGTACGGGGATAAGACCTTGTGGAAACGGCCTCGTGCATGTCTGTGCGGTTAATGTAACAGGGTTTCGCCTGGGAAAGCGCTTCAAGTGCGGCGGCGCTGCAGCGCACTCTAGAGGCAGCACTCCAACCTACAACCAGGCACCGGCCGCTGGCTATGATGTTCTGGCGGGTTGGCAGCGAGACCGCGCATGACATCCAGGAGACCGAAAGCATGGACGACTATGTGGTGATCGGCGGCGGTTCGGCCGGCTGCGTGCTGGCAGCACGCCTCAGCGAGGACCCGCAGGTGCGCGTGGTCTTGCTCGAGGCCGGCGGTGCCGACAGCAGCGTGCTGATCCACTGTCCGGCAGGCCTGGCGCTGATGGCCAAGACCAAGGGCATCAACTGGTCGTTCCAGACCGTGCCCCAGCCGGGGTTGAACGGGCGCCTCGGCTACCAGCCGCGCGGCAAGGTATTGGGCGGCTCCAGTTCGATCAACGCCATGATTTACCTGCGCGGCCAGCGCCAGGACTACGACGGCTGGGCCGCCAAAGGAAACCCAGGCTGGTCATTCGACGAAGTGCTGCCCTGGTTCCGGCGCGCCGAGGGCAACCTGCGCGGCGGCGATGCCCTGCATGGCGGCGACGGCCCGCTGAGCGTGCAGGACCTGCGCTGCCCCAACCCGCTGGCCGAGCGCTTCATCCAGGCCGGCGTGCAAGCCGGCCTGCCCTTGAACACCGACTTCAACGGCCCCAGCCAGGACGGTGTGGGCTGGTACCAGGCCACCCAGCGCAATGGCGAGCGTTGCAGCGCTGCCAAGGCCTATCTCGCGCCGGCGCTGGGCCGACCCAACCTGGAGGTGATCACCGGCGCCCGGGTCACCCGCATCCTGCTGGATGGCCGGCGTGCCAGCGGCGTGGAGTACCTGCGCGGTGGCAGCCGCCACACCATCACCGTGCGCGGCGAGGTGCTGCTGAGCGCCGGCGCCTTGCAGTCACCGCAGATCCTGATGACCAGCGGCATCGGCCCGGGCGCCCACCTGCAGCAGCATGGCATCGCGGTGCTGCACGACCTGGCCGGCGTCGGGCGCCACCTGCACGACCATGTCGACGTGGTGCAGGTGGTCGACACCCCGGGCTCGACCGATTCCTTCGGCCTGTCGCTGCCCGCAGCCTGGCGCACGCTGGGCGACATCGGCGAATGGCGCAGCCGGCGCACCGGGCGGCTGACCACCAACTTCGCCGAGGCCGGCGGTTTCTTCCGCAGCACGCCCGATGCGCCGGCGCCCGACATCCAGCTGCACTTCGTCATCGGCAAGCTGGTGGACCACGGCCGCAAGACGGTCTTCGGCCATGGCTATTCGTGCCATGTGTGCCTGCTGCACCCCAAGAGCCGAGGCAGCGTGACGCTGGACAGCGCCGACCCGCTGGCGCCGCCGCGCATCGACCCGGCCTTCCTGGCCGACCCCGACGACCTGGCGCGTCTGGTGCGGGGTTTCCAGCGCATGCGCCAGGTGCTGGCCCAGCCGGCCATGGCCGCGTTGGGCGGGCGCGAACTGGCTGCCTCGGCCGCTGCGCAGACCGAGGCGCAGATCGCCGAGTTCATCCGCAACCATGCCGACACCATCTACCACCCGGTGGGCAGCTGCCGCATGGGGACCGGCCCGCTGGATGTGGTGGATGCCGAACTGCGGGTGCACGGCTTGCAGGGGCTGCGGGTGGTGGACGCGTCGATCATGCCCAGCATCGTGGGCGGCAACACCAACGCGCCGACCATCATGATTGCCGAGAAGGCCGCCGACATGGTGCGCACGGCGCGGCGCGGCGGCATGCATGCCGTGGCGAATGACACGGCCGTTGCAGCCGGTCAGCCAGAGACCGCTGCAGCAGCGCAGGCTTTCTGACATAATCGAGGGCTTCGCCGAATTGCAGGTTTTGTTCGGCGAGATTCGTTCATCCCCTCTGACCCTTGGCAAGCCGGGCCCTGAAGCTTCAGGGAACACACACCGCGTCTTGCCGTCCTGGTTGGCGGCGATGCCGTCGCTTCAGGACGTTTTGGGCACCGCAGCTGCATCCCGCGCCGCTGCACCGCAGGCACAGTCAGTGGCCTGGTTTCGCCCCACCCTTCCAACGAAGTGCGACCCACTGCGGTTGCCCGCCATCCCGGCGGCGCCGTGGTCTGCCGTGTCGTGGCCACAAGCCACTGCGGCAGGCCTTGCTCTGCTGAAAGCTGAACATGAGTTTTGACCTGATCCCCGAATTGGCCCACGAAGCCCTGGCTGCCGACACCGACAACGCGGTCGAGCGCAACGAACCCAGCGCGCCCGCCGGTGCCGAGTTCACCGCCCTGGGCCTGTCGCCCGATCTGGTGCGCGCCATCACCCACGCCGGCTACACCACGCCCACCGACGTGCAGGCCCGCGCCGTGCCGGTGGCGATGACCGGCAAGGACCTGCTGGTGTCCTCGCAGACCGGCAGCGGCAAGACTGCCGCCTTTGTCTGGCCGGCGCTGGAGCGCATCCTGGCCGCCCGCCAAGACCCGGCCAAGCGCCGTGACAAGGGGCGCACCTACGGCCCGCGCGTGCTGGTGCTGGCCCCCACGCGTGAGCTGGCGCAGCAGGTCTCGCGTGCCTGCAGCGTGTATGGCCACGGCGTGTCCGGCCTGCGTGTGGCGCATGTGGTCGGTGGCGTGCCCTACCAGGCCCAGATCAAGGCCCTGCGCGGCCCGCTCGACCTGTTGATCGCCACCCCCGGCCGCCTGATGGACCTGATGAACTCGGGCACGGCCATCATGGCCAACATCGAACTGCTGGTGCTCGACGAAGCCGACCGCATGCTGGACATGGGCTTCATCGACGACATCAAGCTGATCGCTCAGTCGCTGCCGGCCGAGCGCCAGACCATGATGTTCTCGGCCACCTTCGACGGCACGGTGGGCCACCTGGCCAACCAGCTCACCCGTGACGCGCAGCGCATCAGCGTGGACAAGCACACCGACACCCATGCCTCGATCGAGCAGCGCCTGCACTGGGCCGACAGCATGCACCACAAGCATGCCCTGCTGGAGCAGTTGCTGACCGACAAGGACATGGACCAGTGCCTGGTTTTCACCAGCACCCAGCGCGACGCCGACGAGGTGGCCTACAAGCTGCAGCAGATCGGCCATGCCGTGGCCGCACTGCATGGCGGCATGCCGCAAGGCCGGCGCAACCGCGTGCTGCAAGACCTGCGCAGCCGCCATCTGCGCATCCTGGTGGCCACCGACGTCGCCGCCCGCGGCATCGACGTGCCCACCATCAGCCATGTGATCAACCACGGCCTGCCGATGAAGGCAGAGGACTATGTGCACCGCATCGGCCGCACCGGCCGTGCCGGGCGCAACGGTTTGGCCATCACGCTGGCCGAGCGCCGGGATGTCGGCATGATCCGCCGCATCGAGCGCTTCACCACCCAGCCGATCGCCGTGGCGGTGGTGGCGGGCCTGGAGCCCAAGCTGACCGCGCCGACCATGGGCGGCCCCAGCTTCGGCGGCAAGCCCAGCTTCGGCCAGCGCCGGCCCGGCGGCTTCGGCGGCCCGCGCCAGGGTGGCGGCGGCTTCGGTGGCGGATTTGGTGGCGCTTCCCAGGGCGACCGACGCCCCGGCGGCTTCCGCGACGAGGCCCGCCCGCAAGGCGGCGGCTTCCGCACTGAAGGTGCGCCGCAAGGTGGCTTCCGCGACGGCGGCCGGCCGCAGGGCGGTGGCTTCCGGGACGGCGCCGCGCCGCAGGGTGGCTTCCGCGATGGTGGCTTCCGCGATGGCGGCTTCCGCAACGACAGCCGCAGCCACGCCCCGCGCGGCGAGGGCTTCGGCGGCGACCGTCCGGCGCGCGCCGGCTTCGGTGGCGACCGCCCTGCCGGCGACCGCCCGGCCGGCAAGCCCTTCGGCGCTCCGCGCCGCAAGCCGGGCTGATCAACGCGCCGCGCCGCAAGCCCGGCTGATCGACACGCCTCCAGCCGGCGGCGCCAGCGCCCGGCTCAGCCGCCGGGTGGGCAGGCCAGTTGCACGGCCTGCAGCGGCGCGCCGCTGGCGGCATCGGTCACCACCACCGACAGGCGGGCCGGGCGCCCGCCTTGGCCGTGGCTGTCGACCATCAGCGGCGGCAGCCTTGCCGCCATGTCGGCCGGCGGACAGCTGCTGCAGCCTTCGGAGGTGTAGAGCTCGACCACCGGCGTCTGGCGCAGCGCTGATCTCGCCTCACAGACCGCCGCTTTGGCGGCCGGGCTGGCCGCCAAAGCCACTCCAGCAACCAGTGCCAGCAGCACCGCCAACGCAAGCACGGCCACCGGCGGCCCGGACACGGTGGGAACAGATCGTCGGCGGGGCATGGCAGGCTCGCGGTCCAGTGGCGCAAGCCACCTGGTCGCGACAACGCCCGGCAACTCACTGGGGTGCAGCCTTGACCTTGCCGGCCGGCTCGGCCTCGGCACCGGCGTCGGCCGCCAACTCGGCCTGCCGGCGGGCAGTCTCGATGGCCTGCAGTTGCTGCAGCTGCAGAACGACATTGGCGCGGCGGAATGCCGACATCGGCAGGATGTCGGCGGCCACCTTGTCGCGCGCCAGCCGGTCCGACAGCCGCATCCCCACCGACGGGTCGCCGCCCATGGCCAGCACCACCTCGTTGGCGAACAGGTCGGCACTGCCGATCAGGCCGTCGACCTGCAGGCCGCGCTGGGTCTTGCTCTCCATCGCCGACAACACCGTGCCCACGCCCGGCACCGCCAGCGCCAGCACCTTGCCGACCAGGAAAGCACTGCCCACGCTGTCGGACGAGCGCTGGCGCAGGATGCTGCGCTCGCTGGCCAGAAAGTAGGTGCCGAAGGCCGCCAGCCAGCGCCGCTCGTCGCGGGTGTGCGCCGCCAGCATTGCGTGGCCGGGGATCTTGCTGCGCAGACCGTCCTGGCGCAGGAAGTTCTGCGGCTCGTCGTCGAAGGCGCTGGCGGTCACCGTGCCGGCGCAGCCGGTCTGGGTCGACACCCTGACCTGCTGGCCGCCCTCGAGCGTGATGCGCATCGATGAATCGGCATTGGCCTCCTGGCGGGCCTTGTGCATCACCTCCCAGAAGGCCTGGTCGTCCACCGAGAAGGCCGAGCCGCCGCGCAGCACAGCGGTCAGCTCCACCTTGTTGCCCGGTGCCGGCAACGGCCGGTCGTTGACGGCCACCACGCGCTGACCGATGCGCAGCGCCTCGGGCGCCGATTCGTCCAGCCAGGCGATGCGCCAGTGCCCGTCCATGCCGGTGGCCTGGGTGAACAGCCTCTGCGCATCGGCCGACAAGCCTTTGCGCACGCCGCGCAGCGACCACAGCACGATGGGTTCGATCTCGCTGGTGTCGTCGCACAGCGGCTCGGCCGCCCAGGCCACGTGCAGCGCAGCCTCGCGGAAGGCGATCTCGTGCTGGAAGCCGGAGCGAAAGCGCTGGCGGTCGAACTCGTCGCTGAACTCGCCGGCGCGCGCCGCCGGCAGCGCCAGCGCGACCAGGCACAGCGCTGTCCCCAGGCGTCGCAGCGCCTGGAGCGGTGCCGAACCCAGGCGGCGCAGCGCCTGGGTAGGGGGAGAAGGAGGCAGGCAGACCATGGGCCAAAGTATGCATGCCCCGTGCCTGCCCTTGGCAGGCGCCAGGCGCTATGCTTCGCGCCCCCATGGCCGGCATCCACATCACCGACATCGAATCCGCCATCAACTGGTGGCGTGCCCGCGCGCCCTCGCCCGACGGCATCACCGCCTGTGCCGAGGTGCGCGCGCTGGCCGAGGTGTATGCGCTGCTGGTGTACTACCGCGAGAGCCTGGCCGACGAGCACAGCATGCCTGCCGCCGCGCGTGCCGCCTGGCTGGCCTGGTACGACAAGACACCCGATGCACCCTGCATCGCCATCTGCTCCACCGCCCAGGGCGATGCACTGTGCAAGGGCTGCGGCCGCACCGAAGGCGAGGTGCAGCACTGGCCGGAGATGAGCCCGGGCGAGAAGCGCATGGTGTGGCGCCGCATCACCATGGAAGGCACGGCCTGGCGCTTCAACCGCTATGCCGAACGGGCCCTGCCGGGCGGCAGCGGCCTGCCCGCCACACCGCCGACCCCTGCGTCTTGAGTGCCGTGCCCGCCACGCCGGCCGGCGCAGCTGCCGGGACCGGGCTGCGCCACAGCGTGCAGCGCATCCTGCCGCTGGCCTGGCCGCTGTTCATCGGCCAGGTCGCGGTGCTGGGCTTCGGCACCATCGACACGGTGCTGGTGGCACGCCACTCGCCCGACGACCTGGCCGCGCTGGCCGTGGGCGGCGCCAGCTACATCACGGTGTTCATCGGCCTGATGGGCGTGGTGCTGGCGATCAGCCCGATCGTCGGCCAGCTGTTCGGCGCTTAGCGGCTGCACGAGGCGGGCCGCCAGGTGTGGCAGGCGCTGTGGCTGGCGCTGGCCCTGGCGTTGCTGGGCTGCCTGGCGCTGGCGTTTCCGGCGCCGTTCCTGGCGCTGTCCAAGGCCGGGCCCGAGGTGGCTGCCAAGGTGCGCGGCTATCTGCTGGCGCTGGCAGTGGCGCTGCCGGCCGCGCTGCTGTTCACCGTCTACCGCGGCTTCAACAATGCCGTCTCGCGGCCCAAGGCGGTGATGGCGCTGCAGCTGGGCGGCCTGGCGCTGAAGCTGCCGCTGTCGATCGCGCTGGTCGCCGGTGTGCCAGCGCTGGGCATTCCGGCACTCGACGTGGTGGGCTGCGGCAACGCCACTGCGGTGGCGATGTGGGCGCAGACCGCCGCCGCTGTGCTGCTGGCGCGCGACCCGTTCTACCGCCGCTTCGACCTGTACGCGCCCGGCCGGCGCCGGCCGCACGGCCCGTCGATTCGCGCGCTGCTGCGTCTGGGCGTGCCGATGGGCCTGGCCATCGGCGTGGAGGTGACCGGCTTCGCCTTCATGGCGATCTTCATCTCGCGTCTGGGCGCGACGCCGGTGGCCGGCCACCAGATCGCCGCCAACCTGGTGTCGCTGCTGTTCATGATGCCGCTGGCGCTGGGCAATGCCAGCAGCACCCTGGTGGCGCAACGCATCGGCGCGGGCGACATCGGCGACGCGCGCCGCCTGGGCTGGCATGGCCTGCAGTTCGGCCTGGGCCTGGCCGCCCTGGTGGGCGCAGCGGTGTTCGCCGGCCGCCAGCAGGTTCCGCAGCTGTACACCGACAACCCGGCGGTGGTGGCAGCGGCGCTGCCGCTGCTGGCCTGGGTGGCACTGTTTCACACGGTGGATGCGGCGCAGGCGGTGGCCGCCTTCGTGCTGCGCGCCTGGCGCATCGCCACCCTGCCCACAATGATCTATGTGCTGGCGGCGCTGTGGGGCGTGGGGCTGGGCGGCGGCTATGTGCTGGCCTTCAACCTGGGCGGCGGGGTGCCGCTGGCCTGGCAGGGCGCGCGGGGCTACTGGATCGCCTCGACAGCCGGCCTCACGCTGTCGGCCGTGGGCCTGGTGGGCCTGCTGGCCTGGGTGCTGAAGCAGCGTGGCGCGGCGGCTGTGCGCCTCAAGCCGGCAGCGGCGGCGGTGGCGGCGGCGGTGGCGGTGGCAGACGGATGACGAAGCAGCTGCCGCCGCCCTCGCGCGGCTCGCAGCGCACGCTGCCGCCATGCGCCTCGGCGATCTGGCGCACCAGGCTCAGGCCCAGGCCCACACCACCTTCGCGCTCGGCATGCCCGGGCAGGCGGAAGTACGGCTCGAAGATGCGTTCGCGCAGTTCGGCCGGCACGCCGGCGCCGCGGTCGCACACCCGCAGCTGCACCGCACCGTCGGCATCGGCCACCACCTGGGCACGGATCTCGCCGCCACCGTAGCGGCGCGCGTTCTCCAGCAGGTTGCGCAGCGCGCGGCGCAGCAGCCGGTCGTTGCCGGGGCGCACCAGGTGCTGCTGCTCGCCGCGCGCCTCGACTTCGGCGTCGACACGCGCGGCCTCCTCGGCGGCGATGCCCAGCAGGTCGACCGGGTCGCGCAGGTCCAGCGCGGCGCCGCCTTCCAGCCGGCTGGCCAGCAGCACCTCCTCGACCAGCGCATCGAGCTCGGCCACATTGGTGTCGATCTCGCGCTTCAGGCCGGCGCGCTGGGCCTCGGGCAGCTCGGCGTACATCGCCACCGCCATCTTCAGCCGGGCCAGCGGCGAGCGCAGCTCGTGGCTGGCATTGGCCAGCAGGGTCTGGTGGCTGCGCACCAGGGCCTCGATGCGCTCGGCCGCCTGGTTGAAGGTGACGGCCACGGCGGCCACTTCGTCCTTGCCGCTGGCGTCCACCCGCTGCGCCAGGTCGCCGGCGCCGAAGGCCTGCACGCCCTGCTTCAGCGCCTCCAGCCGGCGGGTGAGCCGGCGCACCACCGGGTAGGCGCCGGCGGCCACGGCCACGAACAACAGGGCCACCAGCAGCAGCGGGCCCACCGCGCCGGGCAGGCCGAAGGGCAGCGGCAACAGTGGCTGCAACACGCTGGACGGCGGTGGCCGGTCACCCAGGGCCGGGCCGGGCGGGTGGTCGCCCAGCAGCGGGCCGCGCTGTGAGCGCAGCATCATCACGCCACCGCCGCCGTTGGCGTTGCGCCAGGCGAGGATCTCGTCGCTGGGCGGCGCATCGGCCGGCATGCGGCGGATGGTGCGGCGGGCCAGCCACAGCGTGCGCCCGTCGTCCAGTCGCACCGCAGTGGCGGCCACGCCGCGGCCGCTCTCGCGCCGGATGTAGCTGTCGGAGGCGGCGATGCGCAGGCCGCGGCGGTCGTCCAGCGCCAGCGGCACCTGCAGCCGGGCCGACCAGTCGAGCAGCGCCTCGGCCTGCTCGACCAGCGGCGCGTCGGCCGACGGCAGCGCGCGTTGCACCAGTTCGGCCCAGGCAGCCAGGCGCTCGCCGGCGGCGGCCTCGAGCCGGGCGCGCTCCTGCTCGACATGCTGCTGCCACATCCAGCCCGAGACCAGCGCGAACAGTGCCAGCGCGGCCACCACGGTGAGCCAGATGCGCAGATAGAGCGACTTCAATGGCCGCCCCCGCTTGGCGGGCACGCCGAACGACTCCCCGGCGGGACCCGTTCACGGCTTGTCACTCGTTCGCGTCCTGCTTGCGGGCAAACACATAGCCCGAACCGCGTACCGTGAGCACGCGCTTGGGCATCTTCGGGTCGTCCTCGATGCAGGCGCGGATGCGCGAGACATGCACGTCGATGCTGCGGTCGAAGGCCTCCATCGGATGGCCCTTGAGCGTGTCCATGATCTGGTCGCGGCTGAGCACCCGCCCGGCGCTTTGCGCCAGCACCACCAGCAGGTCGAACTGGTGGCCCGTCAGATCGGCAGGCTTGCCGTCGATGCGGGCCTGGCGCGCGCCCAGGTCGATCTCCAGCCGGCCGAAATGCAGCACCTCGTCGGCGACAGGCTCGGGGCTGGCGCGGCGCAGCAGCGCCTTGACGCGGGCCAGCAGCTCACGCGGCTCGAACGGTTTGGCCAGGTAATCGTCGGCGCCCAGTTCCAGGCCCAGCACCCGGTCCAGCGGCTCGCCGCGGGCTGTCAGCATCAGCAGCGGCAGGCGCTTCAGCCGCGCGTCGGCGCGCAGTTCGCGGGTCAGGTCGAGCCCGTCGCCGTCAGGCAGCATCAGGTCGAGCACCAGGGCGTCGCAGTGGCCGGCGCGCAGCCGGTCGCGGCCGGCAGCCAGCGTGCCGGCGGTGTCCACCTCGTAGCCGTTGGCGCGCAGGTAGTCGCCTACCATCGCCGTCAACCGCACATCGTCGTCGATCAGCAGCAGTTTGCCGTTCATGGTGCGCCCGTCCTGCATGTCATCGTGCAATGAAAGAACGCCCCGGCGCCACACTGCGCCGGGGCGGGCTCTGCAACCAGCGCTGCGCAGCGCTGCAAGGCTCAGAGCCTGAGAGCAGCCCCCAGACCTGCCGCTTCGCGCCAGGCCCCCCGAGGGCGGATGAGGAAACTTGGGAGCGGCCCGGCGTTTCCTCATGAGTTTTTCGGGCGTGCCCGGGCAGCGCGCCAAAGTGCACCCGATCTTGGAGCCTGTCGGACTCGGGGAGCGTCGGCTGCGAATCGACCGCAGCGGTCCATTTCTCACCGTCTCTTTGCCCCATAGCTGGGCTATGGGGCTGCAAATTCGGCAAGAACTGTCCTCGCTGGGGCCGATTCTCGCTATCGACGGCCCAAGCCCGACAGGCTCCTAGGCGCAAAGCGCAGCTATAGCGCGGGCTATGGCGAGCATTTGCAACGACGAGCGGACGCACTTTGGCGTGATCAGCGGGCATGAACGAAAGACTCTCAGACTCTCAGCCCTTCGGTGCCTCAGGGGTGCGGCGCTCATGGTGGCGCTCACGGTGGCGCTCCATCGTCTTCTGGCGCGTGGCCATGCGGTCGGCCAGCTTGGCACGCTGCTCCGGCGTCAGCACGGCCTGGGCGTCGAGCATCGCCTGCAGCATGCGCTTGCTGACGGCGTCGTGCCGGACCAGTTGCTGCTGGCGCAGCGCCTCGGCGGCAGCGGCATCCACCTGGGGCGCGGCCATCAGCGCGAGCATCTTCTCGTGCAGCGCACGGTTGCTAACGTGCTGGGCGCGCAGGTCATTGCCGGCGGCCTGGAAGATGTCGCGCAGCTTGCTCTTCTGCTCGGCACTGGCACCCACGTCGTCGAGCATGCGCTCGGGCATGGCCATGCCCGGCATGCCCGTACCCATGCCCATGCCCATGCCGGGGCCCATGCGGTGCATGGCAGCCTGCTGCGCGCCCTGGGCGCCGGACTGTGGCGCCGGCTGGGCATGCGCCTGGCCCGCACCGACGCAGAGGATCGCGGCAAGCACGGCGGCCGCGCCGACCTGGACGATGGAGGCCTGCCTGCGGGGCAGGTGGATCGGGCGGATGGAGGTCTGTGTCATCGTGTGGTTACGGTCAGTGGTTTATTGCAGCGCATGTTGGGCAACCGGGGTGTCCTGGCCTTGTTCACACGGTAAAGATCGGTAAACCCGCGCGACCCGGAGGTCAGGGCCGCGCCGCAGCTTCCACCCGCAGCAGGCGGCGGCGCAGGTTGAAGTCGGGGTTGGCGCAGCGCAGCTCCAGGCGCAGCAGCAAGCCGCTGCGGCGGTCCACCGCCATCACGCCGTCCAGCCGGGCGCTGGCCTGGTCGACGCTGCCGGAGCTCGGGGTCACGGCCGGCGCCTCGCCGAACAGTTCGATCACCGCCACGTCGAAGCTGCGCCCGGCGATGGTCTGCGGCCCGGTGGCCACCACCTGGCCGCGCACCCGCGCGCTGGGCTGCAACTCATTGGCGGCGGCCAGTTCGCCGACCAGCACCTGGCCCAGGGCCAGGTCGGGCTTGAGCAGGCGGCGCCAGCCCAGCAGCGGCGCCCGTCCCTCCAGCACCGGGTTGCCGACCAGGTCCTGCCGCCAGGGCGCGGCAAAGGCCTTGCCATCCAGGTCGACGCTGAACTCGATCTGGTCACGCCGCAGCGCCGTGATCTGCATGCCCAGCAGGCGCGCTGGCGCGCCGTTGCTGCTGCGTTCCTCATAGACCAGCCGATCGCCCAGCGCCACCGGCAAGGCGGCCTGGCGCTGGGCCGCCATGGCCTCGGCCGGCGGCGGGCAGGCCTGGCTGGCCTCCACTGCGCGCAGCGCCACGTAACGGCCCTTCAGCTCGGCCAGCGCTTGGGCCTCGGCGCCGTCGGGCCGCATCGCCAGCAGAGCCGGCCAGAAGACCGTGACGCCCAGGCCCAGCGCGATCATGTTGTTGCCCACGCGCGAGTCCACCGCATAAGCCACATCGGCCGCGCGCTGCCACACGGTATCTATCTAGTCATGCAGGCGGCCGCAGTCCCAGCCGGCG
>Ga0136636_10000743_pt1 | contig 17669 bp, 16 predicted proteins | sample AntDrymUQ8522106_2_FD_104653 | JGI IMG/M metagenome (GOLD analysis project Ga0136636, IMG submission 104653) | Polar desert sand microbial communities from Dry Valleys, Antarctica - metaG UQ852 (21.06) | ecosystem: Environmental > Terrestrial > Soil > Desert | place: Antarctica: Dry Valley... | reverse complement strand
GGTGTACGCTATGAATTTAAAAATTCAATTAAATCACTATTTAATTTATCTTTTTCAATGTAAAATAAACCATGAGGTGCTCCTTCGTAAACAATAAATTTATTGTCTGGGATTAATTTTGTCGCTATCTCAGAAGTTATTTCAATAGGGACAGTTTTGTCCTCATCCCCATGAATGATCAATGTAGGGACATTTACGGATGCCATTTCTCCTCGAAAATCTGTGGAGGAAAATGACTTGGCACATTCTAAAGTCGCACGAGGTGAAGCAAAAGAACACAGCATTCTATAATAATCCAATAAAGGAGTGCTAATCGGTTTGCTGATAAAACTTACTCCAAAAAATGTTTTTCCAAAACTATCCAGAAAACCAATGCGATCGGCCTTGATTTGCTCTGCCATTCCATCATACTTTTCTTGTGGAACACCGTTAGGATTGGAGTCCGTTTGCAATTGAAACGGGGTCACTGACGATATAAGTACCGCTTTTGAAACGCCTTTCCCACCATGACGACTGAAATAGCGTACCACTTCGCCACCGCCCATTGAAAAGCCAACAAGTGCGGCTTCTTCCAAATTCAACTGTTCGATAATGGCTCCTAAATCATCCGCCAAAGTATCATAATCATAACCATCCCAGGGATGAGAAGATTTACCAAAGCCACGACGGTCATACGCAATAACTCGAAAGTTATTTTGAACTAAAGTGTCAATTTGGTATTCCCACATTTCATTAGAAAGAGGCCATCCATGTATAAGGATAACGGGTTTACCTTGTCCATAATCTTTCACATACAATTTTACATTTGGTGCTGTCTCAACATACATATCTATTCCAGTTCTTGTATTATCCTGAATATTTCCGTTGTGCAATTCACTGTTTTTCATTTCATTCATTTCCATAAGAGTCGTTTTTTACATGCGGAATTACTATTAGTTTTGTAAAATTAAACGGATATATAGAAAATACTTTTATAGAATTAGTGTAAATAGTTGTAAAATTTATAGGTTTGGTATCTTATGCTATTTTAAATAAAATTAATTATGGAAAACATTAGCTGGCTGGAATTTGAGAAAGTAGAAATGCGTGTGGGGACTATACTGGAAGTGCATGATTTTCCAGAGGCCAGAAAACCAGCGTATCAGCTTACAATCGATTTTGGTTCTGTACTTGGAATTAGAAAAACATCCGCGCAAATTACGACAAGGTATCAAAAAGAAGATTTACTGAACCGTCAAATCGTAGCCGTGGTTAATTTTCCTAAAAAACAAATCGGGAAATTCATGAGCGAATGCTTGGTTTTAGGCGCGGTAGGAGAGCTGGGAGATGTAATTTTATTGGCTCCTGATTTTAAGATTGATAATGGTTTGCGAATAGGGTAATTTAAGTTTCAAAAGTACTTGTTTTATTGGCTTCCAAAGTTTCGTATTTATTGTGGATGGCTAATATTATTACGCCGAACAAAACAGCTGTGACAATCAGGATTGTATTCAGAATTCCTTCTGTACCAAAAGAAAGTTTTATCAATATTGTCGAAATTATAAAGCCCGAATTTCTGATGACTCTATTGAATTTATCTGATAGAAAAAAGGAGAACAATAGTAAAAGTACCTCTACCAATATTAGAACTGTAAAAAATTTATCAAAGAATATTTTATTAATGTCTTTTATCTTATCTACTATTTGCGTTAGTGAAAAGAAACTTTCATAAATCCAATGTCCTAGACTATAAAGAGATAGTATAACAAAAATAGGAATGAGCACAATCGCAAAAATGTTTTTCAGTTTTATAAATTTATTTACATCTATCGTTTTTTGGATTTTAGATTGGTTGATCTCATTTTTTCTGTTGAGGTTGTAAAAAACAAAAATTAAGAAAAATAAAAGTATTGTTGCTATAATGTCCAGCGTAAAATTCACATTCGTTTTTACGGCAAACCAATTGGAGTTAAATTCTACCTTAGTTAAATCTTTGAATATTCGCCTAATAATTATTAGCGTGATGATTTCATACTGTTTGCCTATGTAAATTGTTGTTGATTTAGGTAAATAATAGACCAAAAGATACACTTCGTATATCAAAATAAAGGAAAAAGGAGTATAAATAGCGGAGATTGGATTACTCAATAATTTCGAATAATCATTTACCAAAATAATTTCAAGATCTACCAATGCTATAATTAACAAATGCAGTAAAAAGCTTATTATAGCTACAGATATAAAAAATTTTTCGGTTCTCTTCTTTGTCTTTTCAGATAAAAGTGCGGTATATAGAAAGCTAAACAATGATTTGGTTTCTGTCATTTGAGTTATATAGACTGTAAACGTAATAAAAAAAGCCTGAAACTCATTTGAATTTCAGGCTTTTAACTTTTGTTTAAGCGTCTTTTAGCTATTAAATATCATCAAAATCGATGTCCGTAAAATTAGATGTTTGCGGTAGAATTTCATCATCTGATTTTTCAGATGTGTATTCTTTTTTGAAATCTTTTTGATGTCTTTCTGAAATTACTTCCTCGCCTTTATGGTTCAAAACGTAAGAAGTCATATCTCCTAAAATCTCAGCAAAAGCAGCAAAATCTTCCTTATATAAATAGATTTTATGTTTTTTGAAGTGGAATGACCCATCTTCCTCGGTAAATTTCTTGCTTTCGGTAATGGTAATGTAATAATCATCAGCTTTAGTAGCTCTCACATCAAAGAAATAGGTTCTTCGTCCGGCTCGTAAAACTTTGGAAAATATCTCTTCTTTTTCTAACATGTCATGTTCTCTCATAATCCTTTCTGTCAATTTATGGTTGTTAACTAGTACCCAAAAATCTATAAAAAATATGTATTACACAACAATTAAAGCATTTCTTTTTCCGAAAGTTGTTTCAAGTACAAAGCGGCGTAATAGCCTTCCTGATTTATCAATTGATTATGAGAACCTTGTTGTATAATTTGCCCTTTGTCAATGATAATAATTCGGTCTGCATTTTTAGCCGAGGAAACACGATGACTTACAATAATAGTTGTTTTGTCTTTACAAATTTCATGCAAGTTGTTTAGTATCTCTTCTTCGGTTTGAGTGTCTACAGCGGATAAGCAATCGTCAAATAGTAAAATAGGAGGATTCTTAATAATAGCTCTCGCAATAGAAACCCTTTGTTTTTGACCGCCTGAAAGGGTAATTCCTCTTTCACCCAAAACTGTTTCATATTGTTTGCTGAAGCCCATAATATTATCATGTACAACGGCACTTTTGGCAGCCGATTTCACTTCTTCTTCCGTTGCGTTATCTTTGCCAAACATTATATTGTTCTTAATGCTATCTGAAAATAAAAAAGCATCTTGCGGTACAATCCCAATGCTGTTGCGTAAATCAAAAAGATTGATGCTGCTTATTTCATTTTTGTCAATATTTATTTTTCCTTCTGAAACATCATACATTCTTGAAATTAATGATAAGATTGTTGATTTTCCAGATCCTGTTTTGCCTAGGATAGCTAAAGTTTCTCCCTTTTGTACGGTGAAAGATATGTTTTGAAGCGCTTTGATATTGGTGTCCTCATAAATATAACTTACATTTTCAAACGAAATAGTTCCTTCAATTAGCGATTTGTTTTCGTTTTTATTTTTTATTTCTGGTTCGATTTTTAGAAATTCGTTAAGTCTTTTCTGAGATGCTTCTGCTTCTTGTACCATTGAGGAAACCCATCCTAAGGATGCTACGGGCCAAGTGAGCATGTTGACATACAAGATAAATTCAGCGATGGTTCCAATGCTTTTTATGGTGCCATCGATGTACATTAAACCACCAAAATAAATTACCACTAAGTTGCTGATTCCTATTAATGCCAGCATTAATGGACCAAATAATGATTGTACTTTGGCCAAATTCAAACTTTTACTTTTGCTTTCATTCGCTAAATTAACCATGTTGTTTTGATGTTGATTTTCCAATGAATACGCTTTTATCACGCGGATCCCAGAGAATATTTCTTGTGAAAAACTGGAAACTTTGGATAAATATTGTTGAAAAATGGTGCTTCTTACATTGATTTCTGAACTTAATTTGAAAATAGCATAGGATAAAAGGGGTAAGGGTAAGAGCGTATACAATGTTAATGTTGGCGATACATTATACATGTAAACAATAACAATAGCAAAACGGATAACCGTGTTTATGGTATACATTACCGCTGGGCCAACATACATTCTCACTTTTGAAACGTCTTCGCTGATTCGGTTCATTAAATCTCCTGTACGACTTTGCTTGTAAAAATTTTGAGATAAATTTTCATATTGACGGAATACTTCATTTTTTAGATCAAATTCAATATGGCGCGACATTACAATTAGGGTTTGTCGCATTAAAAAGGTCAGGAAACCCGCAATGATTGTTGTGGCTATAATCAGTAAAATATTCGAAATTAATTCTTGATGAATAACTGATTTAGCAACGCTTTTATCTTTGGCGAAAGCCTCAATAACCTTAAAAGATTTGCTGATCAATTTAGGAGTAAACAACATAAAGATCTGAGCAATGATCGTAAAAACGATTCCGAGTAGAAAACTGTATTTGTATTTGACGAAGTATTTGTTTAAATAACGTAATTCTTTCATTTTTTTAATATATTCTGTGTTGAAATGATTTTATTTTTAGAATAAAACTCTGTTTTTGATAATTTAAAGGCTTGATTTTTTATTAAAAATTTTGCTGATTTGGTGATTTTTTGACAAAGCATTCGTATATGTTTGTATTTTGTGTAAATTTGGATTGTCTTTTTGACAAATTCATAATTTATCACTATAAAAACTTACACTATGAATGCAGCTTTCACAACTGGCAAGGAACTTCAAAAAATGGATCCCGTTTTTGGCCAATTATCATTTGATGATCACGAACAAATTGTATTTTGCAACGACAAAGATACAGGTTTAAAAGCAATTATTGGTATTCATAATTCGGTAATGGGACCCGCTTTAGGTGGTACGCGAATGTATAATTACGCGAATGAGTGGGAAGCATTAAATGATGTTTTGCGTTTGTCACGGGGAATGACTTTTAAGGCCGCGATTACAGGACTCAATATTGGTGGAGGTAAAGCAGTTATTATTGGTGATGCCAAAACACAAAAAACACCGGAGCTAATGCGTAAATTTGGTGAATTTGTGCATTCTCTAAGTGGTCGATACATCACGGCTGAGGATGTGGGAATGGAAACAAAAGATATGGATATTGTGCGAGATGTCACTCCTTATGTGACTGGAATTTCAGAAGAAAGAGGTGGTTCTGGAAATCCGTCGCCAGTTACTGCTTACGGTGTCTATTTAGGAATGAAAGCGGCAGCCAAACAACAATTTGGTTCTGATGTTTTAAGCGGTAAAAAGATATTGGTACAAGGAATTGGACATGTTGGTGAAACATTAGTTGACTATTTGACTAAAGAAGGAGCGCTAGTTACTATCGCTGATATCAATGAGGAAAAATTGAATGAAGTAGGAGCAAAGTATCAGGCACAAATTTTTAGAGGAGACGATTTGTATAGTGCGGACGTTGATATTTATGCGCCTTGTGCTATGGGAGCCACGTTAAATGACACTACTGTTTATAAAATTAAAGCAAAAGTTATTGCTGGTGCAGCTAACAATCAGTTGGCAGATGAAAATGTACATGGTGCAATCCTACAAGAAAGAGGGATTCTATATGCTCCTGATTTCTTGATTAATGCGGGCGGAATTATTAATGTTTATGCGGAATTAGCACATTATGACAAAGCTGAAATTATGCGTAAGACTGAAAATATTTATAACACAACTTTAGAGATATTTGATTTTGCTCTTGCTAACAAGATCACACCGCACCACGCCGCTTTGACGATTGCTCAAAATCGAATCAATCAAAGAAAATTGGAGAATAGCAAAAAGTAATTTGAACTGTTCCGTAATCCGTATTCAGTGTTCATCTCGTCTTGATCGATGCATACGGATTATGGAATACTTTTAAAATAAGCGATTATATATTTTATTTTAAAAAAGTAAAGACTTATTTTTGCAGGCTAATTAATAAAAGTTCTTACAAGGTGGTAAATAGAAGACACATTCGCGTTAAAGTCATGCAGTCCATTTATGCGATGCATCAAAGCGGTTCAGATAATTTAGAGAAAGAAGAGAAATTTCTTTTTTACAGTATCGACAATATTCAAGATTTATACCTAATCATGCTTTCTTCGCTGATTGAGATTTGTAAAACAGAAACAATTTTTTTGCATAAATCAAGTCTAAAGCATCTTGCAACTGCTGAGGAACGCAAGCCCAATGAAAAATTCGTAAAAAACAGGATTTTTCAAATTCTTTCCGAAAACAACTCACTAAGTATTGCGCTGGAAAATCGTAAAATCAATAATTGGACCTTAAACGACGATTATATTTTATTGCTTTTGAATGCTATAAAAGCAAGTAGTTTGTATGCCGATTACATGAGTAATTCAGTAAATACCTTTGAAGAAGACCGACAATTTATAGTTGATTTATTTATGGAGGTTATTGTTCCTAATGAGAAATTGTATGACTATTTAGAAGACGATAAGTTGACTTGGGTTGATGATATTCCATTAGTGAACACGCATATCATTAAGCAATTGAAAGCGATCAAGCCAGGTGAAGACGACAATTTCAGAGTTCCAAAATTGTACAAAGACAATGAAGACAAGGATTTTGTAAAAGACTTGTTTCGAAAAACGGTTTTAAATGAAACTGAATTGGCAAAGGAGTATTTGGATAAAACCCCCAACTGGGACAGCGATAGAATTGCTGAAATTGACACGATTATCCTTAAAATGGCAATTTGTGAATTCTTGAAATTTCCGTCTATTCCGGTAAAAGTTACTCTGAACGAATATTTAGAAGTCGCCAAGGAATATTCTACGCCAAAAAGTAGTATTTTTATCAATGGAATTTTAGATAATTTAGTAAAAGAGCTGCAAACCAATAAAAGAATCATCAAAGCTGGTCGTGGTTTAATGTAATAATTAACAAATAAAAAGAGAATTAAAATTATGGAACAATTAACTCAGTTTGCACCGTTTATATTAATGTTTGTGGTGATCTATTTCTTTATGATCAGACCGCAACAAAAAAGAGCTAAAAACGAAAAAGAATTTGAAAGCACATTAAAGGTAGGTGACAAAATCATCACCAAAAGCGGTCTTCACGGAAAAGTTTCGGAATTAGCGGATACAACTGTTGTGGTAGAAACGATGTCAGGAAAATTAAAAATGGAGCGTTCTGCTATTTCTATGGAAATGAGTGCTGCATTGAACAAAAAATAATTCACTCTTTCATATCAGTATAAAAGTCCCAACCAGATCTCTGGTTTGGGACTTTTTTTATAAAAAACAAGCTTATTATTTTTTATTCTTTTTATTCTTCTTTGCTTTTTTAGATTTTGCCTTGGCCTTTTTTGCTTTTATCTTGGCTTTAACTTTTGCTTTCTTCGCTTTGTCTTTTTTAGTTTTTTTTGCCTTTTTAGCTTTTGCTTTCGCTTTTTCTTTTGCATCGGCTTTTTTAGCCTTTTTCTTGTCTTTGTCTTTCATTTTCACTGTCTTTTTAGTGGTTTTTTTCTTCTCTTTTTTGTCTGCTACAACAGGAGTACTATCGTCGCTTTCAATCGCTATAGTTATCGTTTCTTCAATGATTTCTGTTGTAATGGTCTCGTCTAGAGGTTCTGTAATCGCCACAGGCTCTTCTTTAACTTTGATTACGGGTGTTCTTTTTGCTCTAACCGGCTTTTTAATCTCAGGTTTTGATCCAGACGGCTTTGTTGCTTCCTCTTCGTTTTGTTGTATCATAGTTTATATTATTAGTTTGCTACTTGTTTTATTCACATCCGATATTCTCCCTAATGTTACTAAATTGTTGTGTTATTGTAAGTAAATGTAGTGATTTAAAATACAATGCAATGTTAAGCTTTTCATAGAGTTGTTTTTTTTATTACAGTAAATCAACTATTTTTGAAACGATGGTGTCCTGTTTGAAATTGAGAAACAAGATTTTAATTTGATTTTTGAATAAAAATCGATCAAACTCATGGCTTTACGTTGGCTTATTAAAATAAAAAAGCCCCAACTCTGAATTTCAGAAATGGAGCTTTATTTTTACAATAACACTCTTTTAAACCCATGTTTTAAAGTAACACTGGTACATAATCAAGTAGTAGTTTTATCTTATCGATAGTTTGACTATGAGTATTTCAAAATATTATTTTCTAGCAGTACCTTCTGTAGCGGTCAATTCAGCTATTTTAACGATTACTTCGACTGCTTTTTGCATGCTTTCTGCAGGAACATATTCGTATTTTCCGTGAAAATTATGTCCACCTGCAAAAATATTAGGGCATGGCAATCCTTTATATGATAATTGAGAACCATCTGTTCCACCACGAATAGGTTTAATTAATGGTTTTATCCCAATTTCTTTCATTGCTTGTTCAGCAATATCCACAATATGCTTCACCGGTAAAACCTTTTCTTTCATGTTGTAATACTGATCTTTTATTTCGGCTGTAACAATATCTTCACCAAACTGTTTGGCAAATTTCTTATTGATTTTTTTAGTTATTTTTTCGATTAGCTCTTTACGCTTTTCAAATTTTTTCTTGTTGTGATCGCGAATGATTAATTCCAGAACTGTTTCTTCGATACTTCCTGTTAAATGATGAACGTGAAAAAAACCCTCATATCCTTTTGTTTCTTGTGGAGTCTCTCCTTGAGGAAGTTCATTGATGAAATCATTAGCAATGAGCATGGAATTGATCATTTTACCTTTGGCATAACCAGGATGCACGCTTTTACCTTTGAAAATGATTTTGGCACCTGCTGCATTAAAATTTTCGTATTCTAGTTCTCCCACTTGGCTTCCATCCATAGTATAGGCCCAATCAGCTCCAAATTTATCGACATCAAAATGATGGGCACCACGGCCAATTTCTTCATCTGGTGTAAAACCAACTCTGATTTTTCCGTGTTTGATTTCTGGATTATTGATAAGAAATTCCATTGCCGTTACAATCTCTGTTAAACCAGCTTTGTCATCGGCACCTAATAATGTGGTTCCATCAGTGGTAATCAACGTTTGTCCTTTGTAAAGCAATAAATCTTTGAAATAACTAGGCGATAAAACAATATTTTTATCGGCATTTAATAAGATGTCTTTACCATCGTAATTTGGTACGATTTGTGGTTTTATATTGGCTCCACAAAAATCAGGAGAAGTATCAAAGTGAGAAATAAATCCAATGGTTGGTACCTCGTGCTGCACGTTACTTGGTAGTGTCGCCATGATATAAGATTTATCATCTATTGAAACGTCCTGCATTCCAATATTTTTCAAATCGGCAACCAGTTTATGAGCTAGATCCCATTGTTTTTTTGTGCTTGGAGTAGTTTCTGAATTCGCATCGGATTCCGTATCTATAATTACGTAACTGATGAAACGATCAATGATATGTTGCATGGATTTTATATGTGTTTAATTACAACAAATATATAAAATTGAAAAGGATAAGAATGTGTAAAAAAGTATAATTTATTAATTGTTTCCAAACATATTATAGGGATCGTATGGAGATGCGCTCACCTCTACAGTATCTATCGTACCATTTTGATCGATGTCATTTTCAAATGAAAAAGTAAAATTAGTAGCTGTTAATGCGATTACTTTGTAAGTCAAAACAACTTGATTTCCGATATAGAAATAGAGTGTGTCCTTTTTTATTTTCCAGTCTAAAGTCGCACTGTTGTTCGTACAATAATCATTTGTAAAAGTGGTTTCAATAAATTGATAGGATTGCCCAGGTCTATTAAGAAAACCAAAAAAATCATTGTTACAATTTGGATTATGCTCGTAATTATAAAAGGTTCCGTTTATTTTCAAAACGTCATAACGCCACCCTTTTAATAATAAATTGACATTGAATGTAGGTTGGTCAATTGAGCTTACTTCTTCATCGTCATTTGAGCAAGAGATAGTTAACAGAATTAGCGTAATCAAAATTATTTTTTTCAAGTGGTTTTTTTTCATGTTAATTGTACAAAAATAGCTTTTATTGCAAGTAATTGTTCAAATGTATGTAGCAAAACAGCAACTATTTTCTATTTTTGCACCACACAACTACAAACCCATGTATAAATTACTGATTCGCCCCATACTTTTTAGCTTTGATCCTGAAAAAGTGCACTATTTTACTTTTTCATTGATTCGCTTTGTATCTAAAATACCAGGTTTTCAAGCACTTTTTAAATCTTTGTATGAAGTCCAGGATTCTCGATTAGAGACGGAAGTTTTTGGATTAAAATTTAAAAACCCGGTAGGATTAGCAGCGGGTTTTGATAAAGATGCAAAATTGTATAAAGAACTATCGAATTTTGGTTTTGGTTTTATCGAAATAGGAACACTCACGCCAAAAGGACAAGAGGGAAACCCTAAGAAACGCTTGTTCCGTCTAAGAGAAGATAATGCAATCATCAATAGAATGGGGTTTAATAATGGAGGTGTTCATGACGCGGTGGCACTTTTAAAGAAAAATAAAGGCGTTTTAATAGGCGGGAATATTGGAAAAAACAAACTGACGCCAAATGAGGAAGCCACGTCAGATTACGAAATTTGTTTTGAGGCGTTGTATGATTATGTGGATTATTTTGTAGTAAATGTAAGTTCGCCTAATACACCAAATCTGCGTGCTTTGCAGGATAAAGAACCGCTGACACAGTTGTTGCAAACACTACAAAATAAGAATTTGGCAAAGCCAAAACAAAAGCCAATACTGCTGAAAATCGCACCTGATTTAACCGATGAGCAGTTACTAGATATTATTGATATCGTAAATGAAACTAAAATAGCAGGCGTTATCGCTACCAACACAACTATTTCCAGAGAAGGTCTACAGTCTGAAAATAAAGTAGAAATGGGCGGATTGTCAGGGAAGCCGTTAGCAAAACGTTCGACTGAAGTGATTCGGTTTTTGTCCGAAAAAAGTAATAAATCTTTTCCAATAATTGGAGTAGGAGGCGTTCATTCTGCGGCTGATGCCTTAGAGAAATTAGATGCTGGAGCAAGTTTAGTACAATTGTATACTGGTTTTATTTATGAAGGACCCGCTTTGGTGAAAGCCATAAATAAAGAAATTTTAAAAAGACTGTAGTTTTTAAAATGTAGAAAAATACAGCTAAATATTAATTTGCTAATATTTAAAAACCTTAATTTTAAATTCCTAATTGTTTTTCTATCTTTGGCTGTCTATGGAAGCAATAAAAATTATAGAATGTCCACGTGATGCCATGCAAGGCATTAAACCATTTATTCCTACGAAAAAAAAAGTGGCTTATATTCAGTCTTTGTTGCGTGTAGGTTTTGACAGTATTGATTTTGGGAGTTTTGTTTCGCCTAAAGCGATTCCGCAAATGCTAGATACAGCCGAAGTTTTGGCACAACTTGATTTGTCTCAAACCCAAAGCAAATTACTAGCCATTATTGCTAATACTCAAGGTGCAACACTAGCCTCTGTTCATCCCGAAATACAATATCTAGGTTTTCCATTTTCGATTTCTGAAAATTTCCAAATGCGGAATACGCACAAAACTATAGCCGAATCATTAATCACTCTTCAGGAGATCCTTGAAATTGCTGATAAAAGTAATAAAGAAGTAGTGGCTTATTTATCGATGGGTTTTGGTAATCCGTATGGAGATCCATGGAACATGGAAATTGTTGGGGAGTGGACCCGGAAATTAGCAGCCATGGGTGTTAAGATACTGTCACTCTCGGATACAGTGGGAAGTTCCACTCCTGAGGTAATCTCGTACTTGTTTTCCAATTTAATTCCGAAGTATCCCGAAATAGAATTTGGAGCTCATTTACACACAACACCAGATAAATGGTTTGAGAAAATTGATGCAGCTTATAAAGCGGGATGCCGTCGTTTTGATGGCGCTATCCAGGGTTTTGGTGGCTGTCCAATGGCGACTGATGATCTCACGGGTAATATGCCGACGGAGAAATTGTTGTCCTATTTTACTGCACAAAAGGAATGTACTAATTTGAGTCCAATGAGTTTTGAAAGTGCTTATAATGAGGCCTCTAAATTATTTGGAGAATATCATTAAAAATAACATCCTGTTATTTACTAACATCAATTACTTCAGAAATAATAAATTTACTATTGGTTCGTTAGTTATACTGTTCTCTAAATTTTACCATTAAATTACATTATTATGAAATTTCGGGCTTTCAATAGATTTTTAGGAATACTACTGTCGTTTTTTTTATTTTCCTGCGCAAGTGATTTGGATTTCAATCAGGTGAATGATGTAAAAATAGAACCGGTAATCGTGACTAATTTAGCCTATTTTGATGTTCTTGCAAATCAATTTGTCACCAATGGAGCGGAACAAAATGTGATTTTTGATGCGCCAACGGTTGATGTATTCAACGGCTCTTTTTTTAGACAGCGATTAAAAAAAGTAGAAATTTTCTTTGAAATGGAAAATACAATAAATAGAGGGTATTCAGTAGATTTAGTATTTTTAGATAGAAACAATCAACCTGTTCACGCTATTAATCTGGCTATTCCACCGTACTCAGGTAAAGTAAATAAAGTAACCAAAACGGAAGTATTTGAAAATACCCAACTTGATGTGTTAAAAAGAACTACAAGAATTGCTTTTACGATGACTATGCTACCGGGTGCGGCATTAAGCGAAAGTAGTACAGGCAGTTTGAAATTGCGTTCAGGTGTGACCGCTTATCTAGTAGTAGAATGAAAAAAACAGTGTGGGTTTTAGTTCTAATGCTAGCGATAAATTGCTTTTCGCAAAATAAACAAATATTATATAATTTTACCTCGGTTCCGCAGTCCTTACTGACTAATCCTGGTGCTGATTTCAAATACAATTTTTATTTTGGGATTCCTCTCTTGTCTGGAATTTCTGCAAATGTAGGTTCTAGCGGATTTTCAGCTTATGATTTATTTGCGGATAATGGTGTCGATTTTAATGTAAAACTGCGGAATGTTGTTTTTTCCACCACAAGAAAAGACAGGCTCGCAATAAACGAACAAATAGAAGTTTTTAACGGTGGCTTTAAAATTTCTGGAGAACAAAGTAATTCCTATATTTCGTTTGGTATGTATCAGGAATTTGATGCAATGAGTTATGTTCCCACAGATTTAGCCATTTTAGCTTTAGACGGAAACAGAGACTATTTGGGTAAAGTTTTTAATTTAGGGGATTTAAATGTAAAAGCTGAAATGCTATCCGTTTTTCATCTTGGATTCCATAAGAATATTAATAAAAACTTTATTCTAGGTGTACGTGGAAAGATTTATTCTAGTATTTATAATGTTAGTTCTACAAATAACTCGGGTTATATTTACACTAATCCATCTTCAACCGGAGTCTACGAACAGATGATTTATTCTCAACTGCAACTTAATACATCAGGCATCGCAAAATATGATGACGAGAATTATGAACCTAATGTAGTAAAAGATATCACCAAAAGGGCTTTTTTAGGTGGTAATTTAGGGTTGGGATTTGATGCTGGTTTTACCTATTATCCAAAGAAAAATGTACAGCTAACTGCAAGTATGATAGACGTTGGTTTTATTAAGCACAATAAAGAAGTGGAAAGTTTAACTTATAAAGGAACCTATGAATACAAGGGAGTAATTCCAAAATTCAGTTCTGGAGAATCGGTTGAAAATGGATTTCAAGATTTTAAGGACGCTATTCCTTTGGACACTTTATACGCAGCTTATACAACTTGGCGCCCAGCTAAATTCAATTCTTCCGTTCAGTTTTCATTTGATGAAGAAAGACCAGAAGAGTGTAATTGTTTAGATTATAATCCGGAAACTATTTATAAAAGCGCGATAGATGCTCAGCTCTTTGTGATGACTACGCCAAGAACGCCATTGGTTGCCTTTACCACTTTTTACAGAAGAAAAATTTTCAAGTCATTGCAAATGAAAGCAACATATACTTTGGATTCGTATTCATACAATAACATAGGTTTGGGATTATCTAGCACTTTTGGCCCTGTAAATTTCTATGTTCTTGCAGACAATCTTTTGGAATACAGAGATATTACCAAAGCAAACAGTCTTTCTTTTCAACTGGGACTAAATGTTATCTTTAAGAATAGAAAAAAATAAATGTTATTCTAAATCGGAGGCTTTCCGTCGTTTAAATCCTTTGTAAATTTCTATCCAAAGTACGGACACAATCCCTACTAAAATACTCAATCCCATTTGGAATCCAGAAACCCTTTCAAACTGGAAAAAAGAGGCAAATAATGGGATAAACAACAAGGAAGCCGTTACTAAAATGGTGGCGCTGATAATCAATAAGACCAAATTATTTTTGTACTGTAATGTTGTTAAAATGGAGTAATAAAAGGAACGATTGGCAAGTGTTAGAAAAATATTAGACGAAATTAAGGTTAGGAATACCACGGTCCTTGTGGTACTCTCAGAACAATGTGTAGCTACGCAATACTGGTACATAAATAACAGTCCAATTGTGATGACAAGACCTTGAATGATACTGATTGTAATTTCTTTAAGTTTAAAAAATGTACTAGTAAAAGGTCTGGGTTGTAACAGCATTAAGTTGCGTTCCATAGGTTCGTTCTCGTATATTATAGAGCAAGTAGGTCCCATGATTATTTCCAAAAATATGACGTGAACTGGGGAGAAAATATTAGGATAAACCCATCCTAATGCCAAAGGAATAAAGACGATTAAGATGATAGGGATGTGTATTGAAATGATATATTGTATGGCTTTTTTTAGATTGTTGTATATTTTCCTACCCATGGCAACCGCATCAATCATTTTGGAGAAATCATCCTCAATCAGGATTAGATTGGCAGCTTGTTTAGCAATTTCTGTTCCCTTTTTTCCCATAGCAATTCCTATATGGGCTGATTTTAAAGCAGGTCCATCGTTTACGCCATCACCAGTCATGGCTACAATTTGATTGTTGTCTTTTAGTGCTTTTATAATCTTGAGTTTAGCTTCAGGAAACATTCTGGTAAAAATGGCAGTTTCCATAACCTTTTCTCTAAGTGTTGCGTCGTCCATTGCCATTAATTCATCTCCATTTATTGTTTTATCGGCATTTCTAAAACCAATTTGTTTGGCGATTGTTGCTGTTGTTTCCGCATTGTCGCCAGTAACTATTTTTACTTGGATTCCAGCGTTGTATAATGTTTCGAATACAGCTTTTATATTTGCTTTTGGAGGATCGTAAAAAGCAACTAATCCTTTAAATTTAAAAGAAAAATCCTGTTGTTTTTCAGGATAATCAGAGCCTGAAAATGCTGCGAGTCCAACACCTAAAACCCGGTAACCTTCTAAAGCCATTTTGCTCATTGCGGCTATAATTTTTTGTTTTTCATTTTCAGATAAATTTGAAGTTGCGATTAATGCTTCAGTAGCACCTTTGGCAGCGATAATTCTGTTCCCATTTTGATTCTCGAAAACATGGGTCATCATAGGCGGTTTCCCATCTAGTGGATATTCATGTACGAGTTTAAAATTGGGCCTTTCGTCTGCTGTTTTTAATTTGGAATAGGCATCATGCAAGGCGATTTCCATTGGGTCAAAGGGAATGGGTTCGCTGGCCCACATCGCTATAGTTAATAATTCAGTATTATTGTCCGAGGAATTTTCATTTATAGCATCATTCGATAGCGTATAGCATTGTGCCAGACTCATCTTGTTTTCTGTAATCGTTCCTGTTTTATCCGTGCAAATTACGTTTGCACTTCCTAGAGTTTCTACGGTTTTTGTTTGTTTAACGATAATCCCCATTTTCATCAAGCGCCAAGAGCCAAGGGCCATAAAGGTGGCGAAAGCAACAGGAATCTCTTCTGGGATAATACTCATTGCTAAAGTAAGCGCTTTCAATAGGCTGTCTAGAACCTCCTTTGAATTGTAGTAATTTATAAACCAGACAAAGCCAAAAATCACTAAACCAACAAGAGACATTTTTTTGACAAAGTTTCCGATCTGAATTTGCAAAGGTGTTTTTTCTTCAACAATAGATTCTAGACTTTTGCCTATTATTCCCAATTGAGTTTTGTTGCCTATAGCGGTTACTTCACAAATCGCCAAACCACCTGTAACAATTGTTCCGAGAAATACGGTATTGTTTTTTGTCGTTTCATTTTTAAAAACAGCCAGCGATTCTCCAGTAAGAATGGATTCATTAACAGAGAAATCATTGGATTGAAGGATGATGCCGTCTGCAGGGATAAAAGTGCCTTCTTCCGCTTGGAGAAGATCACCTATGACAATTTCCTCGCTTGGAATTTCTATTATTTCATTGTTGCGAATGACTTTGCTTTTGGGCTGGGACAATTTTTTTAAAGCTTCAATTGCTGTTCTGCTTTTTGATTCCTGATAAAGTGAAATAGTAGAAACTAATAGTATTGCTACGGTCATGAAAATTCCATTTCCAAAATCCCCTGTAATGAAATATATGCTGGTTGCGGTAAGTAAAAGCAGGAACATGGGTTCTTTTACCATTTCAAATACCGAATTCAGAAAAAGATTTTTTTTCTGTTGAACTATAGCGTTTGATCCAAACTTTGTTCTCGAAAGTACTACGTCTTCATTTGAAAGTCCTTTCAGCGGTTGTTGGGTTTCTGTCATAACAAAATAAATTAATCGGATTTAATAGATTGGAAACCATAGCGTAAATGAGAAACAAAGAATTGACTTCGAAATGCAATTTAATTATTTATTGTGTAAATAAGCTGTTTTTTTGCTTAAAATTGTCTATATTTGCACGCAATTAAACTCCAACTACAATTGCAATGATCGCACACAACTCTAAGATTATCGGTGAAGGATTAACTTACGATGATGTTCTATTAGTACCCAACTACTCAAATGTGCTTCCGCGCGAAGTGAGTATTAAATCAAAATTTTCAAGAAATATAACACTAAATGTTCCAATTGTATCCGCTGCAATGGATACGGTAACCGAAAGTGCAATGGCAATTGCTATGGCACAGGAGGGTGGAATAGGTGTTTTACATAAAAATATGACAATCGAGCAGCAAGCTGCTAAAGTACGAAAAGTAAAGCGTGCTGAGTCTGGAATGATTATAGATCCAGTTACTTTGCCGTTGACTTCTACTGTGGCTGATGCTAAAAATGCGATGAAAGAATATGGAATTGGAGGAATTCCCATTGTAGATGATAATCAAATTTTAAAAGGAATCGTCACGAATAGAGATTTGCGTTTTGAAAAAAACAGTGCCAGACCTATTATTGAGGTAATGACCAGTAAAAATTTGGTTACTGTTGCTGAAGGTACTTCACTAGAACAAGCAGAAGTAGTTTTACAGGGACACAAAATCGAAAAATTACCAGTTGTTAACAAAGACTACAAATTAGTAGGCTTAATAACATTTAGAGATATCACTAAATTAACTCAAAAACCGATTGCAAATAAAGATGTTTATGGTCGTTTGCGTGTCGCAGCAGCCATCGGTGTAACTGGAGATGCGGTGCAAAGAGCTGAGGCATTAGTTAATGCAGGTGTTGATGCAATCATTATTGATACGGCACATGGTCATACCCAAGGTGTGGTTAATGTACTGAAAGAAGTAAAGAG
>Ga0136636_10000742_pt1 | contig 17674 bp, 15 predicted proteins | sample AntDrymUQ8522106_2_FD_104653 | JGI IMG/M metagenome (GOLD analysis project Ga0136636, IMG submission 104653) | Polar desert sand microbial communities from Dry Valleys, Antarctica - metaG UQ852 (21.06) | ecosystem: Environmental > Terrestrial > Soil > Desert | place: Antarctica: Dry Valley... | reverse complement strand
TGCACGACACCCTGGCCTACATGGCGCGTGACCCGATTCACCGCAAGCACCATCAGGGTGAGATGACCTTCAGCCTGGTGTATGCGTTCAACGAAAATTTTGTGTTGCCGATCTCGCATGACGAGGTGGTGCATGGCAAGGGCTCGTTGCTGACAAAGATGCCCGGCGACCGCTGGCAACAACTGGCCAACGTGCGGGCCTTTTTAGGCTACATGTTTGGGCATCCCGGTAAAAAATTGTTGTTCATGGGCTGCGAATTCGCCCAGGAACGCGAATGGAACCACGACCACAGTCTTGATTGGCATCTGCTGCAGGACCCGGCGCATGCTGGCGTACAACGGCTGGTGCGCGACCTCAACACGCTGTACCGCGCCACGCCAGCGCTCTACCAGCAGGACTTTGTGCCTGAAGGGTTTGACTGGATTGACCACAGCGACGCCGCCCAATCGGTGCTTAGTTTTGTGCGCCACGGGCTCGATGCCAACAACTTCATGCTGGTGGTGTGCAACTTCACGCCGCAAGTGCAGCAGGCTTATCGGCTCGGGGTGCCCAAACCTGGCCGCTACACCGAGGTGCTCAACACCGACTCAACGCATTACGGTGGCAGCAATGTCGGCACCCCCATGGGCGCAGCCACGGCAGAGCCCACACCCTGGCATGGCAAACCGTGTTCGGTCTTGCTGACAATTCCCCCTTTGTCCACGGTATTTTTTACATGGAACGTTTGATCGCAACCAACCTGCGCATCGGAAACCCCTGGCCGATGGGTGCCCATTTTGACGGGCATGGCGTGAACTTTGCCGTGTTTTCGACCCACGCCCACGCCATGGAACTGTGCCTGTTTGATGCACATGGCGTCGAGGAACTGACGCGCCTGCCACTGGTAGGGCATACCGTTGATGTCTGGCATGGCTACCTGCCGGGTGCGCAACCGGGACTGATCTATGGCTTGCGGGCGCATGGCCCCTGGCGGCCGGACAAGGGGCACCGTTTTGATGCCAGCAAGCTTCTGCTTGACCCTTACGCGCGCGAAATTGTCGGCAACTTCAGCTGGCGCGACGAGCACTTCACACCTGACCGCAAACACCCTGGCCACATGAACACCCGTGACAACGCCGCGCTGGCGCTGAAGAGCCGGGTCACGCACGACCAGTTTAACTGGGGTGATGACGCAGCACCCTGCGCCACCCTGACCAACACCGTGCTGTATGAATGCCATGTGAAAGGTTTCTCCAAGCTCAACCCGCTGGTTCCACCAGAGTTGCGCGGCAGCTATGCGGGACTGGCGCACCCGGCCTCGGTGCGTCACCTCAAACAACTCGGCATCACGGCGGTAAGCCTGCTGCCGGTGCATTACGCCCTCAGCGAAGAGCGGCTGGTGCGCCAAGGTCTCAGCAACTACTGGGGTTACAACACCCTCGGCTTTTTCTGTGTCAACCCGCAACTCAGCAGTGGTCTGGGCGGTCAATCCGCTCGGGATGAGTTTCGTTGCATGGTGCGTACCTTGCATTGCGCCGGGCTCGAAGTCATTCTGGATGTGGTTTACAACCACACCGCCGAAGCAGACCAGCTTGGCCCCACCATCAGTTTTCGCGGACTCGACAACGCCAGCTATTACCGCTTGGAGCCCGACCACCTCAGCCATTATGAAAACTTCAGCGGCTGCGGCAACACCTTGAATCTGCGCCAGCCCAAGGTGCTGCAAATGGTCATGGACAGCCTGCGTTACTGGGTGCAAGACATGCACGTGGATGGCTTCCGCTTTGATCTGGCGCCGGTGCTGGGCCGCACCGACACCGGCTTCAGCGCCCAGGCCGCATTTTTTACCGCCATGGCACAAGACCCAGTGCTGTGTCGTGTGAAGATGATTGCCGAGCCTTGGGACACTGGGCCCGGCGGTTACCAGGTGGGCGGTTTTCCACGCGGCTGGCTGGAATGGAATGACAAGTTCAGGGACTGCATGCGGCGCGTCTGGGTGCAAAGCGCTGCCATGGGTGACGCAACATCCACCGGTTGTGCACGTGGTGACTTTGCCATGCGCCTGTGCGGCTCATCCGACCTGTACCAAGAGCGCAGGCGCGCCCCCGCCAAGTCAGTGAACTACGTGGTGTCCCACGACGGCTTCACCCTGCGCGACATGGTCAGCTACAACCAGCGCCACAACGAGGCCAACCTGGAAGAGAACCGCGACGGCCACAACAACAACCTGAGCTTCAATTGCGGCGTGGAAGGCCCGACCAATGACCCTGCCGTGCTGGCCTTGCGCGCCAGGCTCGAGCGTGCGCTGCTGACCGTCACACTGCTGGCCCAGGGCACACCGATGCTCTGCGCCGGCGACGAGATAGGCCATAGCCAGGATGGCAACAACAACCCCTATTGCCAGGACAACGCCACCACTTGGATGGACTGGTCGGCTCAAGACGCCGACCTGCTGGCCTTCACCCAACACCTGGTGGCGCTCAGGCACCAATTGCAACCCTTTGCCAACCAGTGGTACAGCGGGATTGCCGATGCCAACGGGCTGTATGACGTGTCCTGGTGGAATTTTGATGGCAGCGTGTTGCAGCGCGAGGCCTGGCACCAGCCCACTGCGCGCACACTGGCATGCCTGATTGGCAAACCCGGCCGCTCGCCTACCCCCTTGTTGCTGTTGTTCAATTCCGGCACCAAGGCAGAAGCATTTTTGCTGCCCAGCGGCGAATGGAAAGCGCTGCTTGACACCAGCCACCCACATGGTCAAAGCAGCTGGCAGGGCACGTTCGGCAGCACCTTGGCTGTGGCGGCGCACAGTGTGATGCTGCTACAACAAAATAACAGCCATTGAACACCCGAGGCCGCGTCCAGGCCAACGCCAAAGGCGGGGCGCAGGTTTTAGTGAAAGGCTTATTCGCTATATTTTAAATAGCTACTTGAGTTTTAACAGAAAGGGCCAAAAGCCTTTTTTTCATACAAAGCACGGCATTGTCCTTGCTCAGCAGCAAGGCCTTGTGCAGGACGGCGAGGTCAATGAACTTCTGGTCATCTGGGTCCTTGCAGACAGCGCTTGCGCGGGATGCGGTGTCGACCAGTGTGGCCTGACCATCAAACTGGGCCAGCACGTGTAAGGCAGTCACTTTGTAAAACGCCATGCGCAGCAGGATCTTGGGGTAACACAGCACCCGCACCAACTCGTCACGCATGGCCTTGGTGGCTATCCACTGCAACTGTTTGGCTGCCAAGGCCTGTTTGAGTGCGCGCGTGGCAGGGTCATTAAAGACAAACGCATCCAGCACGATGTTGGTGTCAAGAACAACCAACGCGGAGACATCAGGGTCAAGGCTCACGGTGATCCGGACCGGCCTTTCCGGCCATTTTCCCGGCCACCATGTCAAAGCGGAACAGGCGGCACTCAATCGGGCCGTTCCACATCGGCACACGGCGGGTTTCTTTCAGGCGCATCTTGCCTGGCAACTTGAGGTCGGGGGTGAGAATCCAGGCGGTCCAGCCGGGGTAATTTTTCTTCCAGTGGCTGGCCAGTTGGTTGAAAAATTCACCTGACTCTTGCGTCTGCGGCAATTCTCGGGCACCAAAACGCGGTTGGTTGGCGTCATCTTCAAAGTCATCCGTGCCGCCTGAATCGCGCCCGCCGCGCGTTGCGCCCCTGGCAACCCCAGCGACGTCAATACGCTCGCCATAGGGCGGGTTGAGCAGCATCACCCCACCCCCTTCGGCAGGCGGCAGGCGCTGCAAAGCATCACCGCCGCGAAATTCAATCACATCTGCGACACCCGCGCGCTCGGCGTTGCGCTGTGCAAAGTCCACCATGCGGTGCGCCACATCGCTGCCAAAAATAATGGGTTTTTGGCCTGGAGCCCTGATGACCTCTGCCTCGACCGCTTCCTTTTTCATTGCATCCCACTCGGACCGGCGAAACGGCAAATACTTCTCAAAAGCGAACCGACGACGGCTTCCTGCCGCAATGTTGCAGGCCATCTGCGCCGCTTCAATCACGATGGTGCCACTGCCGCAGCAAGGGTCGTACAGCGGCTTCAAGTCCTCCTCGCCCTCCAGCCAGCCAGTCGTCGCCAGCATGGCTGCGGCAAGGGTTTCTTTCAAAGGTGCATCACCCTTGTCTTCGCGCCAGCCGCGCTTGAACAGCGGCTCACCCGAGGTGTCGATGTAAAGCGAGCAACTGTCCGTGGTCAGGTGCGCATAAATGCGCACATCAGGCCACTGGGTGTTGACATCCGGGCGCACGCCACTTGCCACCGTGCGAAAACGGTCACACACCGCATCCTTGATTTTCAAGGCGGCAAAGTTCAGCGAGGTCAGCGGGCTGTGCTGGGCAGTGATCTCGACCTTGATGCTCTCACGCGGCGTGAACCAGCGCTCCCACTCGACTTCGGTGGCGGCACGGTACAGGTCCTGCTCATGCCGGTACTCGGTGTAGCTCAGCAGCACCAGCACCCGCTGCGCCAGGCGGCTGTATAGGTTGAGCAACATGGCATGCGCCAGCGACGTGCGCACGGCAACCCCGCCGCGTTGTTTGGTGATACAGCCGGGTGGCAAGCCGGTGATGTGCAGCACCTCTGGCGCCAGGTAGTCCTCCACGCCAGCGGCGCAGGGCAAAAATAGTTGCAGTTGGTTCATGAATTTCCACAGTCGGTTGAGGACAGAGCAAATTTGCTTCGCAAATCTTGGTCTGTCCCGCAAAGTCAACCGCCGGACATCCGACAGTCAGTTGAGGACAGAGCAAATTTGCTTCGCAAATCTTGGTCTGTCCCGCAAAGTCTCACAATTCTTTTCGCAATGAAGCCGGCGCAATGCGCAGACCTTCACGGTATTTGGCGACGGTGCGGCGGGCGCATTCAATGCCTTGCTCTTTCAGCATTTCGGCGATCTGGTTGTCGCTGAGCGGTTTGCCAGGACTTTCGGCTGCGACAAATTGTTTGATCAGGGCGCGCACCGCGGTGCTGGAGGCATTGCCACCCGACTCGGTGCCAAGGCCCGAGCCAAAGAAATATTTCAACTCGAATGTGCCATAGGGCGTGGCCATGTATTTGGCGGTGGTAACCCGGCTGATGGTGGACTCATGCAAACCCAGTTCATCCGCGATCTCGCGCAACACCAACGGGCGCATGGCCAGTTCTCCTTGCACAAAAAAGCTTTTCTGCCGTTCTGCAATCGCGCTACTGACGCGCAGGATGGTATCGAACCGCTGCTGGATATTCTTGATGAACCAGCGCGCCTCTTGGAGCCGCTGCTGCAGCGCGGCGAAATTGGCCGCATCGCTGCCGCCGGCCTTGTGGCCCTTCAACGCATTGGCATAAATGTCATGCACTCGCAGGCGCGGCATCACTTCCGGGTTCAGGCGCACCTGAAACTTCACTTGACCGCCCTGGCCAATCGGCACCACCAGCACATCTGGCACCACAATGTTGCGTTCCACGTCAACAAAACGTCGTCCTGGTTTAGGCTCCAGACGACCAATCAGGGCAATCGCGGCACGCACTTGTGTGTCAGTGGCATTGCACAAGGGCACCAGGTGCTTGATGTCACGACGGGCCAGCAGATCCATGGGTTGCGCGCAGATGCGCAGCGCCACGCTGACTGTGTCAACGTCAAAGCCGGGGTGGGTTTTGAGTGCCTTGAGTTGCAGGCTCAGGCATTCCGCCAAGCCACGCGCCCCTACACCCACAGGCTCAAGGCTTTGCAACAAACCAAGCGCGACTGTGAAATGGTGAACGATCTGCTCGATTTCTTCCACATCGTCACCGGCCAGGCCTTGCGCCAGGTCAGTCAGGTCGTCTTCCAGGTAGCCATCGTCGTTGAGCGACTCAATCAAAAACCGCAGCGCGGCCGAGTCCTCATTGCTTAACCTCAAGGCCAGTGCCTGACGGTGCAAAAAGCTTTGCAATGATTCCTGGTTGCGCGCCATTTCAGTGGCGTCCATTTCGTCGTCACCGCTCAGGTTGTTGCCTTTGGCCCCCGCCTCACCGCCCCATTCACCGTCATCCGGACTCAGGCTGACACTGCCATCACCCTCCCAACTCGGGCCTTCGTCCACTGACACCGAGCTCTCCTCGTTGCTGCTCTCGGAGCTGACCTTCGACTGGTAGCTGTCTTCAGCGCCGGAATAGGTTGCAGATTCAAGCTCGCGGTCATTTTGGCTAACAGCGGTGTCCGCTTGCGCCAGGCCGAATGACTCACGTTCTGCCTCGTCTGCCGCGCGCTCCAGAAACGGGTTGTCGTCGAGCATCTGATCCACTTCGCCGCTGAGCTCCATGGTGGAGAGTTGCAACAGACGGATCGACTGCTGCAACTGGGGCGTCAGCGCCAGGTGTTGTGAAGTGCGTAGGGAAAGACCTTGTTTCATAGCGCTATTGGCAACTTTACATTCTGAAATGTTCACCCAGGTACACCCGGCGTACATCGACATTGTTGATGATGTCGGCCGGGGTACCCTCTGCCAGCACGCTGCCGTCACTGATGATGTAGGCATGGTCGCAGATGCCCAGCGTTTCGCGCACGTTGTGGTCGGTGATCAGCACACCAATGCCGCGCGTCTTCAGAAAACTGATGATGCGCTGGATTTCAATCACTGCGATCGGATCAATGCCGGCAAACGGCTCATCGAGCAAAATAAATCGCGGCTGGGTCGCCAGGGCGCGGGCAATTTCCACGCGCCGGCGCTCGCCACCCGAAAGCGACAGCGCACTGGACTCGCGCAAGTGGTCTACGCGCAAATCCTGCAGCAGCGATGTCAGGCGCAGTTCGATTTCCGCATCACTCAGTGGATTGCCTTTCTCATCAAGCTGCAATTCAAGTACCGCACGCACGTTGTCTTGCACGTTAAGTTTGCGAAAAATCGATGCCTCTTGCGGCAAGTAGCTCAAACCCAGCCGGGAACGCCGATGAATCGGCATGTGCTCGATGGACTGGCCGTCCAGGGTGATGTCGCCGGCACTGGCGCGCACCAGACCCACAATCATGTAGAAAGAGGTGGTTTTACCAGCGCCATTGGGGCCCAGCAAGCCGACCACCTCACCCTTGCGCACGGTGAGCGACACGTCCTTGACCACTTTGCGACCGCCATAAAACTTTTGCAGGTGATGCGCTTCCAGGCGACTGTCGCCAAGCCCGACATCGCCTTGCCCCTTGTCTACCTCTGCCATCAGCGATTCGCCCCGCCAAGTTCAGGCGTGGCGCGCAGTGGTGAGGCGGGTGCTCTGGTCCCGGGCTCCGCTCTCGGTGTCAACATGGCACGCACCCGCCCAGCCGGTGCGCCCGGTTGACCCGCGTTGTTCACTGAACCTGCGCCAGGTGCACCGTCCAGTGTAAAAACTTCGGTAGTGTTGTTAAAAACAATCACGCCAGCATTGAATTCGTCGTTGAGCGTGGTGCCCTGATAACGCCGCAAATGCGCTTTGGTGGTGAATTTGACAGTGTCTGCCCGACCATCGTAGTCAATCCGTTCACCCTCACCTTCAATGTATTCGTCGACCCCTTCGCGCTTTTGTCGGAAAAAAGCCAGCTTACCCGGCGCAGCGGTGACCACCCCAAATTGGTTACCCTGCGCGTCCTGCTGGACCTCGACCCTGGCACCACGGATCAGGATCGAGCCTTTTGTGAGCACCACGTTGCCAGTGAACACACTGAGTTGCTTGAGGTCGTCATAACGCAGGGCATCTGCCTCGACATTCATGGGCTTGTTGCGGTCGGCTTTTTCCGCGAGCACCCAGGGCGTCATCAGAGTCAGAACGCTCAGTAAAAACCATGGGGCAAAGGGAATTTTCATAAAGGCACGAATCTTGCATTTGTGGTGTGCCTCATTGTAGCGGAGCAATGTCCGCCACATGCATTTCAGTGACCGAAATCAGCGGCCAGCCCGTACTTCTGCAATCAGGAAATCCACCACCTGCAACGCCCGGTCCATGCTCTTGGCCATGGATCCGTCAGTGTAAAAGCGACCTGCGACACCTAGCGCCGGGACACCCTCCACACGATACGCATTTTGCAGTTGTTTGGCGCGGCTGGCTTTGGTGGCAATCGGGAACGAATTGAATTGCTCCAGAAATTTGGTTTTGTCCACACCCTGCTTGACGACCCATGCGGTGATGGCGTCAGCACTGGACAAATTCTGCTTTTCCACATGGACAGCAGCGAACATGCGGGCATGCAGTTTTTCCACCAGCCCCATGGCCTCCAATGTGTAAAACAATTTTTGCTGCGGCACAAAGTCATCCCGGAAAGCAATCGGGGCACGCTTGAACACCACGTCTTTGGGCAGCTTTTTGACCCATGCCTCCAGTGCCGGTTCAAACTGGTTGCAGTGCGGGCAGTTGTACCAAAAAAACTCAACCACTTCCACTTTGCCTGCGGGAGCTTCCACCGATGCAGGCTTGTCAAGCTTGAGAAAATCCGCACCTGCCTGCGGTGCCTTGGCTTGTGCCATCACCCAGGCAGGTGACAACAAGGCGGTACCCGCAGCCAAAGACCCTGCGCCACTAAAAAAATCACGACGTTGCATTGTTTCTATCTCCAGTTAATTGCCAAAACGACCTGTCAGAGGTCAGAAAACAAGAAAAGTTCAGCGTTGAACACGCACCAGGGCGGTGTCAATGCCAATCGTGTCGAGCTTGGTTTTGGCCTTGTCCGCCTCCTCGCGGTTGTTATAAGGCCCGGTACGCACTCGGTACACCGTGCGCCCGGCTTGCTCGCGCTCTGACAATTTGGTTTCAATGCCTGCCAAGGACAATTTGGCGCGCTGGCTCTCGGCATCCTCTGCCGAGCGAAAGGCACCCACTTGCACAAAGTAGTTAAAAGGTTCTGCTGTTGATGCGCCTTCTTTGGCCGCGACGCGTTCTTTGGCCAACTCCCCCAAGGGGTCAGCAGTGACGGCCGGCTTAAGTTCTGTCTTGGCGCGCGCAGCGGCGGCGACCGGTGTGGCTGCCTTGGCTGGCGCAGACGCCGCGGCGGACACAGGCACCGTGGGGCCGAGCACTGCCTCGGCAGGGGCTGCGGGTTTTACCGGGTTTTTACCGTACAAGGGTGTGTTGGGGTCCCAATCCTTGTTCTTCTGAATCTCGGTGGCATCCTTCTCGGCAGAGTGACTTCCAATTTTGTTGACAAAAGGAATTGGCACTTTGGTGACATACACCGCCACCGCCAGTGCCAGCCCCAGGCCAACCACCAGTCCGGCCAAGAAGCCAAGAATGGTACCCCCACGTTGCTGCCTTGAAAACCGACCGTTCATCACGTCTGCCTTGATCATCAGATGCCCTTCACATTTTTTGCGGGGCACTCACACCCAGCACCGCCAAACCATTGTGCAACACCTGCGCGGTGGCCAAAACCAGCGCCAGGCGCGCCAGTTTGACAGTGTCATCGTCCACCAAAATGCGCTCGGCGTCGTAGTAGCTGTGGTAACAGGCGGCCAGCTCGCGCAGATAAAACGTCACATCATGCGGCGCGAAGCCTTCGGCGGCTGCACTGAGCATGTCAGGATATTTGGCCAGCAACAACATCAGGGCCTGCGCCTGCGGACTGTCCAGCGCGCTCAAATCCACGTTGGCAAGCTGGCTCACATCACCACCCCAGGCTGCCAGCACCGAACAGATACGCGCATGTGCGTATTGCACGTAATACACCGGGTTGTCGTTGTTTTTCTGCACCGCCAGATCAACGTCAAAGGTGTACTCGGTGTCGGGTTTCCTGCTGAGCAAAAAGAAGCGAACCGCATCTTTGCTGGTCCATTCGATCAGGTCGCGCAGCGTCACATAGCTGCCAGCCCGCTTGCTGATCTTGACCTCTTCACCACCCTTGACCACACGCACCATGGTGTGCAGCACATAGTCAGGAAAACCCTGCGGAATGCCCACATTGGCCGCTTGCAAACCCGCACGCACGCGGGCAATGGTGCCGTGGTGGTCGGTGCCCTGGATGTTGATGACCTTCTGAAACCCACGCTCCCACTTGGTGATGTGGTAGGCCACATCAGGCACAAAGTAGGTGTAGCTGCCATCCTGCTTGCGCATCACGCGGTCTTTGTCATCACCGTAGTCGGTGGACTGGAGCCAAAGCGCGCCGTCTTTTTCATAGGTTTTACCGGCCTCCTGCAAGCGCTTCACGGTGGCATCGACCTTGCCGCTGGTGTACAGGCTGCTCTCCAGGTAGTAATTGTCAAACTTGACAGAGAAAGCCTGTAAATCGAGGTCTTGCTCGCGACGCAGGTAGGCCACGGCAAACTGGCGAATGCCGTCCAGATCCGTGGCATCACCCGAAGCGGTGAACTCGCGGTCATCCGACTTGACCGTCTTTTTGTCCAAAAAGTCAGCGGCAATGTCAGCGATGTATTCACCGTTGTAAAAGTTTTTACTGACTGGGTTGTCCGGGTCGGTCGGCCAGCAGGCATCACCGGGCTTGAAGCCTTGCGCGCGCAATTGGGTACTGGTAGCTAAGGTGGCAATTTGCACACCCGCGTCGTTGTAATAGAACTCGCGGTAAACCTGCCAACCTTGGGTTGCGAACAGGTTGCAAAGCGCGTCGCCCAGTGCGGCCTGGCGACCGTGGCCCACATGCAAGGGACCCGTCGGATTGGCCGAGACAAACTCGACCAGCATGCGCTTGTCGGTTTCTGCCTGCATGCCATATCGGCTGGTTTGCGCCAGTACAGAACGAACCACCTGCTGTTTGGCAGCCGGTTTGAGCTTGATGTTGATGAAACCTGGGCCTGCAATGTCCAGGGACGCCACCCAGGTTTGAAAGGCGCGCGTGTCGCGCAGGCTGGCACACAGCTGGTCAGCGAGTTGACGCGGGTTGAGTTTGAGTGGTTTAGCCAGTTGCATGGCAGCCGTGGTGGCCAGGTCACCGTGCGCCGCCACTTTAGGCGACTCAAACGCGGCTTTTTCGCCCGCGCCGGGCAGTAAATCTTCCAGCGCAGTGCGCAGGGCTTCAAGAAGTTCGGTTTTGACAGTCAGCATCCCTGGATTTTACGGGGCTGCCAGAAAGCTACCAGTAACCGCCGTGTGTCTGAACGGGTGCGAAATGCATGGCGTTTGTCCGTTAACCTCAAAAAACCCAAGCCTCTGAACCGAAGTGCGGCATTCTTTTGGCATGATGCGGTCATGCCGACACGCCAAACCCTGTCCCCTTCACTTTCCTGCGTCATTCCAGCGTACAACGAGGCGCCCAGCCTGGCCACGCTGGTGCCAGAAATTTTGGACACACTGCAGCGCCTGAGCCCCAAAGTGGAACTGATCGTTGTGGACGATGGCAGCCGCGATGACACCGCTGTAGTGATGCGGACTCTATGCGCCAAATTTCCGCAAGTGTTGTACCTGAAGTTGTCGCGCAACTTTGGCAAAGAGGCCGCGTTGACAGCTGGCATTGAGGCCACTCAAGGTGATGTGGTGGTATTGATGGACGGTGACGGCCAGCACCCAGTGTCATTGGTACCTGACATGCTTGACAAATGGCGTACAGGCGCAGACGTGGTGTATGCCATCCGGAAAACTCGCCACGACCAATCGAGCCTGCACATCAAACTCACGGCCTGGTTTTACAAGCTGGTGAATCTGGGAAACCGGGTACAAATTCCGGCCAATGCGGGCGATTTTCGGTTGATGGACCGCCAAGTGGTGGACGCCCTCAAGAGCCTGACCGAACGCAACCGTTTCATGAAGGGTTTGTACGCCTGGGTCGGATTCAACAGCACGGCCCTAGACTATGAACCACTTTCACGCGTGGATGGCAAAAGCAATTTTGGCTTGCGCGGCTCGCTGTCACTGGCGTTCACAGGGATTCTGGCGTTTTCAATTGCCCCGCTGCGCGCCTTGACTGTGACCGGTTTCATCTTTTCCATGGTGGCACTGGGTTATGGCTTTTGGGTGATGGGCGAGTATTTCTTCTACGGAATTACAGTGCCTGGTTATGCCACGATTGTGGTTGGCCTGATGTTTTTCAGCGGCATACAGCTGCTTTCCATCGGAATTTTGGCCGAGTATGTGGGGCGCATTTATGAAGAGGTGAAGCAGCGGCCCAACTACTTGGTCAGCCAACGCCTGGGCCAGGGCTTGCAGCCCTCGGACGCGCCCCAGCCAGTCCATTCCACCCAGGCGTGAGTGCGTCCACCTTCTGGTTTCTGACCGTGGGCGGCTTTGCCGCTGCCACCCACATGGGTGTGTTTGCGCTGGCGCAGGCGCATATGTGGCCCGAGATCGCCAACGCCTTGGGTTTTGTGGTTGCTTTTTTTGTCAGTTTTGCCGGGCACCGGCTGCTCAGCTTCAAAGATGCGGGCACCGACATGGGCACCAGCTTCAGGCGCTTTGCAGTGACCGCACTGGCCGGTTTTGCCAGCAATGAGTTGGTGTTTGTGCTGCTGCTGCGAGGTCTGGGACTGCCCAGCCTGCTGGCACTTTTTTTAGCGCTGCTGTTTGCAGCCGGGCAAACCTTTGTGCTGAGCCGCTTCTGGGCTTTTCGCCGCTGACACGTCGTTGGCTGCGCCGCCAGAGCGGTACAGATCCCAACCCGCCGCCTTGTGATAAAGCGTCCAGCCCGGCAAACCGTCGGTCATGCGGTTACCTTTACGCGCCACGAACCAATGACCGGGCGTTTGTGCCACTTGAGCCAACACGTCCACGGATTGCAATACCTGCCCGGCTTTTACATCAAAATCAGCGCCTTCAAACAACTCGCGCTGCCAGCCATCACCGACCCGCTGGCGCAACTCAGGCCAGTCGCCCAGCACCACCATCGCCTTGCGGGTCTGTGCGTAAAGCGGCAAATCATAAGGGTAGGCATCAGCGACATACAGGGTGTCGTCGGGGCTGGCAGCGCAGGCAAATACCTGCGCCAGATCCTGTGTGCGGGTGGTCCGCGTCAAATGGCCCACGTTCAACACGACACCCAGGGCGAGCCCGAAGTTGACGACACAAATCGCCGCAAACACTTTCCCCGACGACGGGCGATGCGCCATGGCTCGCTGCCAACCCGCCGACGCCAACAGCGCCAAAGGCGGTATCACCGGCAGGATGTAGCCCACCAGCTTGGAGTTAGGCACCGAGAAAAAGACCAGAATGGCCATCAGCCAGACCCAACACAACTTCCACCATGGTGCCTTCATGGCCACATCGCTGGCCAAGGTGGTGACTGTCACAAGTCGCACTTGTTTGAGTGCAAAAAACAACCAGGGAAAAAACAGCAGTGTCAGTGCCAGCAGGTAAAACCACCATGGCTGCGGGTTGTTGTAGACGGCTGCGGTGTAGCGGTTGAACTGCTGGCCGACAAACATGTAATTAAAAAAATCGGGATAGGTTTGCTGCGCCAGCACAAACCAGGGCAGAGCAATCAGTGCAAACAGCGTCAGACCGCTCAGCCAGGGCAGGTACAGCATTTTTTTCAGCTGCCGCGTCCAGATCAGCCAGACCAGAATCACCAAGCCCGGCAGCGCAATGCCAATCAGGCCCTTGCTCAGCATGCCCAGGGCACAGGCCACAAACCCAAGACGCGCCAGCCACTGGTGCGGCTTGTCGCCGGCCATGAAGGCAAAGGCAAAACACCAGATGGCCAGCCCGATCCAGCTGGCCACCATCATGTCGTGGTTGATGTACTGGCCCGCCACCAGAAGCGTCATGCTGGCACCCATCATGACAACGGCACGCCGGGCAATGGTCTCGGTGCTGATGGTGCGCGCGGCCAGGTACAGCGCCGCCATCATCAGACCTGCATGCAGGGCAGGCACCAGCCGCAGGGCAAACTCATTGACGCCAAAGCTTGCCAGACTGATGGCCTCCAGCCAATACAGCAAGGGTGGCTTGTGGAAGAAAGGAATGCCATTCAGACGCGGGGTCAGCCAGTCGCCACTGACCAGCATCCAGCGGCCAATTTCGCCATAACGGCCCTCGTCGGGCACGGCAATGGGTCTGAGAGTGGCCAGAATCAGTGTCAGCAGCCACAGGGTGATGAGGATCAGCCAGGATTTTTGTCGTTCGGTCAGGGTTTTAATCACTGGAGGATTTTAAGGGTACGTGCACCTCGCATCCACGCACCACGGTCACACCTGCCTGCTGCAAAGCTTGGGCAAATGCATCACTGGCCAAGTAAGAAAACTCCTGCAAGCGGGCAACGCCAATCTGATCACCCGGCTCGGCGGCTTGCGCCGGGTGACACATCAGGATGGCTCCGGCCGGTGCGCGCGCCAGCCAGCCCGCCATCAGCTCTGCGTAACGCTGTGGGCCACCGTCAAAGTTATATATGCCAAATAGGCTTGTAGCGCTTTTAATATATGCGCAAGATGCTATTGATTCAAGAGCATTCGCACCCATCCAGGCAATCACCCAGCTTTTCATGTCAGCCATGACAGGTGGCGCCCGCGAGATGCGAAGGTAGGGCTTGACGGCTTGCACGCCATAACGGCGCACCAACACCGCCACCAGTGCCTCGCGAATGCCTGCGAACTGCTGCACATGCTGGTGGCCGTCCACGAAATCTGGTGGCGCTTGCCAGTGGGCCTCAAACAGGTCCAGTTGGCGGTCAATGACGGCTTGAGCCTGCGACTGGTCAAAACCGCCCAACAACGCCTGGCGCATGGCCCGCCCCAAAGACATGCCGTGCCCGGTAACAATCGCAAATTCACTGGTCCAGTCCAGGTGCAACCCCACATCAATGCGGCCACGCTGGTGCTGCAACATCCCCGCATCTTGTGCCCAGCGCGGCGACAACACCATGGCACTGGTGGCGCTGATGCGGCCCAAGTGAGCCAGTTTGTCAATGGCCATGGAGGCGCTGGCATTGACCGCAAAATCATCGGCACACACGATCACGCCGCGTGTGGCATTCCCGCCCGCGCCAGCTGACACGGGTTCACCTTCAGCCATGGCAACTCCAGAACGCGGCCTGCCCGTATTGCTGTTTCAGGTAATCGACCCACAAACGTACCCGCAGCGGCAGGTGTTTGCGCTGGGGAAACACAGCGTAGATGCCGTTGGGTGGCGCCGCAAAATCCTGTAGCACCGACACCAGCGCACCGGATGCAATTTCCGCCTGCACCTCCCAGGTGCTGCGCCAGGCAATGCCGTAGCCCGCCAGGCACCAGTTAAACAGCACCTCGCCATCCGAGCAACTCAAGGGACCGCCAGGCTTCAGATGGATCACATCCACCGAATCGCCATGAGGCACAGAAAACGCCCAACCGCGTGATTGAGAGGCGTCACTGGACAAGGTTAAACAATCAAAGCGCGATAGGTCATTGGGGTGCTGCGGCGAGCCGTGGTGTTTGAGGTAAGTGGGCGTGGCCACACACAAGCGGCGGTTGTCCGCCAGGCGCACACTGACCAGCGAAGAATCGGGCATTTCACCGACCCGCACCGCGCAGTCAAGTCCCTCTGCCGCCAGGTCCACGACCCGGTCGCTCAAATTCAGCGAGATCGATACCTCCGGATGCAACTCGCGAAAACGCGGCACCAGCGGCGCCACATGGCGGCGCCCAAAGCCTGCTGGAGCGGTCAGGCTCAGGTGCCCGCTGGCGTTGATGCCACCGGCTGACACACTGGCCTCGGCATTGGCCAGATCCACCAGCAAGCGTTGGCAGTCTTCCAAAAAGGCGCTGCCCTCATGGGTCAGAGACACACGCCGGGTGGTGCGCACCATCAGTTTCACGCCCAGGCGCTCTTCCAGCGCATCCAGCCGCCGCCCGATGATGGCCGGTGCCACACCTTCGGCCTTGGCCGCCGCCGTCAAGCCGCCACGGGCAGCCACGGCAACGAAGGTTTCAAGTTGTTTGAGCTTGCTCATCCGACTGCGCCTGCGCCACGTAAAGCCTGCACCTGAACTGCCGTATATCCCAGTGCTCCCAACACCTCATCCGTATCAAGTCCCAACACCGGTGGGCTCAGGCGCAGACCCAGCCGGTGTCCATCCATGGTGAACGGGAACAACGTGGCTTTGCTGACCTCACCCGCATGAGGACCATCGGGCAAGGTCATGTCGGCCAAACCCCCGGTGGCCAACAGGTGCTCATCGTCAAACAGCTCTTCCGGCTTGCGAATCGGGGCGTAGGGCAATTTGTTGGTCTCCATCAACGCGCCCAATTCTGCAGCGCTGTAGCCACTGAGGCGTTCGCGCAAGATGGGCAACAGTGTGGGGCGCTCGCGCACACGGTCGTTATTTGACGTGTAACGCGGGTCCGCTTTCAGGTCAACAAAATGAAACACATCGCAGAACGTGCGCCACTGGGCATCACTGACAGCCGAGATAAATATCTGCTCTCCATCTTTCACGGTGAACACGTCATACACCGCCCAAGGTGAAATGCGCGCAGGCATCGGGGCAGCGGGTTGCCCCGTCATGGCGTACTGCAGCATGTGCTGGCCGACCAGAAACACATTGTTCTCAAACAGCGCACTCTGCACTTCCTGGCCACGCCCGGTGATGCCGCGTTGAATCAAGGCGCCTAACGCACCAATGGCGCCAAACATGCCGCCCATGATGTCGTTCACGCTGGTGCCAGCCCGCAACGGGTCGCCCGGGCGACCGGTCATGTAGGCCAGGCCGCCCATCATCTGCACCACTTCGTCCAGCGCGGTTCGGTGCTCATAGGGGCCTGGCAAAAAACCTTTGTGGCTGACGTAGATCAGTCGCGGGTTGTCTGCCGACAGACTGGCGTAATCGAGCCCGTATTTGGCCATGGTGTCGGGTTTGAAGTTTTCCAGCACCACATCGGCACTCAACGCCAGTTTGCGCGCCACTGCGGCGCCCTCGTGCTGGTGCAGGTCGATGGCGATGCTTTTTTTGTTGCGATTGAACATGGGAAAAAAGCCGGCACCCGCACCCAGCAAATGCCGGGTGCGGTCACCTTCTATCGGCTCTACCTTGATCACCTCGGCCCCCATGTCGGCCAGCACCATGCCACAGGTCGGGCCCATCACCATGTGGGTGAATTCGACCACCCGCAAACCCGCCAAAGGCAAGGCGCGGGACGTGACAGCTTCAGTGGGTTGACTCATGGTGTGGGCATGCAAGCGTTGAGAAAAAATAGGGGGGCGACCGGGCCAGGGGATGTCCAGAATCGCAAAGTCGGCAGATTACCTGCATTATTGTCACAGCTGTTGCCTTGCAGAACTGAGAATGGCGGAGGCAGCGTTTCGTAAAATCAGACCATGCAAACCAGCACACCCAGCACCGTCACCCAGCACACGCTGTCCAACGGCCCAGCGCGCGCCGTGCTTTTTGATGCCTATGGCACGCTGTTTGACGTCTACAGCGTGGGGCAATTGGCCGAGGAATTGTTCCCCGGCCATGGCCAGGCCCTGAGTATGTTGTGGCGCGACAAACAAATTGAATACACCCGCCTGGTCAGCACCTGCAACCACGGAGCACACTACCAACCGTTCAGCGCCCTGACTCGGGCAGCACTGGTGTACGCTATTAAAAAAATAGTTACTAGTCCATATTCAACAAGGGCTACAGACCAATTTGATATAAATTTCGAAGAAAAGCATGGGCTTTCTATCCAGCGCTTGCTTGACCAATACCAGCAGCTGAATGCCTTCCCCGAAAACCTCGCCGTGTTGCAAGAACTCACAGCCTGTGGCATCCCGACTGGCATTTTGAGCAACGGCGACAAGGTCATGCTGGACGCTGCTGTGCAATCCGCAGGGTTTACCGACTTGCTCGACCACATCATCAGCGTCGACCC
>Ga0136636_10000740_pt1 | contig 17692 bp, 13 predicted proteins | sample AntDrymUQ8522106_2_FD_104653 | JGI IMG/M metagenome (GOLD analysis project Ga0136636, IMG submission 104653) | Polar desert sand microbial communities from Dry Valleys, Antarctica - metaG UQ852 (21.06) | ecosystem: Environmental > Terrestrial > Soil > Desert | place: Antarctica: Dry Valley... | reverse complement strand
GTATTCTCTTTACTCCCCACTTCTCAAACTTTCGTGCCAACGGAAAAAGTATAAACGACATGATCAACGCTATGCCTAGCGGAATGAGAATAGACTTGGCCAATACCAGTATTGCAAAGATCGCGATTACCGTGGCTATCACATAGAACAATTTTTGAAAAGATATTTTCATCTGAAATAAGTATTAAAAGCCTTTATATAAAACCGATTAACGCTACTGTTTTAATATTATTGGTGTTGGTGCTATTGTGTATGCACAGCCAATGACGTTGAACCACGCAATATAGTAAAACCTACAGATTTTGCTTCGCTTATGAGTACTTATTATTACTAGCAGGGCAATATTTGTCGCTCATGATTGATTTGCCATTTGCCATTTTACTGTTATTTCGTTATTGCCGGTATTAGATAGTCCTGCATAATCTTATCACCTTGATTGTGTCCGGATGCTGTATTATATGCCGTCGAAGTAATTACAATCACAATAGGCTGGTCTTTGAAAATAAAAATTCTATTCCCACCATTACCACTCGAATAGTAAACTTCATATTCCACATCTTTTACTTTGTACGTTTTATTCCAAAATAGATATCCATAATACTCGCCTTCCGATATTCTCATTTGATGAGATAGACTCTTTGCTATCCAGGCTTGTGATACAATTTGCTTACCATTCCATGCACCTTGATTTTTGTATAACTGGCCATACTTCGCATAATCCAATGATCGCAATTGTAAACTACCTGCTGTATTAACTACTTTTTGAGGTGTAAACTGCCATTTATATTGTTTAATGCCAAGAGGCTCAAACAGGTTTTTGTCGGCATATTTTTCTAACCCATTTGGAACTGATTTGTGAATAATGTCGCCCAGAACTACAACACCAGCAGTAAAGTAATCCCACTGCTTGTCTGTTACTTTTGTTTTGTCAATAGGAAGATTTAGTGCAAATTCAACCCAATTACTTGTAGGATACATATTTTCTTCGTTCCCGGGTGATTCAGAATTCATATCAGAACCGTCAAAAGACGAACTCATTGTAAGCAAACTTTGTAAAGAAATACTATCTTTTGATGTGGAATAGTTCTGAAATGTTTTTAGGTTGTAAAATTCTTTCAACGTTTGTGTTTCGCTTTTTATGTAATTGTCTTTGATTGCGATTCCCATAAGAGTTGATGCAAATGATTTTCCAACAGACCGGGTATCGTGCAGTGTATTTCGATACGCTCCGTTAAAATACTCTTCCATTAAGAGCTTTCCGTCTTTTATTACGACAACACTTCTTATATCCTTAAAGGTTTTCGTCGCAATTTTTCTGTTTAGTTCCTCAACTATAGCGGTATCTATTACCCCTGTTGAAATCTGCCAGTCTTTAAGTGGTTTTATGATCTGAACTTTAACAAGCTTTTCATTGATCTTTATTTCTGGAATTGTGATATTTATTTCTCCGTCGGCAATTATATTACCAGTCAATACTTCGGTCAGTTTTAAGTAGGGTCTGATTTCAATATTAAGAAGATGTTCTCCAGTTGTAAATGCGTCTTGTCCGCCATTCGTTAAAAATCTATTCCAAAGAAATCGACCCCAAGAATCTTCATTGGTTGAACTTATTAACGGTACTCTAAAAACGGTACTGTGATTCTTGCTAACTGGGCTTCCAGCACTAATATTAAGATTTTCAACATAAATCTTTTTGCCGTCAATGAAAAACGAAAACTGATAATTTCCATTTTTAGTTAGTTCGTCAACGGTTGATTGAGGCGAAAGTAAATGAAGAGAATTTGTCAGAGAACTTCCTAAAAAGACTCTGATGTTAAGGTCTGTTTTCTCTTTAATTTCAAATGATGTTAGAAAGTCTGATTGTTTAAAACTTTCAATAGGAACAGTCTTTCCCATAAAAGCAATTTTACCAACGTTTGCTTTATGAATTGGATAAGTAATACTATCGCTCTTTACAAAGGATGCTGACTGGCCAAACAGGCTAAATGTTACTAGGAGAATTGTGGCTAAAATAGCAAGTTGTTTTATCATAATGCTGTTCTATAATGTTTTTATTATTGGCTTTAAATATAGCTTAATAACTATACTCTTAGTATTCGGCTGGCGTCAGCAACACTCTACTCCTTCCCATTGTCCAGACTTTTGAATTGCGCGACAGCCCAAACGGCAGTTATTCATTTCGCTCATGCGCCCTTCGGGGTTCTCGCTGGGCACTACGTGCCGCTTAAAGTCCTATTTATCGTAGTCCGTTTTTACTCTTTCAGTAGTGTTTTATTATGCTGTTTGCTGGAAACGTAAATTAGTATGGCCATTAATGCAAGCGATACCGTTGATGCCAACAACGTTCCTAGGTCTAGGCCACCCTTTGAGAGTGGTTTAGTTAGAAAGTCACCAAAAGTTGCGCCGAATGGTCGGGTAAAGATAAACGCAATCCAAAACAGCACAATTTGATTAATCTTTGTGAAGTAATGCAGTGCAACCACAATTACAATAATTGCTCCAGTTACCATTGCGCCATTCAAATAGCTTAATCCTACATTATCGCTCAAGAAGTCGCCAAATGCTGTTCCTAAGCTATTTGAGAACAAGATTGCAATCCAATAATATATTTCCTTCGACTTTTCGGTAATCGGAAATACTTCAAGGTTTTTAAACTTTCGAAACCAAAAGTAAAGCGTTAAAAACAGACAGGTTACCAGCAATAAGCTTCCCCAGGCATATCCTAAATGTAAACTTCGGTCTAAAAAATCCGAAATTTCTGTGCCCAGCGTAGTGGTTCCAATAATTACAAGCCAATAGATATAAGGAATGTATTTATTTACGGATAGCTGGGTAATGAGCACTACCAGAAAGAATAAAAGCGTGATTCCAATTCCTACGGCATAACCTAAGTTAAGCGTCATCGAAATAAAGTCGCCCAAGGTTTCACCTAAGGTTGTGGCAACAATTTTCATTACCCAAAACAGGAGAGTTATTTTGGCAACCTTGCTTATATTTTCACTATTCATCATATGATTACGACTTGAATTAGTTCAACTGGTCAATGATTTGAATAAAAATATCTTGCCAATAGTTTGGATTGTAAAAAACTGAAGAGTTTCCAAAGCGAATAATTTGAATGTTCTTTTCGGGGTATACGTAAAGATATTGACCATACAGCCCAACCGCATAAAAGCTGTTGTATTTTAAAGGACCAATGCCCCAATTATTATTGTAAAAATGCCTATTCACATTATTGGGGTTGTTGAGATCGGAGTGCGTTGAATATTCCACCCAATCTTTTGGAACTATTTGCTTTCCTTCCCAAACACCTTTGTTGAGATACAATCGGCCAAATTTGGCAAAATCAATTGGACGGGCTTGCAAGCAGCAAAAAGCCTTTTCCATACTATTTTTACCGTCACTATCTAAGCTCCAAAACGCCGGAGATTCCATACCTAGAGGTTTCCAGATTTTAGTTTCTAGGTAGTTGGAAATGGGCTTGTTTGTAACTCTTTCGATAATTAGTGCTAATAGTTGGGTGTTTGCCGAACTATAATGAAACTCTATATTCGGCGAGGTTTTAAGCGTTAATTCTGTCAACTCTTTTCTTAAATCGTTTCCCCTATAAAACTCGGCATTATCCGAAACAAGATTAAAATCATCGTCGGTAAATTTAATTCCAGAGGTATGTTGCAGTAGGTTTTTTATTGTAATACAATCGAACCCCGCTTTGTTTTTATATTCACTCAGATAATCGGTAATACTGTTGTCAACACTCTGGATTAACCCTTCACTAATTGCAATTCCTATTAATGTAGAGATCATTGGCTTTACCATTGAAAAGGATGAAACTAATGAAGTGTCGACATATTTATCATTATATTTCTGATACAAAATGGTATCGTTACGAATAATCAAAAATGCAATTGTGTTATGCAGGGTCACAAAGCTATCAAGCTTAACATTAGTGGAGTTTAACGACCTATTTGTTAACCCAATTGAACTGCCGAGATTGTATTCGACATTAGGTTTGCTAAAATTAAAAGCAGGACCTTGGTTTTCAATCTTTCGTTGAGGAAAATGCGCGTAATCTTTTTGCGATGGCAATGCTCCAAAACGAAGAGTTCTAGAAACTTCACACGATGAAATTCCTAAAACAAACAGTGTGGATAGTAAAACAACTCTTAGCTTTTTCAAGGGTCTCATTGATTGTATTAAGTAGTTATACTGTTCGGTATTCGGTTTTTATAATGCACTACAACGGATGGCAAGATGGCGGAAGGTAGCAATTTTCACTATAAATAATGAGTCGCGAACCAATGTAGAATGTGTCGGCGTAGCACTGAACCGCCACGTTGGCCAAGCCGCTGTTATCAGCTGTATTTAACCTCAGTAGTCCGTTTGCCTGCAATAAATATAAGTAAAAACAGTAAAACAAGAACCACACTTGTCCATATATTTCCAAAGTTGAGTCCAGCCGGTTTCGAAATGTAGTTGCCAATTGTAGCCCCAATAGGATGCATTATTACTAAAGCAAGCCAATACAAAATTTCTTTAGAAACCTTGGTGTATTTGTTTAGTAATACAAAAATTGCCAGTATTACTAATAGTAAGATTGACCCGCCACCAGCACCCAATGGAGTGTCGTTTGATAACAAGTCGCCTGAAGTGGTGCCAAATGTGCTTGAAACTAAAATTGCAAACCAGTAAAGAAAAAATGTCTTGCTATTCAAACCCGTTTCAACGGTTGATTTGGGCGAAACAAACTTCCAAGCTACAAGAGTTAGAGTCAAAATTCCCATAACCAAAACAGAACCCCAAATTGTCCCCAGCTTTAATGGTTCAATGGTAATAAAGTCAGCACAATTTGTGCCTGCTATATTTCCTAAAACAATTAGAAGCCAATAAACCGTAGGACTTTCTTTGCCGCTCAACGCAATTGCAATGATTGCGAAAAGATATGTGCCAATGAGAAGTATAGAACCTGTACTATAACCCAACCCTAAATTCCTTGAAATTAGGTTTCCAACAATTTCGCCAATTGTTGTTGCCAAAATCATAAGCATCCAATAATGAATGCCAATGGTTGGTATATGAATATTCAATTTTTTACTGGACATATGAAATAGTATTAAAAGCGGAACACCAGAGGCGTTCCGCTTTCGAATAATTATTGTTTTATTACACTTCCGTTAGCATCATAAAAAAGCTCAGCAGTTTTTAAGCCTTGTTTAATTTCTACTTCATAGCTGGTTTGCCCCTTTGAAGTCTCAATTTTTGCAACAGCTTTTACAGTTGTTCCTTTATGAGATGCGTTAAACGCCGCTTGCACTTTCGCAGGAAGCTGACTGAACGTTATCGGACTTTCTGTCTCCAACCATTCCCCCGTATCGTTAAAGTTGGCTGAATATTTTTTGCCATTCCAATCAAAGGATGCTTCATATTCATGAGCATTTTCTTTGTCCCACTTTACGCTTGTAGCATTCGGGAATTTTGAATTAAATGTTGCCGTAACAGCATTTGGTGCTTTGCTTTGAGCAAAACATGTAGCATAGGCACATACAATTGCCATAGCAACGAAAATTATTTTTTTCATTTTATTGCTTAATTAAATTGTTTATCGAAATGTAAGTTGTCGCTTGGAAAACAAGCGAAGGCCGAATAAACTAAGCAACTATTGGAGGACGGAAAACTTTGGTGATATAATCCGATTTAACAAAGTTGTCGGAATGGTATAAATGTGATTGCTCAACAAACGAGATGTTTGCTGTTTTAAGACTAATAATAGTGGGAAGCTGAAATGCAACTAACTGCGAAATGTGGCGGTATTGAATTGGGGCATGTGGTTTTTGCTCATCTCCATTATTGTGCTTGTCGAATAAACCGTCGATATTAATTAAGTGGTCGGTTAAAAAGTCAAGAGGAGTCATATCTTTATCTTCAGTTGCCTTGCAATGCTGATACATTTCAGGCAGGTCTTGAAGAGAAGAAAAGTCGCCCATTGGTAAACAAAAAGTCCCAAATGAGTAAAAAGCCAAAAGGAATATGTTGATTGCTTTTATCACAGCTTATGAAACGTTTAGGTAAGCACTTAATTGTGTTGGTATTTCAATTTATCATTGTGTTGGGTTTGTCTGCCAAATGTTTGCTCCACGACGAATGAAGCAACAAATTTGTTCCACAAGCACTTCTTGCCGCTTGAGGTCCTATTTATTAGGCATTCGTTTTTATTTTTCTATCTAAATATTCAATCAGAGTCTCTTTATTCTTCAGTTTATTCTTGTTATGAAGAATTCTAATTATGGAATCAATCAAATTAGTTTGAAACTCTCTTAACTTTTGCAACTCAATGTATAATCGAATCGACTTATGTGTCATTTTATGACGAATCAAGTACATACCTGTTAACAAATCGGATAATGCTTTATATTTTTTCCCATCCGACGGAAACATAAGTTCACACATTCTCCTTTTGCTTTTTTTCTCCATCTTAAAATCCTCTTCGTCCAAAAGAAAGATGCTTTCTAATACCATGATTAAAAAGGAAACTCTTAAATGTAAATCCGTTTCTTTTATTGCTTTAGCGATTAACTTAATTGAATTAATCAATAATTCATCTAAATCGTTCTTTTTATCAGCAAATAGAGTTCCCATCAAATCAAAATTCCTCCGAAATTGCAGATGTAGCTTTTCAGGAAAATGAAAAGGTCTGTTATTTGCAGACATTGTTATTCCAAATCCGAATTTTTCATCTTTATCCTGAGTTAAGTATTCTGATTGAAATGGTATTCTTTTTTCCAAATCGATATAACAAATTTCATTTGGATAGTAAACAGTTGGTGATAATAATTTTATCATATCTGCTGCGAGACAAGCCTTTTCGAATGAAATTTCTTCTCCTTTTTTACTTTCAGCAAATGTTTCAACGACCACAAAAACACGACCTTGATATTTTCTCAACAATGAATCGAACTCATCTTTAGTCATATTACCGTTATCCTTTACTTTATCCCAATATTCATCAAAATACTGTTTAGTCATATAAGTAAATTGGATATCTCCTATGTAAAAGGATTCTTCAATTGTTAAATTTAGGATAGGATAATAATACCTTTTTGCTTTTAAATCTTTTTCTAATTGTTCACTTAAAAAATTGCTAAGATTCTGGTTTGCTCGTTGAAATTTAAATACCTCTATCAACCAAAGCAATACTTTTTCTCTTAGATATTCTACCGATACTTTAGTGTGTAATGAATCATAGTTAAGCATCCCATGAATAAACTTGTAGTAATCAATGTAATCAGAATCTTTAAATCCATAATTTAAACCATCGATTGATATTGATATTCCAAAATCTGAAATCTCTGGCAAGAATTTTTTTTGAATAAATGGTTTGTCTTCAACCAATTTATCAGACCAGTCAACTACTTGAACTTCATCAATAGAACCTTTACTTTTTCTTCCATCAGTCTTCTCTTCCTCATTGTCAAGAATCGTGATAAGTTCTACAAAACTAAATGCTTTATTATCAATGCTTGTTTCTGTCATCGAAGTTCGTTAAAATGATGCCTAACGGCACATATAAGTTTTGTTGGGGATTTCGAAGCGATTTCTTGTCGAAACGTTAAGAGCTAAAACAGAAGCCAGCACCTTAAAATCCGCAATTCCGCCCCAATAAAATTTATATGATGTTGGCGGTAGTTTTTATTCAATAATCAGTTTATTATAAGCATCATCAAAACAATAGCCAAAAGCTTTGCCGGTTTGCTTATTAATCTCATTTGCCAATGTTATCAATTGATTCTCACATAAATCAAATGATTGATTTGTTTTAATCATTAAATTTTGAATTCTTGGCAATTTAAACATATAGGCTTCATACTCTGATAAGATTTTAGCAGTTTCAATCCATCTATCAAGTTGAACTAATCCGACCTTTACCAAATCCTTTGTAATTGCTGAAGAATCTAAATAATGCCCAAACTTATCTTCATATCTGGTATTTAAAAGAGGGAATGTAGCATAAATAGGAATTATATGAAACTCATTAACCATAAACAATGAATTAATAAATATTGTATTAATTCCTACATAATTCATGGTTTTATCATAGTTTTTATTTAACGTAGTAAATAATATAAAATCAATACTTGTATCGATTAAATAATCCAGTTGACCAAAGTAATTTTTTATCGAATCCCTTAATCGTTCATGAACTTTAATATCAATCCCACTAATACCATTGGTTAGAATTGATTGTAAATTTAAACGAAAGATTAAAGAGTATACAAACACTTTAAAATCAATTACATTTATATCGCTAAGTTCAAGAACATTATTGTCAGGTTCTTTAAACTTTGTATTGTCAATTGACACTAAAATAGGGATAAACTTACTTTCTAATTCAGCTAATTTTGACTCACACTTATCACAGAAAATATAATCAGCTGAATGTGGATTTTGTTTTATATCTGTGTTTGTATTCTTTAGATTTGAACGTCCTTGATATTCTGTCAAAGAATTATTATCATCTAATCCAATCACAAAAACATCTTCATAATCCCTTTTTCCAATATTAGATTTTAATAATCCAACTGGCACAAAATGAGAATTAGTTTTATTTGATTTATTCAATCCACAAATTAAACAAATATCATTTTCTGTTCTCATGCTACGTGTCGTTTGTTAAAATTACCGCCAACTCGTTTATATGTGTGATAAAATCACACAATACATACCCCGTTGGTATATATTGTGTGGTTTTACACTGTATAATACTCAAATTTAACTTATTTCCCGTTTCGTTGTATCGGGTTATCCATATTATTTTAGCGGAAGTGCTAACATGCGGTTGCATGCGGCCATGCGCCATTGGGGCTGGGGGCTGGGGGCGAAAAAAAAATATACGTGGGGGGTAGCAGTGTCGGGGGATGGTTTTTGGAATTTTGGCTAAGAGGCATCACAATGTTGTATTGGCAATTATTTTTTTTCATGCCAATACAATGTTCAATTGGAGCATTTTTTTTTCTGGAGAAGGCAACACAACATTAGAATTGCCATTTTTTTTTCGATTCTTGCCATTCTAATGTTAGATTATGGAGAATCGAAACCGTTTCGACCCATTCTAACATTAGAATTGCCATTTTTTTTTCAATTCTTGCCATTTCAATGTTCGATTTTGAAGAATTGAAACCGTTTCGACCCATTCTAATGTTGGATTGCTAAGAATTTTTTTTATTTGCTAGTAATCGAATGTTAGATTACTAAGAATTTTTTTCCGAATGCGCCATTTCAATGTTAGATTGGCGCATTTTTTTTTCGAAACAAGGCATCACAACATTGTATTGGCCATTTTTTTTTCGATTCTTACCATTCTAATGTTGGATTGCCTCCAAAAAATATTTTCACCCATTCTAACATTAGAATGCCCTAAAAAAATATTTTGGGCATCGCAGCGTAATGTTGCTCGTTTAATAAAACAGAAATGGTTTCAATCCAACAAAAGGTTGTGTTGCCTCCTGCTCGTTTTGTTTTGTAATAATCAATTGTTGGATTGAGTTGCGCATTTTTAGTTTCGGGCCATCAACGGTTCATTTTGGCAGCAATTTATTTTGGGCGCTGTTACACCAACCCGTAATAGCAACCCATTAATTTATGCCTAAGTCTATACCCCGAAAAACCTAGGGTTATATAACCTGCTAAGCAGTATAATGGTTAGCATCAAATTCCGTTCGTCAAAATTATTTCCTATTTTTTATTGAATACCATATTCGGAATTCCTTTTATTTTCTAGACGTTTCACTGCTATTTGTTTCACGCTAGCATACGCCACTAATAATTAGGCTATTGCCTTTCGATAATAGTTGTTGTAAATTGCTTTACGTTTTTTAAATATTTGTTTTACTAAAACTAAGCCTTATGATTATTAGAAAGTTTTATCCTTATCGGATGCGTACTGGGGAAGTGCAAACCTTTGGTAGCCGAGTCCTAAAGAGCATTGAATCGTTCGATTTAGCCGGCCTTATGCTGCTGGTATTGTTCAACAAGCTAAAAGATTCGGTGGAATTACTCACGCAGGTTCTGGTGAAGTATCAGGAAGTTGAAAAAACGAAGGCGCTGAAGGCCTCGGATGAAGTGCGCGGCAATGCTTTTTTGGCGTTCCGCAAGTCGCTAGCATCCATCGCTCTTCGTCGCGACAAAGTTAAGTCTGCCCTTGCCAACAAGCTGCTCGACTTTATTAGACAGTATGGCTGGGATATTCACAACATGACCTACGCCGAGGAATCATCGCACCTCACCGACCTTATTAAGAACATTAAGGCTTCGCCCGAGCAAATGGCGGCTATTGCTGCCCTAGGCCTAACCGAACACCTAGAAGAGATACAAGTTGCACAGCAAGAGTTTGAGGCAATACTTATGGATAGGGATCAGTCCGATGCAAGCCAGCTCGAAATAAACGGAAGCAATACCAGCAAGGTGGTAAAAGCCGATTGCGCAAATCTGTTTCAAGCCATCGATTCGCTATATTCCATTTCGCAAAAGCCAGAGTATATTCAAATGGCCAGCCTTATAAACGAAATTGTGGATGCTCAGGCGCAGGTAATTCGTTCGCGTATTACCAGGGCTGCCGATAAGGACGATGAGGCGAAGAGTTAAGTTGTGAATGGTGATTTGTAAAAAAATGAAAAGAAAAAGGTGAATGGTGAGTTGTGAATTGTCAAAAAGTGAAAAGTAAGAAAATAAAAGAGGGTTAATCACAATACTAACTCCTATTCATTTATCAACCTCTCAACGGAAAAAAGGATGGCTACTAACGTGGCCATCCATTAATTTTTAACGTTTAACTTTTTACCGCTTGCCCATTGCTTCCAACAGCTGGAGTTGCTCCTTTAGCTGTTGCTTTTGGAGTAGGTTGGTTTCGGTGGTAACGGCGGCTTTTAAATCGGGAATGGCATCGGTGCGCTCGAGCTCTACCGTGAGCTTGGCGGCAAGCAACCGAACATCGAAGCTGCTATCGCGAACCATTTGTGGAATATACTTCTTTGCCGACCATGCACGCATGTCTACAATTGCTTGCAATGCGGTAAGCTTCTCTTCCTTGCTCTTAATAAGCATTCCAAAGGCTTCGCTTTGCTTGGCTAACAGTGAATCGGTAAACAGAATTTCTTTTGAATGAATGCCAGGACGAACCACGTTAGCGTTATACGATATTAGCTTCTTTCCGGCAACCAACCGCACAAGGCGAGGAATCATCCAGCGCATTCCTTGAGTAGCCTCAGGATGGCCAACTACTGAAACCGACTTTCCTTTTTCAACCTCGGTAACAATCACAAACGGACGGTTGTTGGTCATGTTGGATGGAGTTCCAGCAACGGTGTGCACATCGCTTAGCATGGTAGCCAGCTCGGTATACTTATACTTGCTGTCTTTGGCTGGAATAAGCACCGGTCCTTCGTAGTAAAGCGAGTAGTAAATGTCGCTATCGGCTAGCTCAGGAAAAATCTTCTTGCCTTCACCAGTTACCGAAAACTTTGCCAAACCATGTCCACGGTTATCGTGCTCAATGTCGATGGCTTCGGCACCACTTAGCGCGAGCGATGGATAGCCCGGTGTTTCGGATAGAATATAGGCTCCGGCACAAATGCCAACCACACCCTTACCGCTTTTCACTAGGTCGATAACCTTTTGCTGGCCAAGTAAGCCAAGGCTACCGGTTTCGGAGCGTCCGCCCCCACCAGGGAAAAGGAATACATCAATATCGTCGGCAGCACCGCCCATAATATCGGCAGCAGAAATAACGCGAACGGTAATCCCTTCATCAATGCGGCAGGCCTCAAGGGCATCGGTAATGCAGTCGGGGCTATCGCCATTCTTGTCGAATACGCCTACATGAATGGTGTCGTTACTCCTTGTCTTTAAATCGCCCGGTTGGCATGCCACCAGTAGGGCAATAGCGGAAATGTATAAAAGATGTTTCATGGTTTGAAGAGTGAATGGTGAGAAAAAGTGAATTGTGAGTGGTGAATGGTGAAAAAAAGAAAAAGAAAAAGAAAAAAGAAGTGAAGAGAAAGAAGAAAAGAAAACAATTTACAATCCTTGTTTCAAACAAAGCAATCTGTGTTTCTCTGTTTTCTCTGTGTCTCCGTGTTAATTTTAATCCTCTGTTCTTTACTCCTTAACTCCAAGTTCGGTGAGGTATGTTTTGGCAACAACATCGTCGAGCCAGGTGTAGAATTGCGCTACTTCGCCGGGCTTTCCTTTTCCGCTGCGCCATGTAGCCACCTTTTCGTCGGCAACCTTAAAAATGTTGCGTTCCATTACCTCAAGCTTTTGCACTATTCCTGTTTTCTCAAGGTTGAACAGCTTCGATATTTGAATGTAGCGAGCGCCATCGGAACGTTTCATAGGGTAGCACTGGTCCATTAGCTCCAACGACATGCTGTTGAGTGGTGAATTGCCTTGTCTGTTTCGAACAACCATGCGTGGCAGCTTATCGCCTTCGCGAACCCAAAGTGGCAGCGCAACGCATGTATTAGGAAATCCAACCATTGTCCATATAGTGGACAAATCGGTAGGCTCGCCCGGCTTAACGCCTTGCACCAAAATAGCAGATGTTGTTCCGCTGCGCGAGAGCAAATCGTCGGAGTTTACAAAATAGTTGCCGGCAGGAATTGCGCTAAACTCTTTGCGGTAGTCACGGTTCAGCACCGGATTCCTAAAGCAGCGGGTAAACTCATGCAGAATGGTTTGATAGTTCATTTTGTGCTGCGCATCGGCGGTGTAAAACAAATCTTGTGCCGTTTGAAAGCGAATAAAACCGTAACCTATATCCTTCTTTCCAGTAAAGGAGAAGTTGGTGCGGATAATATAACCGTTTGGTGCTTCGGCCGGATTGTTGGCATCGAACTTGGTAAAGGTGTGGTTGTTTACCTCATAAAAGGCGGCACCACCCGCAGCATCAATTACGCCAAAGTGAGCAGCAAACCCCATTGGTTTCGACTCTGCATTAAGCAGGGCTTCAAAATCGGATAGTGAGGCACATTGCTGTAGCGCCTTGCGCATAAACTCTCCTTCCAAATCTTTCTTGGAAGTAGTATCGTCGAGGTTTACGTTGAAAGAGGCACTGTTCATTATGGAAAAGCCAGCCGAGTTGGCACCGCCCCAAATTAGAGCACCGGTAGAATCTTCGGAGTTGATAAGACCTACATAAGTAAACTTGCCATCGGCGTAAAACTTCATGCTATTCTTGGCATAATCACTGTCGCGCACCTTCCAAATCATAGGCCGTCCATCGGTGGTGTATTTTCCCGAAATAATGGCGGTGGTGCAGGCAACCCCATACAAGTATGAAACTGCCATTACGATTAAAAGAAATAGTTTTTTCATGGTTAGGTTGTTTGCGGGTTATTCACAACAGGCCGCATACTATCATACGCAACCCATCAACAGGTTAGTTTACACAAATGTAATAGAAAAGAAGTAAGGTTAGCAAAAGCGGAGGGAGAAGGTCGAAAAGAGTAGTTGGGTAATGCAAGTGCAAGTTTGCACCTTACCAACCTAACCCCATCCTGTCCCAATGGGAATGGTGACTTGCTAAAGATGAGGGCCGCATTACAACCCAGCCGCTCCTCCTTTGGAGGAGTCGGAAGAGGTCGGGTGGGTTAAGACTTGCAGAATGGTTATAACGCAAACGCTTTGTGTTCTCTGTGCTGTTTTTCGCTGCGGGAATTGTGGTTAAACAAGAGGGCTCAAGGGCATATCCAAACAGTTACATACCTTTCTCCAACAACTTTTCGAGCTGATGATACTCGATGCCATATACCTTTTTAATATCGGCAATCTGCTCAAGCACCTTTGGATCGGGAGTAGCAAGTTCGCGCTGCTTAATGCCGACAATCAGCACGTTTTTGGGAGTATGTTCGGTGGCAATAAATTCAAAAACGTTGGTTTTATAACCATAAGCCTCCATGATTAGGGCGCGCAGTCCATCGGTTAACAGTTCGGCCTGGCGTTCCTTTAGAATACCAAACTGGGTAATACGGCTGAGATTCCCTACTGGATTAATCTGCTTCCGTATTTGCTTATGGCAGCAAGGGGCAACCACAATCACTTTAGCATTAGCCTTCATACCCATAAAAATGGCATCATCGGTAGCGGTGTCGCAGGCATGTAGGGCAATCAGCATGTCGAGCTTAGGTAACTTTGCATCTACAATGGTTCCCTCGGCAAAAGAGAGTCCGCCAAATCCCGATTCCTTTGCAATGGTATTGCACTTATCCACCAATTCTTTACGGAGTTCGACACCCACAACGCTTGGCGTTTTGTGAAGAACATTTACCAGGTAATCATAGAGCGCAAAGGTGAGGTAACCCTTACCGGCACCCATATCGGCCACGCTGAAAGAGTTATCCATCTCTACCGATTTTAGCACTCCATCAATAATCTCTACATACTTGTTTATTTGGCGATACTTATCCTGCATGTCGTTCTTTACCTTACCCTCGCTGGTAGTAATTCCCAAGCGATAGAGATAGGTATTCTCCTCGGGCGCAATCAGTCGCGCCTTCTCCTTATCATGGCTAAGCGAAGGTTGCATTGTCTCGGTAGCAGGTCCAATGCGGAGCTTTGCAGTTCCATTGGGTGAAATAGTAAGGTAGTAGTTGGCCGAAAGGGTAAACAAATCGGCCTGAAGGAAATCGTTGGCAAACATAGCTTCAAGAAGAGATCTCACCTCCTCAAACATGCAATTCTGGGTAATATCTTTGGTTTGATGGCGAAGTACAAACGATAACCGTTCTCCTTTTTTAATGCTTATAACCTTGGCCGAAGCAGTTCGCAGCGTATTATTCTTGTCGCGCCTGTTGAATAAGGCAAGTCGCACAAAGTTTTTGGCCTCTAGGCTCTCGATAGTGTGCGCAATAAATTGCGAAATGGGGTTATCACTCATGGCTTATTTCGTTATGATTAATTAATTACAAAAATAGGTATTAATTAGCGGTTATTGCTTCCAGAAACAAGAAGTGACCGTAACTAATAGCTGATGTAGATATATTGAGAGGAGAGAAAGAGAAGAAACGTTATAAACCCACTAACTCTACTACAAGCAGAATCCATTCGTTAACCCCGAAAAGATCGGGATCTACGTTTTACCCCAACTTTTAATCTTTCAACAACAGGATTTGGGTTAAAACACGAAATCCTAAAGGGATTTAATTTGATTAGCCCCGAATGCAATTATGTGATAGGTGTAAGTGTCACGAAACAACCACGTAGTGGTTGAATGTAATCATTAACATTGCCTTTGCGATAAAAGAATCAAGGCATAGTAGCATACTAATTGATGCCGGAGGCATCGTATGTTTATAGAAGGATAATGGATGCAGCAATACGACCCCAGCTGGGGTCGAGCGTTCTCGGTTTCCTCCGTTTCTATAAACATAAAACCCCTCTAGGATTGATGCCTAATTACGTATTCACGTAGTTCTAAATACGAATAGCCTAATTCCCTTTCCATTATGTCTTCGCAAGGCAAATGAAAAACAGGTGGTATTATCTGCTAATAAAAGGCTGATCGATGAGAGCTCTAATGGCTCTCATCATTAGCAAACCCACATAGGAATTGTTGAATTATGCATGGCGCAAGGCCACAATTAAGGCCCCGGTTATATAAGCAATCACCCACCAAGCGTATGCGTAGCGTGAATATAAGTGCAGCGATTTGGAAATGAGCAATCCAGGGCCATACTTGCTTCGGAAACGCCAAAGTAGAATGAAATCAATAAGCATAGCCAATAGGGCCGAATATCCAAGAAAGCCATGTGAACTCATAAATGAATGGGTGGAACCACTCACCATGCAAATGGTAGCAATTATATCGAACAAAATACCTGCCGATAGAAAAAACATCACCCTGTTGTTTGCTCTACGGTGGCGCTGCTCGTTAAAAATAGCGATTGAATAGGCAATTAAAGCAAAATTCACAATTACGGTTCCGGCAAGAAGGATTGAATTCATATCGAGTATAATATTAAAAGTGAAACATCAAAAACAGCCATTCCATTAAATCTGCCTCCTAACAACACTCTTCATCAATTATCCATCCGAAGACGAAGCAGGTTTGCAAAGTAAACATGTTTTATCTATTTCGTCCGAGAAATGAGAAGCATAATTACTATCGCTTTCGGATAGAAAAGAAAACCTGTTCATCAATTGTTTAAAAATATTTTTGCATTCGCAAACGTTTTCTATTGGTAAAACTGTAACTTGAAAAGCAAATAATTGACGCCGATTGTTAATGAAATCGGCTAAAATCTTTACGATTTTGCCCATGGAAACAAACAATTCAAAAGCCGACCAGCAGATAGGCCTCGATCGGTATTTGCAATCAATGAAAGAGATTGGTTACATTACCCTAGCCGAGGCCACCAACGATGATTACGAACGTATAGGATTCAAATCGGGTCTAGAGGTTCATCAACAACTGCTTACCAAGCGAAAGTTGTTCTGCCGCTGTCCCGCAGGAATATTCCACAAGCATAACGATTATACCGCCGAAGTGGTGCGCCATATGCGGCCTACCCTTAGCGAAATGGGTGTATACGATGCAACTGCCCTCATGGAGTTTCGCACCCGTAAAGAGATCGTATATCGCCTAAACAATAAAACGGCCTGTACCTACGAAACCGATGATACGCCACCATTCAAAATAGACATGGAAGCGCTTGAAATTGCTCTCGAAATTAGTTTACTGTGTAAGCTAAATATTGTGGGCGAGGTACACATCACCCGCAAACAATACCTCGATGGTAGCATACCTACCGGTTTTCAGCGCACCGCCATCATCGGTATAGAGGGCGAAATTCAACTGCGCAATAAGAAGGTGGGGATTCTGCAACTCAGCATCGAGGAAGATTCATGCCGTGAAGTTTCCGATATTGGCCACGTTCGCATATACAAAACCGATAGACTCGGTATGCCGCTTATCGAAACGGTAACCCATCCTCAGCTTTTCACTCCGTGGGAACTCGCCGAGGCGGGTAATCATATCCGGTTTATGAACCGCAGCACAGGATTGGTTCGCACCGGTATTGGTGCCGCTAGGCAAGATGTAAACGTTAGCTGCCGCGGTGGAGCTCGGGTCGAGATTAAGGGCGTAGCTCATATTGCTTGGATTCCAAAACTCTCGCATATTGAAGCCTTCCGCCAATATGCGCTGCTTCACCTGCGCGACGAATTAAATAATAGGATACCTGACTATAAACTTTGGAAGATTGAATCGAAGGAACTCGATCCTGTAGAATTTGGCTTCAACTTCCCCACCAATTTACCCTATGACGTTCCACTTTCGCTCATTGGCGTAAAGCTGCCAAATTTTGCGGGCGTGCTATCGCATTTCACCCAACCGGGCCGATGCTTTGGTAACGAAATCACCGAACGACTCAAAGTTATTGCCTGCCTCGAGCGACCAAACATGGTACATTCGGAGGAAATCGAAAAAGATGCCATCTGCTTCAACTTCCATAAGCTGGGAAAGATACTCAATGCCACCCCGAAAGATGCTATGTTGGTATTCTGGGGTCCCGAGGCCGATGTAAAGACCGCACTCGAAACCATTGAAGAGCGTTGCATTATGGCATTTGAGGGCATTCCTCTCGAAACTCGAAAAGGGTTACCCGATGGAACAACCATATTTGAGCGCGTGCTTCCGGGT
>Ga0136636_10000737_pt1 | contig 17725 bp, 16 predicted proteins | sample AntDrymUQ8522106_2_FD_104653 | JGI IMG/M metagenome (GOLD analysis project Ga0136636, IMG submission 104653) | Polar desert sand microbial communities from Dry Valleys, Antarctica - metaG UQ852 (21.06) | ecosystem: Environmental > Terrestrial > Soil > Desert | place: Antarctica: Dry Valley... | reverse complement strand
TGAACGCCAGCACCGGCAACAAGCCTTTGGTCAGTTGTGCCTGACGAAAGTTGGCCTTGAAGGCCAACAGGTCCGAGGCGTGGTGCACCCGACTCTCGCGCACACGGGCGGCTGGCAACGCCTCCCATGAGCCATGGGCATCAATCAGCACCGCCGCACGCAACGTCAGCAGGGTCCCGGTGTCGGTTGACCGCACGTCACAACGCCAGCGCCCGACAGCGCCTTTGGTGCGCACCGCTGCCCACGGTTGCAGCACATGCACCCCCTCCAGGCCAGCCTGCGTGATGAGCAACGTGTCAAGCGTCTCCCGACCCAATGCCCGGCCCCACGGATAGTGCGCATGAGGCGCGGGTGGCAAGTCTGCCACCACTTTATGTGCGCCCTGCATCACGGCCACCTGGCGCAGTTCCGGGCCGGCAACTTGCTCAAACAAGGCGCCAATGCCAAGCGCCTGCAACAAAGGCAGGTTGCTGGCCGCGATGCATTCACCACACACCTTGCGGCGCGGAAAAACCTGCTTCTCCACCAACGCCACGCGCCAGCCTGCCCGTGCGAGCAAGATCGCCGCCGATGAACCCGCCGGGCCGGCGCCGATGATGACCGCGTCAAATTCGGTGTTCATGCGGCAGCACTCCCAGACGTTCGGCACAAAAACAATGGCTGAAAAAGCCTGCAGCCTGCTCCTGAACGCGCCAGCGCTCACCCGTTGCAGGCCACAGTGCGCTGAGCTCTTGGCCGTTAAATCCCGCATGCACGCTGAGCACGGCATCCTCACGGGTGACGGCATTGGCGCCGATCATGCCGGTCAGGTGGCTTCCTACCAGTGCCAGCCGGTCTCGGCGTGGTTCGCAGGCCAGCAAGCGGTCGCTTTTTAAAGCAATGGCGTGCATCAAGCGGGCCAGTTGCGCACCTTGAAAGTGGTGCAAAAACAGGTTGGCCACGATCAGGTCCCAACGCCGGGGCGCATCCAGGGTCATGTCGGGTTCCCGCGCAGCCCACTCCAGCACATCGGCCACGTCGCTGGTCACCGTCCAACCCACCGCCTGGAAATTGGCCTTGGTGGCCGGGGTGACCAGGTCCTGCCGATCCAGCAGGGTCAATGCCACCTTGGGCCAGGCACGGTCAAGGTCCCGCGCCACGCCAAGCATCAGGCTGCCATCGCCGGCACCAAGCTCCAGCACGCGCAGCGGTTCCACCTCAAGGCTTGCCAATTTCATGTCAAGGAGTGCCTGCCGGATGATCTTGCGCGTGCCCATGGCCAGGTGCACGCGCTTCAGGTCTTGCCGTGACCGGATGGCGCGTGGGTCGTCCTGCGGCAAACCGTCCAGCACTTCAGCTGCCACCAGCCTGGGCATCATGGACTGACCTCCAGCAAGGCACCATGGCAACTGAAGCCAGCACCAAATGAGGAGAGCCACCACCAGCCGGCAGGGGCCTGGTCGGCCAGCGCCGCCTCCAGCACAAAGTAGACGAAGGCACTCGACAAGTTGCCATACTCGTGCAGCATGGCCGCGCTGTAACGCAGATCCTGCGGGCCCAACCTGAATTCGCGCTCAATGGCATGCAACACGTCACGCCCGCCAGCATGCATGACCCACACAGCCACGTCCACAGTCGTGAGGCCCGCGCGCCCGAGCACGGTCTTGAGAACCCGGTGCGCATGGTCGGCCGCCAGTGTGGGCACCGCACGGCTCAAGATGTTGCGCAACATGCCATCACGTTGCTCGAACATCAGCGCCTTTCGCTCGGACGGGTTGATCAGGGAGGTGCTGTCGGTCCAGGCGATGCGCCGACCCGAGACATTGGGTTGGCTTGACAGCACGGCCGCCCCGGCACCGTCACCAAACAGGCAGGCGCTGATCAGGACGCCCGGGTCATTGTCAAGGTACATCGCCGCACTGCTGACCTCGACACAAATCGACAGCACGTGGGTACAGCCGCTGCCCAACAACAGGGCGCGGCCGAGTTGAAGGTTGGGCAGCGCTGCCGCACACCCCTGCCCCACCAGGTCAAAAGCCTGTACGTCGGAGCGCAGCCCCAGGCCCTCAACCACGTAACCGGAGAGCCCCGGGCAAAGATAGCCGGTGCAGGTGCTGACCACCACTGCGTCGATGTCAGTCGCCTCCAGGCCTGATTGCGCCAGCGCCCGAAGACCGGCAGTGGTCGCAAGTGTCGGGGCGTGCGACAGAAACCGGCGCGCAAGCGTGTTGGGATCAATCTGGAAAACTTCCTCCAGCGAATCCACCGCGAGTCGACGCGCCTCGATGCCGTTGTCTCTCTGCAGCACCGTGCGCGTCACAAAATGCGCACGGGCGTCAAGCCGGCTGAACCATTTGGAGGTCTGGAACGCCAGCAGGCATTCCTGTTTGGTGTAACGCGCAGGCGGTGTGGCAGTACCCAAGCCACGAAAGTACATGCTTGCAGGGCGTGCTGAATCGTCCATCACTGAGTGACCGCACGGTTCAAGTGTTGCCGGCGATTCGCCACTGCAGGCTGGTCACCCGGTGTTGGCATCGGTGCGCGCGAGCCATGCCGGCCGGAGTAGGCCCAGGTGTATTCGGCGCCGAAGAGAAAAATCTGCGCAGAGTAGTAGACCCAGGCGATGAGCACAACGAATGAGCCGGCCGCACCGAATTCGGATGCCAGGCTGCTTGTGCCCAAGGCTGCAAGCGCTGCACTCACGACCAGCGAGACGGTCAGCATGAAGCCCAGACCGGGCACGAGACCAAACGAGAGCAGACGGGTGCGCAACAGATTCCATATGCCTGACCCCACCTGCGGTGTTGATACGCGCCAGATGCGGTCCAGCGCGCTTTGCACCTTATTCATGAGCACCCATCATTGGGATGTTTTCGGGATAGCCAACTGGCCATGCGCACAGAGGTGCGAGGTCGCCGGCGCGTGCCGGACAGGGATGTGCCATGGTGGGTCTTTTACTTGCCCGAGGGTGGCATCTTGCCACCGGGGCCGGGCACCATGCGCTCTCGCAACTTCGCATCCAGGCCAGGGGTGGCATGCATGTCGGTGTCGACCAGACCGGCGTCGATGTCGCGCTTGGCCTGGTCCATCAGGGGATCAGGCACCCCGCCCACACCATCGGTCGACTCGTCACGTTCGTGGGGCAGTTTCAGACCTGCTTTGGAGAGCGGCGCTTTCGGGCCGCATGGCGGGACGGCGGTCTGGCCTGCGCCTGGCTGCTGGTCTTTTGGGTTCATGGTCATCTCCTTGGATGTGTGACTCGTGGTGGAGCCGGATCGGACTGGGCACAGGTCGTCACGACAAAACAAATTTGCACCTGTGCACATCTTCTTCACATCGATCGGTGGCGTCTGTGCGGCGCCTCACATAGCTTCGACCCGCTGGCTGAACCTGCCGATCGGCATCCACGTGAACAGCACCACAGGCCATGTGGTCTTGCGCTGCCAGCTGACGCACAGAAGGCCGTCTATGATCTAATTGGATTCCAAACAGAATCCAGGTGGAAGATATGAAAATCAACAATTCGGTCATTGAACACAGGCAACGCACCGGCGAGACGGAGAAAATGACCGTCAACGTCGGCGTTGTCGATCTTGGTCATGTGGACCTTTTGGTCCAGGAAGGTTTCTACTCGAACCGCTCGGACCTGATTCGAACCGCACTGAGAAACCAACTTGCGCTGCATGCCGACACGGTGAAGCAGACCGTGGCCCGCAGAACGCTCACGGTAGGTCTGCAGCATTACAACCGTGCCGACCTCGAGACCGTGGTGGCGGCCGGCCAGCGGCTCCAACTCCAGGTCGTCGGACTGGCCCGCCTGGCCGACGACGTGACACCAGAACTGGCGCTGGCCGCCATCGAATCCGTGACCGTGCTGGGTGCGTTCCAGGCCAGCCCGGCGGTGCGACGGGCCCTGTCCGGTCGCATCCACTGAACCCTTGCTTAACCAACCGAAAGAACATCATGAAAAACCCCTTCCTTGCCCGGGCGCCGTCGTTCAATGCCGACGCCATCAACGCAACCATTCAACAGGCGCTCGCCTCTGCCGGCATTGACACCACAACCGGCCCGATGCACGACGTGACCGAGACCATCCGGCGTGCGCTTGGCACCGGACACCCCGGCAACGACGACCCGAAGGTCGACGACAGCGCCGTCATTGATGTCGACGCTCGCGTCATACCGGCTGGCGACGACAGCCACGCAGCTTGGGCCGACGAGCCTGCGAAGTCTGACACCCAGCATCCCCCGGGCAGCTTCGTGACGCACGCGTTCAGCAACGCCGCGGGCAGCCGTGCCTACAAGGTGTATGTGCCGGCAGGCCAGGCTGAGACGCCACGTCCGTTGATCGTGATGCTGCATGGCTGCACCCAGTCGGTCGACGATTTCGCCGCAGGCACGCAAATGAATCGCCTGGCGGATGAACACGGCTTTTTGGTCGTGTACCCCGAGCAGACCGCGCAGGCCAATGCCTCGAAATGCTGGAACTGGTTCAAGCCCCAAGACCAGCGGCGCAATGCCGGCGAGCCTTCGCTGATCGCCGGCATCGTGCGCCAAGTCGCGCAAACGCATGGCGCCGACCCGCGCCGCATCTTTGTCGCCGGGCTGTCCGCCGGTGCGGCAATGGCCGTGGTCCTGGGCGAGACCTATCCGGAGTTGTTTGCTGGCGTCGGCGTCCATTCCGGCTTGGCCTATGGCAGTGCACACGACATCCCTTCGGCTCTCGCCGCAATGAAAGGGGGTCGCAGCGGCATGCCCGAGCTCAAGAACGCACCCGGTGCTGCCGCAAAGCCGCGCAAGAAGGCGGTGCAAGCGGTGCCGGTCATCGTCTTTCATGGTGACCGCGACCACACGGTGCAGCAGACCAACGGGACAGAAATCGTGCAGCAGGCACGCGACGCGCATGGCGCGCAACCCGGCCATGCCGCTTTGCTAACCAGCACGCAAACCGGCGTGGCTGAGGGCGGCCGCCGTTTCAGCCGCACCGTCCACGCTGACACCCAGGGGCAAGCCCGGGTGGAAAGCTGGGTCGTGCATGGTGCCGGTCACGCCTGGTCGGGAGGCGACGCCACTGGCACCTACACTGACCGCACCGGACCGGACGCGTCCGCAGAAATGGTGCGATTTTTCCTGTCACTGCCGCGCGCCGGTACCGCTTGAGTGCGGGTACCAGCACGCTGTGGGTCAATGCCTGCAGCTTGTTCTGGCCACTGGCGCATGCGGTGGCATCGCCCCGCTGATGGCCGCCTTCACCTGTCGATGTGCTTGCGCGAGGGTCGGCGCGTGAAGCTGGCGAGCACGGCGCCAAATGTCACTGCGACAGCCAGGGCCCAAAGCGGCTTGGCTCGCACCGTGGTGCGCGCGCTCTCGGCCCATTCGTCCCCTGTCACGCGCAATTGGGCAGCTTTTGCACGCAGCGCATCTTCGACTGCCGACACGCGCTCACCCAACTGTTGTACCGCGGGTGTGGCACTGTCAGCCAGGCGATCGAGGGTGGCATGTGCGCCCTCGACCGCCTGTTTCATCATGCCGACCGCTTGCGGTCCGCCCTTGTCGCTGTCTGACGACACAGTTGATTCGGGCAGGCGCATCCGCAGGTCATCGGTGGGCCAGGGGACAACGTCTGCGTTGTCGGAGAAGGTGGATTCGTTCATGGTGTTTCCTTGTTGATTCAGGCCGTCTGGGCCAACAGTTCATCTTTGCGCGCAGCCATGCGTGCACCGAGTTCGAGCATGTCAAGCGAAGACGCCTTGGCCTTTGTGAACATCTCGGTCTGCTCTTCCTTGACGTGGTGTTTCACGTATTCCGACAGCACTTTGACTTTGGCGTCGTACATCTCGCCATCGGGCTCGACGCCTTCGAGTTGCGCGATCAGATCCTTCACACCGGTGTGTTCGACCGTGGCTTCGGGCACCAGCAGCTTGTCTTTCAGCGCGGCCTTAAAAGCCGGGTAGAAGATTTCTTCCTCGATCTGCGCGTGCACGCTGAGCGCGGTGCAGATCTCGGCGACCAGAGCCTTCTTCTTGGCGCTGGTGCGGGTCTTTTCGTACTCGGCAAAAAGTTCGCTGACTGCCTCATGGTCGGCCTTGAGCAGGGCGATGGCGTCTTTGGCTGCGGGCCTGGTTTTGTCGGCGGTAGCCGTCTTGTTGATGGTCAGGGTGGTGGGCATGAAAACTCCTTGGATAGGCTGGGTAAAAGGATGTGCAGTCAATGCACGGGAAGCCCGATCAGGATGATGATCGGGGTGAGAACGCAAAAGTGATCGTAGGGACAGGGGCCACGCGAATCTGTGCGTTCACGCACATTTGGCAGCATCATCTTTGGGGGTGCCATTGGCACTCACAATTGCGTGCCTATCAGGGACGCCATCCACTCACCCACTCGCTCCCGCAGGGGGCGTTGCTGCCACTCGGCCAAGCTCACCTGGTGCGACAAGGCCAGGTCTGCCTCGAAGGTTGTGGTCTGGGCACTCGCAAACGCCGTGTCAACGACGTTCAAAGTCGCTTCATCATTGAGGCGAAAGGAACGGTTATCAAAATTGGTGGAACCAACCGAGGTCAGCAGTCCGTCGACAATCATCACCTTGCAGTGGTACATGGTTGGGCTGTACTCGGCAATCACCGCGCCAGCGGCAAGCAGTGGGCCCCAATTGGCCCTTGAGGCACCGCGAACCGCATCGCTGTCGATGTGTTCGCCCGGCACGATGATGCGCAGCTTGACCCCGCGCTTTTGCGCCTCAACCAGGGCGCGCAAGGTCAGCGCATCAGGCACAAAATACGCCGCTGACAAATCAATCGACCGTGATGCTGCCGTGATGGCAAGCAGGTACATCAGTTGCATCGACTCGCTACCGCCGCTGGGTGAACTGCTGAACATTTGCGCCGCATGCCCGCCCGCCCCAACCAGCAATGGAAAATAGGTTGGCCCGTACAACACGTTACCCGTCACCTTGATCCAGTTGTCGATGAACACCGACTGCAATTGGGCCACCACCGGGCCTTCCACTTGAAAATGTGAATCACGCCAGTGCGCCGGGTCCTGGGCATGGCCGGTCCATTGTGTTGCAATGCCCACGCCGCCCGTGAACCCGACCTGTCCATCCACCACCAGCAACTTGCGGTGTGTCCGGTTGTTCAGCCGCCCCAGATGGGTCCAGTGCGGTGGATGAAACTTGCGCACCTGCACGCCTGCCGCCCGCATCGCGGCCAGCATGCTGTCGTCCATCTTGGCGCTGCCGACCCAATCCAGCAGTACATGCACCTTCACCCCTTGGCGCGCCCGTTCCGTCAGGGCGTCAGCAAACGCCTGACCGATGTCGCCCGACCAATAGATGTAGGTCTCAAACGTGATGGAAACCTTGGCACTGCGGATGGCCGCAAGCATCGGCGGAAAGATCTGATCGCCATTGAGCAAGGCACTGACCTTGTTGCCTTGCAAAAAAGGCGGGCCCAAAAGCATACCCAGCTCGTAGGTGAAGCGCGGGTCGTCCAACGCGTAGATCCGCTCAACGCGTTGCTGAATTTTCGTCTCACCACCCATGAAGTTTGATACCAGTAGCCCGGTGATCAGCGCCAAGCTGGCGACGCCAGCCACAATCAAAGCCCAACGCGGCACTCCCGACATGGCCTGCTTAACGGGTGGTCACACCATTCAAACCTTCATTGGCAATGGCATGGGCATCGGGGACGGGGACGGTTCTGGCACAGGCAGCGGCACCTCGGATGGCCCGGGCATGGGCAATGGTGGCGTGGGCATGGGTGGCAGCCATTCCGGCGAGGGCGATGGCGTGGGCGTTTCGATGTTCAAGTGTGTGTGTGTCATGGTTCCATTTTTTCTCCAGGCAAGGCCGCTGTCTGTGTGTTGGCGCACAGCCGGACACCTTTCTGGCTTGATAACCTGAGACGTTATTTACTTTGCTGCGCCAGGCCATTGGCTAACTGCCAGAATGACCGTGACCTCACCCTTACCGGAGACCGTTATGTCCCACGCTTTCGCCCACACCCTGCAACCCTTCACCACGGCCACTGGCAAGGTGGGCCAGTGTTATTCACTGCCGGCACTGGCTGGGCAATTTCCCAACGTGAGCCGCCTGCCCATTTCCCTGCGCATCGTGCTGGAAGCCGTGTTGCGCCACTGCGACGGCCGCAAAGTCACCACAACGCATGTGGCGCAGCTGGCCAATTGGCGACCTAACACAGCGCGCACCGACGAGATTCCATTTGTGGTTTCGCGCGTGGTGCTACAGGACTTCACCGGTGTGCCGCTGCTGGCCGACCTGGCGGCCATGCGAAGTACGGCACAGCGGCTCGGACTGGACCCGAGGCGCATTGAGCCACTGGTGCCGGTGGACCTGGTGGTGGACCACTCCATCATGGTTGACCACTATGGTCAAAAAGATTCGCTTGACCTCAACATGAAGCTGGAATTCCAGCGCAACCGCGAGCGCTACGAGTTCATGAAATGGGGCATGCAGGCCTTTGACACCTTTGGCGTGGTGCCACCCGGCTTTGGCATCGTGCACCAGGTGAATCTGGAGTACCTGGCGCGGGGCGTGCACCAGGACAAAGATGGGGTGTGTTACCCCGACACCCTGGTCGGCACCGACAGCCACACCACCATGATCAACGGCATTGGTGTGGTCGGCTGGGGCGTGGGCGGCATCGAAGCCGAGGCCGCCATGCTGGGCCAGCCGGTGTACTTGCTGACACCCGACGTGGTCGGGATGGAGTTGACGGGTTACCTGCGCGAGGGCGTCACCGCCACCGACCTGGTGCTGACCGTGACCGAGACCCTGCGCCAGCACAAGGTGGTGGGCAAGTTTGTCGAATTTTTTGGCGAAGGCACACGCACCCTGGCCTTGCCTGACCGCGCAACAATAGCCAACATGGCGCCTGAATATGGCGCCACCATGGGTTTCTTCCCAGTGGACGAAAAGACGATGGCGTACTTTGAGGGCACCGGCCGCACCCCGGAAGAAATCGACCGCTTTGAGTCCTACTTCAGGGCGCAAGGCCTGTTTGGCGTGCCGCTCAGCGGTGACATTGATTACTCACAGGTGGTCAAACTCAACCTGGCAGATGTCAGCCCCAGCCTGGCCGGTCCGAAGCGGCCACAGGACCGCATCGCGCTGGGTCAAATGGCAACGCAGTTTGCCGGGCTGTTCAGCCAACCCGCAGCTGCCAACGGTTTCAACCAACCCGCTGACAGGCTCACGATGCGGTTCCCGGTGCGCCAGGCGGTGCCGGCCAGTGAGACACCGCTGGCGCCAGACGTGCCACTGGGTGCAGCGCGCGAGGTCGTTGAAATGGTACAAAACCGGCCCACGCTGGAGGCCAGCCAAGCCGCCGTGCGGGCTGTGGATGCCGTTCCCGGCCACACGCCGGCGGGCATCACCGTCGGCAATGGCGACGTGCTGATGGCGGCCATCACCAGTTGCACCAACACCTCCAACCCGGGCGTGTTGCTGGCAGCCGGGCTGTTGGCAAAAAAGGCCGTAGAAGCCGGCCTGACGGTACAGCCGCACATCAAGACCTCTTTGGCGCCAGGTTCCCGCATCGTCACCGAATATTTGACCGAGACCGAGTTGCTGCCTTACCTGGAGCAGCTGGGTTTTGCGCTCGCCGGTTACGGCTGCACCACCTGCATTGGCAATGCGGGTGACCTGACGCCTGAACTCAACGCAATCATCACCGAGCAAGACCTGGTGTGCGCCGCCGTGTTGTCAGGCAACCGCAATTTCGAGGCGCGCATTCACCCCAACCTGAAGGCCAATTTTCTCGCCAGCCCGCCACTGGTGGTGGCCTATGCGATTGCCGGCACCGTGCTCTGCGATCTCAGCACCCAGCCGATCGGCCAGGGCACCGGTGGCAAAGACGTGTACCTGGCTGACATTTGGCCCAGCAGCGACGAGATCCAGGCCCTGATGGCGTTTGCCATGAATGGCAAGGCGTACCGCGAGAACTACGCCCGCATTGCCACCGAGCCCGGCCCCCTGTGGGCAGCCATCAGCGGCGTCACCGGCACCAGCTACACCTGGCCGAAAAGCAGCTACATTGCCGAGCCGCCCTTCTTTGCCACATTCACTATGCAAGATGTAGCTACCGAACCAATGGATACAAGGGCTAATGCCGTAAAACGCTCTGAATCGGTGCATGGTGCCCGGATCCTGGCACTGTTTGGCGATTCCATCACCACCGACCACATTTCGCCCGCCGGCAACATTTCGCCGCGTTCACCCGCTGGACAATGGCTGCTGGCGCACGGTGTGCAGCAAGCCGACTTCAATTCCTACGGCGCCCGGCGTGGCAATCATGAGGTGATGGTGCGCGGCACCTTTGCCAATGTGCGCATCAAGAACCTGATGCTTGCGCCGCAGCCTGATGGCTCACGCACCGAAGGGGGTTTGACACGCTTGCAGCCACCTGCTGGCACACAAGGCGACGGCGCCATGGGCGAACAAATGTCCATTTTTGACGCCGCCAGCCGCTACCTGGTAGCCGGCACACCGACCGTGGTGTTTGCTGGCGAAGAATACGGCACCGGGTCGAGTCGCGACTGGGCAGCCAAAGGCACACAACTGCTGGGCGTCAAGGCCGTGGTGGCGCAAAGTTTTGAGCGCATCCACCGCAGCAATCTGGTCGGCATGGGCGTGTTGCCGCTGCAATTCAAGGGTGGCGACAGCTGGCAGGGTCTGGGGCTGACCGGCAACGAGGTCATTGACATCCTGCCCGACGCCAACCTGCGCCCACAAAGTGAGGCACAGCTGGTGGTGACACGTGCCGATGGCAGTCGCATGGCGCTCACGGTGCTGCTGCGCATAGACACCCCGATTGAAGTCGACTACTACCGGGCGGGTGGCATTTTGCCGTTTGTGTTGCGACAGTTGCTGCGGCACGACACGCATCAAACCGGTGCGGTTTCCCTGTAACCAGGGTTCGATAGCGCACAGACCAGTGGTGGTGGCTTTCGTACAGTATGGCGGTGCAGCGCTGTTGTCTGCTAGGAGTTTCCATGAAAGATTCAACCCACCCTTTTGGCGTGACGGCTGCCCTGATCTTTGCAGCAGGTCTTGCCACGGCGTGCTCAGAGAACGTGACACCGAAGCCAGTGCTGGCGCAGCCGGCGGCCACCGCATCTGACACGTCGGCGCAGACGTCCGTGGTCGGCACCGTGCCTGCTGAACCTGTCAGGGACAGCACCGCCACACCGTCGGCCGCCCAATCCGATCTCAGCAAGGCACAGCAATCCAACAAAATGCCCCTGCCAGGTCAGGCCAACGATCACTCCACAACCGCACCCAATGCCAGCCAGAAAGCCGGAGACAAAAGCCCCTAGCATCAAGGTGATGTCGGCCATGCAAACGCAGAATTGGCCGGCAAGAGATGCTGGTGGAACGGATGCAGCAGGCGCTGTGATCCGTACCGATTGCCGTCCTTATTCGTTGTGAGGTCTTGTCACCGAGCGTGCCTCCAGGGTGTTAGGCCAAACGGCATCGACAGGTGCTGTGTCTACACTGGCCACATCCTCTGAATTTGCGGTGGCCCCAGCGGCAGCGCCACCCAATGCGCCGGCCACGGCACCCAGTGTGGCGCCAATCACAACCCCTACCGGGCCGGCTACCGCCACGCCGATGGCAGCCCCGGTGGCCATGCCAGCCACCATTCCCCCACCCATCAGCACCGAATTGGCCTCGCGCTCGGCTTCCTGAGGTTCCAGCACAACCTGTGCCGAGGCTTCCGGGTCCTGCGACGGAATGCCGTGGCCGGGGACTGCCTGCTCGTCCAGGTCTTCGTCAACCGGGGGGGTGTCTTGCAGTGGGGTCGTCATTGAGTTCATGTGCTTCTCCTGGGTGAATGAACGATGGCTAGAGCAGGATGCTCGGATTGAAAACGGTTGGCTCACGATAGTTCCGGAGCAACGGCTGTGTCCGTTCGTCAGCACACGGTCACCGCAAACTGGCGCCTGAGTTTTCTTCACTCAGTGCAATGCGCACAATTTCCCTGGCAATGTCCTCAGGTGACAGCACAAAGTCAATGCAACCGGTTTGAATGGCGCTCTCGGGCATGTCAGGCTGCACAGCGGTGTCAAGCTTCTGGGCAAAGGTGATGCCCCCCACCTCCTTGATGCCGCACAACGCCGCCGCTCCGTCGCCGTCGTAACCCGACACAATCACGGCAATCAGTTTGCCGTCCCAACTTTCGGTCAGCGACTTCAAGAACACCGTGATCACATCGGGCCAGCCGCGTGGCTTGGAGATCGGCTTGAGGTGAAACACGTCGTCATCCGCAAGCAGGTCCCGGTTCGACGGAATGATGAACACATGGTTGGGTTCAATCACCAGGTTCTCGGTGATCAGTTCGACCGGCATGGGCGTAAAACGCGGCAGCACCTCATGCAGTTGCGTCGGAAACAGGGTGATGTGGTTGACGATCACAATCGCCACCCCCATGTCGGCCGGCATGCATTTCAGCAACCGAATGTAAGCATCGAGCCCGCCAGCCGAGCCACCGACGCAAACAATCGGAAAGTTCTTCAACGGTTTTTTTTGTCTCATGGAATGCTTTCTGCTATGAAAAATAAAGTTGCCTATAAGGTTAATAGAGGGCCCAGAGCCAATTTTGCTTTCAACTCAGCGTCCCAGCGCAGGATCCAGCCGGGTAAATCTTGCGCTGGCATGGGCCGTGAAAGGCAGTAACCCTGGGCCAACTCGCAGCCCAACTGCAACAAGTTTGCGCCATGCGAAGCTGTTTCCACGCCTTCGGCGATCACCTCGTGTTTGAGTGCAGTTGCCAAGCCAATGATGCCTTTCAGAATCGCCAGGTCATCCGGGCTGTTGAGCATGTCTCGCACAAAACTCTGGTCAATCTTGAGCACCGTCACGCGCAAGCGTTTCAGGTAGGTGAGTGAGGAGTAACCGGTGCCAAAATCGTCCAGCGCAAAGGCCACGCCCATCCGGTGACATTCGTCAATCACCTGAGACACAATTGAAATGTCTCGCAACGCGCTGGTCTCCAGAATCTCCAATGTCAGATCGGTCGGGTTGACGCCGGGGTGATGGTCCAAGTGGGCACGCAAACGCTGCACAAAATTGGCTTGCTGCAGCTGCTGCGCACCCACGTTGATGCTCACTGGCACATGCACGCCCTGTGACTGCCAGCACTCCATCTGACTCAGGGCGGTGTCAATCACCCATTCGCCAATGTCAACGGCCAGCGCATGGTCTTCTACCACCGGCAAAAAGTTGCTCGGCAGCAACAGCCCTCTGGTCGGGTGCTGCCAGCGGATCAGCGCTTCAGCCCCCACCACCTGCCCCGTGCGCAGGTTCACCTTGGGCTGGTAATGCAGCACAAATTCGTGCCTTTGAAAAGCCAGCTCAACCAGGTGCAGATCTTGGTGCCAGCCGCGCAAGCAAGTGTCCTGCACGGTGTCAAACGCATGCCAGCGGTTTTTGCCTGCCTGCTTGGCCTGGTACATGGCCAGGTCGGCCTGGCGCATCAACTGGTCACCTTCGATCTCTTGTGCCTGCGGGTAAAAGGTCACGCCCAGACTGGCCGACACTTTCAGTACCTTGCCGTTGAAAGCCATCGGTTGAGCGGCGGCGACCAACAGGCGCTCGAGCAGCGGTGTGCAAGCCGTGATGTCGCTCATGTTGACCAGCACCGCCACAAACTCATCACCCCCCAGGCGCGCCAGGGTGTCGCCTTCGCGCAGCACCTGATGCATCTGGCCAGCCACAGCCACCAACATCTGGTCACCTGCCGTGTGGCCATACGTGTCGTTGATGCTTTTGAACCCGTCCAGGTCGATGTAAACCATGGCCAAGCCCTGGCCGCTGCGCCGCGCCTGCGCCATGGCCTGTTGCACGCGGTCGGCCTTGAGCAAACGGTTGGGCAAGTTGGTCAGGGCATCAAAATGTGCCATGCGCTCCAGCTTGCTCTCCAGGGTCTTGAGGGCAGTGATGTCACTCAGCACCATGCGCATCTCACAAGCGCCGGTGTTGTCAGTGGTCACGGTGGCCATCACATGCACCCATACCTGGACGCCATCACGGCGTGTCATGCGCAACTCGCGCGACTGCGGCTCACCGCTTTCTCGCAGTTGCTTGCACAGCAGGTAAAAGCCGTCCTTGTCTTCCTTGACAAAAAAGGCGTGCAGTGAGCGACTTGTGAGGTCGCTGCGGGACACACCCAACAAGGTGGCTGCCGTCAGGTTGGCCTCTGCAATCAAGCCATCGTCGTGCAGCGTGACATATCCCACGGGTGCCAGGTCATACAGGTCAAAGTAGCGTGCCCGTGCGCTGTCAAGCGCCAGATGTGACTGGCGCAATTCTTCGTTCTGCAGCTCCAGCTCAATCTGGTGCACCTGCAAATCGTGCACCATTTGATCGATCTCCAGTAGCCAAGATTCTGACAATGCGTCCGCCTGGCTCGCACTCTGCTGGTTGAACTGAGCTTCGGCACGCTGGCGCAACAACTGGGCATCTGCAAACTGCGGCAGAACCCGACTCGTTAGCAGCGACGGCGTCAGGAGGCTGACGGGTCCAGTGAAATCAATGCCTGAGTTGTGTGTCATCAGGCCAGTGTAGGTGGGGGGTCTTCGGTGCCATGTTCGCTGGCGCACACAGGTGTGACTGAGTGCCATACAAACGTCATCCGACTTCTCATCAGGCAGGCACACTGCGTGAATGCCATCTAAACCCGGCGTGGCGACGCCGCCAAACCGCTTCAGTCAGATGGCTCGGATCAGGAAGTCGTGGCCAGGTCCCCGCCCACCTCGGTCGACCCCAATGCCAGGTCAAGGGCTGCCAGGAACTCATCGATCTTGAAGGGTTTGGTCAGGTAGTGAACAAACCCCGCTGCCAAGCCTTGCGCCACATTGCAGGGCATGGCATAGGCACTGACGGCCAACACCGGGATATGTCGCGTGACGGGGTCTGCGCGCAACACCCTCAAAGCTTCCAGGCCACTGATGCCTGGCAGGTGAATGTCCATCAGAATCGCCTGCGGACGGTGGTGGCGCGCCATTTCTATCCCCTGTGGGCCGTTCTCGGCCCTGAGCAGATTAAAGTTTGGCCGCCACAGCGCCAGTATCTGCGCCACCAGTTCCATGTTGGGCAGGTTGTCCTCGACATACAGCACCTTGCATGGTCTTGTATCTGGCAGCACCCGCACCAAAGGCTGCGCCTCCAGGCCGGTCACAGGGCCCAGGGGCAGCGTCTGCGCCAGACTGAGGTCAACCCAGAACATGCTGCCCGCACCGAGCTTGCTTTGCACGCCAATTTTTCCGCCCATCAATTCCGTCAACCGCCATGCGACCACCAGCCCGATGCCGGTGCCCTGTGTCGTGCTTTTCTCCTGACCTAGCCGATTGAAGGGTTCGAACAGTTGCGACAGCAGGTCTTCAGAGATGCCGACACCGGTGTCCTGCACACTGATGCGCAGGACATCCGCAGTGGCAGCTTCCACCGTGACGTTGACAGTGCCGCCGCTGCGGTTGTATTTGATCGCGTTGTCCAGCAAATTGATGATCACCTGCTGCAGCCGAACTGGGTCGGCAACCACCATGAACTGGCTGGCCAACTGGGGAAAAGTCACGCAAATGCCATGGCTTTCGGCCTGTGGCGCTATCATGCCCTGACATTCCAGCAACACCGTGTCAAGCGACACGGGGGCCAGGGTCAAGGCAAGTTTTCCGGACTCGATCAACGCCAGATCAAGGATGTCATTGATCAGCGTCAGCAAATGCCAGCCGCCGCGCTGGATTTTTTCGGTCTTGACCCGCTGCTCGGGTGTCAATGCCGGTGTACCGGCTTCGAGCAATTGGGCAAAACCCAGGATGGAATTAAGCGGTGAGCGCAGCTCATGGCTCATGCTGGAAAGAAAAACAGATTTGGCAAGACTGGCTTCTTCAGCCACCCGGGTGGCTTGCAAAAGCGACGAATTTTTATCCATCAGGGCCTGATCGAGTTGCTTGCGCTCACTGACATCGGTGTGGATGCTGATGAAGTGTGTCAACTGGCCCTGCTCGTCTAACACCGGGGACACCGTCAGCTGGTTCCAGAAGCAGCTGCCGTCTTTGCGGTAGTTGCGCAGTTCGCCAGAGAACGCCCGTTTTTCCTTGATGGCACTGGCCAATTGCGCCGTTGTGACTGGGTCGTTAAGGGGACCGCTAAACAGCGAACAATCCGCCCCAAGCAGCTCGCGCTCGGTGTATCCGGTCATCAACAAAAATGCCTCATTGACACTCACCACACAGTGCTCGGGTGTGGCAATGAGCACGCCTTGGGAGATCGCCTTGAGGGCCAGGTCGCTGACGCGGATCCGGTCTTGTGCCAGTTTGCGTTCGTGGATGTCCGTCAGCACCATCCTGCGCACGCCTTGCCCCTGGTCCCCCTCCCTCTGGGTGGCGGTGAGTTGTGCCCAAAACTGGGATCCATCTTGTCTGACCATGCGCAACTCGCAGGTTTGGGCTTGCCCGGTTTCCCTCAGTTTCTTGCAATGCAGGTAAAAAATATCCTGGTCGGTGGATGCGATGAACCGCTGGATCGGTATTCTGACCAGTTCGCTGCAGGGCATGCCCAACAAGGTGGCGGCGGTGAGATTGGCTTCCAAGATGTGGTCTGTGTGGCTGACGGTGCAATAACCCACCGGAGCCAGGTCATACAGATCAAAATAGCGGGCGCGGGCGGCATCAAGCGCGGCCTGCATGCGGCGCAGCTCGGCGTTTTGCGCCTGCAGCTCGCACTGGTGCACGCGCAGTTCGTGCAGCATGCGCCTGGCGTCTTCGGGTGGCACCACCTTGCGGCGTTCATGAACACCAGTCCATCGGCCTGCGGCCTCTGCCTGGCAATGAAGTTCGGATTCAGATAAGCCGCTTTTGCCTTGTTCAGTGACCATCAGGAAACTCCCTTTTATGTTGCCACATCGGCCTGGAATGGACGGTGCGTGAGCGCACGCAGGTTGTTTTTTATGTTGTGGGGGCCATTTTACGGCAATGAGTGCTGAATTGCCGGTTTACATCGTTCGCCAGCGCACAGACCGCCTGCAGGATCGCTTGTAACGTCAGGGCCTGTCACACATTGCACAGCCATTTGGCCCGTGTGAGAGGGAGAGTCTGTGTCTCTCCCTCTCTTTGGTTGACATTCACAAAAGGATCCATATGAACGCCTCTATTTATTTCAAAACCTCTCTCGTCGTAGCTGCCTTGTTGTCGTTCTCAGTGGCCCAGGCTACCAACCTGACCAAGGCTGAATACAAAAGCGAGAAAACCCGCATCAGTGCCGACTACAAAGTGGACAAAAATGCTTGCGACGCTTTCAAGGACAACGCCAAGGATGTCTGCATCCAGGAAGCCAAAGCCAAGGAAAAAGTAGCCCTGGCCGAGCGTGAGTTCAGCTACACCGGCAAAGTCGGCGACCAGACCAAGGTGCTGGAAGCCAAAGCCAAATCTGCCTACGCGGTTGCCAAGGAAAAATGCGACGACCAGTCCGGTAACGCCAAAGACGTTTGCGTGAAAGAAGCCAAGGCGGTGGAAGTCAAGGCCATGGCAGATGCCAAGATGGGCAAAGACATCGGTGAAGCCAAGAAGGAAGCCGCCACTGACAAGAGCGATGCCAACTACAAGGTCGCCATTGAGAAATGTGACGCAATGACCGGTGCCGGCAAAGACACTTGCGTCGCAAGTGCCAAAGCCAAATTCGGCAAGAGCTGAGCCCCCCGGGCAGTGATCGCAGCGCCGGGCAACACTG
>Ga0136636_10000736_pt1 | contig 17727 bp, 20 predicted proteins | sample AntDrymUQ8522106_2_FD_104653 | JGI IMG/M metagenome (GOLD analysis project Ga0136636, IMG submission 104653) | Polar desert sand microbial communities from Dry Valleys, Antarctica - metaG UQ852 (21.06) | ecosystem: Environmental > Terrestrial > Soil > Desert | place: Antarctica: Dry Valley... | reverse complement strand
CATACCAGTTTGTGCCTCCGTCAATGCTATATTCGTAGTTTCCGTAACCGCCTGAGGGACTGCCGATCGTGATGGTGCCATCGCCGGAACCGTTGCAACTCAAATCTGTTTTGGTTACTGTGGCCGCGAGAAGTGCAGGCTGGGTGATAACCAAAGCGCCGTTAAGCGTGATCGCACATCCGGTATTATCTTTATCCCTGATCTGAACGTTATAGGTAGCATTGGCCAAAGTGGTAAAGCTGCCGCCTGCATACCAGTTTGTGCCTCCGTCAATGCTATATTCGTAGTTTCCGTAACCGCCTGAGGGACTGCTGATCGTAATGGTGCCATCGTTGGAACCGTTACAACTCAAATCTGTTTTGGTTACTGTGGTGGCGAGAAGTGCAGGCTGAGTGATTATTATAGACGCTAATTGGGTTTCAAAATTTGCATCAGTTACATTAACGCTATAAGTTCCTGCTGCCAGGTTAATGGCTGTAGCTGAAGTCTGAGATGGAGTTGTGCTCCAGGCATAGCTGTATGGAGCTGCTCCCCCGGATACGCTTGCAGTTGCCGTTCCATCTGAGCCACCATTACAACTTACCGGTGCCATAGATGCGGTTACAGTAAACGAAGGAGCGGAAGTTGAAATCCCTGTAAAATCACCAAAACCAGTTACACTTGTTGCCGATATTGAAGTAGCAGTTACCGGGCCAAAATTCTGCCAGGGCACCGATCCTGTCCATTCTCCCGTAACCATATTGGCAACAACTCCATTTACATCTGAAGCAGGAAAATCTGCGGTTACACTACATTCAAAAGGACTTAAACCCGATTCGCTTACACTCCAATAGCGGCTCAGAAAATCGGCAGTACTCAGATCATCAGGATGCTGTGAATCCGTAACTTTTACACCAACATAGGCTGATGAAGAAAAATCACCTAAGGTAAAAACTAAAGTGATGGGGGAATATTCCAGGAGTCCTGTTGTATCGCCTACAGGAAATAAGTAGGGACCGGGAGCTGAAATAATTCTTCTGCATTCGCCGCCACCATCTGCCACTATCATATTTGAAACAGAAGGAGAACCAGACAGGGAGTTAATCGTCAGATTATTTGATCCAAGTATCAGATTCCCACTTGTTAATGTTAAAGTGCCTTCAACGGTTTCACTATTCCCAAGTGTTGCTCCGGCTGCATTTGCCAGCTCCAGATTGTTAAACAGAGTTGGTTGGCTTCCACCAATATTTTGAACAGAACTCCCGTTAAATAGCACCGATCCTACGGAATGATTAAAGAATCCGTTATTCGTAAAATTACCCGTTAAGTTGAGGGAACCGGTGGTAGATGTGAATGTACCATTGTTTATGGTAAGATTTTTAAGTGTCACGTCCAGGTATCCTAAGCTTAATTCGCCAAGCCCGTTTTTGGTAATGTTACCCGCTAAAGGGGATGACAAAATATCATCAAGAAATAATATAGAGGCTGTGGCATCACAATCAATATTCAATTGGTTACCTTTAAGGTCGGTTGCCCCGAAGATTAACAAACTTCCACCCGAACTAATAATACTGGTAGTTGCACCATCAATTGAAATGGACCCTACCCATAAATTAATGCCACTTTTATTATTCAATGCCCCCGCAACAGTTCCTGAACCTGTACCTGAAAGAATTAACGAATTGGGAATCATCAGCCATATTCCTTCTATTTCCAGACTGGCACCGGAGATAACTGTAACGCTTCCTCCCGAAAAACCACCGAATGCACCGCTATTCTGAACATTGACCTCACCACCTGAAATAATTGTAACGCCAATATAAGTATTTGAACCTGCAAGTATTAGTTTTCCTAATCCTGTTTTTGTTAAACTTGTTGCCGCCCCGCTTATATTACCTGTCATGGTCAGACTTCCGGTAACCTGAACAGAAGCATTTGCAGGCATAACAACCGGGCATAATATGGAAGATGTGCCTGTGATATTAGTAATGGCATCACCGGCATTACCTGCTATTGTCAATGAACTTAAACCGTTAATTGATCCGTTAGCGATATCGGTTATGGTCCGGCAGTTACCAGGGGCATCCATTGTAACCGTAAATCCTGTAATTGTTACATCATCACCGGAGCCAGGAATTATGCCACCAAACCAGGTATTAATATCATTCCAATTACCTGTTGCTATTGCAATTCGTTGTCCCATAGCCCTATTCCCGGTGGAAAGCAGCAGGAATGCAAGAGCGATCAGAAAACAAGACTTAAATTGCAGTAGTTTTTTCAATTTGACAACTAATTAATTTATCACTTCAAGGCTCAGGTCAATTCCTTTTTCAGAAAAACTGACAGGAAACAATAAACACTTATTCCCGAATGAATTCAGGAGTAAGCTGAAAGCATGACACAACTGCCCGGAAACAAAACCGCACAGTTGCAAAAATACGAACATGAAACCGATAAATACCGGTTTCAACAATCCTTTAATTACAAGACAAATAAATTTGAATTTATTTGTTAAAAAAACGAATTGACACACCTTTTTATGCAGCAAAGAATGGAAAATTCCTTCCCGCTGTTCAGAATTCCACCCTTTCGGACCCCTTTGTTTACTGCCCGCATCCATAGGATTAGCGGATGATATTGGATACGAACTGAATTTCACCTATAAAATTCTTTTGAATTTTCACGCTAAACAAATTGCAAATGCCTGTCGAACAGTATTTTGAACACAGTTAGACTATAAATGATTGGTTCACCCTATAAAACATTCCGTTCAGAAAAGAACATCACTTTGCACGGCATATTTTTATATACTTATTTATAAACTTACACCCCGAAAGTAACATTGAAAAAACATCATAATTTATTGTCTGGCAGCCATTCCTGCGATGTTTTGACTATTTTTCGGCTTCGGTTGCCGGATATAGCTTTTTGGGTCTTTTGAATGCTTGTTTCACCATGTATTTCCCGGCTGTTTGAATCGGCTGGGATATACAAATTATAGAGCAGGCGTCAATCCGGATTATTGGGTTCATTTACAATTTTCGGCTATTAGGCTCCAATCACATCCGTTACAGGACGGGTCTGTCGAGAAAATTTGTTAAAAAGCTAATATTTAAAATCAAGCCAAATAAACCATTTACATATTGTTTACAATCTTTTACATTTCATTTGAATTATTTTACATTTCATTTAATCCATCGATGGAAAAACTTCTCAGCTTTGCCAAACAAATCAAACTAACTGATTCCTATGAAAAAACTAATTATTATCGCATCCGTTTTTCTTTTTGGCTACACCCAGCTGAATGCACAAACTGCGGCAACCTCTGCTCCGGCAGCTACAGCAGCTACTGTTAAACCTGCTGCCGTTGTTAACCCAAATGCTCCAAAAGCTAAATGGGATAAGACCGTAAGCGAGTTTGGCGAAATTGAACAGAATATCCCAAAAGAAGCTGAATTCAAACTCACAAACGAGGGAAAAGAGCCTCTACTTATCCAGACTGCTAGAGCTGGTTGCGGCTGCACGAACCTAAAATATTCCCAGGAGCCTGTTTTGCCGGGAAAATCAACCATTATTGCTGCCACTTACAATGCTGCTGCCATGGGCGCATTCAGCAAAAGCATTACGGTTACAACCAATGCCGATCCAAATCCGGTGATGCTTATCATTAAAGGAAATGTAGTACCTAAGAAATAAACTTGCTAACTTGTTTGACAATTATTGACAAAAACGGCGGAACTAAAATCCCGCCGTTTTTTTATTGTTCACTTTTATCCTCGTCCGCTGCCGGAAGAATCCTTCGGGCATCTTTCAACGCCTTGCTGATGACCCATTCCATTTGCCCGTTGGTACTGCGGAATTCATCGGCAGCCCATCGTTCGACAGCCACATAAACTTCCTCATCCAGACGTAGGGCAAAAACTTTTTTCTTCGACATCAGATTGAATATTTGTTCGTATCGGGCTGCATCAGTGTTTTTACAGGGCGTTTCATTTCTTCTTCCAGGTGGGTACCGAACAGTATCATTCTACCGTCTTGCTTCAATACTCTGATGCCGATTCTTCCTTTCAAGTCATAGGCAGTTTTTCGTCTCAACATTCTTCGCCGCCATCCCCATCCGCCAAATTCTACTATTGGTCTGTATTTCTCTACTACAGCCGAACTTATATCACTGATAGGTATATTCCTGAATTTAGAAACAAGAGGCGGAAATTTGCACCTGATACCATCCGACCATATCTCAGTTGTGAGTTTGGCGCTTAGAATAAAAATGAAAGTTGTACTTATTGCAACAAAAGAAACAATACTGCTCCAGATCAGGCCTTTATTACTCATAGGCTCATCACCATAAGGCTTGCCAAGGTATAATTGCTGGTAAAACCCTATGCTGAATCCAACAATCATGAACACTCCGACAGCAAGAAATATCCATGGAATAAATGATTGCCTGAAGGATTGCTCTTCTTTATAAATAAGCCTTTCCATTTTTTAATAGATTGAACCGGCATTTACAATCGGTGAAGCATCCTTATCCGAGCAAAGAACCACAAGCAGATTACTGATCATAACTGCTTTGCGCTCATCATCCAGGTCAATGATTTTTCGTTCCGAAAGTTTATTCAGTGCCATCTCGACCATACTTACCGCACCTTCCACAATTTTGGTACGTGCTGCAACTATGGCTGTTGCCTGCTGACGCTTAAGCATAGCCTGTGCAATTTCAGCCGAATATGCCAGGTGTGCGATTCGTGCTTCAATAACATTGATACCGGCAATATGCAAACGCTCCGAAAGTTCTTTTTCCAGAACATGATTTACTTCCTCGCCTCCGCCACGTAGCGTAATTTCGGTTTGCTCATCGTCGAAATTATCATATGCATAATGACCTGCTAGTTTACGAACCGCCGATTCGCTTTGAATTTCCACAAAGCGGTTATAATCATCGACCTGGAAAGCGGCTTTAAAAGTTTCTTCAACTTTCCACACCAGTACAATACCGATCATGATAGGATTTCCGAGCTTATCGTTAACCTTAAGCAATTCGCTGTTAAAATTGCGGGCGCGTAAGGATATTTTTTTCTTAATAAAAAAGGGATTAACCCAATAAAATCCATTACGTTTCAATGTTCCTTTGTACTCACCAAAAAGTGTAATTACTGATGATTCATTGGGATTTATCACCAGGAATCCTGCTGCCATAAATGATGCAACCAGCAGGAAAACAGGCCCGAGTATTACACCAAAAAGCTGCTGGCTAAACATTGCCAGCATTGAGATACCTCCGACCAGAAATGCCAGAAGAATTAACAGGCCCATATAGCCTGTAGAAGTTGAATCCAATTTTTCTTTTTCCATTTTAATTTGATATTATTTTGATATCACAATAATACAACATATTTTAATGTTTCCGACAAAATGATTATAATTTTTTTTCTGTATGGCATGAATTACTTTTGCAGTTCAGAAAAAAAACAAATGAGAAAAACCTATAAGCACATATTTTTTGACCTCGATCATACGCTGTGGGATTTTGAGCGTAATGCGGAAGAAACCAAGCGTGAGATGTTCGAAACATTTAAACTGAAGGAACGCGGCATTCCGGATTATGAATCATTCAGGGGAATATACATTGGCATAAACCAGGCGTTGTGGGCAATGTACAGGGATGATATAATAGAGAAAGACGAACTGAATTTTCGCAGGTTTTACGATACGCTTTGTTTTTTAGGTATTAACGACCGCGCACTTGGTGAAGACATGGCCTCGGGTTTTATCGAAGGCATCTCATCAAAAACCTATTTGTTCCCTCATGCGAAGGAACTGCTTGAATATCTTTATCCGAAATACCCGCTTCATATTATTACCAACGGATTTGAGGAAGTGCAATACGCCAAGCTAAAGAATTCAGGGATGGGCCGTTACTTTACCAGCGTTATTACCAGTGAGGAAGCCTCTTCGAAAAAACCGGATGCCGAAATCTTCCAATTTGCGCTACGTAAAACAGGAGCAATGGCAACTGAAAGTATTATGATTGGCGACGATCTGGATGTTGATATTGCTGGAGCCCGGCAAATGGGAATTGATCAGCTCTATGTTAACCACGACCGGAAGATCCATAGTGAACTGGTCACGTTGGAGGTTTTTTCGCTGGAAGAGATTGTAGGGTTGCTATAGCAGGAGTTAATAGTTCCCTTCGGCTACGCTCAGGGTGACAAATGGAGAAATAGTTAAAAGTAAACTTACGAGTTGAGATTTATCGGGTACGATTTACGAGGTACGATTTACGATTGGGGATGATTTTTAATTTATCAGGTACGATTTACGAGGTACGATTTACGATTGGGGAGAATATTTCTTAAATGTACAATTTCAATTGGGTTGTACAATTCGTAAATCGTCATTCGTAAATCGTAAATAATTACACTTCCGTAAATTTAATCAGGTATTGACAACCGGGCATAAAAAAACCCGCCGAAATTCAGCGGGTAGAATTTTTAATGCAAATGTGTTAGTTCTTTTTAGGAACAGGAGCAACTTCGGCACTTGCTGTTCCTTTATTGCCACAGCTTTTTGCTTCTGCTTTGCTACAGGTTTTTGAGCAGCCTGTTGAAGCTTTGGCATCGCCTTCTTTAGCACAAGCTGCAGAAGTAGTTTTAGCCTCTGATTTTGCACAGCATGATTTTGCCGGAGCGTCTTTAGCGGTAGTAACTTTTTCGGTACTTGCTTTAGTAGCAGAAGTTACTTTTTGAGCTGATGCTGTTGAAACAGTAAAAGCAAAAATAAGAGTGAACAGTGAAATTACAAGAGCAACTTTTTTCATGGATATAATTTGTTTATTGGTTTCAGATTTGATAACGCAAAAGTATTATGATTTGTTGGACGGACAATCCACTATTTTGTTAAAGAGATGTTAAAGATTTCAGTGTTTCCAGCTACCAAGTGTAGCAATAGGCGTAATACCACCCTGAACTTTCTGATCAAGGACCACCTTGACCTTTGCATTTAAAGGCAAATACAGATCGACCCGGCTTCCGAATTTTATAAATCCCAATTCCCTTCCCTGCATGATCCGCTCATTTGTTTTTGAATAGCAAACAATGCGGCGGGCAAGCGCACCTGCAATCTGACGTACCATTATCGGACCATAAACAGGATGCTCAACAACTACTGTGTTTCTTTCGTTTTCAGTGGAAGATTTAGGGTGCCAGGCAACAAGGAACGATCCCGGCCAGTAATTGGTATACACTATCTTACCTGATACAGGATAACGATTCACATGAACATTGTTGGGCGACATAAAAACAGAGACCTGCAACCGCTTGTCGTTAAAGAACTCATCAACAAACACTTCCTCGATGGCTACAACGGTTCCATCGGCCGGGCAAAGCACAATATCAACATCTTCAACTAGCTCACGGTATGGCATACGGAAAAACCTGACAACGATCACCATAAATACAAATAATCCGGTATATGCCAGGAAATGAAAAATCGTCTGAACAAGGAAAAAATAATTTATTCCAATCACCAGTGCAGCAGAGGCAATGGAAGCAGCTGCAATACTTTTATATCCTTCTTTATGTATCTTCATTTAATATTTTACTGTTAATTACCGGCAAAAGAGCGCCAAATATACGAATACAAACGGAGCTGAGATCAAAACTGCATCAAAACGATCAAGCATACCGCCGTGTCCCGGTAAAATATTACCTGAATCTTTAATTCCCAGGCTGCGCTTCAGCATGGATTCCACCAGGTCGCCCAATGTTCCTGTAATCACAATTATTATCGAAAGTACCATCCATTGCTGTGGGTCAAGTTGCCTGAAAACAAACGATAAACCCCATGCTGTAAGCAAAGCCGTTAATGCTCCGCCAATACTGCCCTCCCATGTTTTCCCGGGCGAGATACGCTCAAAAAGTTTATGTTTGCCAATCAAGGAACCGGTAAAATATGCACCTGTATCATTAAGCCACAAAATAAATAAAAATCCAAGTACAATCCCGTAATGCTTTGGCCCCGATAAAAAAACCGGATCGAAGAAATACATAACCAGTCCCAAAGGCAATGATATATAAATAAGAGCCAAAAGACTCGTTGCTATGTTGGTGAAGGGGTTTGTTTTATTTCGCCACAATTCGGATATAAAGAGGAGGAAAATGAAAGGAATTACACCCAGCAGTCCGGCCGGTGGTATCAAGCCCATTGCATTGGCAGCAAGAAAGCAGTATGTTATCCCCCCAACAACCACAGTTGGCCATTGGGATGGTTCTATATTTTCATTCGAAACGATTGAGAGAAACTCATTTATACTGAGCAGGGCGATGATTAACAGCAATACCGAGAAAACAGCTTGTCCGAGAAGCGCCGAACCAACCATTGCTATTACAAAGAAAACTGCAGTAAGTGACCGGGTAGCTAAGTTATTCACCTTTTAGTTCAAGTATTAATTGTTTTGCATTGAAAGCCTGATCAGTTGGGACATATACATCAATTTCCCCAAACATGTATGCTGAATCCTGCTTGTTCATGATTACACACTCAATATCATTGTCAGCTAAAAGACTCCTTACCATCTCAGCCTCATAGAGCTGTGATGAACTGTAAACGGGGATCCAGTTATCTTCCATTATTCGTCGAGTTCATCGTCAATTGGAGTCGATTCCACAAGAATAACGAACAATTCCTTCGGTCCGTGTGCACCCATAACCAATGTTTTTTCGATATCCGCAGTCCGGCTGGGACCGGTAATTACTGAAAGCAACGATGGGAGTTTACCCGAATATTTTTTCTGCACAGCTTCGAATGCATCTTTCAGATCATCCACAAGTTGATCAACATACGCAATTACAACATGAATTTCGGGATAAACATTGAGCCTCCGGCTGTTTTTTGAAGAAACCATAATGCTCCCCAAGCGGGCAATCACAAACTCGCAGCCGGTAATGCCAACACTGATTTTCTGAATACTTTCCTCATCCGAATCGAAAGGAACTCCTGCCTGGGTAAGCAAAAACTGGAATTCTGGCTCAGCGCAATAAATATCATGCCACTTGCATTCAGCGTATAGAGCCGACAAGGTGCTAGCGACTTCGCTTTCGTTTTCGCAGTAAATAAAAACACCGCCTACTTTGGTAAACTCCTGTGCAAAATTCACATCAGGTGTATCTGTCATCGGCATATAAACCGGCGAGTCAAAATCAACCTGCGGAAAGGGATTATCGGTCTTATAAATTAAAGCATGACGTACTTTTTTGAGCACTTTCTCCCTTGATGTACTTTCTTCCATTTTGAGGTTATGTTATTTACCCTTACTTCGTTTTCTGACAAGGTAAATTTATACATTTTTTTCCTCATCATATCACTTCAGTAAAAAACTTATGAAGGTATTTCAGGATTGGGTTTGTTACTTTCGCCGGGATCTGACGGTTTTTCAGGAACGGTTTCAGATGCTGTGGCTTCTGAAGCAGGCTCAGCAGAAACTTCCGGAATAACTTTAGCTGGTATAGCCTGCCTCTGCTCATTGGTATCGCCATTGCTGTTGATCATAACATGGTCATGATCAGGAAAAGGACGTTTGCCAAATATTTTTTCAAGGTCTTCACGGAAAATTACTTCTTTGAGCAACAATATTTCGGCCAGCTTGTTAAGTTTGTCGCGGTTATCCGAGAGCAATTCCTTGGCCTTGTTATATGCCATCTCAACCATTATATGGATTTCCTCATCAATGACCTGTGCAGTTTGCTCACTGAAAGGTTTGGAAAATGAGTATTCGTTTTGCCCTGATGAATCGTAATAACTGATATTCCCGATTTTTTTATTCAGACCGTAAAATGCAACCATGGCATAAGCCTGCTTGGTAACCTTTTCGAGGTCGTTGAGAGCTCCGGTCGAAATTTTACCGAATACAATTTCTTCAGCAGCACGTCCGCCAAGTGTGGCAATGAGTTCGTCGAGCATTTGCTCATAGGTAGTTATCTGTCTTTCGTCAGGCAGGTACCATGCAGCGCCAAGAGCTTTTCCACGTGGCACAATGGTAACTTTAACCAGCGGATGGGCGTATTCGAGCAGCCAGCTTACAGCAGCATGACCTGATTCGTGGTAAGCGATAACTTTCTTTTCGTGCTGCGAAATGATCTTGTTACGTTTTTCCAAACCGCCGACTATACGGTCGATAGCATCCAGGAAATCCTGCTTATCAATCATTTTCTTATCGTAACGGGCGGCAATAAGGGCAGCCTCGTTACAGGCGTTGGCAATGTCAGCACCCGAAAAACCGGGAGTCTGCTTAGCAAGAAAATCAACACTCATCGAATCGTCGAGTTTCAGGTTGCGCATATGCACCTTAAAAATAGCTTTGCGCTCTTCAAGATCGGGCAATTCAATATAAATCTGCCTGTCAAAACGTCCGGCACGTAGTAAGGCTCTGTCGAGGATATCGGCACGGTTGGTTGCTGCAAGTATAATAACACCGGCATTGGTTTGAAAACCATCCATTTCGGTTAGCAGCTGGTTGAGGGTATTTTCACGCTCATCATTACCACCGGTCATAGCACTACGACCACGGGCACGACCCACGGCATCAATTTCATCGATAAAAATAATACTTGGCGCTTTTTCCTTTGCCTGTTTAAACAAGTCGCGGACACGTGAAGCTCCTACACCTACAAACATTTCGACAAAGTCGGAACCTGAAAGCGAGAAGAAAGGCACCTTAGCTTCGCCGGCAACAGCCTTGGCAAGCAAGGTTTTACCGGTACCCGGAGGACCAACCAGCAAAGCGCCTTTAGGAATTTTCCCACCCAGGTCGGTATATTTTTTAGGGTTTTTCAGAAATTCAACAATTTCCATAACCTCCACCTTGGCTTCCTGCAAACCGGCTACGTCATTGAAATTCAGCGAAACCATGGTATCCTTATCAAAAAGCTGGGCTTTCGATTTACCGATATTAAATATCTGTCCTCCGCCGCCGGCACCGCCTTTGGTCATCATCCTCATAATCAGGAACCAAAGACCCACAAGAACAACTATCGGAAGTATCCATCCCAGCAGATCGCCTCCCCAGTTTTTACGGGTGTCATTTTTGATATACACAGGAGCAGGAACATTTACCTGGACTTCGCGTACGTCCTTTTCGAATGTTTCAACCGAACCAATCTGGTATGTATAGTTAGGCGCAGTAGTATTCAGCGAATTGGCAGGCTTAACATCCTTAAACTTGGGCAAACCCAGTTTTTCCTTTTTAATATAAATTTCGGCTTTTTTATCATTTACCAGGATCAACTTATCAACTTCCTGGTTTGTAAGCATTTCTTTAAGTTCACCCCATCCCAATTCCTTAGGGGTAGCTCCCATATTATTGAAATACAGCGCAAAAAGAATTATGCCCAGCACACCGTAAATCCAATAGAAATTAAATTTCACTTTTGGCATTTTCGGCATTTTAGGACCGCCGGAACCTGAAGGTTTATCGCTTTTGTTATTATCGTCGCTCATTATTCTGAATTTCTTAAATTAATCTTTATTAACAGCAGGTTTTACAACCTTTTTAACTACTCGTTTAGACGCAGGTTTTTTAGCAGGTAATGCGGCAGTCTTAATTTCCGGTTTAACATCCACTATGTTTTCGCGGGGAGCATCAGCCCATAATTTTTCCAATTGATAAAACCCTCGCTTCTCTTCCTGAAATATATGAACAACGACATCGAAATAATCGAGCAATACCCATTCGCAGTTTTCAAATCCTTCCCTGTGTGTAGGGAAAGCACCAATTGCCTTTTTTACTTCAAACTGCACTGAATCAGCTATAGCATCAACCTGCGATCGTGATGCTCCATGGCAGATAACAAAATAATCGGTGATTGAATTGGGGATTCCTGAAAGATTTAGCTTTACAATATCTAACCCGAGTTTCTCCTGCATTCCTTTAACTATGATATCAGCAAGCATTCCCGAAGTTTCACTCTGTTTACGTTTCGCCATTTATAATATTTTATTTTTAACTCTTTAATTTTATGCTCAGAAATCGTACTTTCACAATTTTCAGCGTTTACTTTTTACGAAAAAACGAATCAAACAACACTAACTTATATCCTGCTATGGATTATCCTAATTATCATCGGGTTGCAAAGGTAAGGATTTAAAGCAAATGTTTATTTGTTAATCGTGCTGATTCATTAACAAACATCAATCCCTTTTCATAAACACGACAATTTGTCACGTTATGATTCAACCCATTTTGAACGCATTTACAGCCTAATTGTTTTAACTTTGCTTCTTAAAAGTAGTTAATATTTTAAACCTGAAATATTTGAAACCCACAATAATCCATCTGCCTGAGACCGAATCAACAAATACCTATGCAATAGCCATGCTTTCGAAAGAGCGGCCTGAGGAAGGATGTGTGATTGTTACCGATCATCAGACGCGGGGCAAAGGCACAGATACAAACTCCTGGGAAAGTGCAAAGGGGAAGAACCTTACATTCTCCCTTATCCTGTATCCGACTCTGACTGCTGACCGGCAATTTATACTTAATAAGGCTATATCCTTGGGCATCTGCGATTTCCTGAAGGCTGAACTCTCTATAAATGACGTAACCATAAAATGGCCTAATGATCTATATATTGGTGACAAAAAGGTTTGCGGCATTCTTATACAGAATTCCTTAATCGGGAATCATTTCAATTATATGGTTGTTGGCATCGGGCTCAATGTAAATCAAACTATTTTCACCAGTGATGCACCAAATCCTGTTTCGCTTAAAATGATAAGCCGGAAGGATTACGACCTGTATGAATTACTAAATAATCTCCTGCAATCCATTTTTGAGAAATATGAATGTGTGAATTCAGGAAGGAATCGGCAGCTTGAAAATGAATATCACAGATCCCTTTACAGAATCACGGAGTTTCATGACTATATTGTGAAAGACGTGAAAATTTTTGCCAGGATTACCGGCACAAATGCTTTCGGACAATTGGAATTGGAAACAGAAGCCGGACAATTGCTGACCTGCGATCTGAAAGAGGTGAAGTTTATTATTTGAATACAAAAGTCCTGCCAGAAGTTTTGCATATTCCCGGAATTGCCAGAAACTCCAAATCTGCAAACCTGTGGATATAACTATATGTATTTCATGTAATTACATCAGTTAACTATCTTTTTAGTATTAATCTCCATTCCGATATTTCCTTTATTTACTGCAATGGGGTCGATAAGCAGAGAAGGAACCATTTTAAACCCGTTGTTTACTGTGAGTGCGGCATAAAATATGGAGTTGCCATAGGCCATATCCATAGCCATTCGGGCTGCATTGGAAGCTATATCTTCAATGGATTTATAAACCGACATGGTTTGATAACCCTGTACAATATATTCGCGAGCCTGGGTATCAGCATCCTGACCGGCAACAAGCACCTTGCCGGCAAGTCCTTTTTCCTGCAATGCTTTTATTGCACCACGAGCCAGAAGGTCGTTACCCGCAATTATGGCATCCACCTTATAAGTGTTCAGGCATTCCTTTGCTGCGGCATAGCCTTCGTCGAAAGCCCAGTTGTTAACCATCTTATTGTATACTATTTTGATGTCGCCCCGCTCAATGTAGGGTTGCAGTATGCCCATCTGGCCGAATTGCAACAGGAAGGAGTTTTTATCCGACGATGCTCCGCCAATAATTGCAACATTGCCTTTCTGCAGCCTGTTTTTAATATAATCAGCCTGAAGCTGACCCACTTTTATATTATCGAAAGAAACATAATAGCTTACATCAGCATCCTATATCAGTCGGTCGTAGGAGATTACGCCTATGGAAGCTTCTTTTGCCAGTTTCACGATCTCCGCCGCTTTGCTGAGGTCGACAGGTAAAACTACCAATACATCAACTTTCTGATAAATAAGTTTTTTGGCTTGTTCGAGTTGCTTGTCCGGATCGCCGATTGCTGAAAGGCAAATGACCCGGCCGCCTAATTTGTCCACTTTTTCGATAAAGAAAGTAGTATCCTGAGCCCAACGCTCAACGTTATATTGGTCCATGAGCAGGCCAATAACGGGTTCTTTTTGGCCGGGTTTGCAACTTTGTATCAGCAACAGCCCTCCGAAAAGCAACAATAAAGAAACAAATAACCTGGTTTTCATAAGATGTATGTTTTAGGGATTATACATTAAGATAGGTTTCACGGTTCAAAAGGACATGATTTTTTTATTCCTGATTTAATCTCCTAAAGATAGGGCATTCTGACGAAAAATCAAAATATTTTTGAATATACAAATCTTATCAAACTATTTATAATGTTGTATTACTGATACTTACAATACGCTTTCAATTCCGAAGTTGGTATATATTTATAACACACTCTAAAAGAAACCTGGATTTAATTATCTTGCAATCGCTGTGATTTCCACCTTTTGTTTTGATAAAATCATGCTTTCGGCCACAATCTCGGCAATATCTTTTACCAATATTGCATTTCCTGAATCAAATGTCTTTTTACAAAGCGGGCAGGCAGTTACGAGTATATCCGGCTGTGATTCACAAAGAATTCCAAGCGCACCATCGCGGATCACATTCCGTTTGGCAGCATTCATCGAAATCTCGCCTATACTTCCCCCGCAACACAAAGAGTTTACACGCTCCTCACTAACATCGGCCACCTCAGCAATCTGCTTCAGCACATTCCTTGGCTGTTCATATATCCCGGATCCCCTTCCCAATTCGCAGGGATCGTGATATACGGCCTTCATATCCATCGGCTGAAGAACAAGTTTTCCGTCCTTAACCAATTTGTCAATATAAACAGAATGATGCATCACTTCAATTCCTTGTAACTCATAATCATTATTAAATACTTTATAACAAATGGGGCAGGATGTTACAAGGATTTTAGCTTTCGTATCAAGAATTTTCATGGTATTTTCCTTAACCAGTTTTGAGGCTGATTCCTGCAAACCGGCAAGTTTGAGTGGACGGCCGCAGCAAATGGAACCATCTTCATCCAGGAAAGTATACTCAACACCGGCTTTTTCAAAAATCTGTAACATGGCACGTTTAACACCCGGTGTGAGATGTCCCATGCAACCGGCAAAATAAGCCACTTCTGCTTTTCTTTCCACAACAGGTTCCTTCAGAAGATAGCTGAAATCGGAAGCAAGCAGTTTGTTATCAACACTCCTCGCGCCTACTCTGAGCCCAAGTGTATCAATGCCTACGGGACAAGCTTCGAGGCAGCGGCCACACATCAAGCAATTTAAATTAAGCTGCACATCGGCTTGTTTATCGCGCAGGGAACGGATAAGGTAAACTGCCGTTGATCCGGTAAGCCCGGCCTGGTTCATCTGGCAAACATCAATGCAAACACCACACCGGGGACATGACCGGAGTTCGATTTCGCTGAAACTTCCCGGGTATTTTCCCTGTTCGATGCCGGCATTTCGTAAATAAATCAGAATTATTTCAGTCGGGATATGCATAAAACGGCTCCATGGCAGAGTTACGAAGAAAATTCCAAGCATAGTGGAATATGCCCACCAGGCAGGATAAGCAAGGTATTCAAGAGGGAGAATCACATCGAAAATACTTCCCAGCGTATTGGTAAGGAATCCCCCTCCACGGTAAATACCAGCTGTAAAACTTTCGGCAAGCAGGCGCATCGGGAAGATAAGCCAGAGCGATGTGAGCACCCACCTGTCAAATCTTTTATGATTTGTTGTCTGATGCAGCCCGAACCATTTGGACCGGGTCCGTTTGAAGAGTGCCAGCACCAGTCCCGAAAGAACATAAAGCAGAAGCAAATCCATGGTAAACCTGAAAAAACCAGGCAAAGTGAATATTTCGAAAGGCAGTACCCGCTTATCGTGGATGAAAAATTTTAGAAAAATTGGGTAATACGGAGGATTAATATGTCCGCCACTGTATACCCGGGATTCGAGGTTGCCCATTACTATCAGTAAAAACCACCCCAGCGCAAAACTCATATGCATATACCCCAGCAACGGATTCCTTTTGAACATCTTCCGGTGCAGGAGACTTTCCATGAAAATTTCCTTTATCGTTTTCAGCAGATTGACAGAAAAAAGACCCATTGCGGCCTTTATACGGTCGGAGGCATCCATCATGGCAATCCATCGGCTGTATTTAATAATTAAAACAGCCATCAAGAACAACAGACCGAAAAAAAACGGGAGTACAAAAAGATCAAAGGTCATGATCGAGCGGTTGTTATTGCTTTACTGATTTGAATAACCAGGTTGCGTGTGCTCACATTACGCGGACACACCAGCTGGCATTTGCCGCAAAGCATGCATTTCGAGATTTCTTTTTCCAGACCTTTGGTTTCGCCACGACGCACTAAAAGTATAATCTGCCGCAGGCTGAAATCGGTAAAAAGGGCAGCCGAACAAGTAGCAGTGCATGTACCGCACGAAATGCAAAGATTGATTGTAGGCTCGGCAGCAGCAACTATTTTACAAATATCACGATTATTGGCATCGAAATCGATCTGCCGGTCGCGAGTTACAGAATATCCAAAATTTATAACTTTCTTCTCCATATCTACTGCCTATTTTTTCAGAAAGTCAGCCACTGCCAAAGCGGCAGAGCGGGCATCGGCAAGAGTATCAGCAACCGATTTCGGACCCGAACAGGTTCCGGCAACAAACACTCCCGGAATTTCGGTACAATTGGATCGCAGCACTTCGTCAACCGGCTGAATAAAACCATCGGAAACCTGCTGTAAACCTAGTTTTTTTACCAGTGATTTAGTTTTTGCAGTTGGCTCCATACCTACCATAAGAACTAATAACCCGGTTTTGATCCGGAGAGGTTTTCCGAGCAATGTATCCTCAACTTTTACAATAATATTTCCGTCCTGGTCTTCAGTCGATTCGCTGAGCCTGCCACGGATAAACTGGATATTATATTTCTCCTGTGCTTCCTTATAAAGTTCCTCGTAATGGCGACCAAACATCCGCAGATCCATATAAAAGCAAAAAACCTCAGCTTCGGGAAGCATCTGTTTTACTTCAATTGCTTGTTTTACAGCGGTAATGCAACAAACTTTTGAGCAATGGAGATTATTTACCTTTTCGTCGCGCGAACCCACACAATGCACAAAACCAATCCGCTCCGGCTTATTCCCATGTCGGTTTACCAAAGGTTTCCCGGATGCTAAGAGTTCTTCAAGATCGGCAGAGGTGATTACATTTTCATAAATTCCATAGCCATATTCTTCCTTGCGACGGGCATCGAAAAGCTGGAAACCGGTAGTAAGAACAATGGCATCTGCTTTTGCCTGCCATCCATTATGCCCAGTAACAGTGAAATAATCGTTCACTTCTTCCAGTCCGGTAATCTTGGTTGAAGTCTGTATTTTAACCGCTGAGCTTAACCCTTTCTGAATCGTTTCAAGTGCTTCATGCCCGGATAATAAAACAGGAAACAATGCATGCCATTTTTTAAGATGCCCCCCGGTAGTTTCTTCCTTTTCGACAAGGGTAACATTGAAGCCTATCTTTGCCAGGCTGGCCGAAGTTTCGAGTCCTGCCGGACCTGCTCCAATAACGACAACGTGTTTTCCCATGTTTTAATCAGTTCGGTTAGTATGTTTTACTTATATTTGGTTCCGGGTTCCGGGTGCATGGTGCCTGTACCTGTACCTGTACCTGGAACTTGGTCCTTATTCCGCATAAAATTTAAGGTACGACGGTGATTGAGGCATTCCTATATCTTCACCGTTCTTTCCTTTAAACTTT
>Ga0136636_10000735_pt1 | contig 17735 bp, 18 predicted proteins | sample AntDrymUQ8522106_2_FD_104653 | JGI IMG/M metagenome (GOLD analysis project Ga0136636, IMG submission 104653) | Polar desert sand microbial communities from Dry Valleys, Antarctica - metaG UQ852 (21.06) | ecosystem: Environmental > Terrestrial > Soil > Desert | place: Antarctica: Dry Valley... | reverse complement strand
GCGCTGGGCATCGCGAATCAGCGCGAGACGACCGTTCTCTGGGAGCGCGCCAGCGGCGACCCCGTGGCGCCGGCAATTGTCTGGCAGGACCGACGCACCGCGAGCTTGTGCCAGCAACTCGTCGCTGCCGGCCACGCCGAGTTGATCCGGCGCAAGACCGGCCTCGAGATCGATCCTTATTTCTCGGCGACCAAGCTGCGCTGGCTGCTCGACAGCGTCCCTGGCGCGCGCCATCGCGCCGAACGCGGAGAGCTCGCCTTTGGTACCGTCGACAGCTGGCTGGCGTGGAATCTCACGAAAGGTGTCGAGCACGTCACCGACGCATCGAACGCCTCACGCACAATGCTTTTTGATATTCATCGCCGCTGCTGGGACGAAGAATTGCTCGCTTTGCTCGACATTCCGGCTGCCGTGCTGCCGCGCGTCGTCGATAGCAGTGGCTGCATCGGCCGGGTTGACGCCACACTGCTCGGGGCGCAGATGACGCTCGGCGGGATGGCCGGCGATCAGCAAGCGGCGACCTTCGGCCAGGTCTGTCTGACCCCGGGGATGGCCAAGAACACCTATGGGACCGGTTGCTTCCTGATGATGAACGCCGGTACCCAGCCGCTGCCGTCCCGGCACCGGATGCTGAGCACGATCGGCTGGCGCTACGGCGGGGAAACCACTTACCTGCTCGAAGGCAGCGTCTTCATGGGCGGCGCTGCGGTGCAATGGTTGCGCGATGAACTGCGGATGATAGCCCACAGTGACGAGATCGAAGGCTTGGCCGCTAGCGTGCCGGATACCGGCGGCGTTTTCCTCGTCCCGGCGCACGCCGGCCTCGGCGCACCGTACTGGGATCCGCACGCGCGTGGCGCTTTGCTCGGCATGACGCGCGGCACCAATCGCGCGCATGTGGCGCGCGCAACACTCGAAGCCATCGCGTTTCAAAGCGCCGAAGTGCTCGACGCAATGCAACGCGATGCGCGCAGAAACGTGAGTGAATTGCGTGTAGACGGCGGCGCGGCGCGCAATAACCTTTTGCTGCAGTTTCAGGCCGACTTGCTCGGCGTCGAAGTGGTGCGCCCCCGGGTCACCGAAACGACCGCACTCGGCGCAGCGTTTCTCGCCGGACTGGCGGTCGGGTTCTGGAGCGATGAAGCCGAGCTTTCCCAGCTGTGGCAAGCCGAGCGGCGCTTTACGCCGAACATGTCGGCAAGCACGCGGGAGGACTTGATGGCCGGCTGGCAACGCGCCGTCGAGCGCACGCGCAACTGGGTCGCCGATTGATGCCGGCCATCATTCCCGTGGATGGTGTTCCGGCGCAGTCCCTCCGAAAAACTAGAGCGGCTTGCGCCCGCTGATGACGCGCAGCAGAACGACAACAATCGCGATGACGAGAAGGATGTGGATGAAGCCACCGAGGGTGTAGGACGTCACGAGGCCGAGCAGCCAGAGGATAAGCAGAATGACGGCAACTGTATAAAGCATTATAGGTCTCCTTGTTCGTTGATGACCGGCAGTCCAGCCGGGTCCGTTGCACAACTCGCCGCACCAAGCGAAGCCGGCGAACCGTCGCCGAAAGCCTCATCGACACCTTCATCCTAGTGCCCAGCCCTTTCCGATTCGGTGCGATGCCGCACGAACTCAGGTCGGCCTTTCCCCTATTCTCGGCTGCTCCATGGGCCCATTCTCGATCACTCCCGCCGCGATTACCCAGGCGACCCCACACGAAATTGCCTTGTCAGGATCGTGGACCGCCCGCGGGCTTGGGCGCGTAGGCGAGCGCATTGACTCTCTCGCCGTCGATGCCGCGACGGTAATCGACGGCTCACGGATCGACGCGCTCGATACGGCTGGGGCCTGGCTCTTGCAGAAGCTGCTGCACCGCTCATCGGCGGGTAGCCCTCGGGCGGCAAACGGTCTGCGCCCTGAACACGCCGACCTGCTTGCCGTCGTTGCACAGCATGCGGGCGCGGCGGAAGACCGGCCGGATCCGACCGATAGCGCCGGACCTTCGCCGCTCGCGGCGCTAGGCCGGCGAACCGCCGCCGCCGGCACGCAAGTCGTGGCCTTGCTTGCCTTCGTCGGCGAAAGCGCCGTTGCCCTCGCCCGATGCCTCGCGCAGCCGAGCCGTTTGCGCTGGCGCCCGATCCTCTTCAATATCCGGACGGCGGGCTTCGACGCGCTGCCGATTGTCGGCCTGCTCTCCTTCCTGCTCGGCATCGTCGTCGCCTACCAGGGCGCCGAACAGCTGCGGCAATACGGTGCCAACATCTTTGTCGCTGACCTCGTCGGGCTCTCGATGCTGCGTGAGTTCGCGCCGATGATCACCGCCGTCATCGTCGCGGGTCGCTCCGGGTCCGCCTACGCCGCGCAGATCGGGACAATGTCGGTGACCGAAGAGATCGACGCCATGCGTACACTCGGCATGGTGCCGCTCGAGGTGCTCGTGCTGCCCAAAATGCTCGCGCTGCTGATTGCCCTGCCCTTGCTCACCGTTTTCGCCGACGTCCTCGGCGTCTTTGGCGGAATGACGATGGCACAGATGCGCCTTGACGTCGGGTTTGACGAATTCCTCGATCGTCTGGTTAAGGCGGTAAGCATCAGCGACTTTCTGATCGGCATAGCCAAGGCGCCCGTATTCGCGGCAATTATCGTTGTTGTCGGTTGTTTCCAGGGTTTTCGCACGCACGGCGGCGCCGACAGCGTCGGCCGGCAGACCACGCGCGCCGTCGTTCAGTCAACCTTCCTGGTGATCGTCGCCGACGCGCTTTTCTCCATCGCCTTCAGTGTGCTGGACCTCTAGCCATGGACCAGGCCGTGTTCCAGTCTCCCGCCGTGGATAGCGGTTCGATCCTGCCGGCCGGCACCGCCGCCGGACGCCGACCGTCGCCTGGCGCGCCGGCCGCCGAGTCGGCGATCATCGCGATGAACAAGGTGACGACGCGTTTTGGCGAACGTGTCGTCCATGACGAACTCGACCTCTCGATTAACCGTGGCGAGGTTTTCGCGCTGGTCGGCGGCAGCGGCTCGGGCAAATCGACGCTATTGCGCGAAATGATTCTCCTGCACCGCCCCGATTCCGGTTCGATTCGCGTGCTCGGCAAGGATTTGCAGGGGCTTTCAGCCGCTGAGGCGCTCACCCTGCGCCAGCGCTGGGGGGTGATGTTCCAGCATGGCGGTTTGTTCGGCTCACTCACCGTCAAGGAAAACGTCGGCCTGCCACTGCGCGAGCACACCGGTCTCGATGATGGGCTAATCGACGAGATTGCCGAATGGAAGCTGGCGATGACCGGACTGCAGCCCCAAGTCGGCGCTCAATACCCCTCGGAGCTGAGCGGCGGCATGATGAAGCGCGCTTCGCTGGCCCGCGCTCTTGCCCTCGATCCGGAACTGCTCTTTCTCGACGAGCCGACCGCCGGTCTTGACCCCGAGAGCGCCGCTGAAGTCGACCAGCTGGTGCGCCGACTGCGCGACCTGTTTGGCCTGACCATCGTGATGATCACCCACGATCTCGATCTCTTGTGGCAGCTTGCCGACCGCGTTGCCGTGCTCGCCGACGGCAAGGTACTCACTGTCGGCTCGATGGACGAATTGTCAGGCGACGACCGGCCGGCCACACGGGCATTCTTTACTGGCCCGCGTGGGCGCGCGGCGCGCGTCCAGCAGCAGGACAACGCGCCCGCGCCAAGCGAAGCGCACGACCAGCACAGCGCGGGAGCCGATCATCGAAACCAAGGTTAATTATGCCCTTGTCGGCCTGTTCGTCATCGTGCTCGGCGCCGCGCTCGTGGTGGCGATTCTGTGGCTGGCGGCGGGTGGCGGCTGGCAGAAGAATTACGATCTCTACCTGGCGGCCGTCGATGAGTCGGTCGCCGGCCTCAATGTCAATGCACCGGTCAAGTTCAAGGGCGTAGACGTCGGCAAGGTGCGCGAGATACGCCTTAACCGGGATAATCCCGAACGCGTCGAATTGATCTTTGCCATCGAACGCGGAACGCCAATCAAGGAAGACACCGTTGCCGTCCTGAAAACGCAGGGACTGACCGGCATCGCCTACGTTGAACTCGATGGCGGCGCTCGCGATTCTCCCCCGCTACGCCCGCGCCCAGGCAGCGAGTATGCGGAAATCCGCACCAAGCCCTCGCTCAGCGCGCGCGTCGAAAATGTACTGACTAACGCCCTGACCAAACTTGACAGCATGACGAACAACATTAACGCCCTGTTCAGCCCGGAAAACCAAACGGCGTTGAAGACTGCGCTGGCCGACATCGCCGCCGTCGCGCATACGCTGGCGGCGCGCAGGGAGGTCCTCGACGCCGGGATCAGCGATGCCGCGCGCACGTTGCAAAATACCGCGCGGGCCTCGGCCGGGATCGGACCCGTACTGGAGCGCATGAGCCGCAGTGCCGCCGCCGTCGAGCGGATGGGTGACGAGGTGGCGCACTTGAGCGCCAGCGCCGGAAAGACGGTGAACGCGGTCGGCGCCGACGTCAATCGTTTTACCGCCGAAACGATTCCAGAACTCGAACGTCTGCTCGGCGAATTGACTGCACTTTCGGCCTCGCTGCGACGCCTTACCGAACAAACCGAGCGCGATCCAGCCGGCCTGCTGTTCGGCCGCCGGCCGGTGCCGGAAGGCCCGGGCGAATAATCGGATGACCTTTACAGCGCAGAATTGACGCAGATACAGGACGACAATGAACACGTTACCTCACTCGCGGCAACGGTGGCTCGCCACGACAACAGCGCTCCTGATGCTTTCCGGCTGCAGCCTATTGGCGCCAAAGGCCAGCGAGCATCCGTCTTTTTATTCGCTCGACGGTGCCCGCAACGATTCACGCACCGAGCGCGCCACGCGGCGCGGCGGGCCAACGGCGGCGCCGATTCTGGTCGTCAACCCGCCGCGTTCCGCACCCGGCTTTGACAGTTCGCGCATCATCTACGTGCGCGCGGCGCACCAGCTTGAATATTACGCACACAGCGAATGGGTCGACACGCCGGCGCGCATGATAGCGCCACTCATCGTGGCCGCCGTCGAACAGAGCGGCGCGTTTCGTGCGGTCATTCTGACGCCGAGCGCGGTAGCCGCAGAATTCAGGCTGGATACCGAAATCGTTCGTCTGCAACATGAATTGACGAGCCAGCCGTCGCGCGTGCATTTTACCTTGCGCGCCTACATCGCCGACACCACGACGCGCGACGTTATCGCCTGGCAAGAGTTCGACGCGAGCGTCGCGACAAAGAGCAATAGTCCCTACGGTGCCGTCGTCGCGGCCAACGAGGCGGCGCACGCGGTACTCGAGCAACTCGCCGCTTTCTGCGCTCAAGCCGCTGCGAACTGGCTGCCTGGCGTCTATCCGCGGCAAAAACGCGCCAATTAGGTCGTGACGAAGTGGTGTGTCAGCGCACATAACGACCGATGTTTTTGTCCTAAATTAGCACTCCATCATGCGCGCACAGGGGTCCATCGCGTGCGCTTTTTACCCGTTGATACGACACAGGAGATGAGCATGAACGAGAAAACAGCGGCGGTCGTTTGGGAAGGTGCCGGACGCAGCGGCCAAGGCCACATCAGCACCGAGAGTGGAGCCCTTAACCAATACCCCTACGGCTTCGCCAGCCGCTTCGAGGACGATCGGCGCGGCACCAATCCCGAGGAAATTCTCGGTGCGGCGCACGCCGCGTGTTTCACTATGGCGTTCTCTTTCGCCTGCGACAAGGCCGGAGTGGTGACCGCGCACGTCGATACCCAAGCCAGCGTTCGTTTGTCCAAGCAGGGAGACGGCTTTGTCATTGATCGCATTGCGCTAACCATGCGCGCCGCCGTTCCCGGAATCGACAATGCCAAGTTCCAGGACATTGCCGCTATGGCGAAACGCGATTGTCCGTTATCGAAAGCATTGGCCAGCGTTCCTGAAATCACGTTGAACGCAACTTTGGTGTAGGTCGGGTTTTTCGCCGCTCATCGCGCCGAGCGAATCTCGCCGAGCGCATCGGAGACTGAGCACGCTGACCGATATTGGCACGTCTTGAAAAAATCGATGCGTTCGGTTGCGTACAGACCGCTTTTCATTTTCGCGGACACTATCGCGAGTCACCGTGCATGCGACGGCGGTGAAACGACGACGCAACCACTGGAGATTGCCAATGAATACTTTTTTGCATAAGTACAGACGCTGCCTGTCCGTGCGCATGATCGCCGGATTGATTGGGCTGACTGCTCTCACCGTCGTCGCCAGCGCGGCCGACGATCCCGTCGTGCAGACCAACGGCAAAATTTCGTATGTGTCAGGCGGTGTTGGAGACGAGTCGATCGTCCGGCTCAATTCGCTTGCGGCGAAGTTCAACCTCAAACTTGTTTTCGCCTTGAAGTCGGGCGCATACGCGAGCGATGTACGGGTCGTCATTGGCGACGGCAAAGGACAGACGCTGCTCGACACGACGTCGGATGGGCCGTGGTTTCTTGTCAATCTACCGGCGGGGAAATACGATGTCGCCGCCAGCTTCGCGGGAAAAACCGAAAAACGACGCATCACGCTCGGTAACAACACGCCACGAAGAATCGATTTTCGCTGGAATTCCGAGTAGATACGCGGATGTGTACAGCTGTGTATGCTGGATGGCACGTGAAGAGGTCCATCCGGTAGCGCACAAGCCATCGCGCTTGCGCGCGTCGCAATGCAAGCCCGCCAACGCTCCCTTACGGCATGCCGATAGAGGAAAAACTGGCGGGCACTCTCCTTACTTGAGCCGCATGTCATTCCTGACCGACTTCACGCCACTGACCTGACGTGCCAACTCAACCGCCCTGTTGGCCGCGGCCTGCGAACTGACAAAACCGCTCAGCTGGACGACGCCTTTGAACGTCTCAACGTTGACTTCCGTCGCTTTGGCCGTCGGATCATTGACCAGTGCCGCCTTCACTTTGGTCGTTATGACCGTGTCGTCAACATACTCGCCGACGCCGGACTGCTTCGATGTGGACGCACAACCGACGGCGGTCACCAGCATTACCGCCAAGAAAACTGATGAGAGATATTTGCCAAGTTGTTTCATGATTGTTCTCCGATGGTTATTAAAGTACGACAAACAGCCGCTGTCGGGGCCTGAGGTTCATCACACGACGCGGCGCGACGTTGCGAAACCTCACGTTCAATTTACGAAAAATCGGCTGCAAGCGTCCGTTCGATAGCGCACATTACAGCTGCCGCCGGGCTAAGCGAAAGAAAGTCCAGAGCCATCTGCATACTGACGCACAGAAGTAGACCCCAAGCATCCTGTGTGCGATTACGTACCGACAGGCTCGCGACGCAACGTATCCTGCGATGTACGGGCCAAAACGTATGAGGTCTTTCACGGGTCATGCCTGGCACTGGGGCAGATGGCACAATCGTGCAAAGGGAAGTACGAAGTCCGGGTACAAGCGGCTAAGCCAGCGTACGACAAGAAGTGAGAGTCCGTGGTTGGCTGCTATTTTTTGAGGAGACATAATATGTCATTGGGAACCATTCTGTTGATCATCGTGGTGTTGCTATTGATTGGCGCAATCCCGAGTTGGCCTCACAGCAGAGGCTGGGGCTATGGCCCGAGCGGAGCGATTGGCGTGGTCGTATTGATTCTGCTCGTCCTTTTGTTTATGGGCAGGATATAGGCTAAAAAAGTGCGCGAGCGGGGCGAATTCGGCACCGCCCGCGCATCATTGCTGCAGTATGGCCGATAGCGTATCGACCGCAGTCCACAATGGCCGAATCGACATGTCGTACGAGAGTTCTCAGGCGTCGTGCGCCAGGCGGATTCCGGAGAACTGCCAGCAAGCCGTAGCGGGAAAGAAGTTACGATAGCTCGCGCGCAAATGCCGATCGGGGGTGACACATGAGCCGCCGCGGAGCACGTACTGATTGACCATGAACTTGCCGTTGTATTCTCCGACGGCGCCGGGTCGGATGCGAAAGCCCGGATAAGGTGCGTAGCTCGAAGCGGTCCATTCCCAAACGTCTCCGAAAAGCTGCGTCATTTCCTGCGTTGACGCTGCGCGCGGCTGCAGTTCTCCTGTCGCGTAAAAATTCCCGTCGGCCGGAATATCGGCGGCGGCTAACTCCCATTCGGCTTCACTAGGCAGGCGAGCGCCGGCCCAACGCGCATAGGCATCAGCCTCATAGTAGGAGACATGGACAACCGGTCGTGACAGATCAAGTTCGCGAAGTCCGGCCAAGCCAAATTCCTGCCATCGGCCCGTGCGCTTCCAGTACAGGGGGTGCTGACGTTGTTCGCTGACGCGCCAATCCCAGCCTTCAGACAACCAGTGGCGCGGGTCGGCATAACCCCCATCTTCGATGAAGGCGAGATACTCGCCATTGCAGCTTGGACGCGACGCTAGTCGGTATGGCTCGACAAATACCCGGTGGCGCGGCGTTTCATTATCAAAACAAAACCCGGAGCCGGCGTGGCCGATTTCACGAACACCGCCGGCGAAGTCATGCCAAGACAATGGCGCCGGATGCGCGGGGCTGGTATCGCGAGCCGGCAGAGGCTGATAAGCCGGTGCCAGCGGGTTGCGCGAGAAAAGATGCTTGATGTCAGTGAGCAAAAGTTCCTGGTGCTGTTGCTCGTGGTGCAAGCCAAGGACGAGCATCTCGGCCAGTTCCGGTTCGCTCGCGCGACGGGCGAGCAAGGCCAGCACCCGGCGGTCGACATCGGCGCGATAGGCGAGGACGGCGGCGAGCGACGGACGCGTCAGTAAGCCGCGCTGGGGACGCGGGTGTTTGTCACCGACGGCGTTATAGTAGGAATTAAAAAGTATCCGGAACGAGCGATCGAACGGCGAGAAATCGGGCTCCCAGCGCTCCAGGATAAAGGTTTCAAAAAACCATGCGGTATGCGCCAGATGCCATTTTGCCGGACTCGCGTCAGGCATCGATTGTACGCAACAGTCCTCGGCCGAGAGCGGCCCGACCAGCGCCAACGTCGCATCGCGAACCTCCGAATAGGCACCACTCAAACCGTTGGATGGGGCTGCAGATGACGCGGCGCTGTTCATCGTCAAACCTCCGCAAGGAATACGCCGAACCAACGGCAGGCATCGGTCCAGTGGGACGACCTGGCGAACCCGGCCCGCTCGAGCAAAGAGGCGAAATCGTCAATGCGATATTTGTAACTATTTTCAGTATGGATGCGCTCGCCACGGTGAAAATGACGTTGCCCGCAAGTCCAGCGTACCGTCGTATCGACGGTTGCTTCCAGGTACATCTCGATACGCGATAGGGCGTGGTTAAAAAAAGCCAGGTGACGCCAGTTGCCAACGATAAAATCACTGCCGATCAAGCGGTTAATATGCTCCAGCACGTTAAGGTTGAAAGCCGCCGTCACCCCCGCCACATCGTTGTACGCCGCTTCGAGAACCGTTTTCTCTTTGACTAGATCGACACCGATCAGCAGAGCACCACGGTCATCGAGCAAATCGCGCATACGGACGAGCAGTGCCATTGCCTGCTCCGGATCGAAGTTCCCGATCGACGAACCGGGGTAAAAAACCAGACGTCGCTGTGTCGGGACGCCCGCCGGTAGCCTCACGTCCCGATTGACATCGGCGACGACGATTTTGATGTCGAGTGACGGGAAAGCGGTGCGCAACCCAGCGACCGAGTCCTCGAGAAAGTCACCGGCAATGTCCACGGCGACGTAGCATTTCGGGCGGATAAGGGCGCACAGCGCCCGGGCTTTCTCACAGTTGCCTGCACCCAATTCTACGACTGTCGTGTCAGGCGCAATTTGTGCCGCAATCTCGTTGCCGCATGCGGCCATGATCGCCGCTTCAGTCCGCGTCGGGTAATACTCCGGCAAACGGGTAATGCGCTCAAACAGGGCACATCCGTCCCGGTCGTAGAAAAACTTGGGCGAAATGCACGGCGGTTGTGCATTCAGGCTGGCGATGATTTCTTCCTCGGCCATTGAGCGGAGTATCGGCACTTTAAGGGCCCTCGCCAGACGCGTCATACACGGCTCAACTCACCGCTCGACGCCATTTTCGATAAAAAATTGCCTGCCGTAAGCGATGCGGCCAGCGCATGCGTCAGGCCAACAACCGACCGATCGCCCAGGCAACTGATCGGCCATGCCGTCACACTAGTTGCACTAGTACCGACGAGGGTTATTAGGGCGGCTATCGCGCCGATTGGGAACACCGTCGCCATCGCGATCACGGTCGGCGCGATCAGGGACGCCGTCACGATCGCGATCACGGAGGCCCCGATCATCACGATACACAGGGCGCTCGCGGTGGTCGGGAACCTCATAGGCAACGCAAGCCGATAAAAGCGCTGTTGCGGCAATCATCAATAAAGCAAGTTTCTTCATGGACTTCTCCTGCATGGGATATCGGTTGTCGAACAGGGCGGCAGCGTACAACACTCGCAACGCCTAGTCTCTGGCCACAATCGTGCGCTGACTGGCACTATCCAGTACGTACGCTAACGCACTGATTGACTGCGTCCATTGTGTGAAAGTTGTCACCGCGAACCGCGGTACACATGCCTTAAAGGAATACAAATGAGACTTCCCAACATAGCGAAACCGATCGCAATTGTATTTCTTGTCACCCTCACAACCGGAATGCTTTCGGCATGCGAAAAACGCGCCCCCGGCGAAAACGTTGGCAAGAAAATAGATCAGACCGCGAGCCAAGCCGGAAAAAAGATCGGCGAAGTGATCGAACGCGTCGACAACAAGATCGACCAACAAGCGGCAAAGACAGCGAGTGTCATTGACGACGCCGAGATTACAACCAGGGTTAAGGCGGCCATCTTTGCCGAACCCGGCTTAAAGACGCTGCAAATTAGCGTCGATACCGACAAAGGCGTGGTCAACCTCTCCGGTTCGGTCGATACGGCAGCCGATCGCGACCTGGGTGGCAGCCTCGCCGGCGCAGTATCAGGCGTAAAACAGGTTAACAACCAGTTGGTCATCAAGCCGCCCAGAACCGCCAGCCAGAAATAGCCGCGACCGCTCACCCGACAATTTGGGTTGCGTCCGTGGCCACTGTCGGCCACGGACTACGGCTAAGAAGCAAACCCTGTAGATAGGGTTAATCGCCTACCGTGACGGCTTGCTGGTCTCATGACCGATAAGGCCGCCGACTGCAGCGCCGCCGACCGTTCCCAGCGCACTGCCGCCGGTCAGCACGGCGCCGCCCACGGCACCCGCGCCGGCACCAATTGCCGTATTGCGGTCCTGCGTCGACATCCCGGCACAAGCGTTCAGACCGAATAGCGCAGCAACGGCCAGTGAGCTGATGGCAAATCTACGAATCGATTTCATTACGTCTCTCCTTCACAATGGGGGTGGTGCATCGCTTTGACGCCGAAGCGCCCCTTATGCACCCTGGATGGCCGTGGCAAACCGCGACGCCAACACTGCGCCGTCGCGGTCGTGCCATGACAAGCTTAGAAGGGAGCGTTCAGAGAGTCCGTTCGCCGTCGCACATACCCGACCAGGTCAGTCGACTATTGGACCGACGCTGCCGCTTGCCGTGGCGAGCGTGGGTCAGGTTCTGATCATTCGCTTGCTGGACCCGTCGCCAACGCGTCACCCAGATACCTGCGGCTACCGTCGATCACGATTACGCGTTCGCCCGGCCGCCATTTCGCCGGGTAACTATCGACAAATCGGCGGCTTTCGCCGTCCTTCAGGCGCACGATCACTTCATACATCGTGCTCGATGCTGGCGGCGACAAATCCGCCGATTTGGCCGCTGCCCTGACCCCGCTTTCGTCGCTCCTCGCATCGATCGCCCGCACGGATTCGATCACGCCGCATTCCAGGCATTTGCCGACCCGGCGCGGCGCCGTTCCGCCGCTCTCGTGGCGGTTTTCGCCGGTGACGGCATCGCCCGTCGCCTCGCCCGAGCCGGGAGAGCGGGCCGTCGCCGCTGTCATTCCCGCAGCCAAGACGACCACGGCAACGCCAGCCAGAAGTCCGCTCAACACGAGCGGCCGTGAAAACTGACCCATTCCGATTTTCATTTCCCCACGCCCTTCATGACGACCCGTGTCTGACCCGTTCCTATTTATTGGCTGTCCGGCGATCCCGATACATCCCGATGCCCATGCACGTGCTGTGGACCGACGCAAAGACGATTGTTTGCCAAACGCTTACGACGGTCCGTGCGCTGGCAGACTGAGTGGAGTAACCGCACTTCGGGAATGCTTGGACGTCGGTCGGCGGCGCTTTCCTGAGTGCGTTAGCGCACCGATCAGCGACCGTCTCCGGCGCACAGTGGCGGCTCGAAATCGCATGCTCTCTGGCTCTTTTCGCGATTCAGGCAGCGACGATCGGCGCGCGTCAAAGTACCGCCGGCTTGTTGGCATAACGCGACTGAGCGACTGCCGCGCAATTCCTGCGGCAGACCACAATAGCGGCCAACCCCGAGGATCCTCATGAAACCCATCCGCCAGCTAATCGACATCGGACAGCATCTGTGGCTCGACAACATCAGCCGCGACATGCTCGATAACGGCGCGCTACTGAACTATATCGACCATTACTCGATTACCGGACTGACTTCAAATCCGACAATTTTCGACGGCGCGATCGGTGGCGGCGTCGCCTACGACGCCGGCATCGCCGAGAAGACCAGGTCCGGAAAATTCGGCGAAACGCTTTTTGTCGAACTGGCTCTCGAAGACCTTCGCCGCGCGGCAGACCTCTTCCGCCCCGCCTTCAATTCCAGTTATCGCACCGACGGGTGGGTGTCGATGGAGGTTTCACCACTGCTCGCCGGTGAGACGGCCAGCAGCATAAGCGCTGGCAAGCAAATCCACGAACAGGCGGCGCGACCGAATCTATTCGTCAAAATCCCGGGAACACCAGAGGGAATTCCAGCGATCGAGGAGCTGATTTTCAGCGGCGTCCCGGTCAACGTGACACTGCTTTTTTCGAGCGAACAATACGGCGCCGCTGCGGACGCCTATTTGCGCGGCATAGACCGGCGTATCCGGGCCGGGCTTGATCCGCGCGTCGCATCGGTCGCATCGGTTTTTGTCAGCCGCTGGGACGCGGCGGTGCACGACCAAGTATCTGTCGATTTGCGCAACAAACTCGGTATTGCGATTTGCCAACGCACCTACCGCGCCTACCGCGAACGCTACGCGTCCCTGCGTTGGCGGCAATTGGTCAGCGCCGGCGCCTATCCGCAATTGCTGCTCTGGGCGAGCACGGGGAGCAAAGACCCGAACGCGTCGGACACGCTATACGTTGAAGCGCTGGCGGCGGCCGATACGATCAATACAATGCCCGAAAAGACCTTGATCGCTTTTGCCGAACACGGAGCGGTGAGCGGCGCGATGGCTGATGACGGCGGCGACTCGGAAGCCGTTCTGGCGCATTTCGCGCAGGCCGGAATCGATATCGACGCGCTCGCCCTGCGCCTGCAACAGGACGGCGCAAAATCCTTCGTCAAGTCCTGGCAACAATTGCTCCAGCGCATCGCCGAGAAGAGTCTGGCCGTTACTGAAGACCATAAATCCTTTTGACATAACAGGGCTCAACAGCCTTGATCACTTTCATTGGCTCATGGACCTTATCGTCCGCTTGCTGCAAACTGGCAACTTCGGCGTGCTCATCAAGTTGCAGATGCAGTAAACGTTGATCGCACATCGGTGCCACAACGGCAGGTTTGCAGAGGACATGCCGGAGCTCCACAATGGGTGGTGGTCGTCAGGCAAACCAGCGAAAGGTACACATGAAAACAAGCGGCTCTGGCCCGAGCGCTAGGCGCGCCGCAAGCGGAGGCGTCGCCACCGGCGCCCGGCAAACACGTTGCGCACCGCGTAGCAGCCTGAACGCGATCGCCCGCGAGGCTATGCTCGAGCGCGGTCTGCAGGCCGACTTCACGCCCGCCGCTCAACACGAACTGGCGGCGCTGAGCGGGCCGGCCGAAGCGCCCGGCGTGCGCGATCTGCGCGAACTCCTGTGGAGTTCGATCGACAACGACGAGTCGCGCGACCTCGACCAGATTACCGTTGCAGAAGCGCTTGCCGACGGACGCGTCAGGATCCTCGTGGCCATAGCTGACGTCGACGCATTGGTGCGCAAGGGGTCGGCGCTCGACGCGCACGCGGCGGACAATACGACGTCGGTCTATACGCCGGCCGCGATCTTTCCGATGCTTCCCGAGCGCTTATCGACCGATCTCACCTCGCTCAACGAGGACGGCGACCGGCTCGCGCTCGTCACCGACATGGTATTTGACGGCGCAGGGGCGCTCGTCGAAGAGCAGATCTATCGTGCGCGCGTTCGTAATCGCGCGAAACTCGCTTACCGCAGCGTCGCCGCATGGCTCGATGGCGGCGCCGACGTGCCGGCACGGATCAACGAAACGCCCGGTCTTGGCGCCAACCTGCGGCTGCAGGACAAGGTCGCGCAGCAACTCGTCACACGGCGCCACGCGAACGGCGCACTGACGCTCGAGACGGCCGAGGCCAAACCTGTTTTCGCCGGCGACGAGCTCGCCGACATCAGGGCCGAGCGCAAGAACCGCGCCGCGCAATTGATCGAAGACTTCATGATCGTGACCAATGGCGTCGCCGCGCGCACCCTCGAAGCGCGCAAATTTCCCTCGCTGCGCAGGGTGCTGCGCGAGCCCGAGCGCTGGCTGCGCATCGTCGATGTCGCCGCCGAGCTTGGTGAGCCCTTGCCCAGCAAGCCCGATGCCGTCGCCCTTGAAGCCTTCCTGATCCGTCGCCGCGCCGCTGCGCCGGAGAAATTCGCGGACCTCTCGCTGACCATCATCAAGCTTATCGGCCGTGGCGAGTATGCCGTCGATCTTCCCGGCGGCAAAGCGCCCGGGCATTTCGGTCTGGCGCTCCGGGATTACACCCATTCGACGGCGCCCAATCGACGCTTTCCCGACCTTGTTACCCAGCGCTTGCTCAAGGCGGCGCTTGCCGATGCCCCGCTGCCCTACACCGTTGCCGAACTCACGCAACTCGCCACGCACTGTACCGAGCGCGAAGGCGCAGCGACAAAAGTCGAGCGTCGCGTTATGAAATCCGCGGCAGCGCTGCTTCTTTGCGACCGCATCGGCGAGCAATTTGACGCTATCGTCACCGGCGCCGCGGCCAAAGGCACCTGGGTACGCATAGGGCACCCGCCGGTCGAAGGACGACTGGTCGGCGGTTTTGCCGGCGTTGACGTCGGCACCCGCTTGCGCGTTGAACTGCAGAGCGTGAACGTGCAGCGCGGGTACATCGACTTTGTTGCCGTACCGCGGCGCCATGGCGGGCCATAGCTAAAGCCCTTCCCGTTGCTTCAGTGAAGCTCGAGCCGACTTAACCAGCCTGGAAAATGCCATGGAAAACCGTTTCTTTCCGCTTGACAGCCTGGCCGATGCGGCCGACCGAAAACAACCCGCCGACGCACTCGTGCTCTTTGGCGTCACCGGCGACCTTGCCTTCAAAAAGATTTTCCCGGCGCTCCATGCGCTAGCCAGACGAGACGCACTGAACTTCCCGGTCGTTGGTGTCGCCTCGTCAAAATGGAACATCGAGCAACTTCGTGAGCGGGTGCGCAATAGCATCAAGCAACATGGTACGAGCACCGACGCCAAGGCACTCGATCGCCTGCTCGCCAAGCTGAGCTATGTGAGCGGCAATTATAACGACCCGGCGACTTTTGCCGCGCTGAGGACGGCACTTGGCGCCTGCCGGTCGCCCGCCTACTATCTCGCCATTCCGCCGGCTATATTCGCCACGGTAATCGAGGGGATAGCGGCAGCCGGGCTCGCCAACAAGGCGCGCGTCATCGTCGAGAAACCGTTTGGGCGGGATCTCGCGTCGGCGCGCGAACTTAACCGGGTTGCGCATTCGGTTTTCCCCGAAGATTCGATTTTTCGCATCGATCACTTCCTTGGCAAGGAGGCGATCATGAACATCCTTTATTTTCGCTTTGCCAATTCCTTCCTCGAACCGATCTGGAACCGCAACTACGTCGCCAACGTCCAGATAACCCTGTCCGAGAACTTCGGTGTTGATAGCCGCGGTGCCTTTTACGAGACGGCGGGTTGCTTGCGCGACGTCATCCAGAACCACCTCTTCCAGCTCGTCGCCCTGCTCGCCATGGAGCCGCCCTCATATCGCGGCTTTGGTGCAGTCCACGGAGAAACCGCTGACGTGCTACGCGCCATGCGTGCGCTCAAGCCATCCGACCTCGTGCGCGGCCAATACGCCGGCTACCGTGACGAGGCCGGCGTAGCCCGCGACTCGGACGTCGAGACCTTCTGCGCTTTGCGCCTGTTCATCGATTCCTGGCGCTGGGAGGGCGTACCGTGGTATCTGCGTTCGGGAAAGTACCTCGCCAGCTCGGCCGCTGAAGTGATCGTTCAGTTGAAGCCGCCACCCCAGCGGCTCTTCGCCGACTCGGCGCCGCGCGACGGTCTCGCCAACTATCTGCGCTTTCGCCTGTCGCCGAATTCGGCGGTCGCCCTTGCCGCGCGCGTCAAGCGCACCGGCAAGGATTTCGTCGGCGATCAGCGCGAGCTTTATCTTCTTGACGAGCGCTGCGGCGAAGAGACGCCGTATGAGCGCCTGCTCGGCGACGCGATGGCCGGCAACGGCGCACTGTTCGTTCGCGAGGATGCCGTCGAAGCGGCCTGGGCGGTGGTCGACCCGGTGCTGCACAATGCTCCGCCAGTGCAGTGCTACGAGCGGCACAGCTGGGGCCCGCAGCAGGCGGACGTGCTCATCGCGCCGGATGGCCACTGGCAAAATCCGAGGATTCGCGATGGCGCTGCCGATTGAGGACTACGCGCTGATTGGCGATTGTCATACCGCCGCGCTCGTCAGTCGCGGCGGGTCGATCGACTGGTTGTGTTTTCCGCGTTTCGATTCAGACGCCTGTTTCGCCGCGCTGCTCGGCGACGCGCGCAACGGGCGCTGGCTGATCGCGCCGGCTGGCGAAGTGCGCAGCGTGCGGCGCAGCTACCGCGATGGAACATTGATCCTCGAGACCCACTTCGAGACTGACGAAGGCGCCGTCAGGATCATCGACTGCATGCCGCTCTCCGATGGCCGCTGGGACGTCGTGCGTATTGTCGAAGGATTGCGCGGGCGCGTAGCGATGGCCATGGAACTCGTCATCCGCTTCGATTACGGCTCGGTGATTCCCTGGGTGCGCCGGGTCGACGGCGTGCTGCTGGCGACGGCCGGTCCCGACACGCTCGAACTGCACAGCGAAGTCGAGGTGCGCGGCGAAGACATGAAATCGCTTGCCGAGTTCGACGTTGGCGAAGGCGAACGAGCGCTCTTTACGCTCAACTACCGTCCGTCGCACGAAGCGACCCTGCCCGCCATCGACCCCGAACAAACGCTCGCCGCGACCGAGCGCGAATGGCGAGAATGGTCCGCGCGCTGCAGTTATTCAGGACGCTGGCATGAGGCCGTCGTGCGCTCGCTGATCACGCTCAAGGCGCTGACATACGCGCCGACCGGCGGCATCGTTGCAGCACCGACCACGTCTCTACCCGAACAACCCGGCGGTGTGCGCAACTGGGATTACCGTTACTGCTGGCTGCGTGATGCGACCTTCACCTTGAACGCGCTCCTTCTTGCCGGCTTCAAAGACGAAGCAGTGGCCTGGCGCGAATGGCTATTGCGCGCCGCCGCCGGCTGCCCGCAGGATCTGCAGGTCCTCTATAGCGTTACCGGCGAGCGCCGGCTCGACGAATACGAGATCGACTGGTTGCCCGGTTACGGCGG
>Ga0136636_10000730_pt1 | contig 17773 bp, 11 predicted proteins | sample AntDrymUQ8522106_2_FD_104653 | JGI IMG/M metagenome (GOLD analysis project Ga0136636, IMG submission 104653) | Polar desert sand microbial communities from Dry Valleys, Antarctica - metaG UQ852 (21.06) | ecosystem: Environmental > Terrestrial > Soil > Desert | place: Antarctica: Dry Valley... | reverse complement strand
ATATCCATTGCTAAAAAATCAGCTGTAAAATATTCCCTGCTAGGCCATGGAAAGATAATGGTTTCAGGTAGATTAATGGTATCAGGCGTCATCAGTTGAATGATAGAATAACGATCATCCGACAAACTTTTTGGGATCCGATAATTTATCGGCTTATAACCAATACTAGTAAACCTGATGGTTTCACCTTTCTTTGCAACAATCGAGAAAAATCCTCTGATATCAGCAAAAGTTCCGGCATTTCGACCATTGATAAATACATTGGCGTATGAAACGGGAAACAATTGATCTGTAGTGCCATCCAATATTAATCCGGATAACTGCACTATTGTGGTATCGCGTTGCGTGTTCTGAGCTTGTACTTGAATGCTAGTGCAAACAAACAAAACGAAAGATAAAAATATAAAGCTGTACTTCATAATAAGGTTGAAAGATACTTCAATTCTATCTTATCGAAGATAGCCTTGATAGATTTTTCTATCTAACACCAACGATTTATTAAGGTTCATTGTGCAATTGGGGATAGCTTTTTCTAGATTTGCTCCTCATTATGGCAATTCATTTTCATACGGAGTTTCAGATACCTACTCAGTCAGGACTTATCACCTTAGACACACCAGTTCTAACTTGGGGGTCTTGTTTTGCGGATGAAATGGCAAAGAGAATGCATGACATGAAATTCTGGATCGAGGCTAATTCTCACGGGATTATCTTCAATGCAGCCTCCATCAATAAAGCAATTACTGATGTGGTTGCAAATAAAGTTTATGAAGCTAAGGATTTGTTCAAATACAACGATTTGTGGCATTCCTGGCATCATCATGGTTCATTTTCCAACATGGATGTTCAACAGGCGCTTGTCAAGATCAATACCTCCAATGAACTATTTCATGAAAAAGTCAAAGAAGCCCAATTGGTTATTTTGACTCTGGGTACTGCCTGGATTTACCATCTGAGGGAGCAAAATATTGATGTGGCCAATTGTCACAAAGTGCAAGGATTCAGTTTTGACAAACGACTACAAAGTGTTTCAACCATCAAAAATGCACTTCAAGATAGTATTCAAAAGCTGAAGGAGCTAAATCCGGAACTAAATATTTTGTTGACTGTTAGCCCTGTGAGGTACTTAAAAGATGGTATCGTAGAAAATTCAAGATCCAAAGCGCATTTGCTCTGTGCAGTACATGAAATAGTGGATGCCAATGCACAATGTTATTATTTTCCTGCATACGAATTGATGGTGGATGATTTGCGAGATTACCGTTTTATGGCAGCTGATATGGCACATCCCAGTCTAGAGGCCACGGATTATATTTGGGAAAAATTCATTGCTACCTATCTTACAGATTCTGATAAAACATGCCTCTCAGCAATAAAGTCGTTCACCCAATTGAGTTCGCACAAGCCATTGCATACCGGAACCAGTCAATTTTATGCTTGGCAAGACAAATGCTCAAAGCTTGAAGTAGGGTTGAAGTTGCGCTATCCTCATTTGTGTTGGGAATAGATTCATTTGGAGGCTATTCCATCAGCAGAATTGACACGGTAAATATTATCAGTCCTGTTGAAGCTGAAGCTTAGGAAGGTAAGAACAACTGGCATTCCATCACTTCCTTTCCCGGTATAACTCATCCTTTTCGTGTTTTGAAAACTGCTGTTTTGGCCGAATTTTTCAAGAAACTTGCAATATTCTGTTAAATCTATCTGTCCAATACCAGTTGAGTCAGGGGCTTCAATGATACAAGTCCCTTCAAGAATGCGCCAATCGGCAGATGAGTCGTACTGTTGGACCCTAAAAAAATAAACTTGATTGGCATGAGGACTTAATTGTTCCCCATTAATGAGTGAAAAATTATAGTCCATCCCATTTTCACTGTTACCATTCAAACTTTCTATTTTAAGCTGTTTGCGAAGTTTGCTTTGGTTCAATTCGCCTGTTTTCAGCTTGAGTGGCAAATCGGGTATTGCATTGAGTTCATCAAGCGTGCTGATGATACTAATCAAAGATTGGGCTTGCCTGGTATTGAATTTATTTGTGACATCAGCTATGACCCGATCGGGACCTATTAATTTATTGGAATCCAATATTCCGATAAAACGATTGGTTTGACTGCGTATAGTTATATGAAAAGCATCAATGGGACTAAAGAATCCAATGAAAATAAATATCAAAAGTGAAATGGGTATGAAGGCAAGTTTGCGGTTCTTGGTCCAAAGAAACCAGATCGTGGTGATGCTCAGCCAAATAGCGAAAGCAAAAACCACATATCTCTCAACTGTAAATCCATATTCACTGATACGACGCAAAATAGCAATGAACAAAAGTGGAAGCAAGGGTATCATAGCAGGAAAAATCCACCGATCAAATATGCCTAAAAATTGTTCTGCTTTGTTGAGCGGGAATAGATAATTTACAAGGTAGCTCAATATTGCTATTCCTGCAAAACCTAAGATCAAGCTGCTCACCCAGCCTTTTGGCAGTTCAAATGTGATAAGGATTTTCATGCCATAAGCGTAGAGGATGATAAAGTAAATAATCACCAATGGGATTATGATGTATTTCATCAAAACTTGAAAACCACTTTCAATTTGACTGGCTAGAGGCTTAAACAACTGCCCATCTTTCCAAAGACCAAGGAAATAATAAGGGTGAACGATGAATGCCACTGCAAAATATAGTTGCAAGTATGCATCAGTACTGACATGGATTGAAAATAAATTATCAGCTGCCAATAGTGCAATTGCAAGACCTGAAAAGATGATGACACAGTAGAAAACCCCAATTAACCATCTTGTGAGCATCGAAGTGTTGAAGTGCCAGATTTCGTTATTGGACTTTTTATAAAATAGTGGAACTATAGCGAGTATGAGATGTCCGGATATCAAAACCGAAGAATATCTTAGAGGTTGTATAAAGTTTGAGCCAATTTCTGGTACTAAAAACCAATAGCTCAGTGTGTAAATGATTGCCAGAATTAAGAAACTAATGACTTTGTTCTTCCCGCTTGATTCCCATTTTAAGCCAAGGATTTTAACAATCAAACTGAAGGGAACCAATATTCCCAATCCCAAGCAAATTCTGAATAATTCATTCTCATTGTCTTGGTTATCAACATGTAAGCTGTAAGTCACAACAGCAAAGAGCGTCCAGAATATTGCAGTTGTTGATGGAAACCTGCCAGTAGTCATGCTGAAAAAGTCTCCTATTTCAGTAAGCTTCGGAATTTTCATTCAAGTGTTTGTTTGAACTTTAAAATTAAGGACAATAATAACACTTTTTGCATGAACCAGAAGTTATATTGAAATATTCTGGCAAGCTAACTGGGCTAGCTGAAAATATTCTTCATCATTGCAATGGAAAAAGTCAAGGTAGGCATGGTTTTCATAATACCAACCTCTTCCAAAAAGCTGGAATCGTTATCAAGAAATTTCAATACTTTTTCAGCTTTACATCGATCGAATATGGTCTCAAATATCTCCTCACCAGTTATGGAGCCTTCTGCCAATACTCTTAACATCACTTTATCGTAAATAGGAAATCGCTTGGGCATATTCAGAAATGAAGTCTGGAAGCTGCCAGTAGCTTTTAAAGATTTTACCAGAGAAGCGGTGTGCTTTTGTGTGAATTTGAAGGTAAATCCTGTGCTTGCCTTTGTCCAACCTCCGGCAGTACCCATTGGTATGATCCTTTTGGTGGCATTGGGGTAAGGGTAGTCGGACATAGGAATAATTCCGTTCTCTTCTTCTATTATTTCATAGTCTTTCAGATTCAATACCTCGTCAATATAAGTTTTTATACCTTCCTCATATTCTGCTTTTTCTAAAATTTTACTAGAGAACAAAGTGTATTCGACCAAGGCAGTATCCTTGCTGAGTGGTAAGAAGTAAACAAAGGTGGTTCCGTGTTTTTGGTCAGCTCGAAAGTCCATGAAATGAGCCTTGTTGGGATCAAAACTCGTATTTGGAGATTTGATGAACCAGCCCTTGAAATGTTGTAATAGATGCAAATCCGATTGATAGTCCTTGAGGTCAGCTGGCAGAATACTGTGGAGCATCTGTTTGGCGTGAAATTCACCATTTGCTGTCTTTACAATAACTTGATTTTCGTCTTCGATCCAGGAATTAATATCTGTATGTATGAAATCAAAATTGGCGGAGGATTGAATTTTATCCATGCACATTTTATAAAATTCCTTGCTTCGGATCATTTTGTAAGTATATCCATCCAAGTCAAGTTTCTTTTCGTGTAAATGGCTGAAAAAATACAACTCCTTCCATTCGTGAAATACGGCATCTTGAAATAGATCATCGGATTTTTCCCAAAAGCACCAGGTGCGATCATTAGAATTTTTGATATCACGCTCGAGCAATAAAAATCGGAATTTCTGCAGTTCAGGTTCCATGCAGATACGATAAGCAAGGCTCAATCCAGCTGCTCCTGCTCCACAAATGATAAAGTCATATTGAAAATTGTACATTGCACAACGAAGGTAAGATTAATACTAAAAGTATTTACTGCGATTTTGTTTAACAATAATTAAAGAAAATGAACGTGCACAAAAATTTCATAAAAGCAAGCCATTCAGCACAAAAAACCATGTTGTAATTATCTAAAATATTGAATATGAGTTTTATATGACGAAATATGTGACATAGTATTTCCTTATGTAGTCATAAGAAAATACTATCAAATTAATTTGGAAATCACTTGCTTAGTAATATTTTATACCAATACCTTTGCGATGTTTAATTCAATATCTTAAAGGTTAAACAAAATTAAATAAGTTAAACAAAATCCTTGAACATGAAAAATTTTATCAAAAGCCTACTGATGGTAGCGCTCACATTTTCTTTTTTAACTTGGCAATCGTGCCGCAAAGACGACAATACTCCTCAAAACACAGTCGAGAAGTATGATGCTAAGCTAGCTCAAGAATGGATGCAAGCTGCCTACGATGCTGTGAAAGCAAATGGATTATTTGCATTAGACGCTTCAAGAATTTACTCGTATACCGCAATATCCATGTATGAGTCCATGGTACATGGTTTGCCACAGGGAAAAAGTCTTGCTGGTCAACTTCAAGGTTTGCAGACCTTGCCACAACCAGAGCCTGGTAAATCCTATGATTGGGCAATTGTGATGTGTCATGCTACACCTGCCATTATTGAAGCAACCCTGCCTAATATCAACCAAACAACTGTCAACAATCTAAGAAGTCTTGCCAATAAGCAAGAATCTGAGTTGCAAGCTGAATATAAGGTTTCTGATCAAGTAATTAAGAATTCTAAGGACTATGCTGACGAACTGGTTGACGCAATTCTTGCTTGGGCAGCTACTGATAACCGTATCAATTTAGAAAAAATAGCATATACTGAACCATCAACTGCGGGAAATCCTCAATTTTGGAAGGGCTCAACTTTAGGCCAAAATTTCATGATGCCCTATTGGTGGACAAGCCGTCCTTTTGCAATCAATAGTTACCAGATTTGTGAGCCTGCTGCTCCGCTTGCATACAGTTCGGATCCTTCTAGTGCATATTACAAAGAGGTTGAGGAAGTTTATCAAGCAAGTTTTGATCCCCAGAAAATTGCAGTAGGAACTTATTGGGCAAACAATCCTGGATTATCAGGTACTCCGGCAGGTTCTTGGTTGGGTATTGCATGTCAATTGGTTGACCAATACGAATTAGATCTTACAACTACATTGCGTATGTACGTATTGATGACAATCAGCACTAGAGATGGATTCATAGCTTGTTGGTACATGAAATTCAAATACAACCTCCAAAGGCCAGTTACTTATATAAGAGAAGTTATGGGGCACGGTACTTGGGCGTCTGCAGTACCAACTCCACCATATCCTGATTATACTTCTGGCACATCTACCAATGCAGGTAGCTCTTCTGCAGTTTTAATCCATTTATTTGGTGACAAACCCTTTACTGATAGCCAGCATGTTGACAAAGGATTTGGGACTAAGAGTTTCTCTTCATTCTCTCAAGCAGGTAGTGATGCTTTCCATTCTCGTATCTACGGTGGTGTGCACATGCGTCGAGCCTGTGAATTGGGATTTGAACATGGAAAATGTATGGCCAACTACATAATCGACAAAATCGATTTCACTAAGTAGCGTTTTGTGTTTTTAGTAAAATAATGTAACTTACCAGCGGAGTTCAAAATCATCTGAACTCCGTTTTCATTATACATTTCAATGATTAGTTCCTTAAAGCCTTATGGTCAAATTCGTTGTAATTGAATAATTCTGATTCTGGTTCTCAAGGAAGATATTGTCTTTGGACTGAAAAACTTTTCCTTCAATTCTGAATTGTGTGTTTTTATTTATTTTAAAATCTAGGTTAGCAGAAAGGCTTAAAACTTGAAATCCATTTGTGGTATTTGTTGGAATGATTATTTGCTGTTTGTCATTATAATATTCCCCGCGAACGGCTATTCGGGTTTTGTTGTTGATTGCATATCTGATAATTGCGACTGGTGAATACCAAATTCCATAATCCGTGGAATTGAATTTATCAGTGCCGATATCAAAGCCCAATAATAGGCTGAATTTACTTTTTGGTTCGAATTGAAGATAGAAATTATGAAAGCTTCTCAAGGCATCTAAACTGTCCGGCAAGACAGTCCCAATAAAATTACTGTAATTTATTGTTACGAAATCCAAAGGCTTGTAATTGAATTGAAATCCTATTGAGGGTTGTTGGTTATGATCTAATCTCTGGATGCGCTGCCAACCGTTCAAAACCAAAAGTGCCAAGGATAGATTTTCTTTTGAATTGACGTAACTCAGTTTTACGCCAGTTTCATAATAGGGTGAATTTTCGGCCAGGATACTTCTGGTCAAGGTCCAACAGTCTGCACTGATCGCACTTTCAAAGCCTATATGCGAAGGCATTATTCCTGCATCTAGCCATAGACTATGCTTCTTAGATAGCTTGGCGCCAATATTTGCTTCGTACATGAACTGTGCCCAAGTGGGCTCAGAGCTGAGATTATATTGTGCATAATTCCCAGACATCAAAGCCAAATTTGCCCTGATATTTCGCTCAGTATAATTTCCTTTTAGGACAAACAAGTTTCCATTGACTTCATTGTGGCGTTTGTGATTGTATATAAAATTTGGTTTTTCATGATCGTTGGGATTTGCAAAGTCATAACTGTAATAGACTTCAGCATATGCACTAAAGTTAAATATACCAACTGTGTCAACTTGGGCTGACAATATGGTGGAAAAACACAGCATCAACCCTGCAACAATTTTTGTATGTTTATTCACTCCATTTTGGTCTAATTAGGTAAAATTCTTTCAAGCTATTTTGACACCACTAATATAGAGCGTAAAATTTTTTTATCGAGAATATTATTTATTAAGCTTAGTGAAGAACCCAAGAGTAAAGTAAAAATAGTAAACCCAATAAGTTTTGCAGCCTCAAACTTATAGGGAACATATTCAAGAATTGATTTCCAATCAAACGAACATAAACTAACTGAATCTCAAAACATCAAATGATTTGGAGAGCCTTGAAACTCTTAGTATTAAGTCCCGCAACAGCTTTTCTGCTTTATTCAAAAGTCATTTTGTTTCATTCAATTATATTTGTGGTCACTCCCTCTGATTTGCTTTTAGTTTACAAAGGTTCAATCCATTAGAATTCATAAAAACTGCACCAAAATGACGACTGTCCAAATAATTATGAGAAACAAGCTTAGAAATTCACTTTTCATGGCGCTTGTTGTTTGTTCATTTCATGCCAAATGTCAAACAGATCAATTGATCCTCCAAACCAACCAAGCCCGATTTGCGGCTATGATAAGCGCAGACACTGCTCAATTGTCAATTGTGCTTCATCCGGATCTGATGTACATTCACTCCAACGGCTTGATTGAAACCAAATTACAACATTTGGATAATATCAAATCGGGAAAGCTGATTTATAAGACCTTAACAAGTTCAAATGAGAAAGTCCGAAAAAAAGGGAAAGTGGTTCTCTTGAACGGTCAACTCAACGCTGCAGGGACATTGAATGAAAAGGACTTTGAGGTAAAACTGCTCTATACAGCGGTTTACTTAAGAACCAAACGAAAATGGACACTCTGGTCGTGGCAATCAACTGGATTAAAATAATGGAACTACCTGTGCCAGAAAGCAAAGCTTTTTGATCATTTAACCTTGGAACTCATGTGAGCTTTAACGCTTAGTTAGTATCTTTGCCGCATACACACTATGATAGATAAGAAAAGATACCTCGTTACTGCAGCCCTTCCTTACGCCAACGGTCCTTTACACATAGGACACCTTGCGGGCGTATATCTCTCTGCTGATATTTATGTTCGATTCCAACGCATGATGGGGAAGGACATAGTTTTTATTTGCGGATCAGATGAACATGGTGCAGCTATTACCATGAAAGCTTTAAAAGAGAAGTGTTCTCCTCAAGAGATTATTGATAAGTACAACAGTCAATTCAAAGAAACTTTTTCAAGACTTGGAATTTCATTTGATATATTCCATCGCACTTCTGAGCCTCTGCATCATAAGACTGCACAGGATTTTTTCATGAAATTATATCAGAATGGTGAATTTGTTGAGAAAGAAAGCGAACAATACTTTGATGAAGAGGCCGGTCAGTTTTTGGCAGACCGATATATTATTGGAACATGTCCAAAATGTAATTTTGATAAAGCTTACGGCGATCAATGTGAAAACTGCGGATCAACACTGAATCCGAGTGACCTGATTCGTCCCAAGAGTACTTTAAGTGGCAGCACTCCAGTTTGGAAAAAGACCACACATTGGTTTTTACCACTTGACAAATACTCGGAATGGCTGAAAATATGGTTGGATACAGGTGAACTGAATGGTGAAAAATTGCATGATCCAGAGGATTGGAAGGCACATGTGTTGGGTCAGTGCAGAAGTTGGATTGAAGGAGGTCTTGAACCAAGAGCAATGACCCGAGACTTGGATTGGGGAGTGGATGTTCCGACAGAAATACCAGGCTCTGAAGGCAAAAAACTCTATGTATGGTTGGATGCGCCAATAGGTTATATATCTGCAACCAAACAATGGGCTCAAGATAACAACAAAGACTGGGAATTGTATTGGAAAGACAAGGATACCGCCTTAATTCATTTTTTAGGAAAGGACAATATTGTTTTTCACTGCATCATTTTTCCAGCTATCCTAAAGGCACATGGGGATTTTATCTTACCAGTCAATATTCCAGCCAATCAATTTATGAACCTGGAAGGGGATAAAATTTCGACATCAAGAAATTGGGCAGTATGGGCGCATGAATATCTGGATGAAATGGGAGGCAAAGCAGATGAATTGAGATACAGTTTGACCAGAAATATGCCCGAAACCAAGGATTCTGAATTTACTTGGAAGGGTTTTCAAGATCACATCAACAACGAATTGGTCAATAATTTGGCGAATTTCTTCAACAGAGTCATCGTGTTGATCAATAAATATTACGAAGGAGTAATTCCTGAAATTGATCAAAACAACATGATTGAGACCGGAGGCGATGAACTCGACAGTTCCTATTATGACTCAGAACTTATCAGCATCTTTGATCTAATGGTTGAATACCAAGAATGTATCAATCGTTTTGATTTTCGTTCTGCCTTAAAGGCAATCATGCAATTGTCAAGTTATGGCAATCAGATTTTACAAGCCAATGAACCGTGGAAGAATCATGCCATCGACCCTGAAACAGTCAAGGTAGTGATGGCGCTTAGTGCTCAGGTTACCGCAGTGTTGGCCTTGGCCATTCGTCCGTTCATGCCTTTTGCTTCAGATAGAATGCTTAATGTTTTGAACATGCCAGCTGCTACCGAAAATGGAGAATTATTGCACCTATTGGATCAACTGGCAGAGGGAGAAGGCCCACTGGTGGCTGGACATAAAATAGGAGCTCCAATACATTTGTTTACAAGAATAACAGACGAAACCATTCAATTTCAACTCGATAAGCTAAAATCCCCAGAAGTTATGGAAACAGATACAGCCTCAGATTATGCACCTGAAAAAACATTGATAAGCTATGATCAGTTTTCGACCATGGATATCAGGACCGCTGTTATTCTGGAGGCACATAAAATAGAAGGAGCTGACAAGTTATTGCAGCTAACTATTGACTTGGGCTATGAGCAACGTGTGGTGGTATCTGGAATTGCATTGCATTTTAGGCCAGAGGAAATTATTGGTCGAAGAATAAGTGTTTTGGCTAATCTTGCTCCTCGTAAAATAAGAGGTGTTGAGTCAAAAGGTATGATCCTTATGGCAGAAGACGCTGATGGCCGTTTGAAATTTGTTGAGCCAAATGATTGTGTACCAGGTATGATAATCCAATAGCAAACACTTGTGAAAGTATTAAAACATGTTTATCTTTTGGGTTTGGTTTTGGCTATTTATGCGGGATTCCAAATGTTGAACTTGCCACTGTGGTCCTACTTGCCCTTGGTATTGTTTGGCGGGATTTACATTGCTTTTATTGGCTTTTTTAAACCGTTTTTATACAACACCCGCGAGAAGAAGACTGCATTGGGTTTGAGCTTGATAGGTGCCCTGATCATGAGTTTGGGATTTCCACCATTACCTACCACAGTATTGGTCTTGGCTGGATTTGTGCCTTGGTTGATGCTCGAGGACCATTTGAGTGATAATGGTTCCAAAGAAAACAGAAAGAACGTTTTCAAATACTTTTTCATTGGAGTGCTTGGATGGAACATATTTACCACATGGTGGGTTTCCAATAGCGCATTGATGGCAGGATTTGTAGCTATTGCCTTGAACAGTCTGTTTATGTCAGTGCCTTTTGTTTTGTACCATATTGTTCATGTTAGATTGGGCAAATGGGTCGGTTATTTGGCCCTGATCTCTTTTTGGTTGGCCTTTGAATACAATCACTTACATTGGGATATTTCATGGCCCTGGCTGAACTTGGGAAATGCATTGAGTCAATATCCGCAATTGATTCAATGGTACGAATATACTGGAGCCGCAGGCGGTACTTTGTGGATTTTGATCAGCAATATCGCTCTGTTTGAAACGTGGAAAGCCTGGATGCTTCGAAAGCAGTATTATCCAATTTTTGTCTGGTTGATGATCGTATTGTTGCCTTGCTTCTGGTCTTGGAATATTTTTACCAACTATCAAGAGAAAGGTGAATTGCATGATTTTGTTGCTGTTCAGCCCAATTGGGAGCCGCACTATGAAAAATTCGATGTGCCAGAAAGGGTGCAATTGTCCCGATTTATTGAATTGTCGAAAGCCATTTTAGATACATCCGTTGAACTGATTGTTTATCCAGAAACAAGTTTTGAGTCCGTAAATACTCGAGCTATTTACAGCGACCGAAATATTCAATGGTTGACCCGAATGGTTAATGATTATCCCAATTTGAGTTTATTGGCTGGCATTGGAAGTTATCGCATTTTTGATGGCGACACTCCGCAGTCAAAAAACACCCGTGAGCGAGTAATGGGTAATGGACAGACTATTTATTATGACAGTCATAACTCAGCCATACAAATCACTTCAGGTCAGGACAGCATTCCTATTTATTTCAAGTCAAAGTTTGTTCCAGGAGCTGAGATTTTTCCATACCGCAAGCTCTTGTTTTTTCTAAAACCATTGGTAGATAAACTTGGTGGAAGTATTTATGGCCTGACTCCTCAGGAACGTCGGACACCTTTTGTCCACAACAAGATTGTAACGGCACCTATTATATGTTATGAATCTGTTTATCCTGAATACTGCACGGGGTATGTAAAAGAAGGAGCCAATGTATTTGCAATCATGACCAATGACGGCTGGTGGGACAACACAATTGGTCATACACAGCACATGCTGATAGGCGCAATGAGAGCCATTGAGAATCGCAGATCAATAGTTCGGTCGGCGAATTCTGGTACATCGGCATTCATTGATCAAAGGGGAATAATTCATCAGGCAACAGAATATGCCCAAAAGGATGCGATCAGAGCCAAATTGCATTGTAATACCGAATGGACCTTTTTTGTGAAATATGGAGACTATATTTCAAAAGTAGCTTTGATCTTGACAGGCTTAATATTGATTTTAGCCCTATTGAAAAGGCGACCACAATTGTGATCGCCTTTTTTAAATCTATATGGTGTCGCTATTGTTATTAAAACATATGCTGCCCACCATTTATTGCATAATTGGCACCTGTGATGAATCCAGCTTGTTCAGAAGCTAAAAAAGAAACCAAGTGTGCGATTTCACCAGTTCCACCCATGCGGCCAACCGGAATGCCTGAAACGATTTGATCACGAACATTTTCTGCAACGGCCATGACCATGTCAGTAGCAATATATCCAGGAGATATGGTGTTTATTGTGATGCCTTTTGAAGCAGTCTCAATAGCAAGTGTTTTTGTAAAACCATGCATACCTGCTTTGGCTGAAGCATAATTCACTTGTCCAAACTGTGCTCTTTGAGCGTTTACCGAAGAAATGTTGATGATCCTTCCGTAACCTTGTTCAACCATTTGATTGATGGTGTGTCTGCAACAATTGAATACAGATCCCAAATTGGAATTCATTACGTCATCCCATTGTTCCCTCGTCATTTTACGGAAAGATCCATCCCTTGTAATACCAGCATTGTTAATCAACACATTGATAATGCCATGATCTTTTTCAATTGCTGCTACCATACTTCCAACTTGATCAAAATCAGCTACATCAGCTTGATAAAGATGGAAAGTGTATCCATCTGCAGCCATTTTACTTTGCCATTTTTCCGCTTTTTCTTCGGATCGATAGTTTCCACATACCGTGTACCCATCATCGTGCAATTTTTTGCACATATCTGTCCCTAATCCTCCTGTCGCTCCTGTTACTAGCGCTACTTTTCTTGTTGGCATTTTTATTTATTTTTTGGTTAGTTATTGTCAAAAGATAAGTCATTAAGACTGCGCACAATATAATAACATAACTGTGAAATAAACAACACCTGAGCACCACAACATTTAGCAATTTTAAAAAATATACTTATATTACCACTTATTATCAAATAATGCTTAGAGTTGCTTGAATTTTGTTAAGTTAGTTTATCAATGAAAAATAATTCAAAATCATTAGAGGAGGTACATTCCTCGGTTCAAACATTAGGCATCAAAAGCAGATTTAGAAAATTTCTGGCCTTTATGGGCCCGGCTTATTTGGTTAGTGTTGGTTATATGGATCCGGGCAACTGGGCTACCGATATTGCCGCAGGTTCACAATTTGGGTACCGTTTAATCTGGGTTTTGTTGATGTCCAATATGGTTGCCATGTTGCTTCAAAGTTTTTCAGCACGACTAGGTTTGGTTAGAGGCTTGGATTTGGCACAAGCATCTCGTCAAACATATCCAAAAACCGTTAACTTATTTTTATACATATTAGCAGAAATTGCAATTGCAGCTTGCGATTTGGCAGAAGTGCTGGGCATGGCTATTGGGTTGAATTTGCTTTTTGGGATTCCTTTAATCTGGGGTGTTGTCATTTCAGTATTGGACACCATTCTGCTCCTCTTTTTACTTCAATATGGTATTAAAAAGATTGAAGCCTTTATCATTTCACTGGTAGTGATAATATCAATGTGCTTCTTTGTTGAAATATTTTTTGCTTCACCTGATTTTGGTGCAGTTGCAGCAGGCTTCATTCCCAGTCTGCCTAATAATACAGCTTTGTACTTGGCAATAGGTATTATTGGAGCTACTATCATGCCGCATAACCTTTATCTGCATTCTTCATTGGTTCAAAGTAGGCATTTTGATCACAGTGATAAGGGAATTAAGCAGGCTATTCGGTTCAATGTTTTTGATTCGGTTATTGCGCTCAATTTTGCTTTTTTGGTTAATGCGGCAATACTGATCCTAGCAGGAACCGTGTTTTATTCATCAGGCTTAACCGAAGTATCTGAGATTCAAGATGCTCACCGATTACTCGAACCACTTTTAGGAACCCAATGGGCGCCCATATTATTCGCAATTGCATTGATAGCGGCCGGTCAAAGTAGCACGATAACAGGAACATTGGCGGGTCAAGTAGTGATGGAAGGATATTTGAATCTGCGCATTCAGCCATGGGTCCGAAGAATTATAACTAGAACCATTGCAATTGTTCCGGCTTTGATAACCATACTGATTAAAGGGGACAGTGCTACGGGTGATTTGTTGGTATTCAGTCAGGTTATCTTGAGTTTACAACTTGGATTTGCAGTAATTCCATTATTGCATTTGGTCAGCGATAAAAAGAAAATGGGTGTTCATGCTGTAAATAAGTTTTGGATGTTTTTCGGGTGGATCAGCGCAGCTATAATAGTTGGCTTAAATGGTAAAATGTTGTTCGAAGCTATAAATGATTGGTTTCAAGGTTCAAGCATTACGTGGTGGATGTATTTGTGTGCTGGTATTGCAGTGTGCACAGCTTTGCTCTTAATTTATGTGATCGTTTTCCCAATGATACGCAAGGAGCAAAAGCAAATTTCAATCATACACAATGATGTATCTCAAATCAAAATCCGGCCAAATGTAATTTACAATCGCATTGCAGTAACTGTAGATTTTAGCAATTCTGATACAGTAGCACTGGGACATGCAGTGGCTCATGGTGGCGAAAAAGCTGAGTATTTGTTGATCCATGTAAGCGAATCTGCTGCTGCATTGGTGGAAGAACAAGGAATTTATGACGCAGAAACCAAGCGAGACACCGAATTGCTAGAAGCTTACCGGCTTCAACTGTCCAATTTAGGTTATCAGGTATCGGTTATTTTAGAACATGGCGATCCCAAGCGCAGAATTCCAATTGCAGTAAACAATTACAAACCTGATCTTTTGGTCATGGGTGCACATGGTCATAAGGGATTATGGGATTTGATTTTTGGAACTACTTTGGACGCAGTCAGGCATAGAGTTGATGCTCCTGTTTTGATCGTTAGAGCATAATTTTTCATTTATATTCTCGAGCTTGGTTGCGCTTTTTTACGGAATTGGGTTTTTTGTCTTTTGTTTTTGATGATTTCTGGACTTGACTTATGCTGTCTTCTCACTTTTGGCATTGCCCTTAAAGGTCAAGCTAGACAAACTTGCGTGATGCGGCTTTGTTTTTCTTGCAATTTATGAAAATTTAGACGGCTATAACCGATTGGATTCAAAGACCCAAAATCATTTCACTATAAAAACAAAAAGGCCATTCCACAATGTGAAATGACCTTTGCGCCTCTTTTAGGACTTGAACCTAAGACCTACGGATTAACAGTCCGGCGCTCTAACCAACTGAGCTAAAGAGGCTTCTATTTTGCAGAAATAAGGGATTAAAGTGACCTTATTTGTACTTTTCAATGTTAACTTTTGATGTCATTACTTCAAAATCGATGCAAATGTATATCAATTGCCAATAAAGTACAATATTTGTGCCACTAAATTTTTTACTATGAGTCTTTTGGTTGTTGGAACAGTAGCATTTGATAGCATCGAAACCCCTTATGGATCAGTGGATAAGGCCATTGGAGGTGCTGCAACTTATATTTGTTGGGCTGCTAGTTATTTTTATAAAAATATTAATCTTGTGTCCGTAATCGGTGAAGATTGGCCTGCTGATGAAAGACAAAAACTGGAAAGTAGGGGTGTGAATACGGAAGGGCTTCAAGTTATCAAAGGTGGAAAATCTTTCTATTGGTCAGGTAAATATCATGACAATATGAATAGCAGGGATACCCTCATAACTGATTTGAATGTTTTGGCGGATTTTAACCCAATATTGCCAGAGAGCTATAAAAAAAGTAAAATTGTCATGCTTGGCAACCTGACACCCGATATCCAAATGCAGGTGCTGAAACAAATGGATAGAAAGCCTGACTTGGTTTTATTGGATACCATGAATTTTTGGATGGATATCGCTATGCCCTCACTGAAAAAAGTCCTAAAAAAGGTGGACATCCTAACCATTAATGATGAAGAGGCACGACAATTGAGTGGTGAACATTCTCTGGTCAAAGCTGCTGCAGTTATTCGTAAAATGGGCCCTAAAACACTTGTAATAAAAAAAGGTGAGCACGGTGCATTGTTGTTTCACAAAGATGAAGTTTTCTTTGCTCCTGCCTTGCCGCTCAATGAGGTCATTGATCCAACTGGTGCCGGCGATACTTTTGCTGGGGGATTTGTAGGGTATTTGGCGCGTAGCGGAAAAAAATCTGCCGTCAACCTGAAGAAAGCCATGATTTATGGTTCTGCCTTGGCATCTTTTTGTGTCGAAGACTTCAGCTTAACAAAATTGCAAGGATTGGATGATGAAATGATTGTCGATAGATTGCAACAGTTCAAAAGACTGGTACATTTTACGATATAACTTCTCTCTTGTGGCTTGAAATAAACCACAATCCAATAAAGGTCAACAAACCATTAATAATGAGTAACTCAAGACCAACTTCGAATCCCCCAAAAAGTTGGTCTTGGTACTTGTCAACCGCATAGCAAATGATTGGTGCGGATATGCAAACAACAGGAACCAATTGGTCCTTGACACTGCGCTTGGTCAATATCCCAAATGTAAATAATCCCAACAATGGGCCATACGTGAAACTTGCAATTTTCAATATTACCCCTATCATACTTGGGTCATTTAGCCATTTAAAGGCCATTACGAACAATAGAAATATGCCTGCGAAGACCAAATGAACACGCTGGCGTATTTTTTTCTGCTTTTCTTCACTCAGTTCATCTCTCCGCCTGATTCCCAAAATATCTATGCAAAATGAGGAAGTCAAAGCTGTAATTGCCCCATCCGCACTTGGGAAAAGTGCGCTGATTAATGCAATGATAAAAATGATGCTAAACACTTGAGGCATATAGTTGAGTGCCAGTATTGGAAATAGTTTATCATTCGTGATATTCTTGCCGTCGAGCATCAACTTGCCTGCATCCCAGATGGCACCTTTTTCGAGCGCGTACAAATGCATTACTCCGCCCAGAAATAAAAACATTAATATAACAACCAACATAATTAAACTCAGCGTGATTACATTCTTCTGTGAATCTTTTAAGCTTTTGACGCTGATGTTTTTTTGCATCATTTCCTGATCCATGCCTGTCATGGTGATGGCTATGAACGCTCCAGCCAGAATTTGCTTGACAAAGAAAAGTTTACTGGAAGGGTCGGTAAAAAATATTTTTGAGTACGGCGCATTTGCGGGATTCATTGTGCTTCCCAATTGTTGAACCGCTTCGCCCACACTTAGATTCATTTGGCTCAATAGATACATTGTACAAATGATGAGCCCCAGCAACATACACGTTGTTTGTAACATATCGGTGTAAACAATGGTCTTGACGCCGCCCTCATAAGTGTAGATCAAGATCATGCTAAGCAATACCATTGTAGTAACCCAAAAAGGGACATTGAAGCTGTTCAAAATTCCTTCTTGCAATATGTTCACTACCAAATACAAACGTGCAGTTGCGCCCAAGGTACGACTGAGTATAAAGAAACTTGCTCCAGTTTTGTATGACTTAAAACCAAGTCGGGTGCTGAGGTAATTATAAATGCTCGTGAGATTTAGCTTGTAATAAAGCGGCAACAAAACATATGCTATAACCAAATAGCCCAATAAATAACCTATTGTGATTTGAAAATAAGCAAATGAGTCCTTTGCAACTCCTCCCGGCACACTGACAAACGTTACGCCACTCAAACTGGTCCCAATCATGCCGAATGCAACCAATACCCAATTGCTGTTTCTATT